>VOFK01004228.1_pt1 | contig 170834 bp, 261 predicted proteins | sample 5384121 | NCBI WGS metagenome assembly VOFK01 (sample SAMN12384730, study PRJNA508395) | human gut metagenome | isolation source: healthy gut J | host: Homo sapiens | reverse complement strand
AATGTACAAGTTCTTTTGACCGTGATAATACTGGTATTACGCCCGGATATCACACCTAGTATTGCAAGATGTGTAGCAAAATATTACAAGGATGAACAGCTTCCGATCCGTCTGTGCTATACAGGAAATACATATTCAAACCAAAGAAAATTGCAGGGAAAATTAAAGGAAGTTACACAGATCGGTGCTGAGCTTATAAATGATGATTCTTCTGCAGCAGATGCAGAGATCATTGCAACTGTTGTTGATTCTTTTAAGGCGCTTGGAATCGACGAGTTCCAGATCGAGATCGGACAGATCGATTACTTTAAGGGAATCGTTGCAGAAGCCGGAATTACAGAAGCCGAAGAACTTCAGATCAAGGAATACATCAATATTAAGAACTTCTTTGGTTTGAGGAGTATCTGAAGAAACTGGATCTGAGTCCTGTTTTAAAGAAAGCCTTTCTTGCATTTGACTCTTTATTCGGTGGAGAATCCATGTTAGAGCAAGCAGAAAAGCTGGTTACAAATCCGGTATCACTTGCAGCTGTTCACAGATTACAGAGAATCTATAAGGCATTATGCTGTTATGGATATGACAAATATATCGGCTTTGATCTCAGTATGTTAAATGGTTATAACTATTATACCGGCGTGATCTTCCGCGGATATACCTACGGAACCGGAGATGCAGTTGTAAAGGGTGGCCGATATAATAACCTGTTAAAGCAGTTTGGCAAAGATGCACCGTCTATTGGTTTTGCATTTACCGTAGAAGAACTGATCATGGCACTGTCCAGACAGAATATCGAGGTTTCGGTTGAATATTCGAATACGATCATTCTCTATGATATCGAGAATCAGGAGCCCGCGATCAGTCTTGGTAAGAGTCTGCGCCAGAATGATAAGAAGATTGAATTGATACGCAAATCTGTCAGAAAGTCAGTGGAAGATTATCTGGAATATGCAAAAAAGAGAGCATTTTTCCGGACTGTTTTATTTTTTTGAAAACAGTGATACGGTCAAGGTATTTGATCTTGTGTCCGGTGATGAGAACGAGGTGGCTATCTCATCCCCTTGAAATAAGCGGACAAAAACAGAAAGAAATTCAAAATTAGAATTTGATCGATGGATAGATTGGAGAGATAAATCAATGAGATATTTAACATTTGCACTTGCAAAGGGCAGACTTGCAAAGAAAACCCTTGCATTGCTTGAACAGATAGGAATTACCTGCGATGAAATGAAAGACCCGGATACCAGAAAGCTGATCTTTGTGAATGAAGAACTGAAGCTGGAAGTTCTTCCTTTTCAAAGGCAACAGATGTACCAACCTATGTAGAATACGGTGCAGCAGATATCGGTGTAGTTGGTAAGGATACGATATTAGAAGAAGGCAGAAACCTGTACGAGGTAATGGATCTCGGATTCGGTAAATGCCGGATGTGTGTCTGTGGTCCTCATAAAGCAAAAAGAATTATTGAAGAAAAATGAGATCATCCGTGTTGCCAGCAAATATCCGAATATTGCAAAAGATTATTTTAATAATCAGAAGAACCAGACGGTTGAGATCATCAAATTAAACGGTTCGATCGAGCTTGCGCCGATCGTTGGCTTATCAGAGGTGATCGTTGATATCGTTGAGACCGGAAGTACTCTTCGTGAAAACGGACTGGAAGTTTTAGAAGAAGTTTGTCCGTTATCTGCAAGAATGGTTGTAAATCAGGTAAGCTTAAAGATGGAAAATGAGAGAATCAGAAAGCTGCTTGCTGATCTGAATTCGTTGATTAATAAGGAGGCATAAAAATGAGAATTGTAAATCTGACGGAAGAAACCAGAAAAGAACATTTTAAAGGATCTGTTAAAAAGAAGCCCAAGCAATTTCGGATCTTATGCAGATACAGTAGAGAAGATCGTAAATGATGTCAGAGATCGTGGAGACGAGGCATTATTTGGATATACCAAGCAGTTTGATAAAGCAGATATCAACGCCGGAAATGTTCTGGTTACAAAAGAAGAGATTGAATATGCTTATACACAGGTAGATGAGAAGCTGATCAAGGTTATCAGAAAAGCAAAAGAAAACATTCGCACCTATCACGAAAAACAGCGTCAGTACAGTTGGTTTGATTCTGATCCGAAGGGTATCATGCTTGGACAGAAGGTAACAGCATTGGAATCTGTCGGAGTATATGTACCGGGTGGAAAAGCTGTGTATCCATCTTCCGTATTGATGAACATTATGCCTGCAAAGGTAGCAGGTGTTAAAAAATATTATAATGACCACTCCTTGTAACAGCGAGGGTGAAGTATATGCGACTACACTGGTTGCAGCAAATGAAGCCGGTGCGACTGCTATCTACAAGGCAGGTGGCGCACAGGCAATCGCGGCTCTTGCATATGGAACGGAATCCATTCCAAAGGTTGATAAGATCGTAGGCCCCGGAAATATCTTCGTTGCACTTGCAAAACGTGCGGTATACGGACATGTCAGCATCGATTCAATTGCAGGTCCATCCGAAATCCTTGTTATTGCAGATGAGACGGCAAATCCAAGATTTGTGGCAGCAGATCTTCTTTCACAGGCAGAGCATGATGAGATGGCATCCGCCATTCTGATCACAACTTCAAAAGAACTTGCCGAAAAGGTATCAGCTCAGGTCGATGAATTTATAAAGGTATTATCCAGAAAAGAGATCATTCGGAAATCCATTGATACATACGGCTATATCTTATTAGCTGATAATATGGCAGATGCGGTTGAAGCAGCAAATGCAATTGCTTCCGAACATCTGGAGATTGTAACTGCAAATCCATTTGATGTTATGACAAGGATCAAGAATGCCGGTGCGATCTTCATCGGTGAATATTCATCCGAACCACTGGGTGATTATTTTGCCGGACCGAACCATGTACTTCCAACAAACGGAACAGCGAAGTTCTTCTCCCCGTTAAGTGTGGATGACTTCATTAAGAAATCAAGCATCATCTATTATTCCAGAGAAGCTCTTGAAGAAGTACATGAAGACATTGAAAGCTTTGCAAAATCAGAGCAACTTACAGCACATGCTAATTCTATTGCAGTAAGATTTGAATAGTGGTATAATATGAAACCAAGATTGCACAGGCGTCTGTATTATCAGTCCGCCTGTGCTTGTAGTTGCCAAAGTATCGGGAGAAAAATGTATAAAAACAAGGGAGAAAAGATATGGCGGATAGAGCAGTAAAATGCACAAGAAAAACCAGCGAGACAGATATTGTTCTGGAATTAAATCTGGATGGAAAGGGAGATGCAAAGATCGATACCGGTATCGGATTTTTCGATCATATGCTGACAAGCTTTGCCAAGCACGGATTTTTTGATCTGAATCTGACCGTAAAGGGTGATCTGTATGTGGATTGTCATCATACGATAGAAGATACGGGAATTGTTCTCGGAAAAGCGATCAAAGGTGCGCTTGGAGATAAAAAATCCATTAAGCGATTCGGTAATTTCTTTCTTCCTATGGATGAAACGCTTGTTATGTGTGCGATCGACCTTTCCGGAAGACCATATCTTGTTTATGATCTGAACCTGACAACAGAGCGGGTTGGATATTTTGATACACAGATGGTAAAGGAATTCTTCTATGCAGTATCCTATGGTGCGGAGATGAATCTGAACCTGAAGCAGTTCTCCGGTTCCAATGACCATCATATCATCGAAGCAGCTTTTAAGGCATTTGCAAAAGCTTTAGATGAAGCAACTTCTATAGACGACAGATTAAATGGTAAAGTGTTATCTACCAAAGGTTCACTTTAAGGAGGTACTATGAGTTATAAGAAAATTATTCCATGTCTGGATCTTGAGAATGCACTTGAAATGGCAAAGTTCTATAATGATGCCGGTGCAGATGAGATTGCATATTTTGACAGTAAAGCAACAAAGGAAGGCAGAGAAGCGAATATTGCAGTTATCAAGGAGATCTGCAAGAATGTCGATATTCCATTGATCGCATGTGGTGGAGTAAGAAGACTGGAAGATATCAAGAAGATGTTATATGCAGGTGCTTCCAAGGTTTGTATGAAATCAGCAGCATTAAATACACCGGAGCTTGTAACGGAAGCCGCTGACCGTTTTGGTTCAGAACGTATCATCGTAACGATTGACCTGAGCGAATGTAAAGAGCCTGTAGCCTATGCAGAGCAGCTTAAGAACTCGGAGCGGGTGAGCTCCTGTTATTACATAATAATATGGTTCCTGAATATATGGATATCGTAAATGAGATCAAAAAACCGTGTAGCACTTCCTGTTATTGTTTCCACCTATTCAACAAATGGGGAAGCAATCTTGTGAGATGCTTGAAAAGACAAATGCTGAAACCATTTCTTTATATAATCGGAAACAAATGGATATAATGGAGATAAAGCAGGAATGCAGAAAAGCAGGCATTCCGGTTAATACATTTGAAAGTGCAGTATCCTTTGATGAATTCAAGCTGAATTCTGACGGGCTGATTCCATGTATCACACAGCATTATAAGACCGGGGAAGTTCTTATGATGGCATATATGAATAAGAATCCTTTGAAAAGACGATCGCAACCGGCAGAATGACATATTACAGCAGAAGCAGACAGGAGCTTTGGACAAAGGGTGAGACATCCGGTCATTTCCAGTTTTTAAAATCATTAAAATTAGACTGTGATAAAGATACCCTGCTTGCAGAGGTTTCCCAGATCGGTGCAGCCTGTCATACCGGCAGCCCGACCTGTTTCTTTACGGATCTGGTTAAGAAGGAATACGATAATACCAATCCGTTAAAGGTATTTGAAGAAGAATACGATATTATCGTTGACAGAAGAAATCATCCAAAGGAAGGTTCCTATACAAATTATCTGTTTGACAAAGGAATTGACAAAATACTGAAAAAGGTTGGCGAAGAGGCAACAGAGATTGTAATTGCTGCCAAGAATCCTGATTCAGATGAAATAAAATATGAGATATCAGATTTCCTGTATCACCTTATGGTTCTTATGGTTGAAAGAGGTGTCAGTTGGACTGATATTACCAAAGAACTGGCTGATAGAAGGTAGGAGGAGAAAACAGTGGAAAAATATGGCGTAAATCAGTTAAGAAAAAATGTTTCTGGAATTTTTTGAGAGCAAGGGACATCTGAAGATGAACAGCTTCTCACTGATTCCACATAATGATAATAGTTTGTTATTGATCAACTCTGGTATGGCTCCATTAAAGCCATATTTTACAGGACAGGAGATTCCGCCAAGAAGACGTGTGACCACCTGCCAGAAGTGTATCCGTACCGGTGATATCGAAAATGTAGGGGTAAGACTGCAAGACATGGTACATTCTTTGAAATGTTAGGTAACTTCTCATTCGGCGATTACTTCAAGCATGAAGCAATTTCATGGTCATGGGAGTTCCTGACCAAGGTTGTTGGCTTAGATGAGAACCGTTTATATCCATCTATCTACGAGGATGATGATGAAGCATTTGATATCTGGAATAAAGAGATCGGGATTGCATCGGAGAGAATTTTCCGTTTTGGGAAAGAAGATAACTTCTGGGAGCATGGATCAGGTCCGTGTGGTCCATGTTCCGAAATCTATTATGACAGAGGCGAAAAGTACGGATGCGGTAAGCCCGGCTGTACAGTAGGTTGTGACTGTGACCGTTACATGGAAGTATGGAACAACGTATTTACCCAGTTTGATAATGACGGCCATGACAATTATACAGAACTGGTTCAGAAGAATATCGATACCGGTATGGGACTGGAGCGTCTGGCTGTTATTGTTCAGGATGTAGATTCCATCTTTGACGTTGATACGATCAAAGCGTTGCGTGATAAAGTATGTGAGATGGCTGGCGTGAAATACATGGAAGACGAGAAGACAGATGTCTCGATCCGTGTTATTACTGATCATATCCGTTCTGTTACCTTTATGGCATCTGACGGTATCCTTCCATCAAATGAAGGACGAGGTTATGTATTAAGACGTCTTCTCCGTCGTGCAGCAAGACATGGCAGATTACTTGGTATCGAAGGCAGATTCCTTGCAGAACTTTCAAAGACAGTAATCGAAGTTTCTAAGGATGCATATCCGGAGCTGGAAGAAAAGAAAGCACATATCTTTACCTGTATCAATACAGAAGAAGAAAACTTCAATAAGACGATCGATCAGGGATTATCAATTCTGAACGGCTTCGTTGAGGAGTTAAATAACAGCGGCAAAAAAGTATTAAATGGCGAAAATGCATTTAAGTTATATGATACCTATGGTTTCCCTCTTGATCTGACAAAAGAGATTCTGGAAGAAAAGGGCATCGAGGTTGATACGGAAGGCTTTAATAAGGCTATGGACAAGCAGAGAGAGACTGCTCGTAAATCAAGAAAAAGTATCAAACTACATGGGATCAGATTCAACTATTTATGAAGACATCGACACAGCTCTTACAAGTAAATTCATTGGTTATGACAAGGTAGAAGCATCTTCCAATATCATTGCCATAACAGCAGAATATAAAGAGGGCGATCAGGTAACATCCGAACTGGTTGATGTTATTTCCGAAGGCACAAACGGTTCGATCATCACAGCAGAGACACCATTTTATGCTACTATGGGTGGTCAGATCGGTGATTCCGGTGTGATCGAGACAGAGAGCGGACGTTTCATCGTTAAAGATACGATCAAGGTTGCCGGTGATAAGATCGCACATCTTGGCTATGTTGAATCCGGTGAATTAAAGAATGGAAGCACAGCGAAGCTTTCTGTAACAGCAGACAGACGTGCACTGATATGTAAGAATCATTCCGCTACACATGTGCTCCAGAAAGCCTTAAAGATGGTCCTTGGTGATCATGTAGAACAGGCTGGTTCTTATGTATCCGAAGACCGTTTAAGATTCGACTTTACATTTCCAGGCTATGACTCCTGAAGAGATCGCCAAGGTGGAAGCAATCGTAAATGAACAGATCGATAAGGATCTTAAGGTTAAGACAGAGGTTATGAGTATTGAAGATGCCAAGAAGACAGGTGCTATGGCATTGTTTGGCGACAAGTACGGCGAGAAGGTTCGAGTTGTATCTATGGATGACTTTTCTGTTGAGTTCTGTGGTGGTACTCATGTTCCAAATACCGGTGTGATCGGTACATTTAAGATCATCTCTGAAATGGGTGTTGCTGCCGGAGTAAGAAGAATCGAAGCACTGACTTCTGTTGGCGCATTTAATTATTATAAAGAGATGGAAGATGAATTAAGAGCAGCGGCAAAGGCAGCAAAAGCTGAACCTGCAAAGCTGGCTGAAAAGATCGAGACAATGCTCGCTGAGATCAAAGCTCTTACATCTGAAAACTCCAAGTTAAAGGATAAGCTGGCAAAGAATTCTGCCGGAGATGCACTTGCAGATGCAGTAGATGTAAATGGCGTAAAGGTTCTTGCTACCTGCGTAGAAGATACAGATATGAATGCACTTCGTAATCTGGGAGATGATTTCAAGAACAAGCTTGGAACATCGGTTGTCGTTCTTGCTTCCGCAAAGGATGGTAAGGTAAATCTGATCGCTATGGCAACAGACGATGCTGTAAAGAAGGGAGCACATGCAGGAAATATTATCAAAGCGTCTGCAGCACTTGTAGGCGGTGGCGGCGGTGGTCGTCCAAACATGGCTCAGGCCGGGGGAAAGAATTCTGCCGGTATTGCAGATGCACTTGCAAAAGCAGTAGAGATAGCCAAAGAACAGTTAAATGCCTAAAAATAGAAAATAATAAAATTTTTTGTTGACGTTTCAATAATATATGTTATAATTGACTTCGTGCTTAAATAATACCCAAACAGTTGTTATTTTATTAGCATAGTACACAACTGGAGGGAGGTCAGGTGAGAGAATGTCAAATGTAATAGTTAAAGAAAACGAAACATTAGATAGCGCTCTTCGCAGATTCAAGAGAAATTGTGCGAAGGCTGGTATCCAGCAGGAGATTCGTAAGAGAGAACATTACGAAAAGCCAAGCGTTAGACGTAAAAAAGAAATCAGAGGCAGCTAGAAAGCGCAAATATAAATAATCTATAGTTTGGATTAGTAAATATGATTTTTTTTGAGTACCGAGCAATCGGTACTCTTTTTTTGTAAATGAGCCAAATACAGATTTCGTGTTTACACGAAAATCTGTATTTGGCGAATGAGCGGCATCGAGCCGATAGGCGAGATGGGGCGGTGTAAGAACATTTGTGTTCTTACGAACGCAAAGGGGCGACTGCCGCGATACCTGATAGGATTTTCCTATCAGGTGCGTAAAAACTGTTTACACGAAAATCTGTGCTTGGCTCACTTACGCAAAAAAAGAATATATAAAACGTATGCGAAACAATTAGGTATGATGGCGCGGTGTAAGAACATGAAAAACGCAATAAACATTCTTGCAATGATCTTTGCCTGGGGAGCTTTAACTTTAAGCATTTTTGCATTTGGAGGTATATATGATCTGATTCACACATAGTATAGATATAAAGTCAGTTGGGTATCAGATCATGCAGCTTCCATTTAATCATAACAGTCTATATGATGTGCCGGATGTCACCCCGGACATAAAAAAAAGTTCATCCAAAATCACAATTCATGATAATCACATTATCTATATTGAAAACTATAAATGTATTATATCCTGTTCGGATACCCGGATCCTTGTAAAAACAAAAAAAAATACTATATCGATAAATGGAATTTGCCTGAAAATTGAATATTATTGTCCGGAAGAACTGAAGATATCAGGCAACATTCTATATATCAATTATGAATAATATTGTGTACATAGAAGGGGGAAACCGGATGTTTGATATTATATTAAGGTATCTGTATGGATTTGCAAAAATTCATCTTCGCGGCATTCATATCAACCGTTTTGTAAATCTGTGCAAAGCCAGAGATATTAAACTTTGGAATCTGGAGCAGAAAGAAGATGAAATATTCTTTTTTACTGCTTCAAAGGATATAGCACGATTGGAAGAACCTGCACGGAAAACAGGAAGTGATGTAGAGGTTCTAAGAGTATATGGTATTCGCGAGTTTATTCGAAAAAATAAAAAAAGAATTCCGTTTGTGGCTGGGTTTATCTTGTTTGCTGTTCTGATCTATATTCAATCGTTATTTATATGGGAAATTTCCGTTTCCGGTGAATCAGATTATACATCGGATGAGATACTACAACATATCAATGAATATTATGTGCAGACTGGAACTCCAAAGTCAAAAAGTAGACTGCGCAGAGCTGGAGAAAAAATCTCCGGAAAGACTTTGAAGATATCGCCTGGATATCATGTGCGCTTACGGGAACAAAGCTGTCGGTGGAGATCACGGAAACATTGAATGTATTTACGGATACCTCCATGAAAGAACCATGCAACATCATTGCTTCACAGGACTGTACGATCACGGAGATCGTAACAGCATCCGGAACACCGGTAGTAAAGGCTGGAGATGATGTGAAGAAAGGCGATATCCTGATCTCTGGTGCAGTTTATCTGTATGATGATAATAATGAAGTTCTGGATACAAATTATGTATCTGCAGAAGGAACTGTATATGGAATCTGTGTATATCATTACAAAGATACAGTTCCGTTATCCTGCTATTCCAAAGAATATACAGGAAATGAAAAGAGCTATTATTCCTTTGGTGCATTTCAGTACAGCCTTACCCCCTTATGTACCAAAAATGCTCTTTCGAAAGCATATGATTTGTTCAGTGATACGAGCCGGCTTCATATAGGTAAGAATTTTTTACCTGCCATTTCAGATAGAAGCATACACAATAAAGGAGTACCGGTTAAAAAAAAGAAACAGTATCCATGGAAGCGGCGGCTGCGTCAGTAAAAGAAAAATTAAGTCGTTATATTGGCAATTTGCAAGAAAAAAAGGGGTGCAAATAATAGAAAATAATGTTAAAATAACGAATAGCGGAGATGAATGTCTTGCGGAAGGAGATATAACCGTAAGACAGTTGATCGGGATTCCGCATGAATTACAGATTATAAGTGAGGAACAGACGCTTGAGTGAATTCAGCAAATCAATTACAGTTATGTCCGAATACGTTCAGAATGTATTTGGACAATTTGATGTACATGCAAAAAAAATAGAAAAAGCATTTCATGTTTCTATGATCCTGCGCGATGATAAGCTGAAGGTTTCAGGAGAAGAAAAAGACGTGGAGCAGGCGGTTCATGTACTGATTCAGTTATTTGCAGTTGCAGCCAGAGGTACTGCGATCGATGAACAGAAGGTTGATTATACGATCGCCATGTCTAAGGATCATCCTCAGGAAACACAGGAAAATATTGCTGATCTGGATCGGGATATCATATGTCACACGATTAATGGCAAACCGATCAAACCAAAAACACATGGACAGAAGGCATATGTAAATGCAATCGATAAATCCATGATCGTATTCGGTGTAGGTCCTGCTGGAACCGGTAAAACATATCTTGCAATGGCAAAAGCGATCACTGCTTTTAAGAATGGTGAAGTAAACCGGATCATTTTGACACGCCCGGCAATTGAAGCTGGCGAAAAGCTTGGATTTCTTCCGGGAGATTTTCAGAGCAAGGTCGATCCTTATTTAAGACCGCTTTATGATGCATTATATGAGATCATGGGACCGGAGTCCTTTGCCAAGAATATGGAAAAAGGTCTGATTGAAGTAGCACCACTTGCATATATGAGAGGACGGACACTGGATAATGCATTTATAATACTTGATGAAGCACAGAATACAACACCGGCACAGATGAAGATGTTCTTAACCCGTATTGGTTTTGGATCGAAAGCAATCATTACCGGTGACCTTTCCCAGAAAGACCTTCCGTTTGAGACAAGATCGGGACTGGAAGTAGCTTTGACCGTTATCAAAAATATCGAAGAAATCAGTGTCTGCCATCTGACAAGTCTTGATGTTGTAAGACATCCGCTGGTACAGAAGATCGTAAATGCATATGAGGTTTACGAGGAGAAGCAGAACAGGCAGAAAAAACAGCGTTCGGAGCAGGAAAATCGTAACCAAAACGATGGCAGACGATACGGAGAGAACCGAAATAATAAAAGAAAAAGGTAAGAAATACAATGTCATTAAATATAGAAAATGAATATGGAGAAATCCAGATCCCTGATTATGAACATGTGATCGAAACAGTGATCGGACAGGCTCTGGATTTTATAAAGTGTCCTTATGAATGTGAGATTTATGTATTGCTCACAGATAATTCGGGCATACAGACTATCAATAATTGTCAGAGAAAATATCGATGCACCGACAGATGTATTGTCATTTCCTCTGATTGATTATAAAGAACCGGGAGATTTTAGTGTTGTAGACGGGGATACCTGTGATTATTTCAATCCGGAAAGCGGAGAACTAATGCTTGGAGATATCATTATTTCCATGGATCGCGTATATGAACAGGCAGAAAGCTACAATCACTCGAACACCAGAGAACTGGCATTTCTGGTAGCGCACAGTATGCTTCATTTGTTTGGTTATGATCATATAGATGAAGAAGAGCGCAAACAGATGGAAGATCTTCAGGAACAAATACTTAATGAGAAAGGATACACAAGGGATTATGAAGAAAACTAAATATGCAATTGCTTTAGCAGCATTAGGAGTTTTATCACTTGGTGTTATGGGATGTGGTAAGAAAGAGACATCAACAGAAGCAACCACAGAAACCACAACGACAGAAGCAACAACAGAAGCTACCACAGAGGCAGCAACAGAAGTACAGCATGAGGGCGTATATAACGACCTGACTGGCGAATGGGTTACAGACCGGACGGAAGAGTACGGTCGTCCGATCGCAGTTATGTTAAATAATATTTCTGACGCTATGCCACAGTGCGATATAGGTAAAAGCAGATATCGTTTATGAGATGAAGGTAGAAGGTGGAATCACCAGACTGCTTGGTATTTTTAACGATTATTCCAATCTTGAAAAACTTGGATCAATCAGAAGCTGCCGTCCATATTATGTAACCGTTGCTATGGAATATGATGCAATCTATATGCATTACGGTCAGTCCCACAGGGTGAGGAAAAAACTTTCAAGCTCAGGAATCAATAATCTGAGTGGCTTAAGTTCAGAAGGTGGAGTAACATACTACAGAGCATCTGACAGGGTATCACCACATAATGTATTTACAGATACAGAAAAGATCAAAGCCGGCATCGAACAAAAAGGATATGAAACAAAGCATAGCGATAGTTTCAAGAGTGTGTTCTCATTTAATGAAGAGATCACAGCTCCTGCTGGCGGCGAAAAAGGCAGAAAAGATTACAACTCCGATCAGCAATTACACAACACCTTGGTTTGAATATCATGCAGATGATGGCCTCTACTACAGATTCCAGTATGGCGGAGAACAGACAGATGGAAATACAGGTGATCAGCTTAAGTATGAAAATGTCCTGATCCAGTTTGCTCATTATACAAGCATTGATGATCATGACAGACAGCAGCTTGATCTGGTTGGTGAAGGAACCGGACTTTATGCATCCAATGGAGTGATCGTTCCTGTAACATGGAAAAATCATCTGAAAATGCGATCACAAAGTATTATACAGAGGATGGCAATGAATTAAAGTTGAATCCTGGAAAAACATGGGTGACAGTATTTGAAAAAGACAAAGCTGACAGCGTAACATGGGAATAAGCAAATAAATATATAAGAAAAAAGGAAAACAGGCAGGTAAAAGCTAATAATTACCAGCCTGTTTTTTGCATAGATCTGATGGATGTGCAGATAAATCATGATAAGAGGTGATTATCTGTGAAAAAAATTTTATTGATTCTTGGTGGGATGCTCATTCTGTTTTTTGCTTGCTTTTTGCTGTTCCTATACGATATACCAGAAAACTGACAGCTTTTCGGATGATTCATATGCCGTAGAAACAATAACAGGCAAAGGACGATCCGGCAAACGACAAGAGATTCAATACGATCCAATTTCAGAAGAAAAAACATCAGAAGAAAAAACACCAACATATGGAACGACAACCGGAGAACGATCGTTGTCCGAAGATGCTTCCACACAGGTGGCGGCGGAGTCGTATCGTTTTCTGGTAAATGAATTAAATGGATATGTAGCGGTTTTTACAGCAAATGGCAGTTAGTATGAATTTACCGATATCCGGATCAAGGATCTGGACAACATTCTAAAAAAACAGGATCATAAATGGTATTAAATTTCAAAAAGAGAAAGAATTGTTTACTTTTCTTGAATCATGTTCCAGTTAATGCTAGAATATGGATGGTTTAAAAGGAGTAAATAAAAATGATATATGACTTGATCGTAGCAGGTGCAGGTGCTTCTGGTATGACTGCAGCTATCTGCGCAACGGATGCAGATATTTACAAACAGTTTCAGCATAAAGCAGATCAGACCCGGAAGCGTTCTGTACTGATCATTGAGAAAAATAAAAAGATCGGGAAAAAACTATATGCAACCGGAAATGGCAGATGTAATCTGTCAAACAGCAGTTTTCATCTGAATGTTATAACAGTAAAAATGAATTTTTCCCATATAAGGTGATCGGAGCAAAGGATTATCAGATTGTAAATCAATTTGCGGAACAGCTTGGTGTAGCTGTCAGCGATGAACACGGATATTATTATCCAATGTCCAGACAGGCATCTACGATCGTCTGGGCGTTCAACGACCGTCTGAAGAAAAAATCAGATCCAGGTTCATACCGGAGAAATCGTTATAGGTCTGGAAGAACAATCCGATCATACATATTGTATTCAGACGGATCAGGGACACTATTATGCAAGAAATATAGTTCTTGCATGTGGTGGAGCTGCAGCACCTGCCCTTTGGTGGTACAGATGCAGGCTGTAGTCTGTTAGATCAACTGGGTATTCCGTATTATCCATTTCAACCAGCACTCTGTAAGCTTCAGGTAAAAGAAAAGATGTCTGGGTTGGCAGGTGTTCGTTCAAAGGCATTGGTAACAGTAATGGATGCATCTTCCGAAATCCACGCACAGGAATTTGGCGAGGTTCAGTTTACCGGTCAGTCATTATCAGGAATTGTTATATTTAATCTCAGCCATACAGCTGGGGAGATGCTGCAGGATAGTGAGAGCGTTAGCCTTTGTCTGGATCTTGTACCGGATATAAATGAAGCTGATCTGTATATGCATTTCAGGAAATTCCGGACAAATAATCCGGAAAGGTCGCTTCCAGGCGTGTCTGAATGGCTTTGTACATGAAAAAACTTGCGACTTATATACTAGAACAATGCAGATGGAAACAGGAAAGAATATCGGAACTAAATGATGTTGAACTGCAGAAGCTGGCAGATCAAATAAAGAAACTGACCTTTCATGTCACAGCAACAGCCGGAGCAGAAGATGCACAGGTATCAAGAGGCGGCGCAGACACTCGTTTTATAGATCCGGAAACTATGAAGCTTACTGTACAGGAGCATGTATATGTGATAGGGGAGCTTTTGGATACCGACGGAATCTGCGGCGGCTATAATCTGATGTGGGCGGTCATAACTGGGATGAAAGCGGGATTTAGTATTTATGATTCGAATTAATAATATTAAGTTAAAAATTGGATACAAAAACGAAGATATTGAACAGGCAATCCGGAAAAGTTTAAGGATAAATAGCTTTCTATCCTATAAAATGGCTAAATTATCGATTGACAGCCGGAAGAAGGATCAAATCCATTATGTTGCCTCTGTAGATGTGACCTGCGATCAGGAAGAGAAAATCCTGAAAAAAAGTTCACAATAACAATATTATGTTAATTAAAGGGACGGATTATAAAATCCCTGAGTATGGATCGATGCCGATGCAGTATCGACCGGTTATTATCGGAAGCGGTCCGGCAGGTTTGTTTGCATGTCTTTTTCTTGCAAGAGAGGGCTATCGACCGATCATTCTGGAACGTGGTATGGCAGTTGATGAACGAACAGCCTGTGTAAATGGATACTGGAAAAAGGAACATCCGTTAAATCCAAACTGTAATGTTCAGTTTGGTGAAGGAGGGGCCGGAACATTTTCTGACGGTAAATTGAATACTGTAATTAAGGATAAATCAGGAAGAAGGACCGCGGTTCTTAAGACATTTGTCGAATTTGGTGCAGATCCGTCAATCCTATATGTGAATAAGCCTCATATCGGTACAGATGTGTTATTGACTGTAGTCAAGAATATTAGAAATGAGATTATAAGGCTGGGTGGAGAGGTGCGATTTGAGCAGCTTGTAACAGATATAGAAGTGATAAATCCTGAGACAACGCTCTTACATATAAAGAAGCTTTTGAAACCGGAAGAAACATATGAATTAAAAAGCAATGCGGTGATACTTGCGATCGGTCACAGTGCAAGAGATACCTTTTGAAATGCTCTATAAGCGTGGAATTCCGATGGAACAGAAGCCGTTTGCAATGGGACTCGAATCGAACATCCAAGAACCTTTATCAATGAAGCACAATATGGATATCATCCCGATTATGAAGATTTACTGCCGACAGCAGATTATAAGCTGGTGCATCAGGCAGCAAACGGACGGGCGGTCTACTCCTTCTGTATGTGCCCCGGTGGTTACGTTGTAAATGCATCCTCAGAATCCGGAAGGATATGTGTCAATGGTATGAGCTACAGTAACCGGAAAGCGGATAATTCAAACAGTGCGATCGTTGTGAATGTTACGCCGGAAGATTATCCGGGAGATCATCCGCTTGCCGGTATGTATTTTCAGAGAGAGCTTGAAGAAAAGGCGTATCAGGCAGGAAAAGGAGCAATTCCGGTACAACGTTTCGGTGATTTTAGAATGAACAGAATGTCTGAAATAGCCGGCAAAATCAAGCCTTGCATAAAGGGGGCTTATACGTTTTCCAACCTGAATTGTTGTTTGCCAGAGTATATCAGAGATGCTATAATAGATGGTGTTTTGTCATTTGACCGGGTGATATCCGGTTTTGCAGATGATGATGCAATATTAAGCGGCGTGGAAGCAAGAACATCTTCGCCGATAAAGATACTACGCGATGCAGATCTGACATCTGCACATACTTGTATTTATCCATGTGGAGAAGGTGCAGGTTACGCGGGAGGTATAACATCCGCAGCCGTTGACGGAATAAAAGTTTTTTGAGGCAGTTATGTCGAAATTTATGATACCGGAAGCATCAACCGGAAATCAGAGAATGTGAGGTTTCAGATTTAAAATGGAAGATCGTTTATACTTAAAAAATAAAAAAAGAATCGTGATCAAGATCGGTTCATCTTCATTGATCCATGAGGAGACGGGGGGCTTGATTACATAAAACTTGAAAAACTAGTACGGATCATCAGCGATCTGAAAAATCAGGATAAGGATGTTGTATTGGTATCCTCCGGTGCAATCGGTGTTGGTTCGAAGTCGTTAGGGCTCCAGAAAAAGCCAAAGACAACATCACTCAGACAGGCATGTGCAGCAGTTGGACAGGGACAGCTCATGATGGTATACCAGCGTCTGTTCTATGAATATCACCAGATCGCAGCTCAGGTTCTTCTGACGTTTGATGTAATCACATCTCAGGAAAGAAGACATAACGCTGTAAATACTTTTAATGAATTATTACAAATGGATGTTATTCCTGTAGTTAATGAGAATGATACAGTTGCAATTGAAGAAGTGGATATAAACTTTGGAGATAATGATACCCTTTCCGCTATCGTAGCCAACATGATCAATGCTGATCTTTTATTATTATTGACAGATATTGATGGCTTGTACACGGACGATCCAAAAAATAATCCGGATGCAACATTGATCCCTGTCGTAGAACGCATCGACGATAAGATCAAAGCAATGGCAAAGGGCGCCGGCTCCGGATATGGAACCGGTGGTATGACGACAAAGATTTCTGCGGCGAAGATTGCTGCAAATTCAGGAGCAGATATGCTTATTTTATCAGGAGATGATATAGGAAATCTCGGTCGGGCATTAAATGGCGAATCTGTCGGAACCTTATTTAAAGCATATAAAGAGCCGAATTTTGATGTCGTAAGATACATTACACATAAGGAATATCTGCAGTAGCAATGGATATAGTGTGTACCATCGTATCATATATAAGATGGGTCTGATCAAACAGAAGCAGTATCCGATTCCGAAATAACAGAAATGAACAGGTGAATAAGAATGGACGAAAAAAAGATTGCAAGAATCAATGAATTATATAAGAAATCCAAGACTCCGGCAGGACTTACGTTGGCTGAAAAGGAAGAACAGAAAAATCTCAGACAGGAATACATTTTTGCCATGAAACAGAATCTGAGAAGTGTATTAAATAACATTGATATCAAAGAACCGGATGGTAGTATTACCAGGCTGGAAGATATCGATCCAACAAAAAAAGTATGATGGAACAGACAAAAGCAGAACTAAGAAAACAATATAAACAAAAGCGGCGTGCCTTAACACCGGAGCAGGTGACCGTTGCTTCAGCGCAGATCAGGAAGCAATTTCTGAATTCACATGAATATAAAGATTGCAATCATATGCTGATCTATGTCAGTCAGGGATAATGAAGTGGATACAGTCGAGATTATAAAGCAGGCACTTACAGATGACAAAGTCGTTGCTGTGCCAAAGGTATACGGAGATCATATGCATTTTCATCGGATCCATGGAATGAGCGATCTAAAGGTAGGTGCGTATGGCATCTTAGAGCCTGCCGGCTGTGAGATGCTTCATCCGACGGAAGGAATTCTGATCGTCCCGGGAATTGTATTTGATAAAAACGGACATCGGATCGGATATGGCGGTGGATATTATGACCGTTATATGAAGCTTCATCCGGAACTTACTGCGGTTGCATTTGCCTATGATTATCAGGTGTTGCCGGAGATTTCATGCGAATCATTTGACGAAAGACCGGATCAGCTTCTGACTCCGTCAGAGATATACAGCTTTATGGAGAACAATAAATATGATTAATGAAATAGATAAAAAAATAGATAAAATCGATATAACAGAACCTTGTCCTGCCGAAGAACCATTTCGGCAATATTATTTTATAAAAAAAGCAAGGGGGTATTACCGGGAGCTTGCGAAAAAAAAGCAGGAAGAAACCTGACCTGTTCGATCCAGACCTATGGATGTCAGATGAATGTAAGAGACTCCGAGAAGTTGACCGGTATTCTGGAAGAAATCGGATATACAAGCAGTGATTCTGAGGATGCAGACCTTGTTATATATAATACCTGCACAGTCCGTGAGAATGCGAATCGAAAAGTCTACGGACATCTTGGAATCATGAAACATGACAAAGAGACACATCCAGATAAGATGATCGGGCTTTGCGGATGTATGATGCAGGAACCGGATGTTGTAGCTACAATTCAAAAAGAAATATCGATTTGTAGATATGGTATTTGGTACGCATAATGTATTTAAACTGGCTGAAATCTACTGCAACCGTATCGAAGCCGGCGGACAGGTAGTGGATATCTGGAAGGATACCAATCTTGTTGTGGAAGATCTTCCGGTTAAGAAAGAATTCCCATTTAAGTCCGGTGTCAATATTATGTTCGGATGTAATAATTTCTGTACATATTGTATCGTGCCATATGTTAGAGGCAGAGAACGCAGCAGACAACCGGAGGACATCATAAGAGAGGTTAAGCGGCTTTCAGAGGAGGGTGTAAAAGAGATCATGCTCCTTGGTCAGAATGTGAATTCTTATGGAAAGACGTTAGAAGAACCGATGACATTTGCCGAATTATTGCAGAAGGTGACAGAAGTTGATGGAATTGAACGTGTTCGTTTTATGACCTCCCATCCAAAGGATCTGTCCGATGAATTGATCGATGTGATCGCGGCAAATGAAAAGATCTGCCGTCACATCCATCTTCCGATGCAATCCGGCTCATCCAGGATATTAAATCAGATGAATCGTCGCTATACAAAGGAATACTATCTGGAATTAGTAGACAAGATCCGCAGACAGATTCCTGAAATATCACTTACAACCGATATTATTGTCGGTTTTCCCGGAGAAACAGAAGAAGATTTCTTAGAGACAATGGATGTAGTGAATCGGGTAAGGTTTGATACAGCATTTACATTTATATACTCAAGCGTACCGGAACACCGGCAGCAACATTTGAGGATCATGCAACAAAGGAAGAGATCCAGAACCGGTTTGATCGCTTGATCAAGCGAGTATCAGAGATCAGCGGTGAGGAGATCTGCCGTTATAAAGGGCAGGTCATGCCTGTACTGATTGAAAGCGTCAGCGAACAAAATCAGGAACTCTTAACCGGTCGTCTGTCAAATAATATTCTGGTACATTTTAAAGGTGATCCGTCTATGATCGGCGAGATCCGGGATGTTTCGCTGGATGAATGTAAAGGCTTTTATTATATGGGAAATCTTGTATAAACCGAATTTATAGAATAGGGGTAAAAAACAGTGGCAGCTTTAACACCAATGATGCAGCAGTATATGGAAGTGAAGAATCAGTACAAGGACTGTATATTATTTTACAGACTTGGTGATTTCTATGAAATGTTTTTTTGATGATGCCCTCGACCGCATCCAAGGTTCTTGAGATCACTTTGACCGGAAGGGACTGCGGACAGCCGGAACGTGCACCGATGTGCGGCGTTCCATATCATGCCTGTGATGTCTACCTGAATAAGCTGATCGAGAATGGTTTTAAGGTAGCGATCTGTGAACAGGTTGAAGATCCAAAGCTTGCAAAAAGGCATAGTTAAACGTTGAGGTTATCCGGGTGGTAACACCGGGTACCAATATGTCAAATGCAATTCTTGATGAAACAAGAAATAATTATCTGATGAGTATTGTTGAAAACGATGGTGCATTCGGAATTTCACTGGTAGATATCACGACCGGTGAGTTTAAGACAGCGAGAGTTCCATCCTTATCAAAAGCTTACGGATGAGATCAACAAATATTCTCCTGCCGAGATCATCGGCAATCATTCTTTCATGAATTGTGATCTGGATTTCATTTATCTTAGGGAGAAAATGAAAATTTCCATTTCTGAATCGCCGGAGCATTATTTCAATCAAATGCTCTGTGAAGATGCAATTATGAGGCAGTTCGGAGTTAATAATATGGACGGACTTGGACTGAAGGATTTCCCTGACTGTATTTTATCCTCCGGAGTTCTGCTTCAGTATCTGCATGAGACACAGAAGAATTCCCTTGCACATATCAATCATATCGTGCTGTATTCCATCGACGATTTCATGATTCTTGATTCCGCAACCAGAAGAAATCTGGAGCTTTGTGAGACACTTCGTGACAAACAGAAACGAGGTTCTTTGTTATGGGTATTGGATAAAACCAAGACAGCAATGGGTGCGAGAATGCTTCGAAGCATGATCGAGCAGCCTTTAATATATAAAAAGGATATCGAAGCAAGACTTGATGCAGTAGATCAGTTAAATAATGATATGATCAATCGTGATGAGATGCGGGAATATCTGAACCCGATCTATGATCTGGAACGACTGATGACAAGGATTTCCCTACGATCCGCAAATCCACGCGATATGATCGCATTTAAGACATCCCTTTCATATCTGCCGTATATCAGACAGCTTTTTACAGATCTATCCGGATGGGCTTCTTGCAGATATTTATGAGAAAAAATGGATGAATTACAGGATATTTATGACCTGTTAGAGCGTTCAATCAACGACGATCCTCCGATACTGATTCGAGAAGGCGGTATTTTCAAGGATGGTTATCTGGAAGAAATCGATACTTTAAAATCGGCAAAGACAGATGGCAAGACATGGCTTGCAGAATTGGAGGAACGGGAAAAAGCAGAAGACAGGAATAAAAGAATCTTCGCATCAAGTTCAATAAAGTATTTGGCTATTATTTTGAGGTGACTAATTCCTATAAGGATCTGGTACCTGAATATTTTATAAGAAAACAGACACTTGCAAATTCAGAACGATACACAACAGAAGAATTGGACAATCTTGCAGGTTCGATTCTTGGTTCTGAAGATAAATTATATGCACTGGAATATGAAACCTATGTTGCGCTCAGAGATAAGATTGCGGGTGAGATCCTGCGTGTGCAGAATACAGCAAGACAGATCGCTTTATTAGACTGTCTCTGTTCGCTGTCATATGTGGCATCTGCCAATCAGTTTGTTCGTCCGGAGATTAACGAAGATGGTGTAATTGATATCAAAGAAGGTCGCCATCCTGTCGTTGAGAAGATGATGAACAACGGTATGTTTCATATCAAATGACACCTATCTGAATAATTTTGAGAGCCGAATATCGATCATAACCGGACCGAATATGGCTGGTAAATCCACCTATATGCGTCAGACGGCACTGATCGTTTTAATGGCGCAGATCGGAAGCTTTGTTCCTGCTGCTTCAGCAAATATCGGTATCTGTGACCGTATCTTCACCAGAGTAAAGGGGCATCCGATGATCTTGCAAGCGGGCAAAGCACTTTCATGGTAGAGATGAGTGAGGTCGCAAATATTCTTCGAAATGCCACGAAGAACAGTCTGCTGATCTTAGATGAGATCGGACGAGGAACCAGTACATATGACGGACTTAGTATTGCATGGGCAGTTGTGGAATATATTAGTAACAGTGAACTGCTTGGAGCAAAAACGTTATTTGCCACCCACTATCATGAACTGACAGAATTAGAGGGTAAGTTATCCTCTGTAAACAACTACTGTATAGCAGTAAAAGAAGACGGTGATGATATCGTATTCTTACGAAAGATCGTAAAAGGCGGAGCGGATCGAAGCTATGGTATTCAGGTAGCCAAGCTTGCCGGAGTACCGGATATCGTGATCAATCGTGCAAATGAGATCTGCAACCAGCTTATTGATACGGATATAACGACGAAATTAAAAGATATCAAGATAACAAATGATTTTCATAAAAAAGCGATTCCGATACCCAGATGTCATTTCTGGCAAATCCGGAAGAGAGTGCCATTCTGGAGGAGATCAAGAATGCAGATCTGTCCAACATGACACCGATGAAAGCATTGTTATATCTGAATGAATTACAGGAGCGAATCCGTTAAGGAGAATCTATGATAAAATTACTGGATCAATATACAATTGATAAGATCGCAGCCGGTGAAGTGATCGAACGTCCCGGCTCGGTTATTAAAGAATTAGTGGAGAATTCCATCGATGCGGGTGCAACTGCGATCACCATCGAGATCAAAGAAGGCGGTATGAGCTTTATCCGTATCACAGACAATGGATGTGGTATCTCAAAGGAGGAAGTTCCGGTTGCCTTCCTTCGTCATGCAACCAGTAAGCTTCAGACGGCGGATGATCTGTTAAAGATCGCATCCTTAGGCTTCCGTGGCGAGGCGTTATCTAGTATAGCCGCAGTTGCCCAGGTAGAGCTGATCACCAAGCAGGAAGATGCGCTTACCGGAACCAGATACCAGATCCACGGCGGAAAAGAGATCTCAAATGAGGAAATCGGCGCACCGCTTGGTACAACGATTGTTGTAAGAAATCTGTTTTATAATACACCTGCCAGAAAGAAATTCATGAAGACGCCTGCAACAGAGGGCTCGTATATCTACGATCTTGTCTGTCGTATGGCAATGTCACATCCGGATGTTTCATTTAAGTTTATTATGAATGGAACAGATAAGCTATTTACATCCGGCAACGGCAGACTAAAAAGAGATCATCTATCATATATATGGTAGAGATATTACGAATAACCTTCTGGAAATCCATGCAGCAAATGATCAGGTAAAGATCACAGGATATCTTGCAAAACCGAGTATATCCAGAGGTAACCGTTCATTTGAAGATTATTATGTAAACCAAAGGTATATAAAGAGCAATATATTAACAAAGGCAATCGAAGATGCATATCGTACCTTTGTTATGGTTCATAAATTTCCATTTACAGTTATCAATTTTGAGATTGATCCATCTCTGATCGATGTAAATATCCATCCTGCAAAACGGGAATTGAAGTTCATAAATGAACCGGATATGTATGATTTTACTTATATCAGTGTCAGAAAGGCGCTGTTATTTAAAGAACTTATCCCGACTGTTACACCGGGAAAGGATAAGCGGCCGGAGACACAGGCAGAACGAAAGGTGGAGAAGCGCCCGGAGCCATTCGAAACAAACCGGAGGGCCACAGAGCTTCCTCCGCAGCCGGCAAGGCCAGCGCAGCAGAAAAAGCCAAGCATGCCAATGCAACCGGCAAATTCAGGTATATCTGCTCAACCAACACCGACACCATCTGTTACGATGGAAAACAGAAGCAGCTCGCCGGTTGAAATCCAATATTTGAAAGAAGATAATCAGTCTGGTAAAAATATCACAAATAATATGGTTGCTGAAAATATTGTTCCGTATTTGACACAACCGGCAAAGACAGCATTAAATCCTGCTGAAGCGAGTGTACAGACTAACGAAACATCAGAACAGAAGAAACAGGAACCAATCACATCGGAAGCTAAGATTAAATACGAGCAGATGGATATGTTTGAAGATAAATTCCTGACCCCGGAAGCTAAGAAAAAGCACCGGATCATCGGGCAGTTATTTAAGACATACTGGCTGATCGAGTACGAAGATAAGTTCTTTATCATGGATCAGCATGCCGCACATGAAAAGGTAAAATTTGAGGAATTAATGGCAAACTATAAGAATAAGACTGTCATTCCTCAGTATCTGATGCCACCTGCGATCGTATCCTTGAGCGGAACAGAATCAGAGTTCTTACGGGAAAATCTGGAATTTTTCCAGAATCTGGGATTTCAGATCGAAGGTTTCGGCGGAAAAGAATACAAGCTGTCAGCCGTTCCGGCAAATCTGTTCGGATTAGACGGCAGAGAATTATTTCTGGAATTTATCGGAGAGTTATCCGAAAACGGACAGAAGCAGACGATTGATACATTTATCAGTAAACTTTCCACAATGGCGTGTAAAGCTGCGATAAAGGGAATACTTCCATTAGCTTTAAGGAAGCAGACATCCTGATCGACCAGTTGATGAAGCTTGAAAATCCATATACCTGTCCGCATGGCAGACCAACCCTGATCTCCATGACAGAAACAGAACTGGAAAAGAAATTCAAACGAATTGTTTAGTAATTAAACTTATATAGAAACGGAGCAGCAAATGAAGCCTCTTGTTATATTAACCGGACCGACAGCCGTAGGTAAAAACAAATCTGTCGATCGGTCTTGCAAAAAGAATAAACGGTGAGATCATTTCTGCAGATTCCATGCAGGTCTATCGAAAGATGGATATCGGAACTGCCAAGATCATGCCGGAGGAAATGGATGGCATTCCCCATCATCTGATCGATGTATTAGATCCGAAGCAGCCGTTTAATGTTGTATTATTTAAAGAACTTGCAACAAAGGCGATGGATGATATCTATGCCAGAGGACGGATACCTGTCATTGTCGGCGGAACCGGCTTTTATATTCAGGCAGTTTTATACGATATTCATTTCGATGAAAATGACGATGATAAAAGCTACCGTACTTATCTGGAACAGCTTGCGGAAAAACATGGAAATCTCTACCTTCATCAGATGCTTGAAAAAGTGGATCCGGCGTCAGCCGCAGCCATTCATTATAACAACCGCAAACGTGTGATCCGGGCATTGGAATTCTATAAAGAGACAGGAATCCCGATCTCCGAACATAACGAGAAAGAATCCAAACGGATTTCTCCATATAATTTTGAATATTTTGTGTTAAATGATGCAAGATCAAAATTATATGATAGAATAGACAGGCGAATTGACATCATGGTAGAACAGGGATTGATCGAAGAGGTAAAGGCATTAAAGGATCAGGGATATACAAAAGATCTGATATCCATGCAGGGGCTTGGATATAAAGAGATCCTCGATTATCTGGATGGTGTAACATCTCTGGATGAAGCCCTCTATATCTTAAAACGTGATACCAGACATTTCGCCAAGCGTCAGATCACATGGTTTAAGAGGGAAAAAGAAGTCACTTGGGTGGATAAGAGTGAATTCACATCAGAAGATACCATTATGGATTTCATGCTTGAACAGTTACGGTCAAAAGGAATTATTTCATAAAATAAAATGGAGCAGATAAAATGAACACATTATTAAAAGATTATTATACATCCTTACACATTGATGAACGGGTATTTGATTACTGTCAGAAGATTGAAGACAGCTTAAAGGACCGTTTTGCAGCGATCGATGCCATCTGTGAGATCAACCAGATGAAGGTCATCAAAGCCATGCAGGATAATCGTCTGGCGGAAGCGCATTTTGCAGGTTCCTCCGGATATGGTTATACCGATGACGGACGAGATGCACTCGAACGGATCTATGCAGATGTATTCCATACGGAAGATGCGCTGGTCCGTTCTCAGATCACCTGTGGAACACATGCGATCTGTACGGCGTTATTTGGTAACTTAAGACCGGGAGATGAACTGCTTGCAATCTCAGGAAAACCATATGATACGATGGATGAGATCATCGGACTTCGCCCTTCACCGGGTTCTTTGGCAGAATATGGTGTTACATACGCCCAGGTAGATCTGACACCGGAAGGAGAGTTTGATTTTTTGAAGGAATCCGAAATGCGATCAATGAACACACAAAGCTTGTGGAGATCCAGCGTTCCAAGGGTTATGCCGTACGTCCGACTTTATCCTGTGAGAAGATCGGAGAAGTGATCACATTTGTAAAAGAGTATCCGTCCGGGACATCATCTGTATGGTAGATAACTGTTATGGTGAATTTGTTCAGGATAAAGAACCAACAGACTATGGCGCAGATCTGATCGCAGGTTCCCTGATCAAGAATCCGGGTGGCGGACTGGCTCCGATCGGTGGTTATATCTGTGGTAAGAAGGAATATGTGGAAAATGCCGCATACCGTCTTACAACTCCGGGACTTGGCAAAGAGGTTGGTGCATCTTTAAATAATACAAAGGCTTTTACACAGGGCTTATTCATGGCTCCATCGGTTACGGCAAGTGCTTTAAAGGGTGCGATCTTTGCTGCAAATGTATATGAAAATCTTGGTTTTAAGACAGTTCCGAATAAGACAGAGGATCGTTTTGATATCATACAGGCAGTTGAACTTCAGACACCGGAACGTGTGGTTGCTTTCTGTGAAGGGATTCAGGCGGCTGCACCTGTTGACAGCTATGTAAAGCCTGTACCATGGGATATGCCGGGATATGATTCTCCTGTCATCATGGCGGCCGGTGCATTTGTATCCGGTTCTTCAATTGAACTTAGTGCGGATGCCCCTATGAGAGAACCGTATGCTGTATATTTTCAGGGAGGACTTACCTATCAGCATGCAAAATTTGGAATTGTAATGACATTGCAAAAAATGGTAGAAAATAATCTTATAGTGTGGTAGATTTAGTTCGAATGTCACCTTTCTTTCAGGCATTGGAGAGGCGGAGAGAAAAGGAGGACATATGAATTCTAATTTTACAATGCGGGATATGGCTGTTACAGAGCGACCATATGAAAAATGTCAGCAGAGTGGTCCTTCCGCTTTGAATGATGCCGAACTGCTTGCAGTCATACTTCGAAGCGGAAGCCGAAAAAAAATGCACTGGTTACAGCCCAGCGTATTCTGAACCGTCATTCGGTTCATAAAGGCTTAGTCGGGTTGAAGCATCTGACATTGGAAGAACTGATGTCGATTGATGGGATCGGACATGTAAAAGCGATCCAGATGCAATGTATCGGTGAATTATCAAGACGGATAGCGGAAGCGGAATATAAGCCATTTCTGACATTTGGCAATCCGCAGAGTATAGCAGATTATTTTTTATGGAACGTACCAAATATCTGGATAAAGAGCGGGTTTACAGCCTGCTGTTTGATTCCAGACATTGTTTGTTGGGAGAAAACTGTATATCAGAGGGAACGATCGATCATGCAGTTATATCTCCAAGAGATATCTTTATAGATGCCTTAAGCTATCACGCAGCATATGTTGTTTTGCTGCATAATCATCCATCCGGGAATCCGGAACCAAGCAGACAGGATATCTGCTTGACAAAGAGAGTAGCAGAAGCAGGCAGAATGCTTGGAATCCTGTTATCTGATCATATTATTATAGGGAATAATTGTTTTGTCAGTCTGGCAGAAAGAGGAATGTTGAATGAGACGTCGTAACAGAAAAAGAATAGAAATAACTCAAAATATTTTTTGCTTGCATTAACGATAGTATGTGTAGTTTTAATGATCGCATCACTATTTTTTGACAGTATAATGCCGTCAGTCCGTAATGCAACAAACACGTTTATTCTTCCAATGCAAAAAGGAGTAAATACAGTAGGAAGCTGGGTAGAATCCAAGGCAGAAGCACTGAAAAATTACGAAGATATCGTGGCGGAAAACGATCAGTTAAAGGAACAACTGGATACCTATAGATCCACACTTGCCCAATATGAGCAGAACTCTTATGAGCTGGACCGGCTGCAGAAGCTGTATGAGCTGGATGCACAGTATACTGATTATGATAAGACAGGAGCAAGAGTTATATCTAAGGATACCGGAAACTGGTTTGATGTCTTTTATATTGACAAAGGAACCGATGATGGACTGTCTATTGGTTGTAATGTATTATATGGAAATGGTCTGTGTGGAATTATCACAGAGATTGGAGCGGATTATGCAAAGGTCCGTTCGATCATCGATGATACAACAAATGTAAATGCAACAATCCTGCCGCGGCTCAGGCAATCTGTAATGTATCCGGAAGCCTAACGAATTATGCAGACGGCTACCTGCTTGCGGAAAATATAGATAAAGATGCAGATATATCAGAAGGAGATCAGGTTGTGACCTCACATGTTTCGAGCAAATATCTTTCTGGAATCAATATAGGCTATATTGCAAAGATAGAAAATGATTCCAACAATCTGACCAAGACAGCGTATATTACGCCGGCTGCTGATTTTTTCTAATATTGAAGAGGTTCTGGTGATCCGCCAGACAAAGAAAAAAATGTTACAGATTAAAAACAATTGACAGAACTAAATGGTAGAAGAAGGTTGAAACAGAATTGAAACGAGTATTTACATTAGGAATTTTGATCATTATATGTTTTGTATTACAGACTGCATTATTTCCCTATATAGAAATTGCCGGAACAGCACCGGATCTGATGCTGATACTGACAGTTTCTTTTGGTCTTATGCGCGGTAGAAAAGAAGGAATGCTGGTTGGTTTTTTTTCTGCGGTTTTCTGTATGATCTGTATTTTGGATATGCGATTGGACCGTTTATGATACTTTATATGATTCTTGGATATTGCAATGGATTTTTCCACCGTTTATATCTGGTGGAAGATGTTCTTTTTACCAATGCTGATCATTCTGATCGACGATCTGTTTTTAATTTTGCAACATATATTATCTTTTTTCTTGTTGCGGAACAGGCTGGAATTTTCAACCTATCTGAAGGATATCATTCTTCCGGAAATGATCTATACAGCATTGATCACACTCTTTATATTCAAGTTTTTTGTATTTGTGAACAAGACACTGGAAGCGTCTGGAAAAAAAGCAAACGAATAAGAACTGGAAGGAAAATACAATGATAAAAAGAATTTTTGAATCTGATAAAAGAAAATATTGTAGAACATGTAAAACACCGGTTGTTTGTTGTGACATTGATCGTTCTGGTTCTCTTTGGTGTACTGATTTACCGTCTGTTTGATCTACAGATCGTAAACGGAGAAAAGTATCAGGAAAGCTTTACCTATAAATCAGTGAAAACAGTCTCGGTGAAAGCAACCCGTGGAAATATATACGATTGTAACGGAAAACTAATTGCTTATAATGAAGCTTCCTATACATTGTCATATAACAGTGCTACCGATCTGTCAGAGATTGCTGCTGCACAGGGAACAACATCCAACGAACTGCGAAATGATATAGTATATAAAACAATCCTGATTCTGGAGCAGAATGGAGATAAAATATCAGTCAGTCTGCCGATCAAGCTGACAGGAAAAGGATTTGAGTTTACAGTATCAGGAACATCATTAAATACTTTTCTTATGAATGTATACAGTGCCAGCTCTGTCGATAAACTGACAGATCAGCAGGCATCCTCAACAGCAGAAGATGTATTCCGTTATATGAGAGGAAAGGATCTCTTCAATATTTCAGATACTTATTCGGATGAAGCAGCATTAAAGATTCTTGCCGTCCGGTATGAGATCTGGCTGAACCGTTACCAGCAATACATGTCTGTCCAGCTTGCGGATGGTATCAGCGAGGAAAGCTATGCAACGATCAAAGAAAATTCAAATGAACTACCAGGCATGGAAGTAAACGTAGAATCCCACCGTGTCTATAATGATGCTATTTATTACGCACATATTATCGGATATATCGGAAATATCTCAAATGAAGAGATGGACAAATATAACGAGAATCTGGATGATTCCGAAAAATATACGGCTGATGACATGATCGGAAAGGCCGGGTTGGAAAGTGAATTTGAATCTTATCTGCGTGGTAAAGACGGATATCAGAAAATGTATGTAGATAATCTGGGGAAGGTGATCGAGGTTATTGATTCGCAGGATTCTGTAGCAGGAAATGACATTTATCTGACGATTGACTCGGATCTTCAAAAATACTGTTATAATGCTCTGGAAAAGGAAATTACTTCCATCCTGCTTGCACATATTAAAAATGTAACAACATCAAATGACAAAGATGATATCCCGATCACTGACGTTTATTTTGCATTATTTGATTATAACATTATCAGCATTGACGATCTGGCAGCAAAGGATGCCACAGATCTTGAGCGTTCAGTAAATGATACATTTCAGAGTTCCAAAAGCTATACACTTGGAAGACTGGATGATATCCTGAATTCAAGTCATATACCATTATATAATCTGACAGACCAGTATCAGGATTATATGGAATTTATCTGCGAACAATGAAGTGATGCAGGCATTTACAGTCCAGGCAAGATATCAAAAACAGATGATACCTATGTATCTTATATCAATAATAATATTTCGCTGTGTGAGTATCTGAAATATGCGATCAGCCAGGGCGCAATCGACATTTCCGGTATTTCAACGAAAAGTGATTATTATGATACAGATGAAATCTACAATGTGCTGACGGAATATATTTTAAAAAAGAAGTTGAAAATAATACCAGTTTCGACAAACTTGTTTTCAAATATACCTGATAATATCAGGAGAACTTACAGGAAGTCAGGTTATTAACCTGTTATATGACCAGGGTATCTTAAATATGGCAACAGATGAGGACTATTCCGATTATAAGGCAGGATCCATCAGCAGCTTTGACTTTATGTGTAAAAAAATAGAACAATATGAGATAACTCCTGCCATGCTGGCACTGGATCCATGTTCCGGCTCGATTGTTGTGACTGATCCAAATTCCGGAGCTGTAAAAGCAATGACAAGTTATCCAAGTTATGATAATAATCAGCTCACAAATTCCATTGATGCAGATTATTATGCAAAGATTACGTCGGACAAGACAACACCAATGTACAGTAGAGCAACGATGCAGCAGACAGCTCCCGGATCCACCTTCAAGATGATAACTGCATTTGCAGCAATGAATGAAGGCGCAATCGGTATCAACGACGTGATCCAGACCAAAGGATATTTTGATAAAACAGAAACACCTGCAAAATGCTGGATTTATCCATCAGCACATGGGACAATCGGTATATCCAAGGCAATCGAAGAATCCTGTAACTATTTCTTCTATGAACTGGGTTACCGTATGGCAACACAAGATACCGGAACCTATAGCGATATCACTGGTGTAGAGCGGCTTCAGAAGTATGCAGGTATGTTTGGATTTGACAGCACCTCCGGCATTGAACTGCCGGAAAGTAAACCGCAGATATCAGATGCGGATGCGATCCGTACTGCGATTGGACAAGGTACAAATAACTTTACAGCAACACAGCTTGCCCGATATGTTACAACACTAGCAAACAGTGGTACATGCTATGACCTGAGTCTTGTTTCAGAGATCAAGGATATTAACGGTAATGTTGTATATAAAAATGAGCACAAGGTTCACAACCAGCTCGATTTTCCTGCCGAGCAATGGAATGTTGTCAGACAGGGCATGCGTCAGGTTGTTTCCGTCCATACGAGCAGCAGTGCTTTGATTAATCAGATCAATGTTGCAGTAGCCGGGCAAAACAGGTACGGCCCAGCAGAGTGATGCCAGACCGAACCATGCGTTATTTGTATCATTTGCACCATATGAAAATCCTGAAGTTACGGTTACAAGTGTAATCCCGTTCGGATATTCTTCCGGTAATGCAGTCGAATTGACCGGACTTGTATATGCCTATTTATACGATCCGGATGTACTTGAAAATACAACGATCACCGGTAACAACGCACTTTCAGATTAAAAGATAAGATACGTCGGATAAATTCATTTTTGAACAGTTATATTTATGAAAACGAGGAAAGAAACATGGATACCGACGTTATTATTAAGGCGAACAGCCACGGGATCAGAATTATATTTCATAATGATGACCCATTGAGCAGCTTCTGGTGGATATAAAAAGAAAAATTACAGCATCAAAATGCATTTTTAAAAAAAGAAGGAAAAATTTCTGTTTCTTTTGAAGGACGGGAGTTGAGCCGAGAGGAGATTGCGCAGATTCTATTTGCATTAAATCATCTGCCGGAGACTGAGGTGGAATTTATTTGCGATATTCCTGATAAAGGGAGAACAGAGGATCTCTGCAATCAGATTGATATTCCTCCGCACAGGTCAAAACACCGGCAGCCCGCCGCTGTCGGACATACAGCACATGTGGATCATGTTATTAGACATGAAGCTCCTGCTACAGATACGGCCGCTTCAAATAAAAAAGTATCACCAGATGATACCGCAGGTCAGAATGTTTCAACTTCAGAAGATAACAACCTGTTTTTTTACGGAAACATTCGGAGTGGTCAAACACTTGAAGTAAAAAAAGCATTATAATAATTGGTAATGTTGAAAAAAGAGCAACGGTTATTTCCGGTGGAAATATCATTATCCTCGGCAGCTTGCAGGGAAGTGCAGTCGCCGGAAAAGATTTGCAGAAAAAAACGCTTTGTACTGGCTCTTACCATGGAACCGGTTCATATAAAGATCGGAACTGTCAGCTATGCAGCAAAACGACAGTTCCATGATAAATTAAATACAAAGGATGCAGTGATAGCATACTGTGAAAATGACCAACTGATCTTTCAGCCGCTGTCGCAAGCTTCACTATAAGATAAAAATTCTAAAAATCAGTATGAAAAGATAATTTACGGAGGTGTTTTATGAGTGAAGTAATTGTTGTTACATCAGGAAAGGGAGGCGTTGGTAAAACCACAACTTCAGCCAATATCGGCACAGGTCTTGCAGGTCTGAAAAAAAGAGTGGTCATGATCGATACGGATATCGGACTGCGAAATCTGGATATCGTCCTCGGACTGGAAAACCGTATTGTTTATAATCTGGTTGATGTAGTAGAAGGAAACTGCCGCTATAAGCAGGCATTGATAAAAGACAGGAACAATCCGGAGCTTTTTCTAATGCCATGTGCACAGACCAGGGACAAAACCGCTGTTTCTCCGGAACAGATCATAAAATTGATCGACGAAATGCGTTCGGATTTTGATTATATAATCATTGATTGCCCTGCCGGAATCGAACAGGGATTTAAAAATGCTATTGCAGCCGCAGACCGTGCACTGATCGTTACAACACCAGAGGTATCAGCAATCCGTGATGCAGACCGTGTTATCGGGCTGTTAGAAGCAAATGAGATTACGTCGATTGACCTTATCATCAACCGGGTACGATATGATATGGTAAAAAAAGGTGACATGATGTCTGTCGATGATGTTGTTGATATTCTAGCCGTCAACCTTCTGGGTGTAATACCGGATGATGAACAGATCGTTATATCAACAAATAAAGGAGAACCACTTGCTGGAAGCAATACAACATCCGGCAATGCCTATATCGATATCTGTAAACGGATTCTTGGTGACAGTATTCCCTTGACTGATTACAATACATCGATCCGGCGAAACCCTTTCAAACGGTTATTTCGAAAAAAACATGCATAAAAGGGGTGAGTGGTAGGAATGAAAGATATCAAGGTAATCAACAATGTTGTAAGTTATAATTCTGGTCATTATGCCAGAGAACGTTTAAAATATATCCTGATGGCCGACCGGATCGGATGTACGCCAGATGTCATCACAAGGATCCGGAATGATCTGTGTAAATGCGTTTCTAATTATGTTAATATTGATTCGCCAAATACAACCGTACAGCTTTCAGAATCCTTCCTGATCGCCAAGATCCCGGTTAAAGGAATACATATGAAAAAGGAAAAAAGAAAAAGATGAAACACTTCAAACAGATGGACATATCAACGGAGAAAAAAGTACAGACTGATCAATTATAATTTTAAACTGATCCTGTTCGTGATCGCAGCCATGATCATGGGAAGCATTACGATCTGCAGCGTTCGTCCGGACTTCCTGACGAAACAATTGATCGGTGTCAGTGCATGTATCATCGGTATGATCGTTGTATCACTGATCGATTATAATTTTATTTGCAAATATTATATGGTACTCTATGTCATCAATATCGGTCTGTTGTTTCTGGTTCTTGTCGCAGGTTCCGGTGGCGGAGATACAGGAGTTCATCGATGGTTTTATATATCAGATTCGTTCACCATTCAGCCATCAGAATTTGCAAAAATCATTCTGATCCTGTGTACGGCTGTATTTCTGGAAAAAAATTATGAAAATCTTAACACGCCAAAAGTACTTGCAAAGCTTGCAGTATTTTTTGGCTGTTCCTGTTGGACTGATTGTGGCCGAACCAGACCTTTCAACCTCAATCTGTGTTATGGCAACGCTTTTTATCATCATATTTGTCGGAGGGCTGAGTCTGAAGCTGATCGGTATCATGATTCTGGTCCTGGTTCCCCGCATTTGGAGGATTTATCTGGTATATTCAGCAGGATAATCTGCCTCAGTTTTTGAAAACTTATCAGATTAATCGTATTCTGGGACATATATACGGAAGTGAATATGGTGCTTCGTCTGACCAGCAGGATAATTCAGTTATGGCAATCGGTTCCGGTCAGCTATCCGGAAAAGGGATCAACAATTCAACGGTAGCTACCGTAAAAGATACCAATCTGATTTCTGAGCAGCAGACAGATTTCATTTTTTCGGCGGTCGGAGAAGAATTAGGGATTCATTGGAAGTGTTATTATTATTGCAATTTTATGCCTGATAGTGTTACAATGTATTCGGGTTGCTAGGCATGCAAAAGATAAAAAAGGAATGTATATTGCGACAGGTATTGGGGCGCTTGTTGCATTCCAGACATTTATCAACATTGAGTTGCAACAGCACTTTTGCCGAATACAGGACTGCCGCTCCGTTCATCAGTTACGGACTAAGTTCGCTTGTCAGTATGAGTGCCGGAATCGGACTCGTTTTGAACATAAACCTGCAAAAGAAAAAGTATTAGGAGGAGAGCTATGAATATAGGGTTAATAGCACATGACGCAAAGAAAAAACTGATGCAGAATTTTTGCATTGCATACAGAGGAATCTTAAGCAAAAATGAATTATATGCAACAGGAACGACAGGACGTTTGATCGAAGAGGTCACAAACCTTAATGTTCATAAATATATCGCTGGACATCTCGGAGGGAACAGCAGTTAGGTTCCCAGATTGAAAATAATGATATTGATATGGTTATTTTCCTGAGAGATCCATTACATCAAAGGCTCATGAGCCGGATATCCATAATATATTTTTTACTTTGTGATATGCACAATATTCCATTAGCAACCAATCTTGCGACTGCAGAGCTTCTGATCAAGGCGCTTGATCGGGGGCGATTTGGACTGGAGAGAATTTTACAAATAAACAATGGAGAGTTTGATATGAAATATCAGATAAAACTGCTGATTTCCATCCTGACAATCGGCATCCTGTTTTACCGGATGTGCCAGACGAAGCTATGATACCAGTGATCAGCTTGTGCTTGGAATATCAGAAAATCTGCCGCTGTACAGTACAGACAGTTTCGGAGAAAACCATACGGTCATTCCGGATGGTGAAAGCCTGGCGGATGATAATTATATAAAGATACAAAAAGCTGCGGTACTGTTGAACGATACAACACAGGAAGCGTTGGTTGTCCATAATGCACATGATAAAATATATCCTGCCAGTATGACAAAATTAATGACAGGACTTCTTGTGATCGAAGCGATTGAAGATGGTTCCTTATCGCTTGATGAAACCATTACTTTAAGTCATACCGTTACCTTTCAGGAAAATAACGTCGGAGCTAGTGACCTGACAAAAGGATGTAAAGTTACAGTTAAGAACCTGTTATACGGATTGCTGATCCGTTCCTATAATGATTGTGGTGTTCTTCTGGCAGAACGGATTGCCGGCAGCGAAGATGCATTTGTTGAAAAAATGAATGAACGGGCATATGAGCTTGGAGCTACGAATACGCATTTTGTGAACTGCCACGGCCTGCATTCGGATGACCATTATACAACTGCATATGATCTTTATCTGATCTTTTCAGAATTTATCAAACATGATCTGGCATATCTGATTGATTCCCTGACATCTTATGATTTTACATATACAGATGCAAATGGTGAAACAAGAAGCGTTACATTAGAAGCGACGAATGGATATATTTCAGGTGAATTTCAGTTCCCGGAAGGATATTCTTTGGGATCCTGGAAATCGGGAACGACGACGGCTGCGGGTAATTGTCTGATCCTTGAATTTGTAAAGGATGATACCGGCGACAAATATATCGCTGTTATCGCAGGTGCAGAAGACCGTAGTACGTTATATAATGATATGACAATGTTGATCAATACTGCAAAAATAAACAGTTAATCAAATAACTGTTTTAATATATTTTAAATCATTCAGGAGGTTTATTATGATTCAGATTATTACAGGTGATAAAGGAAAAGGAAAGAAGACAAAGGTTTTAATTGACAAAGGTCAATAATGAAGTAAAGGTTGTAGCAGGTTCTGTTGTATTTATCGACAATAATAACAAAAAGCACTTATATGAGCTGAGTAATCGTGTCCGTATGATCAACTGCACTAATTATGAAGTTAATAATCTGGAGATGTTTGCAGGGTTTGTTCTCGGAATAATTTCCCAGACAAAAAGATATAGAGAAGATTTACATTGATAATTTTACATCTGTTGCTTATGTCAATAAAGAGCAGGTAAAAGTAGCACTGGATATCATTAATAATATCAGTGAGAAATTTAATATCAGTATTATAATATGTTTTGCAACGGACAGTTCCGATGTTCCGGACGAATATAAAGATAATATCATTGCTGCTTTATAGTTCCATATCAACTGTCTTATACGCACATATTATATGGAGTAAAAAGGAGATATATATGGCTTCCATAAGAAGAAAGAAGAGAAAATGGCAGCCGGTGAAGATCAGTTTTGGATTTATCATATTTGCAATTATGTTTGTATACATGTTGATTCGTATCATTATGTCGCTTGGTGACCATGATCTGAGTGTATTTCAGGTGGAAGAGAGCAATTATGATACGAATTTTACTGCCACCGGACTTGCTGTGAGAAAAGAAACTTTGAATTACAGCTCTACCTCCGGATATGTCTGCTATTATATCCGGGATGGCGAAAAAAGTTGCAAAGGGTGCCAGTGTATATTCTGTTGATGAAAACGGTTCCATGCAGGATGCATTGTTTGATGTTCAAAATAGCGGAAGCAGTGTGTTATCCGATAATGATTATAAAGATCTAAGCAAACAGATTCAGATTTTTAAAGCAGGATTTTCACCGTCAGATTTTTCAGAAGTATATGAATTTAAAAATTCCATGGACAATAAGGTTCTGGAAATGTATGAAGATATGGCGCTTGAGCAGTTATCTTCAAACCAGTCATTTGATTCAACTTTTTCAGCTTCGAAATCAAATGTCAGCGGTATTGTAACCTATTACATGGATGGCTTTGAAGGTTATGATATCAACAATCTTTCAGCAGATGATTTTGATAAAACAAAATATACCAAAGAAATGCTGAAAAAAAAAAAAGCGATGTGGTTGAGTCCGGGAAACCTATATATAAGATCATAGATGATGAAAACTGGAAGATTGCAGTCATGCTTACGAAAGAAGAATATGAAAAAATCAAAAAGAACGAAACAATCCGGTTTACAATCAATGATTCATCCAGACGGTTATCTGCAAAGTATGAAACAGTTGAACAGGATGGAAATTATTTCATTATTATAAATATGCACCGTTATCTGGCAGAATATGTCGCTGATCGTTATTTGAATATCACATTTGTATTCTCAGAAACAAAAGGACTAAAGATTCCGAATTCAGCGATTACCGAAAAGGATGTTCTGATGATCCCAGTCAGCTATCTGACTGGAGGAAGCGGAACAACCGAGAAAAAAATATTTTAATAAGATCGTATTAACAGCGGATGGAACAACTTCGGTTGAACAGATATCCCCTACTATATATTTTTACAGATGATCATTTCTGTTATGTGGACCCGGCAGATATAGATGATAATACCGCTCTTGCAGCAAACGAATCAGATATTACATTTAACACATCTACCGCCGGCACATACAAATTAAAGGTGTTTTCTGCGTTACACAAGGTACTGCAGTATTTAAGCAGATTGATGTTATTGTAGATGGTGATGATTATTCGATCATTGATCCAAATACCGCATATGGTATCTCTGCTTACGACAGGATCGCATTGGATGCCACCTCCGTAAAGGAAAACCAGATCATATATTAGAGTGATGAATGATGTTACAGGAAAATTACGAAAGCATAGATAAAAAGATCACAGAAGCATGCAAACGGGCTGGTCGGAACAGGGATGCGGTTACTCTGATCGCTGTCAGCAAGACCAAACCGTTAAGTGATATTGAAGAATTATTACAGAATACAGATGCGAAAAAATTTTGGAGAGAACAAGGTTCAGGAACTGGTCGATAAATATGAACATATATCCAGACCGGTCAAATGGCATATGATCGGGCATCTGCAGACGAACAAAGTCAAATATATCGTTGATAAGGTCTGCCTGATACATTCTGTTGATTCCGTGAATCTTGCAAAAACGATTGAAAAAGAAGCAGCAAAAGCATAATGTTGTTGTTCCTGTTTTAATAGAAGTAAATGTTGCAGGGGAAGAAAGCAAGTTTGGTGTATCCGTTGAGGAAACGGAAGACCTGATCCGGCAGATCAAAGACTTTCCTCATATACATATTGATGGACTGATGACGATTGCACCATTTGTAGCCAATCCGGAAGAGAATCGCGTGCACTTCCGTCGCCTTAAGGAATTATTACTTGACATCAATTCTAAAAACATTGATAATGTTCATATGAATGTCTTATCAATGGGTATGACAAATGACTATGAAGTAGCTGTCGAGGAGGGTGCTACCATGGTCCGAGTTGGAACCGGTATCTTCGGTGAAAGAAATTATAATATTTAAAGGAGAACCATTATGGCAAAGAATGGAAAAAAAAGCTTTCTGGATTTTTTCAAAGTAGATGAGTCCCAGTGATGAATATGAAGATGATTTATTTGAAGATGATGAATATGATGACGATGACGAAGAGGATTTCGAAGAGGATTATGTTCCAAAGACCAAAGCTGTAAACGGACGTGCATCTTCCTTTACCGCTGCATCACAGACAGCAGCCCAGCCTGCAAAAAAAGCAGAAATTTACAAAAGCTGCCAGAACATCAGCTCCAGCATCATCAGGTAATTCAAAACTTGTATCTTTTTAACAACAGAAGCCAGGGAGGTTCCCAGCAGGTATTTGTTATTAAACCAGATGAATTTGATGATGCCCAGATGATCATTGACCATTTAAAGGGTGGTCAGGCGATTGTGATCAATATGGAAGGTATGGAGTTATCAACAGCCCAGCGTATCATTGATTTCATTGCCGGCGCATGTTATTCCTTAGATGGTTCATTACAGGCGATATCCGGTAATATATTTATTGCAGCACCTGCTGACATCTATGTATCAGGCGATCTCAGAGAAGAGTTATTAAATGATGCTTTTCTTTTCTCCTGAATTAGGAAAATATTAAGTCAATTTTGATATCAGTCTGTATCAACATATTCTGAAGGTATGATAGGGAGGATTACAAATGCTTACACCTGTTGATTTACAACAAAAGAAATTTCAGCATGGCATGGGGTATACAAAAAAAGATGTTGACTCATTTTTTGACATTGTTGTCATGAGTTATACGGAATTATATAAGTCTAATGCTGAATTAACAAATCAGGTAAAAACACTTACCGATAGTCTGGTTCATTACAGAACAACAGAATCGAAGCTTCAGAAATCACTTATGCTTGCAGAGAAGAATGCAGAAGAAGCTACGAAGAATGCAAATGACAAGGCTAAGATCATTGAAAATGATGCCAAAATCAAGGCAAATAACATAGTTCATCAGGCACGGGAAGAGCTGGATCGGATTGAGGACAGCATTGAAGGAATCAAACAGCAGTATCGTGATTATACAATGGCATTTAAAGTTTTAAAAATCTGATGGATTCTCATCTTCAGTTTCTTGCTACCAATCCAATTAATGAAGAATTGGGAGTAGACTTTGATGAGATCATGAAGGATGCCAAGTATTTCAACGGAAATGCTGCCGTCTATACACCAGGTTCATCTGGCAGTGAAAACGCCGGATCAGGTTCCTTTGCATCCTTTGGAGGAGATCCTCAGGGCAGAGAAGAATCTACACTCGGCGGTGGCGGAGGCTCAGGAATGGGCGATTCCACACTTGGTGGAAGTGCAGACAGCGGCAATGTTGCCAGTGATTCTTCTGTTTACACAAAAAATTTAGGTGGTGGATCATTTGTTGATCCATTCAAATTCAGAAACGAATAATATAATAGAATTTTTCTTTTTAATTCCCTGTCTGAATGAATGTCGGACAGGGAATTGCTAATAAAAGATATACTCCAGAAAGGTAACGATAATGAAAAAAAACAGTATTCTTGCATGTATAAGTATACTTCTTTTTTTGATCGGACTGGATCAGTTTGTGAAATTTCTGATCACAAGTCATATGGCTTTATATGACACAAAAACCTGTTATCAAACAGGTTTTTCATATTACATATATTCAAAATAAAGGAGCTGCATGGGGCAGCTTGCAGGGAAAGCGTTATTTTCTGCTGGCAATAACCATTCTTGTTCTGGCATTTCTTGTATATTTTTATGTTCGGATGTTAAAGCTGAATAAGTACAAAGATCTTCGTATTTTATTTATTTTTGTTTTTTCCGGAGCTGTCGGAAATATGATCGATCGTATCCGTCTTGGTTATGTAATAGATATGTTTGATTTCCGTCTGATCAATTTTCCGGTCTTTAATGTTGCAGATATCTATGTAACCTGTAGTATGATCATCCTGTTGGTTTTTATCCTGTTCAAATACAAGGATAATGAACTGGACGATCTATTTGGAAAGTCAAAGAAAGATTCAGAGCAGGAATAATATATGGAAACTTATAATATTGAAGCAGATGAAAAACTGGAAAAGCAAACGGGTTGATAAAAGTTTAGCCGATTACTTTAACGATTATTCGCGCTCATTTCTGAAAAAACTGTTAGATGATGGAAATGTACTGGTGAATGATAAAAAGGCAAAACCAAGCTTGAAAATCGCGTCTGGTGACAAAATAGATATTACGATTCCGGATATTTTACCTGTAGAAATTGAACCGGAAGATATTCCGCTTGATATCGTATATGAAGATGATGATATCATCATTGTAAACAAACCAAAGGGCATGGTCGTTCACCCGGCTCCCGGACATTATTCCGGAACACTGGTAAATGGTCTGATGTATCATTTCAAGGATTCTTTATCTGGCATTAACGGAGAACTTCGTCCCGGTATCGTGCATCGAATTGATATGGACACAACCGGGCTTCTTGTTGTCTGCAAAAATGATGCTGCACATAATTTTCTGTCGGAACAGCTTGCCGTTCATTCGATTACAAGAAAATACTATGCGATCTGCTATAATTATTTTACAGAAGATGAAGGTATGGTAGATCTTCCGATTGGAAGACATCCAACAGACCGTAAAAAAAATGGCGGTTAATTATAAGAATGGCAGACATGCAGTCACCCATTATAAAGTTCTGAAAAAACTGAAAAACAATTTCTGTCTGATCGAATGTCAGTTGGAAACCGGACGGACACATCAGATCCGTGTCCATATGGCATATATCAAGCATCCGCTTTTAGGAGATGCCGTATATGGACCTAAAAATCAGCCATATCACCTGCAGGGGCAGACACTTCATGCCGGTGTACTTGGTTTTATTCATCCGTCTACAAAAGAATATGTGGAATTTTCAAGTGAACTCCCTGAGTATTTCCAGAAACTGTTAAAACAACTGGAGCTTTAAAATTCGTTTTATATTAAAATTAATATAAAACGAATTTTTTGATTTACATTTTTTTGTGGAAATGTTATAATTTTTACTATAAAAAAGTAAACAAATTTATAGTTTTTTTATACAGAAAACAATTGTTTATTCTTTATAGCAAATTAAAATCATACTTGCAAAGGGGGCTTTTATTATGGCTTACAACAAAATCATTACAATAGGACGACAGTTCGGAAGTGGCGGAAGAGAAGTCGGACAGAAACTTGCTGAAAAGCTTGGTATTCCATTTTATGATAAGGAACTTTTAAAGATCGCGGCAAGAGATAGTGGCATCTGCGAAGAATTATTTGAGAATTTTGACGAGAAACCAACAAACAGTTTTCTCTATACATTGGTAATGGATCCGTATTCATTGGGATTCGGAACATCCGGCGAGTTACCACTGAATCATAAGGTATTCCTGGCTGCATTTGACACGATCAAATCTATTGCGGAAAAAGATGGTTCCTGCGTATTTGTAGGTCGTTGTGCCGATTATGCTTTAAGAGATTATTCCAATATTGTAAATGCATTTATATATGCAGATATCGATGATCGTATAAAACGTATTGCGCAGAAATATGAACTGACTGATGCGAAAGCTAAGGATCTGATCCGTAAAGAAGATAAGTCACGTGCATCTTACTACAACTATTACACATCCAAGCGTTGGGGCGAGATGAAAGGCTACGATATCTGCCTGAATTCCAGCCAGTTTGGAATTGATAATTGTGTAGATATGTTATACGATGCCGTTACCAAATATTAATGCAATATATAATACATATAATTAATAACCATTCATACAGGTATTCTTGATAATACTTTATGACTCGGATAAATGACAAATGATTTTACATAATGAAAAATGCGCTGAGAAAAACTCAGCGCATTTTTTTAATTGTCGCGTTTTTCCCGCAACTGAACACGATTTCTTGCACTTCGTCGTCTGTCCTCATCCATATCTGCATAATGTTTTCTTGTCGTATTTACATCACTGTGTCCAAGGACATCAGCAACCAGATAGATATCACCGGTTTCCCTGTATAATTCTGTACCATAGGTACTTCTTAATTTATGTGGAGTGATATGCTTCATAGGGATAACACCTTCAGAATATTTCTTCACCAACATTTCAACAGAACGAACAGACATTCGTTTTCTCTGACTGGATAAGAAGAGAGCATTTTCATGTCCGGACACCGGCTCTATATGTTTGCGTTCCTCAAAATAATCCGTTAAAGCATCTGTAACTTCATCACCGAAGTAGACATAAGATTCATAACCGCCTTTTCTGGTTACCTTCACTCGACCATTATTAAAATCCACATCATTCAGATCGATGCCGACACATTCCGATACCCTTATGCCGGTTCCCAGCATAAGGGTTAGAATTGCAAGATCACGAACCTTTGTTTTTGCATGATATGCCTGTTGGTGCTCGGTTAAATGATCACCATATTCAACAGCATCTAAAAAATCCGCAATCTCATTTATGTCTAATCTGGTTATTGTTTTTCCATGAATCTTTGGCATATCTACTTTTTCAGCCGGATTTGAACTTATACGGTTATTTTTATAGAGATATGCATAGAATACACGTAAAGCCGATAATTTACGTTTAATTGCCTGTTCACCGTTCGTATAGATCTTTCCGTTTTTTTCATAATATTTCAAATATTCCAGATATTCCTCGATGTCTTCAGCCTCAAGCCTTGAAATATCATCAAAGGTAATATCGATCGGCTTACGTCCACGAAACTGTGGACATTCGCTACATAAAAAGTTATAAAATGTCTTTATGTCGATGGCATAACCAAGTCGCGTTCTGGATGAAGCCTTATTTTCAATTCCTCGAAAGACAACCTTGACATATGAAGGAAGCTCTGCAAGAATATCTCTTAGTGAAATTGTATTTTTTATATTGATGTCATTTGTATATTCATTTGCCATAATAGATTTACCTTCCTATTATTCCGATACAACTTTTCGTAAAACCTGAGTTTAGCGAATAGTTACGTCTGTTAAAATAGTTATATCACACTCTGACTCCAAATGCAATTCTTTATTTCATGTCAAACAAAAATCCGTTTTATTCTTGTAGAATTTCCTTCATATGTTGTTAAGATTGTCTTTCGAAGAATTGTATAGATATCTCCTTGAAACAAATTTCATTTATAAGTATAATATACACGGTTATGAAACAAATCTTATCATTTTGAGGTAATTATATGAATTTACAAAAAGTTATTAAGTTATACTAGACGTGCCATCGATTCATATGAAATGATCGATAATGGTGATAAAATTGCAGTTGGAATTTCTGGTGGTAAGGACAGCCTGACTTTACTCTATGCTCTGGCTGAATTACGACGATTCTATCCAAAAAATTTGATCTGATCGCTATTACAGTTAATCTCGGTTTTGATAATTTTGATACTACAAAGATCGAACAATTATGCAAAGAACTTTATGTTCCTTATTATATTGTAGATACAGAAATATATGATATAGTATTTAATATCCGTAAAGAGAAAAATCCATGTTCTCTATGCGCGAAAATGCGAAAAAAGGTGCATTAAATCAGAAACTAAATGATCTCAGATGTAATAAGATCGCTTATGCACATCATAAGGATGATTTTATTGAAACCTTTTTAATGTCCTTATTATTCGAAGGCAGAATCCATACTTTCTCACCAAAAACATATCTGGATAAAAAGCAAATTGATGGTTATTCGCCCTCTTATGTATATAAACGAAGGTGAAATTATCTCTTTTAAAAATGATATGCAGCTTCCTGTGATTAAAAGTCCATGTCCTGCCGATGGATATACGAAACGTGAATATGCAAAACAGGCACTGGCGGAGCTGGAAAAGGAAACTCCCGGTTGCAAACAACGGATTTTTTCCGCTATTGAACGAGGAACTCTGGATGGCTGGCCTGTAAAGATTGACAATCCAAGACTTTACAATAAAGATGCCAGATAATCGGATTTAAGTATAGAATTTATTCTGTATTCTATACTTGTTTTATGATTATATATATACTCCTGTTTTTTTTAAAAATAAAAAGTATCTGTTTTTATGTTATATGGTAAATCTTAATTCAAACAGACAGTCAATATAACATTGCATAACAGATACTTTTTATTATTTATTCGTAATCATTTACTTTATAATATGGAATCAGTAAATTAGTTCCATCTACGATGACATCTGTATTCAGATTATTCATCGCAAGCACTTCATCGATATAATCCTGTGTGGAAGCATACTCTTCCGTCTTGTATTCATTTGCGATGTCCCAAAGGGTATCTCCTTCTTCTATGGTGATACATTTATAATATTTCTTACTTGCGTTCGATGCGCTGGTTGCCGGTGAATCCTTATGTGATATAAGGATATACAATACTGTAACCAGAATAATACCTGCTATAATGAAAATCTTCTTTTGTACTGATAAATCTTACTACGTTCTTCATGTTCTTTTCCTCCTTAAAACTCAATTCTATATATAATATAATCTTCTGAACAAATGTTTGAATAAATTATATCGAACAGTTGTTCATTTGTCAATATATTTTCGAACATTTGTATGGATTACTCGAAAATACATTCGTCATATCCCGATGACTCCTTTATAATACCAATATGGATGGGGAAAAAAACACACACAAGAAAAAGAACATTTGTTTGCAAAACAAACAATTGTGTGCTACTATTATTTATATAAGTTTTTAAATACATTTAGGAGGATTTACATATGGGTAAAGAAAAGCTCACGGATAAGCAAACGCAGATCCTTGAATATATACGTCATGAGATTCTTGCAAAGGGGTATCCGCCATCAATCAGAGAAATCTGTCAGGCTGTTGATCTGAAGTCTACTTCTTCTGTACATGCTCAGTTATCATCATTAGAGGCAAAGGGCTATATCAGAAGGGATCTGACAAAGTCCCGCTCAATTGAGATCATAGACGATGATTTTTCACTTACCAAACGGGAACTGGTAAACATCCCTATCGTTGGAACGGTTTCTTGTGGTCAGCCTATCCTTGCTGGAACAGAACATCGAAGACTATTTCCCTGTTCCACCGGAATATATTCATAATACGAATAACCAGACCTTTATGCTTCGTGTAAAGGGGTGACAGTATGATCAATGTAGGTATTTATGAAAAGGATCTTGTAATTGTTGAGCAGTGCTCTTCTGCCAGAAATGGCGAAATCGTCGTTGCATTGATCGAGGATTCTGCAACAGTTAAGACATTTTATAAAGAAAATGGTTATATCCGGTTACAGCCGGAAAATGATTATATGGATCCGATCCTTGTCGAACATTGCGAGATCCTAGGCCGTGTGATAGGTCTGTTCCGCAATTTTATCTAATCATACTTAATTTGTTCAAATTTTTTATAAAAATGCACCTCAAACGATATCAGGCATAACAAATACCTGACAAACTGATATTCCACCTGTCTACTCGACAAGAGGAATATCAATTAAGAGGTGCATTTTATTATATCATCTTTAATTAATATACCTGTTTATCCGGCTGTCTCTCTGCGATCTCCTTGAATGCGTCAAAGTTCTGCTTGAACAGCTCTACAACCTGTGGATCAAAATGCTTTCCGGACAGGCTTACGATCTCATTATACGTCTCTTCTACGGACCATCCGCGCTTGTAGTACCGTTCAGAGGTAAGTGCATCGAAAACGTCACATACCGCCATAAAACGGCTGATATAGGCAATCTCCTCACCTTTCATACCTAGATATCCTGTTCCGTCCCAGCGTTCATGATGCTCCTTTGCAATCGTTCTTGCAATCTGCATGATCTCACCCGGACAATGCTCCAGGAGTGCATCACCATAGAGAACATGACTTTTCATGATCGCAAATTCTTCATCTGTCAGTTTACCGGGCTTATCCAGGATCTCCTCACTGATCATAAGCTTTCCGATGTCATGCATCATGGCAGCCGTTGACAGCTTATCAACGTAATCATCATCAAAACCGGATGCCTTTCCGAGCACCCGCATGTAATCTGCTACACGTTTGATGTGTTCTCCTGTATATTTGGATTTACTCTCGGATAATTCAGCAAATGCAAATATCAGCTCTTTCTGATTGCTCTTTACTTCTTCTGCGTTATCAATTACGGAATTCAGCATCGTAGAGTTTCTGGATACAATGAAATATGCAACGAGTGACAGGATCAGAATCGTGATCACACATGGAAATACCGATAAGACCATGCTGTCTGTATAGTCCAGATAAATCGGCGCAACCATGAAATCACAGTATGTAAGATTGATAAAATCTGCAAGGATAACACCGACAGTAGACATCAGCGCAGTAAATACGACCAGCGTCTTATTATAATATAACGATGTCAGCAGGATCGGGAAGATCCAGACAACCAGTGCCATATGGGAAAATACAGAGCTCAATATCATACAGTTAAAAACTGCGATACATATGACTACATATTTGATTGCTTCATTCCTGTCATGCTTGAAAAAGTCAATAACAAGTGTCGGAATAAGCGAAAAAATACACAGCAGAGAACCATACATATCGTAACCACTACAAGGTTACATTCTCTGCTGAAAAAATGCAAATGCCCATAACGCAACTATCAGTGCAACAAAAAAAACGCATACACTTCGCTGCTATATGATTGATCTTTATATAATTGTCTTTTAATAATCTGTTATCGTTCATACCTACCCCAAAAACATATCTATGAAAGTAAATCCTTTGTTACATCGGCTGCATCATTCCAGATGCGTTCGATATCATAGAATCTGCGTGCCTCATCCGAAAAAGATATGAACAATTATATCATAATAATCTAACAAAATCCATCCTCCCTGTGAATATCCTTCCACACTTTTTAAAGAATATCCGGCTTTGTGCATTTCTTCTTCCACACTGTCGCACATCGCCTGTACCTGATTCTTGTTTGTTCCGTCTGCAATAACAAAATAATCAGCTACAGCAGAGATCTTTTTAATATCAAGTATCTTAATATCAAAGGCTTTTTTATCATCCAGGGGCTTTATAAACAATTGCTGCCATTTCCTGTGCTGTATTCATATATGACGCTCCTCCTGCTCTGTATATTGATTTTAATATTGTACCCCATCCGTTTATTTATGTTGCCTGTTTAAATATCGTCTTCTTTCAGCTTATCCGCTACCGATTGATGAGCAACATAATAATTATAGGTATCGATTGACATCGGATCAGTATCATCCGTTGTGGTCTCAAGATACGATAAAGTATTTTTCAGTATATGAACGATGCATTTGTCAATATCGGTAAATGCTTCCTTCCGGATCTCCTCGATCTCCTTTAATGGTTTCCGGTTCGGCTCGATATAGTCTGCAACAAACAGGATCTTCTCAAGCATATTCATTGCCGGTTTTCCGGTGGTATGACATGCGATCGCAGACAGGATATCCGGATCCTTTACATCGTACTTTTCTCTTGCGTAGAATGCCCCAAGCTTGGCATGTAAGAGTTCCGGATTATTATATTCACATTCGCTGATCGGAAGATTATTCTTCGTACAACGCTCGATCTTTTCTTCCGGTGAAAGGCACTTTGCACAATCATGTAACAGTCCTGCAGTCAGTGCTTTTTCTACATTTACACCATGTACCATAGCCAGACAGCCTGATACATATTCTACCCCTAACGAATGCTCAAATCTTCGATCTGTCAGTTTCTTCTGAAGTTTCTCTCTCATTTCCTGTCTGTTCATTGTTCTGCCCCTTCTCCTGTAAATTGTTCCTGAACTATATTATACTGTTTTACCAATCTGCGTCAATTATTTGTCTGTTGATCAAGGTTTTGATCAAGGTTTTCATCCGTCTGATATAGCCCATATTTCTTAATATAGCGGCATACTGCCATTGGTACGGCTCCTGATATATCCTGTCCGTTTTTAACAGCTTCCCGGATGCCGGACGATGACACATCAACCGGATGGATCTGCATCTGTCTGATATCCGCATCTGCATATATTTTCTTTAAATGCCGGATCTTGGGCATCGATATCTTCCGCCTGGATCTGATCTCTCGTTGTAACGATCAATTTAGAAAGAGAAAGTATCCTGTCCGGTTCTCTCCAGCTGTCAAATGCAAGGATCGAATCCCCACCCATGATGAAATACAATTCCGTATCCGGATACTGTTCATGTAGCTGTGCCAGTGTATCAACGGTATAGGTAACTCCGCCACGCTGTAATTCCAGATCCGAACAACGAAGTCTGTCATGATCCTTTACTGCAAGCTCTACCATATGGAGTCTGTCTTCATTTGTAACCGATCTGTCCCACTTCTTGTATGCCGGGATATGATTCGGCATCAGCCAGATCTGATCCAGTGCAAACTGCGCCAGAGCCTGTTTTGCAAGCTCCAGATGGCCGTTATGAACCGGATTAAAGCTGCCTCCTAAAAATACCAATCTTCATGTTCTGATCTTTCATATTATTTTGGAAGCTCGATCTTCTTATGCTCTTTGGATGGACGATAGAATACGATCTTACGGCCGATGACCTGAACGACTTCTGATTTGGTACGTTCTGCGATCATGGAAGCCATTTCTCTCGGATCATCCAGACAATTCTTTAATACTGAGATCTTAACCAGCTCTCTTGCCTCTAACGCTTCATTTACAGACTGTGTAAATTCCGGTGTCAGGGAACTCTTGCCGATGTTTAAGATCGGATCGATATTCATTGCCAGTCCTTTTAAATATGCTCTCTGCTTACTTGTCATAGTATACTCCTAACTTATATCCTGTAACCGGCAGAATCACCTGCCGGTTTGTTATCACATTTATCTTTATTTATAATAATCAAATTCCAGTCTATACATACGAACGGTATCGCCTTCGCCGATTCCAAGCGCTTCCAGCTGGTCTAAGATACCGTTTGTCTTTAAGAATTTCTGGAAGAACTCAAATCCTTTTTCTGATTCCAGATTCGTATATCCAAGCATACGTTCAATACGAGGTCCCTCGATCACATATACGTCATCTTCTTCATTGTAGCTGACCTCAAAATGGAAGATCCGGATTATCATGGAAATCGAGATCAACCTCCGGTTCGAATTCGACTACATCATCCGGTGCATTCTTTACAAGGTCGTTGACATACCATAAAAGCTCGGAAATACCCTTACCGGATACTGCTGAGATTGGGAATATCTTCACACCGTCTTTTTCGAATTCTTCCTTTAACATCTCGATCACAGTCTCGTAACCGATCTCATCTAAGGCATCGATCTTATTTGCCGCTATAACCGTTGGACGGCTTTCGATATCCTTGTTGTATTTTTTCAATTCTTCATTAATGATCTTTACATCATTGACCGGATCTCTGCCATCGATGGAAGCTGCATCTACAATGTGGATGATGACCTTTGTACGCTCAATATGTCTCAGAAATTCCAGACCTAGTCCGGCACCTTCTGCCGCACCTTCGATAATTCCCGGAATATCCGCGATAACAAAAATCCGTTATGTTCACCAAGATCTACTACGCCAAGATTTGGTGTCAGTGTCGTAAAATGATATTCTGCAATCTTTGGTCTTGCATTTGTAACTCTTGCAAGGAAGGTTGATTTACCTACGCTTGGGAAACCAACAAGACCGACATCTGCGATACACTTAAGTTCCAGATCGACGATCAATTCTTTTGCCGGCTGTCCCGGCTGTGCGTACTTTGGAGCCTGCATGGTTGACGTAACATAATTACGGTTACCTCGTCCACCTCGTCCACCCTTTAACAGTACGACCGGTTCTTTCTTATCTGCCATATCAAGGATCACTTTTCCTGTCTCAGAATCCTTAATGACAGTTCCTGGCGGAACTTTTAATACAACATCTGCACCATTTGCGCCATGACAGTTTCTCTTACCGCCCGGTTCGCCATCCTGTGCTCTGTACTTTGTTATATGTCTGAAATCAGTCAGGGTGTTCAAACCTTCATCTACTACAAAGATCACGTCTCCACCTTTGCCGCCATCTCCGCCATCCGGGACCTCCGTCCGGCACGTATTTCTCACGACGGAAGGATACATGTCCGTCTCCGCCTTTTCCTGCTCTGATAAATATTCTGGCTCTGTCTGCAAACATTGCTTTCCTCCTTTATACATACATCCGTATGTAAAGAAAAAAGCCGGAATAAACTATATTTACTCCGGCTAATAACATGCATAAACTAAGTAATATTACTCATTTACTACAGGGTAAATAGAAACCTGCTTCTTATCTCTACCCTTTCTCTCAAATCTAACGATACCATCAGCAGTAGCGAATAATGTATCATCTCCGCCGATACCAACGTTAAGACCTGGATGAATCTTTGTTCCACGCTGTCTGTAAAGGATGTTTCCAGCCTTAACGAACTGACCGTCAGCGCGCTTAGCTCCTAATCTCTTAGACTCGGAATCTCTGCCGTTCTTAGTAGAACCCACACCTTTTTTATGAGCAAAAAACTGAAGTTCCATCTTCATCATTTCAATTACACCTCCTTAAAGGTTATACAAACAAAATCACTATAGGATTCACTGATATCCGTAATACCTGTCTCAAACACTCCCATGATCAGTAAGGCATCATGTCCCGGCTGTTCATCAAACAGAAACTTCATATCTCCGTTTTTCTGATCGCTGTCTACATGAAATGCTTCCTCACAAAAGCGTTCAACAGAATTCACAACCGTGATCGCAAGTGCCGATACAGCACTACATACGATATCAGATCCTGAATCTGCATATCCTGCATGACCGGATACATAAAATCCCATTGTGTCTGAATTAGCGTTTTTTATAAATGGTTACCTTTATCATAACAGATTATGCGTTGATTGACTTGATTTCAACCTGTGTATAGGCCTGTCTGTGACCATTCTTCTTATGATAGCCAGTCTTTCTCTTGTACTTGTAAACAACTACCTTCTTAGCCTTGCCATCACCAATTACAGATGCTGTAACGGTTGCGTTTGCAACTGCATCACCACATTTAACGTCTGAATCAGTACTTACTAAAATAACGTCGTCAAATGTTACTTCGCTGCCAGCTTCTGCTCCAAGCTTCTCAACTCTGATTACGTCTCCTTCAGCTACCTTGTACTGCTTACCGCCTGTTGCTATAATTGCGTACATAGGGTTTACCTCCTAATCAAACTCGCCAGTTGTGGTGTCGCATAAAAATATGCGAACTTATACCTCACTGTGCGGCACACTAGTACACTCTACCATTTTGGTTTTATTTTGTCAACTGTTCTTTCAACGATTTGCGAATTTTTTTTCGGGTCAATTCTACCAGAGAAAGCTTAGTAACATCCACAAATGCTGCCGGAACAGAATCCTTTGCCAGCTCCTGTTCAAGGATATCTTTTATAATATCCATTGAGCCCGATTGCTTCATATTTATAAAATCAACTACGATGATCCCCGACAGATTCCGCAGTCTTAACTGTCTGCATACCTCGACTGCCGCTTCAGAATTGATACGGAGCAAATGTTCCTCAAAAGAATGTTTATCGACCGATTTACCGGTATTTACATCGATCACGACCATCGCTTCTGTCTGTTCAATCACCAGATATGCGCCCGACTTCATCCAGACCCGTTCCTTTTTCAGATTTTCCAGATCTCTTGGCAGATTATATAAAAAGTCAGCAGATTACAGTTCTTATCATTATACATGGTAAGCTTCACATCCGTAATCTGTTTCTCTGACAGATAGGTCTCGAATTCATCAAATACCGCCTTCTGATCCGTTACGATCTCTTGAAGCCCTGCATTATGCTTTAATATAAAATAATCGAGATATTCCGCATCATTTTTATACAGACAGGAATAACAGGTTCTGGTCTTTGCTGTCTGTATGATCTGTTCTAATTTTTCAGATAGTTCGTTTAAATCCGACAATATAACTTTATCCGGCAGCTCCTGACAGACAGTTCGTAAGATACAGCCAAATCCATCCGGCAATACTCTCTTCGCCAGTTGGTGCAGATGATCTCTTGTCTCTTTTCTTTCGGATCTTCCCGGATATACCAATCCTGCCTGATGTATTCACAAGAAGATTTTCTGTCTTCAATTCAATTTCCGACGTAGCGACCGGATTCTTTGTCTTGATCGCATCCTTGCTTACCTGTATGAGAATCTCGTCTCCGGCTTTTAACACAGAATCTTTTTTTTGCATTTAAAAATATATGTTTATTATCAGTGATACTATAATAGCACGGAAGCCCTGTACCGATATCGACAAAGGCTGCGTCTATATTGGACACGATATTTTCCACCTTGCCGACATAGATATTCGATAAGATGGACTGTCGATCAAATAACATCAGATCTGACAGCTTTCCATCCGAATAAAGAGCTTCCAGTATATGATCTTCATAATTTGTTATTACAAGCTTATTCATCAGAATTCTTCACCTGCCATATAAAGCGGCTGTAACGAGCCGTCTTTGTCATAATACGTTTCCAGTCGGTGAATATAGATCTGGAAGAAATCATAGGTCTCACCGCAAAGGTCATATAATGCCTTTACCACTAATTCCGGTTTCAGATTATAGACACTTCCGGTCTGTAACAGCATGTAGATACTGTCACCTCTCCGTTCCAGCTTTAAAATACCCGGACGGATATTTTCTTCTTTTTTTCACTCTTTTTTGTTTTCTTTAATACAATGATCTCGTCCTGTTTATTCAACTCTTCAACGGAAGCAAGCAGTTTTTCACTGAGATCATTCTGCTCCCGGAATGTGATCTCATAATCCGATGCAGCAACGATCGACATAGCATTCTTTGCATTCTCCGGGATCTGCACACATTTCGTAACATGTATCTCATCAACGGATACCGCATTTAAAGCTTCGATCATCTCAGCCGAAGTTGTCACAGAATTAAATTCTGCATCAAAATATTCACCATCCGATGTAATCCCAAGTGCAAGCGGTGCTGCAAATGAAATGATCTGGTGTGGAGAATAACCTTTGGAATAACTGATATCCAGCTTTGCCCGGCGGATCTCCTTCTGGAAATAACGCATGACATCCAGATGACCGATAAATTTCAGATTTCCAAGTTTGGAGTATTTAATTCTTATTTTCAAAACAAACACCTCCTCCAAACTTCGCTGCGCCGCAGCCGGAACACTTCATCCGGCAGTTTGGTGTAACGACCTCTGCCTGTGCGCGCTCCCATTCCTTTTCCATAAACTTTCTTGTCACTCCGATATCTATGAAATCCCACGGGAGGATCTCATCTACACATCTGTCACGATAGGTATAGAAGCCGATATCAATATGATTCTTTTCAAGCGCATTGTCCCAGTTTGATTTATCAAAATATTCCGTCCACGCATCAAAAATCTGTCCGGACTGATAGACATCATAGATTACCTGACAGAGCTTACGGTCACCTCTGGCAAGCAAACCTTCTAAGATGGTGATATCCGCTTCATGGTATGCGAATTTCAGACTCTTGTGGTTCTTTGCTTCACGGAATTTATCTTTAACAAAATACGCACGCTTCTGGAATTCCTCCGGTGTTATCATCGGCGCCCACTGGAATGGTGTAAATGGCTTTGGTACGAAATAAGATGCGGAAGCCGATACCATGACACGACCATCCCGTTTCTCTTTTGGTATATTTGCAAAATACAGTTCACTGATCTCCTCTGAGAGGTCTGCAATACCTGTAATATCATCATAAGTCTCTGTCGGAAGTCCCATCATAAAGTACAGCTTGACCTTATTCCAGCCGCCAAGGAACGCCTGTAACGAACCGTTTAATATATTCTCTTTTTGTCAGACCTTTATTTATAACATTTCTTAATCGCTGTGTTCCGGCTTCCGGTGCAAATGTCAGGGAATTCTTCTTGATATCCTGAATCTTCTGCATAACATCAAGGGAAAATGCATCGATTCTGAGGGATGGAAGGGAGATATTGACATGATTGTTGTCCATCTTCTCGATCAAGCAGTCCGTAAGCTCCGGAAGTGACTGATAATCACTGGAGCTTAACGAACTGAAGGTAATCTCCTCCTGACCGGTATTATCTAACATAGCCTCTGCATAATGTTTCAGTACGTTTACATCCTTTGGTCTGGTCGGACGATAGATCATCCCTGCCTGACAGAACCGGCATCCACGGATACATCCCCGCATGATCTCTAATACAACACGGTCCTGTGTGACCTTCATATAAGAGACAACCGGCTTCTCAGGATAGACAGCGGATGACATATCCGTAACCACCTGCTTCAGAATCGTCTTTGGAACGCCTTCATATTTCGGTCCAAAGGATGCGATCGTTCCATCCTCATGATAAGTGACATCATAAAGAGCCGGCACATAAAGCCCCGGAATCTGTGACACCTTGATCAGGAATTCTTCTCTTGTCATATCGGAATGTTTATAGATCTTATATAATTCGATCAGATCACCATACACTGTTTCGCCCTCTCCGATATAGAAAATATCAAAGAAATCAGCGATCGGTTCCGGATTATAAGAACAGGGACCTCCTCCGATCACGATCGGATCACCCTTTTCCCGATCCTTCGACCAGATCGGAATCTCTGCCAGATCAAGCACCTGTAAGATATTCGTATAACACATCTCATACTGAAGAGTGATTCCAAGAAAATCAAACTCTTTTAAAGGATCCTGAGACTCCAGTGCAAATAACGGAATGTGCTGTTCTTTCATAACTTTATGCAGATCCGGCCACGGAGAATAGACACGTTCACACCAGGTATCTTCTCTCCGGTTGAACATGTCATATAAAATCTGGATGCCGAGATGGGACATTCCGATCTCATACACATCCGGGAAACACATGCAAAATCTGACATCGACCTGCTCCTTGTCCTTCATGACACTGTTATATTCCCCTCCGATATATCTGGCAGGTTTTTCGATACTCATTAAAATCTCATCTGATAATGCAAGCTTTCTCATTTTGTTCTCCGTTATATATAATTAGTTCTTGAAACTGTGGATAGGTGCAGGGATTCTGCCTCCACGGTTAATAAATTTTTCACATGAAAACTGGTTGACAGGCATAATTGGCGCATAGCCAAGCAGTCCGCCAAATTCAGCCTGATCGCCAACGCCCTTGCCGATCACAGGGATCAGACGGACTGCCGTGGTCTTCTGGTTCACCATACCGATGGCCATTTCATCCGCAATGATACCGGAAATGGTAGCTGCTGATGTATCACCGGGTATTGCGATCATATCAAGTCCAACTGAACATACACAGGTCATTGCCTCTAATTTTTCAAGAGAAAGTGCACCTGCTGATACCGCATCGATCATACGCTGATCTTCACTGACAGGGATAAATGCACCACTTAAACCACCGACATATGAAGAAGCCATAACACCGCCCTTCTTTTCACCTGATCATTTAATAAAGCAAGTGCTGCTGTAGTTCCCGGAGCACACCGGCATATTCCAGACCAATCTCCTCAAGAATCTCACCAACACTGTCTCCGATTGCGGGTGTAGGTGCAAGTGACAAATCTACGATACCAAACGGAACACCGAGACGTTCGGATGCTTCCTTTGCAACAAGCTGTCCAACTCTTGTAACCTTAAATGCTGTCTTCTTGATCGTTTCACAGAGAACCTCAAAGTTCTCACCACGAACTTCTTCCAATGCACTCTTAACAACTCCGGGACCGCTGACGCCGACATTGATAACGCAATCGCCCTCTGTAACGCCATGGAATGCACCAGCCATAAACGGGTTATCATCCGGTGCATTACAGAATACTACGAACTTGCAGCATCCAAGGGAATCTTCCTCTTTTGTAAGCTCTGCTGTCTCTTTTTTACCATTTCACCGATCAGTTTTTACAGCATCCATATCGATACCTGTCTTTGTAGAACCGACATTTACAGAGCTGCATACCTTACCGGTACATGCAAGTGCTTCCGGAATGGAACGGATCAGAAGTTCATCGGATGGAGTCATGCCCTTACATACAAGAGCGGAATAACCACCGATAAAGTTTACGCCTACGGCATCTGCAGCCTTATCCAATGTCTTTGCGATCGTTACATAATCATCTGTTGACTTACAAACAGAACTTCCGATCAATGCGATCGGTGTGATTGAGATTCTTTTTATTTACGATCGGAATACCATATTTTCTTCCGATATCATTTCCGATAAATACAAGATCCTTTGCCTTTGTTGTGATCTTGGTGTAGATCTTCTCACAGGTTTCTCCTACATCCGCACCAACGCAGTCTAACAGGCTGATACCCATTGTGATCGTTCTGACATCCAGATTCATCTTGCTGATCATGGCATTGGTTTCAATTACTTCATTTATACTAATCATAGTGTGACCTCTTTTCGCCTATTTCTTTTCTAAATCTTAGATTCTGTGCATGGTTTCAAAGATTTTCTCATGCTGTACCTTAATCTGTACACCCAATCTCATCGCCGATCTCTTTCAGTTCATTTGCGATAATTTCTGTTGACTTTGAAGATTCCTGTATATCAACGACCATCATCATATTGAAGTACCCGCCTACAATTGTCTGTGCAATATCAAGGATATTGACACTGTTCTCTGCAAGGTATACACAGACCTTTGCTGTGATTCCGATGCTGTCTTTACCAACTACTGTAATAATTCTTTTTTTCATGATGTATGTATCCTCCTATATATCACCATTTATTTGGTTTTATAATAAATTCTTTTGATATGCAAAAAGAATCTTCTTCAAATAGTATTTTTATAATTGATGAACAATTCATTATCATTAATTTCCGACTGTGAGCAAAGCACCGGGCCGATCGCGTCTCGCTACCTCAAGACCGAATTCCCTGACATCCGATGCATATTCATTATCTGAAAGCTCAAGCTTTACCGTCTCATATGCCAATTCCTCAAAATTGTTTTCCTTACTCAGGTGACCAAGCAGGATTTGCTTTGATATGACTGTTTAACAATGCTTTTTATTAACTGTCCGGAACGCTCGTTGGACAGATGTCCGCGGTTTCCCAGAATACGCTGCTTCAGATAATATGGATATGGTCCCGCCTGGAAGCATCCGTATATCATGATTTGCTTCGATCACCATGATATCGGAATTCTTTAATTTATTTACAACATAGTCATCAAAATTCCCCATATCCGTTGCAATGGAAAATTTACTTTTCCGTCACTGATACTGTAACATACCGGATCAGCGGCATCGTGCCAGATCGCTGATGCATCGATCGACAGATTGTTAATAATGAATGGTTCATCCGGTTCGATCTCATGAAACAAGCTATCATCAATCGTTCCAACGGACGACATTTTCTTAATCTCAGAGATCGTTCCCCCTGTTGTATAGATCGGTATGCCATGCTTTCTCGCCATAACACCAAGTCCTTTTACATGATCAATATGCTCATGTGTTACAAGAATTCCATCCAAATCCCTGACGGTTTCCGGTCGATCTCATTTAATGCTGTTTCAATTTTCTTACCACTTACGCCTGCATCAACAAGCAGATGTGTCTCTTCGTTGCCTACATAATAGCAATTTCCACTGCTACCACTGGCAATACTCAGTAATTCCATATTCTACGCCTCAACTCTGCATCTCCAAAATGTATGAAAAAGCTTCCAGAATATCAGCTTACTCTATCTTTCATACTTATTCCGGTCTAATATGTCCGAAACGGCAGATGCTCGATATATATTGTATTAAAATCCGAACGATTACTCAGATCCACATACCGGATCTTCTCTTTAAACCTGTTTATTGTATCAATAAAAACCCGGTTCAATCAAGGACAAATATGCGCCCTCAAGTGAAGTATTGCCAAGAACCTTCATTTTCCCCTGAAAGCTCTGCGGGAATAGTCCCAGTGTTACTGCATTTGTCAGATTTAGATGGAATCCAAAGCCTCCTGCAATACAGACTTCAGCAATATCGGAAAGCTCAATACCGATCTCTCTTACAAGCATCATGATTCCTGAAAAGAATTGCTGATTTTCCAAGCTGAAATGCCCGAATCGTCTCCATGTCAATCTTCATGTTGCTTCCCATCGAGATACCGGATTCAAAATACGGTTCCGCAAGCACTCCTTCCGCATCCATCTGTCCCCGTTTTAACAATAATGCCAGCATGTCAAATATATTCGAACCGAATACATTTGCTGTACGAAAACATCCTTCAAACGCTGAACCACAGGCAGCAGAGGTCGCCACTCCGTATTCCTTATTACAGAGAATGATCTCCCCGTTTGTTCCAAGATCAATCAGCATACGATATGAGAAATCACGATCAATCTCTGCGGCAACTGCGCCTGCTGCAATATCTGCGCCGGAAAATGCCGCAATATTCGGCAGACAGATAACATCCGAAGCCGCATTCTCAAAAGATGGAGAAACGATAAAGTCATTCTGTTCTATCACCCGGATATCCGAATTCTTAAGTGTAAACGGATATCCAAACAGATTCTCTGTCGTAAGCCCTTCTGCGATCGAAAGCATCGTTGCATTTCCTGCCAGAACATATCTGCGGATATGATCTACAGCTTCCGGCGTATTTATAAGCATATGGTCAACACCCTTTTGAATATCCGAAAACAAAAGTGACCGCAGATGCTCCAGACCTTCCTTTGTATCTGCCGCTTGAATCCTCGCTACGACATCAGCACCTGTCGCGATCTGTGAGTTAAGCGTACTGAATGAGCATTTAACTGCTTTCTCATTCAGATCCACAAGCTCCATACCGATCGTAGTCGTACCGATGTCAATGGCAATGCCATATGCGGAAGTAACAGGCTTCTTTCTCTGTTCGGTTGGCAGATTCATCTTATGCCCTGTAATACCGGTAAGCTGTTCTTCCTCCAGCCGTATCGAGATATCCCTATCTACAATGTACTGGCAGCTTTTTACAAAACTGCCAGTATCCTGATTCCATACCAGACACCGGTTACAGCGTCCTTTCATGCCGCAGTTTCCTGCGAAGACATATCCTGCCGCAGTCAGTACCTGATACAGATTATCTCCTTTATTACATTTGATCTGTTCTGTTCCGTTTACAGTTACATTTATCATTAATTATAAATTCCTGTTGTCATTTTTTCCTTTGGTCTGTAACCATGTTCTGCGAGCGTATTAATGATCAGCTGCTTATGTTCCGGACCAAATGCTTCCAGTGTGATCACAAGTTCAACTGCCGAATTACGATTGATCGATACAAACTGGTTATGCTCCAGTTTGATGATATTTCCCTGTAAATCTGCAATAATCTTGGAAATATTCATCAATGCGCCCGGCTTATCCGGAAGCAAGGTTGAAACTGTGAAGATACGGCTTCTGGCAATCAATCCGTGCTGTACTAAGGATGCAAATGTGATCATATCCATATTACCGCCACTTAAGATGCTGACAACCTTCTGTCCCTTCACATTCAGATGCTTTTAAAGGCTGCAACAGTAAGCAGACCGGAATTTTCAACCAGCATCTTATGATTTTCCAACATATCAAGGAAGCAGACGATCAGTTCATTGTCTTCTACTGTGATGATACCGTCCAGATTCTTCTGAATGTATGGGAAGATCTTTGATCCCGGAGTCTTAACTGCTGTACCATCTGCGATCGTGTCTACCATTGGAAGTGTCGTTACTTTCTTATTCTTCAAAGAAACCTGCATACAATTTGCGCCTGCGGGTTTCTACACCGATCACTTTGATATTCGGATTCATCATCTTGGCCAGTGTAGATACACCGGTAGCCAGTCCGCCACCACCGATCGGAACAAGAATATAATCTACAAACGGAAGCTCTTTGATGATTTCCATTGCGACAGAGCCCTGTCCGGTTGCAACATCCAGATCATCGAATGGATGAATAAAGGTATAACCCCTTATCTTCTGCAAGCTCTAATGCATATGCGCAGGATTCGTCGTATACATCTCCATATAAGATAACCTCTGCACCATATGATTTGGTGCGGTTTACTTTGATCAGAGGAGTTGACGATGGCATAACGATCGTTGCTTTTTACCCCATATGCTTTTGCTGCATATGCAACACCCTGTGCATGATTTCCGGCTGATGCAGTGATCAGACCTTTCTGTCTTTCTTCGTCTGTCAGTGTACTGATCTTATAATATGCTCCACGGATCTTATACGCTCCGGTAAGCTGCATATTTTCCGGTTTAAAAAATACTTTATTCCCTGTCAGGTTGCTGTAATATTCGCTCTCTACCAGCTTTGTTGGTAAAACAACTTTTTAATTATATTATATGCCTCTTCAAATTTTTTTCTAATGTAAGTTCTTCTGCCATTGTCAGTCTCCTTTTTCTGTATTTCATATTCAGACAGTTATTATCCACCATTGTCATTACTTTTTTTATTTTCTAACAGTTACTTGAATAAACTGCACGATTTTCATAATTATAGATCAGCTTCATCCATAAGAATGTCAAGCTCGCTTCGGTCTTCGTCAAAGCCTGAGAACAGTGCTTCCACATATGCGGACGGATCAAAACGCTGTAAGTCGTCAATCTTCTCACCGATTCCGATAAATTTAACCGGAACATTCAATTCTGCCTGAATTGCAATCGCGATACCACCCCTTGGCTGTACCGTCTAGCTTTGTGATCACGATACCATCAATCTCCGTTACATTGCTGAACTGTCTTGCCTGCTCTAATGCATTCTGTCCGGTCGTTCCATCTAACACGATCAAGGATTCTACATTTGCATCCGGATAATCTCTGGAAATGATGCGGCGCATCTTAGCCAGCTCATCCATCAGGTTCTTTTTATTATGAAGTCTTCCGGCTGTATCGATCAATAAAATATCGGTATTTCTTGCCTTTGCAGCAGATACCGCATCGTATACAACTGCCGCAGGATCTGCGCCCTCATTATGAGAGATCATCTCTACACCTGCACGATCCGCCCAGGTTCTTTAACTGATCGATTGCGGCTGCACGGAATGTATCAGCTGCTGCGATCAGAACCTTTTTTTTACCGCTCTTTTCTTATACTGGGCTGCCAGCTTACCGATCGTAGTTGTCTTACCAACACCATTTACACCGATCACAAGTATAACTGATTTTTTCTTTTTTTCAAAATCATATGCACTTTCATCCACCATCATCTGATCTCTTATGATATTGATGATCAGTTCCTTGCATGCCGCAGGTTCTTTGATCCTGGCCTCCTTGACACGTTCTTTCAGGTTTTCGATCACCTTTTCCGTTGTCTCATATCCCATATCAGCCATGATGAATGTCTCTTCCAGTTCTTCATAAAAATCATCATCAATATGGGATGCTCCGAACACGGAAGAAAAACTGTCTACGATACTATTTCTTGTCTTACTAAGCCCTTCTTTTAATCGTTTGAAAAATCCCTTTTTTTCCTCAGCCATAGCTTGTACCTCCTTATTTGTCCAGATCGTTCTCGATCAGATTTACGGATACCAGAGTGGATACACCCTTTTCCTGCATCGTAATACCATACAGGATATCGGCTGCTTCCATGGTTCCCTTCCTATGTGAAATGACAATAAACTGTGTGTCCTTTGTCAATCGGTTCAGATACTGTGCAAATCGTCTTACATTTGAATCATCCAGTGCTGCTTCAATCTCGTCCAGCAAACAGAATGGTGATGGTTTCAGACTCTGGATCGCAAATAACAGTGCAATCGCAGTCAGTGACTTTTCACCACCGGAAAGCTGCATCATGTTCTGTAATTTCTTTCCCGGCGGCTGTGCAATGATACGGATACCGGTCTCTAACAGATTGGTATCATCGACCAGTTCCAGTGCACCTCGTCCACCACCGAACAGCTCTTTAAAGACCTTGTCGAACATAACCTGGATCTCTTTGAACTTCGTATTAAATTGTTCCTGCATGGATACATTCAATTTCTCGATCACATCTAACAGATTCTTCTCTGCAAGAACGATATCATCATGCTGTCCCTTTAAGAACTCATATCGTTCTGATACTTCTTTATAGTCCTCGATCGCATTGACATTGACATCACCAAGTGATTTGATCTTTGCTTTTACTGCGGTGATCTCTTTCTTTAAGGATGAAAGATCGTTTAATTCCTCATCCCGGAACTCTGCCGCCATATTTAATGTCAATTCATATTCTGCCCACATATAATTTGACAGCTCATCCGACTTCTCCGTATTCTTCTCAATCGCTGAATCAAGCTTGAATACTGCCTTTTCCAGACCTGCAATCTTCTCGGATAATTCTTCCCGGATCGCAAAAAATTCTTTATGACTGGCTGTCATATCATCCCGTTCTTTATGATATGCTGCCAGTTGTTCTTCCTGATCAGATACTTCATCGGAATCTTTCTCGATCGTCTTACGGATCGCCTCTGCCTGTTCTTCTAACTTCGTGATATCTGTGCCTGTCGCCTGTACCTGTGTTATATAGGATGCCAGTTCTTCCTGTAATTTCTCATCATCCAGACGGATACGTCTTATATTCTCCTGAATAAAGTCATCCTTCTGTTTTACTGAGTTATATTCGATCAGTAATTCAGATACCTTCGTATTTGCCGCTGCAAGCTTGCTCTGTGCTTCGATAGCCTTGGCTTCCAGTTCCTTGATCATTTCTTCACACTGAACCTTGGCAGCTTCATGCTTCTTATTATTATCAGCAAGCTGATCTTTATTTGTATTGATCTCCGCTATCTGACTGTTCAACTCATTGATCTCTTTCTGGATCGATGCAAATGCTTTCTCAGACTCTGCAAGCTTGGATGCTACCTGCTCCATATTTAAAGACAACGTATTCTTCTCAAGATATGCCTGCTGAAGTCTTGTGTTTAAACTCTCAATCTGCGCGCGGAGTGCATCTCTTGACGTTTTTAATTCTTCATCCAGTCCGGCTGCATCCTTTGCGATCAGATTTAACTCATCAATCTTTTCCCTGATCTCATCCAGTTCTCTCTTTCGTCCAAGAAGATTACTGGAATTACGGAAAGCACCACCTGTCATTGATCCGCCCGGATTGATCAGTTCACCTTCGATCGTAACCAGTCTCAGAGACTGATTGTATTTTCTCGCAACTGCAAGTGCATGGTCGATGTTATCTACAACCACGATCCTGCCAAGCAGATTCTTAACGAGTCGATCAAATTTTGCATCTGCCTTTACCAGAGAAGAAGCGATACCGATCACACCCTGTTCTGACAGAACTTCATTTCGAACCTGTCCACGGTCTGTGATCGTATTTAACGGAAGAAAAGTTGCACGACCATATTTGTTCTGTTTTAAGAACTGAATGATCTCCTTTGCCGTGCTGTCATCCTCCGTAACAATATTCTGAATGCTTCCGCCGAGTGCAGTCTCGACAGCAACCTCATACTTCTTATCTACATCGATTATATCAGCAACAACTCCAATAATGCCCGGATTGTTCTTTTTCTGCTCCATAACACGACGGATGCTGTTGCCATAGCCATCATAGCGTTCTGTAATATTCCGGAGTGCTTCCATCTTGGATCTGGTCGCTGATAATTCTTCGTTTGTATTATGTATCCGCTCACGATTGACTTTATTTCTGCTCTGATTTTCTTCCAGATCCTTTTCTGCAGTTTCGAGTTCCTTGATAATGCCGGATACATTCTGATCCAATACAGATAGCTTTGCCTGTAACTCATCATGTTCCTTCCGGTCGTTATTATCATCACTTTTAAATTGCAGATATCTCTGGTTTAACTGGGTCTTACGGAAGTTGATGTTCTCAAGCATCGCATCATATCTTCCGACCTTCGCCTGAAGATTTCCACTCTCATGGATATATTCGATGATGTCGGATTTACATTCTTCGATCTTATCCTGACATTCATGGATATAGGCATCCAAGCGGCTGCTTTCTCCTTTTGCAGTATCCAGAGAACCGGAAATGGTTGAAACCTGATCTCTCAAGGGCATCCTTTTGTCCTTGATAATTTTCCATCTCTTTCCGATCAGTTTCCCGCTGTCGGTTGATCCTGTCGATCTGTTCCTGTATATTCTTATCATTCTGTCGGGAGTTCAAGATGTGCTGGTTGATAACGTTGATCTCACCTTCCAAACGTTCATTTTTTTAACCGGAGCTCATGCACCTGATTCTTGGATGCATCGATTGCCTGATTGATTTCCTCTAACGCCTGCTCGATACGCTCATATTCTTCCTTTGTATGCTCCAGTTCTTCTTTATTCTGCGTGAGATCATTATTTAAGATTTCCCGATTCTCTGTATCTTTATCAAGAATCTCTTTTAAATGCTCCATTTCAAGGAAAAAAGAATTGATATCCAGTTTCTTCAGTTCGTCCTTAAACAACAGATATTTTCTCGCTGTTTCTGACTGCTTCTGTAATGGACCGACCTGCTTTTCCAACTCATATAAAATATCATTGACACGACTTAGATTGTCACGCTCTGCCTCTAATGATTTCTCGGCTGCCGCTTTGTTCTTTTTAAATTTTACGATTCCTGCCGCTTCATCGAACAGTTCCCGTCGTTCCTCCGGTTTACCGCTCAGGATCCTTTCAATCTGACCCTGTCCGATAATGGAATATCCCTCTTTACCGATACCGGTATCAAAGAACAGCGAATTTACATCCTTTAAACGACTGACTGTACCATTAATAAGATATTCACTTTCTCCCGAACGATACACACGTCTGGCAACCGTTACTTCATTATAATCAATCGGCAGATGATGATCACTGTTATTTAACGTGATCGCTACATAAGCAGCACCCTGTGGCTTACGAAGCTGTGTACCGGAGAAGATTACATCCTCCATCTTAGAGCCTCGGAGACTCTTTTGCACTCTGTTCACCAAGTACCCAGCGGACAGCATCCGCTACGTTACTCTTTCCCCGAACCATTCGGTCCAACGATACAGGTTATTCCATGATTGAATTTGAATACAATTTTATTTGCAAATGATTTGAAGCCGTTTACTTCAATACTTTTTAAATACATATATTAACCCTGCTTTTTCTTTATTTTTGTAACAGTGCATTATATGCTGCCGTCTGCTCCGAAGCCTTTCTGGATGCTCCTTCACCTGTTGCAACATGCTCCCCGTTAATGCACACCTCAGATACATAAGATTTATTATGATCCGGCCCCTTCTCCTCTAACAAGGCATAAGTAAGGGTTTTTTCTTCTTTCTGCGCAAGCTCCTGCAAGGTTGACTTGGCATCATAAAACAGTGAATGTGTCTCAACATCATCAAGTAAAAACCGGTGGACAAATTTCTTTGCCTCATCTAAGCCGCCATCCAGATAGATCGCACCGAGAACTGCCTCAAACAGATCACACATGATCGAGTTCCGATTTCTCCCCTCCGGTCAGATCTTCTCCCCTGCTTAACAGAACATAATGTCCAAACTTTAGTTCCTTGGATATCTGAGACAAGGTAAATTCACATACCAGACTTGCTCGGAGCTTTGTTAATTTTTCCTTCCGGGTAATCCGGATAATTTTTATAAAGATATTCACTTACAACGAATTCCAGGATTGCATCCCCAAGGAATTCCGATCGTTCATAGGATTCTACTTTATTGATCTTCCGCTCATTTGCATAGGACTTATGTGTTAACGCTGTTACAAGCAGTTCCAGATCATGAAAGGTATACCCAATGATATCTTCTATATTATGAAATCGTTCTGTGTTCATAATTACTTCGCCACTTCTTTTCCAATATTCTCGGCAATTTTTTCATTTACACCATTTTCCTTGAAATTAATACACTGGAAAATAGCGCTCTTAACCTCTTTCGTTATGAGAATTACCGTGGATCTTTACAACAAAGGCCCTTTAAGCCAAGCAACGGTGCACCACCTTTTTGTTCTTCGCATTAAAACGTTCCTTCAAGCCGTTCAATGAACTCTTGATCAGAAGTCCTCCGATCTTGGTTTTAAATGAAGACATGATCGTATTCTTGATCTCACCTAAAAGCATCTTTGCAAGACCTTCATACAACTTTAAGATAACATTTCCGACAAATGCTTCACAGACAATAACATCTGCTGCACCATTTGGAATCTCTCTTTGCCTCGATACTTCCAACAAAATTAATGTCCTTACATTCTTTTAATAATGGATATGTCTCTTTTACAAGAGCATTTCCCTTTTCTTCTTCATCGCCGATATTTACGATTGCAACTCTTGGATTCTTTACATGCTCGATATTCTCCATATAGATAGAACCCATCTTGGCAAACTGTAGCAGATGCTCCGGTCTCGCATCGACATTCGCTCCACAGTCGATCAGAAGGGAATAACCCTTTGATGTAGGAAGTAATGGAGCAAGTGGTGAACGCTTTACACCTTTGGAACGTCCGACTACCAACTGTCCACCTGCAAGGATCGCACCTGAGCTTCCGGCTGAAATAATCGCATCAGCTTCTCCGTTTTTTACCATATTCAGACCAACCACCAGTGAAGAATCCTTCTTGCTTCTGACAGCCTGTACCGGGGCTTCATGACAGGTGATCTCCTCTGTTGCATTTACAACCTCGATCTTTGACTGATCGTAAGTATATTTTGCAAGTTCCTTCTTTATTACATCTTCTTTACCGGTCAGTATTATCTGTGCCTTTGCGCCTTCATTGATCGCTTCTACTGCACCTCTTATGATCCACTCCGGTGCATAATCTCCACCCATGGCATCTACGACTACTCTTGTTACTTCGCTCATCTTATTCCTGCTTCCTTTCTATACCGGAACTATTCCGGCATTTCCATATTTCTTATTATACGAATCGGAGTCCAGACTCCTACGCAGACCAACCCCAGGGTTTGTCAGAATAGGACTCTGCTCTGACCGTATAAATGCACAAAGCTATTATATATTTTGCCTTTCTTAAAGTCAACAGGGGATATCGGTGCAAAAAAATTAAAAGCCTTCCGATCGCTCGGAAAGCTCTATTTATAATTACTCACCTACTGAGATAATCTCTTTCTTGTTGTATGAACCACAATTCTTACATACTCTATGTGGAACCATTAATTCGCCACACTTGCTGCACTTTACTAATGCAGGAGCAGTCATCTTCCAGTTAGCTCTACGCTTATCTCTTCTGGCCTTTGAACTCTTATTCTTTGGACAAATTGACATTAATCACACCTCCTCAACCTTTCAAGATGATTGCAAAAACTGATAATCTTGGATCCGGAACAAAATCATCACAATCACATGTTTCATGATTCAGATTTGCTCCACACACTTTGCACAGACCTTTGCAATCATCTTTGCATAATATCTGCATCGGGACTAAAGTCATTAGTTCCTTCTGTAAAAAGCATGTCCATATTAATAATGTGATCTTCCAGATAATCTAATTCCTCGATCTCATCAACTTTATCTGTTTCAAAGATAGCCATATCGATCATCTCGTCTATGTCCACTTCAAAATCCCTCTGTAATTTCATCCAGACAACGGTCACATAGCATCTTAAGTGTGACAACACAGTCGCCCTTAAGACTTGCTTTTCTCTTACCTTCATTTCTGGCGGTAAGATGAAAATCCTTTACATTATCGACTACATATACATTTCCGTTGAAAGAAAATTCCTTCAATTCAGATATAACATCGTAGTCTTTTACCTGTCCTTCTGTCGATAAAATCTCTGATAAATCAATTAACATAATATCTCCTAAAAATCGCACATTGGTTATTATACATATTTGAATACTCTTTGTCAACGATAAAATCACATATTTTTTGCCATATTTTTCTTTTTCGTTACACTAAAGCAACAGTCTCTCTTGCAATCGCAAGCTCTTCATTTGTAGGGACTACGAATACCTTTACCTTGGAATCCGGTGTGGAGATCAGCTTTTCATCTCCCATAACCTTGTTTGCTTCCTGATTGATCGTGATACCCATGTATTCCATATCTGACATTGCAAGATTTCTGACATATGGATTATTCTCACCGATACCGGCTGTAAATGCAATCGCATCTACACCACCCATTGCTGCGGCATATGCACCGATATACTTCTTGACACCATATGCAAATACATCAAGTGCAAGACGACATCTGTCATTTCCTTCTTCCATACCCTTGCCGAGATCTCTGAAATCACTGAATCCACCGGAGAGACCATAAACACCGGACTTTTTATTTAAGATCGTATTGATCTCTTCGATATTCTTTCCTGTCTTGTTTGCAAGGAATTCGATAATGGCAGGATCGATATCACCGGATCTTGTTCCCATGCTCACACCTGCAAGCGGTGTCAGACCCATGGTTGTATCTACTGATTTTCCACCCTTAACCGCTGTAATACTGGAACCATTGCCAAGATGACATACGATGATCTTTGTATCTTCGATATTTTTTCCAAGAAGCTCTGCTGTTCTCTTTGATACAAAGCTGTGGCTTGTGCCGTGGAAACCATATCTTCTAATCTTATAGTCTGTATAATATTCATAAGGAATACCATAGATATATGCTTTATCCGGCATTGTCTGATGAAACGCTGTATCAAATACACCGACATTCGGGACACCCGGCATCAGCTTCTGGCATGCACGAATACCGATCAGGTTTGCCGGATTATGTAATGGCGCAAGATCGTTACATTCTTCAATCGCAGCAATTACTTCATCTGTAATCACAACAGACTTGGCAAATTTCTCACCACCATGTACGATTCTGTGACCTACCGCATCGATCTCGGACAGATCAGTGATCGCACCTGTCTCTTTATCTGTTAATGCTTCTAATACATAACTGACTGCCGCATTATGATCCGGCATAGGAAGATCCTTTGTATATTTCTCTTTTCCTGTCGTTGTATGGGTAAGTCTTCCATCTACAGCGATACGTTCACATAAGCCCTTTTGCAAGAAGTTCTTCTGTATCAGAATCGATCAACTGATACTTCAACGATGAACTGCCACAGTTAATAACTAAAACCTTCATATTAAATATCCTCACTTTATATATTTTTTGTTCTGACCGGCACAACGCCTGTCGTATATAACATAATTTATTTATACAGTTATCTGCTTGAATCTTTATGTGTCAGACAACACATTATATTCTACATTCATCTAATATGTGCTTCAAGTCTTTTTTCGTATTTTCAAGCGACCCGGAATTATCAATCTTATAGTCGCAGGCTTCCAGATAAAAAGCTTCCGACTCCTGTGAATCGATAACCGCCTGCGCTCGTTCTTGGGTAAAGCCACGATATTCGCAGAGTCTGGATATCCGGACATCCAAGTCTGCATAGACATAGCACATCTTATCACAGATACTCTTATATCCATCCTGAATCAGCAAAGCAGCTTCAATCACGAACAGCTTTTTTCCGACATCCTTCTGTTTCTCAATCCGGTGCACGATTTCTTCTTTCACTAACGGATGTGAGATACTGTTCAGCAAAGCCAGCTTATCTTTATCGTGGAATACGATATCTCCAAGCTTCTTTCTGTCAATCGAGCGGTTAACCGTTGATTGACCGTTGTCTGTCACTGCATTCCCTTCAGCAAGTGCAGATATATCTATATCAGTATCCATCAAAACCTCCATACCAAATGCATCCACAATTCCCTGATAAACCGTTTTTCCGGGTTCCATCAACTCATGTGCCAGACGGTCTGCTTCTATTATATATGCATCATATTCTTCCTTTAATATCGTAAGAACTGCTGTCTTTCCGCAACCAATGCCTCCTGTTAGTCCAAGGATCAGCATCTCATCTTTATTTTGCATCATACCAGTTATCTCCTTCACTGATACCGATCTCAAGCGGTACTGCCATGTCGGCTGCACCCATCATTTCCTTTTCCATGATCTCTTTTTACAATGTCAATCTCATCCTTTGCAGTCTCTACCAGAAGTTCATCATGGATCTGTAAGATCAGGCGGGATTTCAGTCCTCGTTTTTTCAGTTCCATATTCACACGGAACATAGCAATCTTAATAATATCTGCCGCTGTTCCCTGAATCGGCGAATTCATTGCAACACGTTCACCAAAGCTTCTGATCATGAAGTTTGAAGACCGAAGCTCCGGTACAGGACGGATACGACCGAACATCGTCCGCACAACACCATCTGCTTTTTGCTTCTTCCACCTGACGGTCAAGGAATGACTTTATATTCTTATAGGTTGCAAAATATTTCTCAATATAATCAGCCGCTTCTTTTCTGGATATTCCAAGATCCTCCGACAAACCAAATGCACTGATCCCATAAACAATACCGAAGTTAACTGCCTTTGCATTTCTTCTCTGCAAGGATGTTACCTGATCGATCGGAACATCGAACACCTCAGAAGCTGTCGTTGCATGGATATCTACATGATTCAAAAAGGCATTCTGCATAACCTGATCTCCGGACAAATGAGCAAGTACACGAAGTTCAATCTGAGAATAATCAGCATCTACACAATACATATCCATCCTCCGGAATAAATGCCTTTCGAATCAGTCTGCCAAGTTCCAGTTTCATAGGAATATTCTGGAGGTTCGGATCAGTCGAACTGATACGACCGGTCGCTGTGATCGTCTGGTTAAAGGTTCCGTGAATCCTGCCATCTTCTGATATATATGCCGTCAATCCCTGCGCATAAGTGGAATTCAGCTTTGTAAGCTGACGATATTCCAGTATCGCAGGTATGATTGGATGGTCATTCTTTATCTTTTCCAGCACATCAACGCTGGTGCTGTATCCGGTCTTGGTCTTCTTGCCACCGGAAAGTCCCATATCTTCAAATAAAATAACACCTAACTGTTTTGGGGAATTGATATTAAACTCTTTTCCTGCATAACCGATGATATCAGTATGCAGGTCGTCGATCCTGCTCTGCAGCTTTACGCTGTAATCATCCAAAGCTTTTCGGTCAACCCTGATTCCCCGGTGCTCCATATCATAAAGTGTATATACCCGTTGGCATTTCGATCTCATTATAGAGGGTAAACATCTCCTGTTTTTCCAGATGTTCCATCAGGAGATCACCTACAAGATATGGGATCAACGCCTTATATGCAAATAATTTCTGAAAGGTTTCATTTGCAAAAGAGAACAGATTCAGTTCATCTTTTCCAACCAGTTCTTTTTCAGACGGCAGTGTTGCACCAAGATAATCCCTTGCGACCGCATCATAGGAATATACATCCTCCATCGGATTTAAGAGATATGCCGCTACACCGATATCATGCACCTTTGTATCACTCTCATCAAACGGAAAGACTGACAATGCTTCCTTTAAATCCAGAATATCGATCTGCATACCGTTCCTGGTGGCTGATACTATATTCTCTGTCAGTCTGTCATGCTCCATTCCATTCAGATTCGACAAAATATAGACCTCTTTATCAGATATGGCAGCAGACAGCCCGAATAAAGTTCCATCCTTCCAGATTGGATATAAACCGATCTTATCTATATTTTTCATCTTATCGGCAAGAAAACCATCTATCTGCTCCGTTGTTTCAAGCAAGGTGATAACCGGATCGATCTCCGCCGTCTCTGTCACTGCGCCAAACTTTTTTTAACAGACTGTTAAAGCCTAATCGTTTAAAAATCTTATATGAATCATCATTGAATAATGATTCGATCGTCATTTCATCCAGAGAAATATCCAGCTCGCAGTCCAGTTTGATCGTTGCAAGTTCCTTTGACATAACTGCAAGATCCATGTTCTCGGTCAGATTCTTCTGAACACGCGGAGGCTTTTACCGTATCCAGATGATCCAGAATATTCTCCATGCTTCCGTATTCAATCATCAGCTTTGCCGCTGTCTTTTCTCTCCGATTCCCGGAACTCCGGGAATATTATCAGAGGTATCGCCCATAAGCCCCTTCATATCTATAAACTGAACCGGTGTAACACCATATGCCTCAACAACATCCTTTGCATAATAATTTTCTATCGTTGTTGTGCCGCTTGCTTTTGTTTTTGGGATCCGCACAAGGATCGTATCTGTTGCAAGCTGCAGAAGATCTCTGTCACCCGATACAATCACAGTTGCATAGCCATTTCGTTCTGCCATCCTTGATATCGTACCAATGATATCATCTGCCTCATAACCGCCTTTTTCCACAATCGTGACATGCATAGCTGTAAGCACTTCTTTCATAAGCGGAACTTGTTCACGAAGTTCCTCCGGCATCGGCTTTCTGGTTCCTTTATATGCGCTGTATTTCAGATGACGGAATGTCGGTTCATGCACATCAAATGCTACACACATATGATCCGGTTTTTCCTCGTCCATGATCTTAAATATAATATTAAGAAAACCAAGAACTGCATTTGTATGCAGCCCTTCATAGTTTGTGAGATCCGGCAGACCATAGAATGCACGGTTTAATATACTGTGTCCATCAATTAATAATATTTTCTTCATTTTCCAAATCGTCCTTCTCTGCCGTTTCTTCGGCGACTTCCAGATAGTTTTTGTGTGTCTGGTTATATCTCTTTATTTTATCCATAAACTGTACGTTTTTATCACTGGTTCCGGGAAGATCATCCTTTTTATATAAAATTTTCTCCAGATATTCGATCATATATTTATTGTCAAAAAACAGCTTTTCTCCAAAAGTATCACTATAATAATATTCTGTCTGCGATTTCTGTTTGGCATTCTGCTCATAATGATATACTTCTTCCAGAACTCCACTATATACCCATACAAGTCCGATCACAATTGCAGCCAGAACCAGAACGATTGTAGAGGTTGCAATTCGTTTAACGGCTGTCATACGTGTCATTTCTTCATCCAGCTTATCATCCAGTTCCTTTTTGAAGTTCGTGGAAAGATTTTCTTCATTGTCCAATTCTTTCATACCAACGATCAAGGTATAGTAGATTTCCAATTCTTCCGAACAGTTTTCACAATTTTTGACATGCTTAATAAACTCCTTCAATTCATCGTCCCGGGAGTTTGTTCTCTATGAATGCCATGATCTTTGATTGTGCTTCCAAACATGTCATCTGACTGTCACCTTCTTCATCCTGTCCGTATATTTTTATTCTTCTATCGAATATGATCATGGGATTCATCGGTTGTCTTAACAATCTCCCGTATCACAATATGGAAAGGGTCGCCCTTTCCCGGAACAACCTCTACACGGTCACCGACTTTATGACCAAGCAATGCTTTCCCCATCGGAGATATATTGCTGATAATACCATTTAATACATCTTCGCGGACTGTCGTTACGATACGATAAGTATCTTCTTCATCATCTTCTTCAAAATAAACACGAACAGTATTATTCAAACCTACTTCATCATCTGCTGACTCATCTTTTATGATCTCAGCAGTTCTTACCATACGATCCAGATAACGGATTCTTTTTTCATTCGCATTCTTATCCTTCTTCGCTGCATAATACTCGAAATTCTCACTCAGGTCGCCCTGTGCTCTTGCTTTCCTTTACAGCTTCCAGCTTTTTCTTTTCGAACTACTACTTTTCTATATTCGATTTCTTCTTCCATCTTCTTGATGTCAGATTCTGTTAACTGATTAAACATAAAACCAACCACCCTGTTCATATTTTTTTTGCTAACAGTATAGCACAAAACATTTTTGGATACAACAAAAGCAGATCTTACGTCCGAAAACATAAAAATCTGCTCCTGTTATTATATGAAATAAATTTATTTACTTCAGATTAGTTGTTGATGAGCTTGTCTTCACCATTCCAGCTGTACAGCTTTCTGATGCTCTCGCCAACGATCTCTGATGGATGCTCAGCAGCTTTCTTTCTCATAGCCTTGAAGTGAACCTGACGTCCTGCAGGTGACATATCAAGTAAGAATTCCTTAGCAAATGAACCATCCTGAATATCAGAAAGAATCTTCTTCATAGCCTTCTTTGTATCTTCTGTAACGATCTTAGGGACCTGTTACATAATCACCATACTCAGCAGGTATTTGAGATAGAATATCTCATTCCCTTTGAAGCCTGACTGGTAGATCAGATCTACGATCAATTTCATCTCATGAATACACTCAAAGTATGCATTTCTTGGATCATAACCAGCTTCGCAAAGTGTCTCAAAACCAGCCTGCATCAATGCACAAACACCACCGCAAAGAACTGCCTGCTCACCGAAGAGGTCTGTCTCTGTCTCTGTTCTGAAAGTTGTCTCAAGAACGCCAGCACGAGCTCCGCCGATACCAAGTGCATAAGCTAATGCTCTGTCAAGAGCCTTTCCTGTGTAATCCTGCTCTACAGCTACAAGACAAGGTGTACCCTTCCCTGCCTGATACTCGGAACGAACGGTGTGACCCGGTGCCTTTGGTGCGATCATGGTAACATCGACATCCTTAGGTGGTACAATTGATCCGAAGTGGATATTGAAACCATGAGCAAACATTAACATATTGCCTTCTTCAAGGTTTGGCTCGATATCGTTCTTGTACATATCAGCCTGTAACTCATCATTAATAAGAATCATGATAATGTCTGCTTTCTTAGCAGCTTCTGCAGCTGTATATACTTCAAATCCCTGTGCTTCAGCCTTTGCCCAAGACTTGCTTCCTTCATAAAGACCGATAATTACGTTACAGCCTGATTCCTTTAAGTTAAGGGCATGTGCATGTCCCTGTGAACCATAACCGATAATAGCGATTGTCTGTCCGTCCAGTAATGATAAATTACAGTCTTCCTGATAATAAATTTTTTGCTTCTGCCATTATTTTGTCCTCCTGATATAAATGACTTCTTTATAATAATTAACTGCATAATTGCAATCAATCAATCTATAGTTAACTAAGGTGCACATGATTAATCCTGACGCTGACCTCTCACCAGTCCTGTCAGACCGGTACGAACCAGTTCAATGATCTCAAATCCATCTAACAGTCCAAGAAATGCTTCACACTTCGAGGTTGCACCTGTTAGCTCAATGATCATGGAACCTTTTGGAAACATCAACGATGTTTGCTCGGAATATATTTGCAATGGACATGATATCCTGACGGGTATCTTTATCACTTCTCACCTTTACGAGTACAAGTTCTCTGCATACTGATTTGCCCGGCTCCAGTTCAACGATCTCTACGACATCCTCGAGCTTATTCAACTGTTTCTTGATCTGGCTCAGACTTGCATTATCTCCGCTTACTGCTACAGTCATTCTGGAATATGCAGGATTCTCCGTAACACCTACCGTAACGCTGTCGATATTATAACCTCTGCGGCTGAATAAACCTGAAACTCTGCTCAGTACACCTGATGTATTATCTACAAGAAGTGACAAAACTATATTATCCATCAATAAGTACCACCTTTCAAACCTATGAAACGGCTGTATAATCAATACAGCACAAATCCTTGTTTTATTATAGTTATCTTGTCAATTATTGTCAACGAAGAATTACTCAATATCAAGCAATCTTTTTACAACCTGAACACATTCTGCCGCATCCTCTGAATAACCATCTGCATGAATCTCCTCAGCAAAGCTCTCTGTGATAACAGCTCCGCCGATAACGACCTTAATATCCAGATTTTTTGCTTTTACCAGTTCCACGACATCCACCATTTTCATCATAGTTGTTGTCATCAGTGCCGAAAGTCCGATGACCTTGGCATCATTTTCTATGGCTGCATCAACGATCACATCCGCAGGTACATCCTTTCCAAGATCGATAACCGGGAATCCGTAGTTTCGAAGCATCAAGACAACCAGATTCTTTCCGATATCATGGATATCTCCCTCTACGGTAGCAACCACGATCGCAGGCATTGACTTTCCATCATCCTCCCGTACGATAAGTGGTGTGATATGATTGATCGCAAAGCTCCATCGTCTCTGCGCTGGCGATTAACTGTGGCAGAAAGTATTTTTTCTGTTCAAATAATTTTCCAACACGGTTAATTGCCGGAATCAGCTCATCATCAATAATCTTCTGCGGATCTCTATCCCCTGTTCCAGTTCTTTTTTGACATCTTCTGTAATATTTCTTTTATTTCCTTTTTACAACATCTGTGTAGATAACACTTTTTTCTTTTTTCATCCTCCTGACTGCCTCCATTCTGTACAGGTGCAGCCGTTGTGATCCCGAGAGGTTTTACATTCTGGATATACCGGATATCTCCTTCGTCTTTGTTAAGAAGCATATCCGATGCATATGCCATATTCATAAGCATGGTCTGTGACGGATTTGCAATTGCCATCGTAAGACCATTCTGGATCGCCATCGTAAGAAAAGCTGCATTTACAAACATACGCTCCGGCAATCCAAATGAGATATTCGAAAGTCCGCATATCGTAGCAAGCCCCATATCATGACAATAACGGATTGTTTTCAGGCAGTTGACAGCAGCAGCTTTCTCTGCTCCGACTGTTGCAACCAGACCATCGACCACAACATCCTCTTTCTGAAAGCCCATCTTATAAGCAGCATCCAGAACTGTATGTATAATACTTTCTTTTTCCATCACTGTCCTTTGGAAGTCCCTCATCAGACAGAGGAAGAAGGATGAACATCGCACCATATTTTCTGACCAACGGAAGGATCTCCTGCATTTTTACCTTTTCCAGAGATACAGAATTCACAAGTGCACGTCCCGGATAGATACGAAGTGCCGCTTCGATAACAGCAGGGTTACTGGAATCAATACATAACGGAAGATTCACTGCCTGTGACACCTCATATACAACCCTTACCATCATTTCTTTCTCATCAATACCATTCATGCCGACATTAATATCAAGAATTGATGCACCCTTTTCCATCTGTTCTTCTGCCATCGTCATAACAGTATCGAGAACTCCTTCCCGAAGCTCCGCCTGCAGTTTCTTCTTACCGGTTGGATTGATTCGTTCTCCAACTACCATAAAAGAACCATCTAAATTGATCTGTCTTGTCATGCGTTCTGATGATAGCAAACGTTCTTTCTTGTCTGATATCTCAGGAATATCCATTGTCTTTGCCATATCGGAAAGTGCTTTGATATGGGCAGGAGTTGTTCCGCAGCAGCCGCCGACCATACCAGCTCCTGCTTCTATGATCATCTTCATATCTTCTGCAAAGGTTTCCGGTGTCATGGCATATACACTTTTACCATCCACAAGTTCAGGCATACCGGCATTCGGCTTCGCAAATACGGGGACAAATGCTACCTCTTTCATGGCAGCCACAAGCTCTGTCATCTTGTCCGGTCCTGTGGAACAGTTTACACCTATTGCATCCACGCCAAGATTCTGTAATACATTGACCGCGGTTACCGGATCCGTTCCATACAAGGTTCTTCCGTCCTCGTTAAATGTAAGGCTCGCCATGATAGGGAGATCACAGATCTCATTTGCAGCGATCACAGCAGCTCTGGTTTCGGCAAGGCTCATCATTGTTTCTACAACAAGAAGATCACAGCCCGCCTCAACAAGAACTTTGATCTGTTCTTTATAGATATCAACCAGCTCTTCAAACTGAAGTTTTCCCATCGGATACAGCATCTCACCTGTCATGGTAAGATCACCTGCGACATAACCATGCCCGCACCCGGCAACGGCCTGCTTTGACAGAGCTACCAGATCCATATTCATCTGATAGAGATCAGTTTCCAATCCATATTCACGAAGTTTTAAACGATTACAGGTAAATGTCGGAGCATATAAGATATCTGTGCCTGCATTCAGATACGACGTCTGAAGTTCCAGCATAACTTCTTTGTGCTCCAGTATGTATTTTTCCGGACATACACCAAGTGGCATGCCTGCATTCATCATATTTGTTCCGGTTGCTCCATCTAAGATCAGTATTTTCTCATTGAACAGTTGTCTAAATTCGTGTTTATTCATTCGTTATCACACCTTCGTCGTCTATTTTGTTATCTCCGTCTGCCGCTGTCGTTGCAAGCATATCACATCGTTCATTCATCGGATGTCCTGCATGTCCCTTTACCCAGTGAAAGGTTACTGTATGCGGCTCTTTTGCTTTTAACAGTCGTTCCCACAGATCCCGGTTCTTTACCGGTTCATTCTTGCCACGTTTCCAGCCCTTCTTGATCCAGCCCCATATCCAGCCTTCATTAAATGCCTTTACAAGATACTGGGAATCTGAATATAATTCCACATTACAGGGTTTTATCAATGCTTCTAAACCAACAATAGCTGCCATAAGCTCCATGCGGTTATTGGTCGTCTTATTATAGCCCTGTGAAAATTCCCGTTCATGGAGCGTTCCTTTTCCATCTATAAACTGGATAACCGTACCATATCCGCCCGGTCCGTCCGGATTTCCTCTCGCTGCACCATCTGTATATATCTTTACATCCATTCTTTTCGCACCTCATATCTATTCTAGTTAATCCATATCCGCTTATAAATGACTGATTATCACTTTTCATCAAATGATCGGAATATTTTATTCTGTACCATCACTATAACTTTCGATCAATTCTGTAAGAAGTCTGCTCATTTTATCAGACATCTCCTTACTGCGATCCAGAATATCCTCATGCTTTAATTCAGCACCAAGTCCTGCCGCTTTATTTGAAATTGCCGAAAAACCGGATACCCGGATTCCCATATGGCAGGCCGCGATTGCCTCACATGCTGTACTCATACCAACCGCATCTGCGCCAAGTATATGAAACATCCGTATCTCGGCCGGCGTCTCATATTGAGGTCCTGATGTCTGAAGATAAGTACCTTCCACAGTATGAAGTCCCATTCTCTCAAATATTTTCCTGCTTATCTGAATTTTTTCTTCGTCATATATATGGCTCATATCCGGAAATCTGACACCAAACTTGTCTATATTCCTTCCAATCAAGGGAGATGGAACAAAGCTTGATATCTGATCCGAAATGATCATGATATCTCCCGGTACCAGCTCTTCACTGATTCCTCCTGCCGCATTGGTAAGAATCAGCCACCGTATTCCAAGAAGCCCCATCAGCCGGATCGGTTTCACGACATCCTGCATGGAATATCCCTCATAGTAATGAACTCTGACCTGCATGACAACAATCGGTTTTCCACAGGAATAACCAAATATAAATCGTCCCTTATGGCCGGCAACTGTCGAAACAGGGAAGCCCGAACCTCTTTATAATTAATATACACCGGATCATCTACGGTAAATGCATCACCCAGTCCGCTTCCAAGTACGATCCCTATCTCTGGCTTCATCTTTATTTTGTCAGTGATATAACGAACAGCCTCATCATACATAAATAACATCTCCTTATCCCAGTGCCGCAGCTTACCTGTACCAAGTCTCTGAAATACATAATTCCGATTATACACATATATCCATATGGTAAAAAAAGCTGACACCCATCTGAATGTCAGCTTATTTTCATAAAACGGAGATAGAGATTTGAACTCTCGCGCCGGTTGCCCGACCTACCGCTTTTCGAGAGCGGACCCTTCAGCCACTTGGGTATATCTCCTTTTTTCCTATGACTTTGCTATAATACCATTAATACACAAAATATACAACTATTTTTTGTTTGTAAAAAACGATTTCGCCTGTATTAAATGAGTTATGCTCACAATATCAACCTGTTTTTTCTGATAAACTGAACATCTTAATAATAACAGATCACAGGCATACCTGCGTATATATTTTCATAAATAACCGCTGCTTTCTGATATGGCAGATTAACGCAGCCATGCGAACCGCCGGAATAATAAATGTCTCCGCCGAACTCATCACGCCATGTCGCATCATGAAGCCCGATTCCACGATTAAAAGGCATCCAGAAATTCACCTTTGTCTCGTAATCTTCACCTCTGAGAACCGATGGTGATTCCTTATATGTAACCGAATATAATCCATCCGGTGTACCATGACCGTTCTTCACGCATCCGGTAACACAAGGGGAATCTGTGACCAGTTTTCCACTTACAATCAGATAAACATGCTGATTCGTCAGATCTACTTCTACATAAGAATATCCAATGTCATCCGATTTTGTATATGCTGCTCCTGTCTGAGAAAATTCAGGGATTCGTTCCTGCGATCTGCCACTTGCAAGAGTTTCCCGAAGTCCTTTTGTCTCAGCTTCTACATCGATCTTCCAGCCATATCGGCTTCCTGTTTCTTCTACATATCTTCCTGTATAGGTCTGAAAGGTTCTCGTTGTTCCGACAGTATCATATGTCTCTGCAAGCTGTCTCACATATGCCTGAACCGATTTCTTTTTGAACTTCCATTTTCTGTTATCATAATAGAGCCAGCTGCCAAATGTTGATGCATCAAGCGTCCATGTTACACGATCAATGCTGTAGTTGATCTGAACCGCAAGATATGTTTCCAGTGCTTTTTTCCGGTCTGCGATCTCCTTACTGTCTGCCGTGATCTCTGCATTCTCATAACACGCTTCTTTATCAAGGTCTGTAGTAGCTTTCACCTGTTCAAGTGCCGTTTCTATCACTTCCTGCACCTTATCTGTATCCAGATAACTGCCTTCTGTCTCTGGTATGATAACCGCCTCGCTCTTTTCAACTACTACATAGGCATCCTTTGGCTTATCCATATTCTTTTCCTGCATACAGTCCTGATTTTTTAAGAACTGATACAACTTTTCTTTATCATATGTTACTTCGTAACTGGTTTTATAATCTTTCCGATTATCATTCAGATACAAAAACCACAGAAAGCCATTTTGTTTCTTCTTGATGCTTTTCTCATTGAAACTGCCTGTATCGTCATATCGATATCTTCCGGACGGATCACAAATGATGCATGTTCTCTGCCGTTTACGCTTAAAGAATATTCACTCATATATGTATCGATCGTGTTTTTTACGGATTTTACTGTATGATAGGATACATTCTGTCCGTCAATATATGTATTCTTGTTAAAATGAAAACTAAACCAGATCGACAATGTAAGATAACAAAGTAAAATAACTCCGCCCACAGAAATTGATATAATAGCAGCGATCTTTTTTCCTTTTTTCCGTTTATCGATCTGTTCATAGACACTCTTATCGACAAAGACATCCGATGGTATGGCAGCAGCCGTGGCAGCAACCTCCGGCTGGTCTTTTGTTTCTATTTCTTGAGTCTCTGTCTGGTCTGTCTCTTTGACTGCTTCCATCTCAGCCCCAGTCTGCTCAGCCTCTTTGTCCGCCACGTTTTCGGTTTCTTTGTCTGCGCCGCTTTCTGTTGGCTCTGCTTTGCTCTCTGTCTGCTCTACTTCTTTGTATTCCTCACTCATAATCTTCCCCTGTTATTCTCCTTCCAGATGGATCACGCATATCTCCGGTTTATTATTGACCCGGAACTTTAAAGTATGACCACCAAGTCCACCTGTTAAAATCATTTTTTTATTACGATATTCATACATACCCCGATAATATTTCGGAAACAGCCGTACCATCGGTGATATCACTCCCCCAAAAAACGGAAGTATGATCATGCCCCCGTGTACATGACCGGATAACACCAAATCTGCTCCCCATTCCGCATAAACCGAAAAATAATCCGGGTTATGCGCCAGTAGAATCGTATATGCATCCTGATGCCTTGTTGGAAGAAGCTTCACCAGATAGTCCGTCTCCATCTTCTGAAGCCGGAATCTTCTGTAATAAGCTGCATCCATGTCAAGCCCCACGATCTGAATGTTGTCAGATGCCAGAGTAGCTTCCTCATTTATAAGCCAATGAACGTAATTCTTTGTCTGTTCATACAGGCATTCCCATATCTCTCCATACTGCTCTGTATATAAAACGGTTCGCATCTCATGATTTCCCTTTGAAATATAAACAGGGAATTCACTTCCAAGCTTTTGCAGAAGGTCTATCGCAACACCCGGTCTGACATCTTTCTTTCCGACTATAACATCTCCTGCAATCAAAACTGCATCAGGAGCAATCTTTTTTATCTCTTTTATGAGATCCTCATTTTTATCTCCGAATTCTGCATTATGAAGATCTGCGATCATCGCAAATGTAGCAGACTTTTTTATCCTTTTATCCGTGATTGTATAATGAGATACCGAAAGCATATGATTCTCCCGTCTGCTTTCGATCAGAACTGCGCACAGACAGATAATCGCAAATATACAGATGATACTGATAATATCGAATAACATTTTCTCTTCCTCTAGGAACGAAAGGCAAGATATAATACTTTTTTTTTAAAGCTGTAGCCAAACGTCATTTTCTTTATATTTTTCTGCTGCAACGACCTCGACTGAACCAAGGATACGACCATTGATTGAATATTCTATATGACCGACAACATATCCTTTTTTTTATCGGTGCTGTAAGCGGTTCATCCTGAACCAGTATCTTCTTTACATCATCTGCCTTTTTCCCCGCGAAGCAGAACGGATGAGAAGTCCGATACACTGTCAATCGCCAGCTCGTCACTGATACCATTTTCTATAGAAACGCTACGGGTGTCAAGTACATTTTCATCTTTTATACAGATTGCAATTTGCATATCCATAATCTAATAGCTTGCAGGCCTCTTTTATTTCTGATATCCTTTGTTTCAGCTCCCATGATGACTGCGATCAATGTAATGCCGTTTCTGTTCGCCGTCGCCGACATACAGTATTTAGCTGTCGCCGTATATCCGGTTTTAAGCCCGGTTGCCCCGGTATACATATTTAGGAATTTATTTGTATTAGCAAGGTCAAATCTTGACTCTCCCCTTGCGGTTTTATGTACGATTGAATCCATCCAGATACCGGAATAATTCAGGATCTCAGGATGTTCGTCAATCAACTGTCTGGACATGATCGCAATGTCTTTTGCCGATGTCTCATGTCCATCTGCATCCAGTCCACATGCATTGACGAAATGTGTATGCTCCATTCCAAGTTCCTTTGCCCGGTCATTCATTCTCTGAACAAAGGCTTCCTCGCTTCCTGCCGTGAATTCTGCCATAGCAACTGCCGCATCGTTTCCTGATGCAATAATGATACATTTTATCATATCTTCAACCGTCTGCTGTTCCCCGGTCTCAAAGAAGCATTGTGAACCACCCATAGAAGCTGCATGTTCACTCACAGTTACAATATCAGACATCTGATAATCACCTGCCTTCATTGCCTCAAAAATCAGAAGCAGCGTCATTACCTTTGTGACGGATGCAGGTTTCCTTGCTTCATCTGCATTTTTCTCATATAATACCGTTCCTGTCGTTGCTTCCATAAGGATACATGATTGTGATTCCAATTGAAGTCCGGACTGATCTGTCGCTATTTCATCTGTTGCTGTTCCATCTGTTACAGCAACACTATATATTACCGATTGGCCGATATGTCCGACTACAAGTGCTATTCCAAGAACCGTACCTGCAAATGCTCTGCCTATCCTCTTTCCCATTTTTACCCGTTTCAATAACATCCCTCTAATCTGTTCATTTATACAATTTATGCTTAAAAAAATGAATAAAGAATGTTTGTGTTGATATTTTTCTTTCATAATTAATTATATTCTGCTATAATACTACAGAATTATGCGCAATATGCGGTAATTTAAGAAATAATGACACTTTCGTCATTTATTAACTGGACAAATTATAACAGGAGGAAAAATCAATGAGTATGAAATTGGTCAAACGAGTACCAACCGGTGAAGAGATCAAAGAGTTATATCCTCTCTCACAGGAACTCAAAGACATTAAAGCAAAACGAGATGAAGAGATCAGAAAAATTTTTACCGGAGAAGACAAGCGATTTATATTTATAATTGGTCCATGTTCCGCTGATAACGAAGATGCTGTATGCGACTATCAGAACAGACTGGCAAAGGTTGCAGAACAGGTCAAAGATAAAATTCTTGTAATTCCACGTATATATACGAACAAACCAAGAACAACGGGTGATGGATACAAAGGGATGTTGCATCAGCCGGATCCGAATAAGGCTTCTGATATGTTAGAAGGTTTATATGCAATCCGTAAAATGGTACATATCCGCGCGATCAAAGAAACCGGACTCACAGCAGCAGACGAAATGCTCTATTCCGAGAACTGGCAATATGTTGACGACATCTTATCCTATGTAGCGATCGGTGCACGTTCCGTTGAGGATCAGCAGCACAGATTAACGGCAAGTGGAATGGACATTCCGGTTGGCATGAAGAACCCAACCAGTGGGGATTATACTGTTATGATGAATTCTTGTCTTGCTGGACAGCATCCGCATACTTTCTTATATTCCGGATGGGAAGCCCACACAGACGGAAACCCACTGACCCATTGTATATTAAGAGGTGCATTAAACAAACATGGTCGTTCCATCTCAAACTACCACTACGAAGATCTTCGTCTTTTTATATGAATCATACCAGAAGTTCAATCTGGTAAATCATTCATGTATCGTTGATGCAAATCATAACAAGTCAGGTAAAAAATTTGATGAGCAGCCACGAATCGTAAAAGAAGTTATCCACAGCCGCAATTACGATCCCTGATATCAAAGAACTTGTAAAAGGTGTTATGGTTGAAAGTTATATCGAAGACGGTAATCAGCCGGTTGGTGGAGGATGCTATGGCAAATCCATCACAGACCCTTGTCTCGGATGGGATAAGACAGAACGTCTCTTAAAGGAAGTTGCTGATCTGTTATAAAAATCTGATACCGTGTAATGCAATGATATCAAACATCTTTTAAGTTGAGATGTAATGCAACGATATCCAAGCTTCTTTTATAAATAAAGATGTAACACATCGTTTATAGCTATAAAGGCAAAAGAAACCTGCCAGTTAATATCTGACAGGTTTCTTCTTTTTTACTCTTTGATGATGCGTGACAGGAAATTTCTTCCCAATGACACATCACCAGCAATATTTAATTTTCCTGTAGCATATGCATAAATCGGATCCATTACTCCATTTATCACCCGTTCCAGACTGGATATTGTAACGATAAACTGAACATTTCGTTGTTTATATTCCCCCGAAATGACCTCAAATGTACCATCTTTCAAATGAATATAAAAATGTCCACTGTCACGTCCAATAACATCAAACTGGAAATAGGTATCATCCTGTAATCCATCTATGTTCCTATGTACTGATAATTCATGAAAATAATCGAGACATTCCCTATATGTCATACAAATCAGCCTGCTTTATAAGAATTCGACATCGTCATCCTCATCGCCATCACCGATCAGAACCTGATTGCGTTTAACGCCTTCTTCGATTTCTCCTACGATTACTTCGTCTTCTTCATCCTCTGTTACAGCACTCTTCCCTGCAAATGCCTGTGGCTTGCTTTCCTCTTTTGGCTCTTCCTTTGGCTTCATCTTCAGCTTCTGAGGTTCTGCTGTTGTCTGAGACTTCATCTTCAGCTTTGTAATCGGATCAGCTTCTAACGCATCTTCATTGATTGATGAAGCTGTCGTGCTGGCTGTTGCTGTTACAGTACCGCCATTTGCCTTAAGCTCTTCCATCTCCGCTTTTTTAACTTTGCAAGTTCTGCCTTTGCATTGGAAAAGAACTTCATTTGCACGTTTCTTTGCATCGTTAATGATTTTGTTTGCTTCACTGTTTGCCGCATTCTGTTCCTTTTTGGAACCCGGAGCAGCCTGCTCTAACTGTTTCTCTAATTCATAAATCTTTACACTATTATCTCTGAGAGAATTCTGAGCCAGTTCATTTTCTGCTACAGCAGCATCATATTTTGCCTGTAATGAAGCAAACTCATCCGATACTTCTCTCATAAATGAATTTACTTCATCTTTATTATAACCAAAAAGTCCCTTTTTAAAGGTCTTTTCTTCAATGCTTTCCTTTGTTAACATTATAGCGCTTCTCCTTTACGTGTTTATTTAACATAACCTAAACTCAATTATATTAATTCTTTGTATGTTTTTCAAGAAATAATCGTATGTTTTTGAAAAAAAATTTACAATTTTTCATGCAAGATATTCAATTTGGATCCATTCCCATGTATTTTTTTTTACATTTCACGGCTATCAAACAGGATCGTAAACGGTCCATCATTGGACAGATCCACTCTCATGTCCGCACCAAAAATACCGCTTTCTGTAACTGCGATTTTTTCCCTGCAAGCAGACAGGACATATTCATATAACGCATTTGCTTTTTTTCAGGGTTGCCTGCCTTTGTAAAAGATGGGCGGTTTCCTTTCTTACAGTCTGCACATAAGGTAAACTGTGATACGATCAGAAGCTCACCGTTTACATCTGTAAGAGAAAGATTTGTCTTGCCATTTTCATCCGCAAATATACGAAGTCCCAGCAGTTTACGGATTAATTTGTCTGCAGCTTCTTCTGTATCTTCTTCGAATACACCTACAAATACCAACAGACCTTTTCCGATCTTTCCTACCTCTTTATCATCTACTGTTACACTTTGCATGATTCACTCTCTGAATCAGAAATCTCATAATTTTTATCCCCTTTAGCGCTCCGACATGCTGATTGCTTCTACTGCAACGCTTCCTCCACGGACAACCTCGATCCGATTTGGAAAACTCTGCTTGAATAACTTGATCGCATCATTGTTCTGATTTTCTGTCTGTAAACATTCCACCAGAATATTCTTTCTGTCATAGTCCGTGATCTTGAAGTTAAATGCATTTGCAATACGGAATACTTCATCCTTATCATCGGTATTACATTCTTTTACCTTGATGAATAAGATCTCTTTATTATGGATCGGAATATCCGTATAATCAACCACCTTGATCACTTCCACGCTGCGGTTCAACTGCTTCTTTACCTGTTCAAAAGTACGGTCATCACTGGTAAAACTGATCGTCATTCTGGATACCGTCGTATCCTCTGTTTCTCCTACAGTCAGACTGTTCAGGTTATAGGATTTACCGGAAAACAGACCGGAGATTCTTGCAAGTACACCTATTTCATTTTCAACATATAAACATATCCATCTTTTCTTTTCACTCATCTGTCTATCCTCCTTAACAATCCATGATCATATCATTTAATGACTTGCCACCCGGAACCATAGGGAATACATTTGCAGTCGGATCAATATAGAACTCTATAACTGTAGGTCCCTTTGTATTTGCCTTTGCCTGCTCAAATGCTGCTTTGATCTCTTCTTCCTTTGTAACACGGATTCCAAGCGCCTCATAGCTTTCCGCCAGTTTTACAAAATCCGGTGTATATTTCGGACAGCATTTGTCAGGATTCTGGCAGTCATGATTACAGCTCTTTCTGTATCTCAGACAGGTACTGCTGTAACGCTTGTTGAAGAACAGCTCCTGCCACTGACGTACATTTCCAAGATAACCATTGTTTAAGATACAGATCGTGATCGGAAGCTCCTGTGCAACCGCAGTCGCCATCTCCTGAATATTCATCTGTACACCACCATCACCGGAAATGCAGATAACATTCTTATCCGGGTTACCGATCTTTGCCCCGATGGCAGCAGGAAGTCCATATCCCATCGTACCAAGACCGCCGGAGGTTAAGAGCTGGTTCTCACCGCCAAGTGCAATATACTGTGTTGTCCATAACTGGTTCTGTCCTACATCTGTAGTAATAATGAGATCGTCATACATCTCATTGATCGTCTTAATGATCTTCTCAGGTGTAACACCTTTATAAGAATTCATGTTGATCGGATACTGTTTCTTCACTTCCATGATCTCAGCAACCCAATCGGATATATCTAATTTCTTTGTATATTTTAACATCTTCGTGATCGCAAGCTTTGCATCTGCTACGATTGGGATGTCTACCTCGATATTTCTGGAGATTGATGCTGCATCGATATCGATATGTATGATCTTTGCATTCTTTGCAAATGTGTCAATCGTACCGGTGATACGGTCATTAAATCTGGTTCCGATCGAGAATAAGACATCACATTCCATGATTGCTTTATTGGATGCGAGATTTCCATGCATTCCGATATTACCAACATATAAAGGATGGTCCGTCGGAATTGCTCCCTTACCCATGATCGTAGTAACAACAGGGATTCCTGTTAATTCACATAATTCCTGCATTTCTTTTCTTGCATGTGCGATATTCACACCGCCACCGATCAGAAATACCGGTTTCTTTGCATGGTTTAATTCTGCCAGAGCCTTCTTAAGCTGACCAGAATGTACACCCTCTGATGGCTTATATCCTCTGATATTTACTTCATCCGGATATTCATCCGAACCCATTGCAAGCTGGATATCTTTTTGGTATATCAACCAGTACAGGACCCGGCTTACCGGTTCTTGCGATATAGAATGCATTCTTGATAATTCTTGCCAGATCTTCTCTCTTTCTGACTGTTACTGCATATTTGCAGATGTTTCTGGTGATACCTACGATATCGACCTCTTGAAAGGCGTCGTTACCGATCAGATTCATCGGTACCTGTCCGGTAAAACATACCAGAGGAACACTGTCATAATTTGCTGTTGCAATTCCTGTAACCAGATTCGTTGCACCAGGCCCGCTTGTAACCAGACATACACCAACCTTTCCGGTTGATCTTGCATATCCATCTGCTGCATGAACAAGTGCCTGCTCATGTCTTGGAAGGATCATATCGATTCCCTCTGCATCGTATAATGCGTCAAATAAGTCGATCGCTGTTCCACCCGGATAGGCAAACAGTGTATCAACATGTTCTTCCTGTAATGCCTTTACAAACATCTGTGCTCCATTAATCTCCATAACCTATATCCTCCTTTTAATTGTCATCCATATAAATTTCCAAAAAAGAGCGTTTCCCATCCACTAAAAAACCTAAGCCGTATATCAGCTTAGGGCGAATAATCATATCCGTGGTACCACCTAAATTCAGGTTCTTCCTGCTCTCATCCAATACTTACAAATCTTATCTGCGTTATATTGTATTCCTGTAACGGGGAAATCCGTTGAATCCTACTCAGCACTTCTTACGAAGTCATGCTTTTCAGTCCACTGCTCGAAGGCTACTTCCATACATCCTAGCTGAAAGATTCTCACCACCATCTTCTCTCTGGGAGCCGGTCCTGTATGTACTCCTCCTTGTCATTGCATTTGACATATAAACTGTTGTTACTTTAGCATAAATGAGAAAAAAAAAAGTCAATGCGTTTTCTGGGAAAAATCACCAAAACATCTGCATCAAACATACAGGACAATCCCCTTTTCTAAACGTTCGATCTCAAAGGCTGCATCCCGGTTGGCATCATATGTAATAAAGATCACCTTTGCAAACCGATGAATAATTCCACGCTCCAAAATATAATCCAGAACACGGTACTCACTCTTATCCGCTACCGTTTCCAGAACCTCCTGAAGCATAACATCATATTCCGTAAGTTCAAATACCCCACGGTGAACAACACGATTTTCTTTTGTATCCATATGATAGATCGTATGACCTGTTGACAGACGGATCAGCTCATGACTGACAGATGCAAGTGCTTCGATCAGCTTCTGATTCGTCTTCCTGTCTTCCTTAGGAGCATAAATCAAAAAATATCATGACGGAATTATCATTTGGTGTATCCAGTTCTTTTACCATGGTCTTTCCCATCTTAGCTGACATTTTCCAATGAATATTTTTGATACTGTCACCTTTCATATATTCCTTGATCTGAAGGATCTCTGAAATATCATTTCCTTTTACATGCTTGTAATTCACATCATTCTCGCTCACAAGACTGCCTTCTACATCATACAGATCCATGGAACGCTCTTTCGGATATTGATAAAACATACAATCCTTATGCGAACGAATCTCCGCTTTCGTCAAACCGAAATAGTCATAAATATAGATTTTATATATTTCAACATTAATCTGTCCGCAGTACTTACTCTCTATCGGAAACTGGTATTTCTCTCTGCTTTTTCTTGCCGCCGAACATTCGATATAAGTAGGAAATTCTGTTCCAAATACAACATTTTCACAGTTAAACTCTATCCTGATCTTTGGAACCGGAAAAAAAGATGAATTCTCTATTTCAAAAGAAGTAAGGCAGGATCTTCCTTTAACTCATTGATAATATCAAACTTCACTGCAATCTTCCCCGCATTATACCGATTGATAAAAAACATCGGAAGCCAGATAATCCCAAACATTCCAAACAGCCATAAGGTCTGCAGTTTGTTTGTCCAGATAAATAAAAAGCAACAGGATAACGATAAAAATAATATATGCAATTTTTTTCTTCATATCGTTTTCTCTCCTCCTATATCAGACATTTGACAAACCGCATCCTGCATCTGCCCCAGAGATTACTGGAATGATAAACCTCTTGTTTTACCGTTTGTGCATAGTCTCTTACAACCGCAACATCCGTATAGTCAAGTTCTTCTCTACTGAATCTGTTTTTCTGTAAAACCGTAATAACTTCTGACGGAAGGGATTCTTCCATCTTCTTACCGGCATATTTGTACAAGGCTTCTATATACAGACTGGCTGCTGCAACTGCTTTTTCCCGGTTTTCACTCTTCATTGCTTTTTTTTTTTTCGTTTGCTGCAGATCACTGCACGTCTGACAATAACAACGATCAGGAATAATACGAGCAGTGAAACAATTGCGATCAGAATATATAACAGATTGATCTCCGTTGAATCATCATTATCATTATTGTCCTGATCACTGCTGGAATCTTCTGATTCCGAATCCTGATTATCGGAACCACTGACCGCACCGTTACCAATGGTACTGTTATCATCCTCAGAATAGAAGCCCGGTGTAACTTCAACCGGAATAAATCCAAGCCCATTTACATAAATCTCTACCCATGCATGTGCATCCTGATCCAGAACATCAATCGATGTCTCTCCCTCTTCCGGAGCAACCAGATATCCTTCTACATATCTTGCCGGAATATTATAATATCGGAACATCATAGCAGCGGCTGTTGCAAAATGAACGGAATATCCTTCTTTTTTTTATTCTCGATCAGATCCTCTACAAAATCTATTCCGGGATCATTAGCTGTTACATCTTCACTGTAAGTTATAGTGTCCCGCAGATAATGTCTGACTACATCAATCGCATCAAACGGATTTAGTTTTTTTCCCGGCTTCCGGCAGAGTCCGGTCAAAATACTGCTTCATTTCATCCGAAACCTCTGTATAATTCTTGCTTGCAAAATAAGCATATGTCTGTTCACAGTCAATAAAATCCGTATCACCGGTGCCTTCCGTATACCAGCTTTCATTATAGATACTCTCATAGTCATTCTTCGAAAGTGTATCCATATAAAATCTATACGGCTTTCTGTTTCCAAATCCCTGTGCTACAAAATTTACATCCTTCTTTGGTGCATAAAGATCTGGAAGAGAATCGTAGGTCATATTTTCAGGCAGATATTGATATTTACTGCTTGCAGCCAGGTTTTCAACCTCAACCGATATAATATCTGACAACGGCATATCTGCATCATTGATCTTTGTAATATCCATATAACTTGCAAAGTGTTGCTAAAGGATAATAATTAAATTTTGCAAAGTATTCAAATACACCTTCATAATCTTCGCCGTAAATATCCTTATCGTTTTCTGTCCAGCCGTCTTCCGTGTATTTGGAACCGACATAGCCCCGAAGATACATCACAGCAGGCTCTGACATCTCGATATGGAGTTTTTTGCTTCCATTTGTTTCAACTGTATGAAACCGTTTGAACGATCCCTCCGGATAATCATTTTTGCCATAGATCAGATTGCCTCCGTTATATACAATTGAATCTTTTATATCATCAACCACCGGGATCGGTATGTATGTGAGCAGTATAAAGATCAGACATGCAGCTCCTGCCAGAACTCCTGCAAATACAAGCATTCCTGCATACATGTCCTTCGTGATCCGTCCTTTGATATTGCCCGCAAGCAAAATTCCCACCATCGTAACTCCGGCAAGTACGAGCGTCCATACTGACGGAATACATTTATACATGAATCCGGATGCACAAAGCAGGAATTGGAGCAGCACTACCCAGGCATTCAGATGAAACCGAATGAAAATTGCAAATACAAATGTTACGAGCAGAGAAAGAATTATGGATGCAATATATTCATCTGCAACCAGACTGTCCTCATTCACAACAAACATCAGATTTGCCATCGCCATATTCTTATTGACCGATCTGAGTACATCATTTGCGATTGCTGAAAAACCATTTGAAACACTGTTCAACAGGATCACAGACAGGGACAGCGATCACAATAGCCATCCCTGTACCGCCGATCCAGCCTGACTTTTTCCTGAGAAAAAGGATCTGGGAAATAACTGCCATAACAAGTGCCGGAACCGCTGTCACAATCAGTGAAACTTTAACCTGAAATGCACTGGAAGCAGCAAAATAATACACTCACCGATGCCAAAAAGGTAAGCACTATACGAATTGCAAGATAATTGGATTCTTTTACGGAAAGTGCCTGCAGATCGAGCCGGATCTCCTGTCTGTTATTTTGCAGCTTTAATCCATTTTGCAGCTTACGTTTTGGAACCATTCGTTTTTTTCTGTCTTTTTATGTTCTTTCTCTATCTGTGTCTTTTTTGTTTTTCATAATTATTCAACCAAATCTACATCTATATCCGGAGCATCCAGATCTTCATCATCGTCGTCTGATCCCTTTTTATTGCCGGATCCACTTCCGTCGCCATCGCCGTTACCGTCACCGTCGCCAAAATCATCTCCGTCACCAAAATCATCACCACCATCACCGCCATTGCCATCATTATTATGTTTATCACCGTCTTTTTTTTTGATGAATCACTGTCGTCTGATGTTTTTTTACTATCCTTTTTCGGGTCATCCTTTGGCTTTTCAGTATTAGCTTCCGTATTCTGTGCCGGTGCATCGGTTTTAGGCTCAGATGTCTTTTCTTCTGTTGTCTGTTCCTGCTCTGTAGATTCTGTCGTCATTTCAGTCGTCGTTTCTGTACTTGATTCCGTTGTAGACTCTGTTGTGATCTCGATCATAGCATTGCCACCCTGCATTTCCGTCGTTGCATCACTCTCTGTCGTAGTATCTTCCGTATTCTCTGTATCGTCTTCTGAACGGTCCTGTCCGGATAACTTAGCCGCCTGCTCCTTATCTGCCTCCTGATTTTTCATATAATCCTCACGTTCGAATTCCGAACGGTCACGCTTACATGCAGTCAGGGAACATCCAAGAGTCAGACACAATGCAAATAACAAGATTTTTCTTTTTCTCATTTCATCAGGTCCTTTCTCGCATCTTCTTACCTTAACTCAGCTTCTGTTTTAATTGGATCTTTCTCCCGCCATAGAAGGAGCTTCTGTCGTCTGACAGATATCGTAAATAATATTTTCTGCTCCATTCTTCTCTCTGCGTGCAGAAGGGGTCAAGATCAGACGATGTTTGAATATATCATAAATAACATACATAACATCCTCCGGAATCACATAGTTACGATCATACATATAGGCACATGCTTTTTGCCATATTAGCGAATGCCTTTGTGCCTCGTGGACTGATACCACACTCAATCTTATCATGATGTCTGGTTGCATCAACCAGTCTGGAAATGTAATCTGCAATCTCATAAGAAATATATACATTCGCTACCTCTGTACGCATTTGTATCAGATCCTCTACACTCATGACAGGCTGTACTGCATCAATCGGATTCTGACCATGATCCTCCATCAGCATCTCTACCTGACTCTGTACATCAGGATATCCCATACTTAAGCGCACCATAAAACGGTCAAGCTGGGAGTCCGGAAGTGCCTGAGTACCACCACTGGTGATAGGATTCTGTGTAGCGATCGTTATAAATGGTTTTGGAAGCTGATACGTAACATTATCAACCGTTGCTGTTGCTTCTGCCATAGCCTCAAGCAATGCCGCCTGTGTCTTACTGGAAGTACGGTTAATCTCATCAGCTAACAGCAGATTCGTGAATACCGGTCCTTTCACAAACTCCATCTTTCCTTCCCGCTGATTATACATGGAATATCCAAGAATATCACTTGGCATTGTGTCCGGTGTAAACTGGATACGATTATCCTGCATAGAAGTTGCTTTTTGAAAATGTCTTTGCAAGTGTTGTCTTGCCAAGTCCCGGATTATCCTCCAAGAGGATATGTCCGGATGCAAGAACGGTCATAATGATCTTAACAATGATATCATCCTTGCCTTTAATGACTTTGTTCATTTCCATTCTAAGATCTGCAATTTTTTTATTCATCTTTTTCTACCCCGTATGTTATTTCTTCTTCCATTTTGCATAAATCACAATGTTTTTTATCTTTAATCTTTGTACTGTTCTTTACCTTAACTTTTTTGTTGTCCTTATTGATGTAATACCAGCCGACCAGTTTATAACCTGCCCTCTTTGGCTTTAATGTAGCAAGTTTTCCTTTTAAGAATCCAGTCGCTACACTCTGATTTCTTACTACTTTTACTTTCTTTGTACTCTTACTGCCAAATTTTCCTTTATTCGCATCGAAGGTTACACTGACTTTATCTGCTCCGACATCATAGATCTTTGTCCATTTGCTGTAAATCTTTGCCCCGGTCGAATCATAACGATAACTTCTGACTTCAAAAATTGCATAGGTCTGCAGGCTGATCGCAGGAAGGATCTTTTTCTTTCTTATTTCTGATATCAAAGGTCGTTGCATTGCTTAACTTTTTAGCAGTTGGTGCATACCGATATTCATATCCATCGGCTTTTTCACATTTCCAGGTTAATGTAACTTTATATTTTCCTTTATTTCTGCCTCTTGTTATCTTGTTAAAGGTAGTCTTTTTCGCTGTAACCTTTTTCGCTTTGACCTTTGTCCATTCTGCAATCGCTGTGACATTCTGTTTGATCGCCGTTCCCTGCATCAGAGTATAAGTCTTTGTTCCTGATTTATAAGTCCACCGGGAGAACAGGTATCCGGCACGTTTTGGTACAGGAAGTGTTCCATTTTTAAATCCGGTATTGGCAGAATCTTCAAATTGATAAGTTTTCACATAAGATGACTTGTTGTTTATTTTTCCACCGTTTGCATTATAGGTTACTTTATATGTATTCTTTTTCTTCAGAATGCATACAATGTAACATTATCCAGTATCGTTACACGATCTGTGCTCTTTCGCACCTTTAACTGCTTTTCATCTGTTGACCAGCCCTGAAAAGTATATCCGGTTCTGGTTGGATTTTTAAGATTATTATATGTAGAACCATAGGTTACATAAATCGTTCCTGAAGTATTCGCCTCTCCATCGTTATAGATCAGAGTGACCTTTATACCGGTTTGCCGTCCATTTTGGATACAATGTGATCGTCACATGGTTATCTTCCGTTTTTGTATCCTTTAATATCTGATTCAGATTTTTCTTTCGGATGATATCCCCGGCAAAAAAAGTCCGTTCCGGTTCCATCTTCCCTTGTATTCCATCTGTCAAAAGGTATATCCGGCTTTGTAATATTGTTCATCCACATCTGATATGGTTACATTCTCACCATACAGGAAATCGCTTTGGTGCGATCACCTGATTACCAAGCTTATATTCCAGACGATAATTAAATGCCACCCATTTAGGAACCAGTACAACATCCTTTCCTGCTTTTGTTGTCAGGTTTTTCTTATATGTTTCGCCCGGCTCAAAAACAGTATTCCTTATATCCTCGGTCACATTCTTTGTATCATCCAGAACCCAGCCCGCAAATACATATCCCTCTTTACTGAACTGGGAAATATCATATGCAGGGATCGTATATTCCGCATCATATGTACATGCTATGGATTCCGGTGCTGTTCCGATTACATCATCATCCGAATTCTCCAGACTGAATGTGATCGTATAATTAATCGGCTCCCCATAACGCATATAATGGTATGGTATCCGTTGTGTCTACAAAATTTGTAACATCTGCCCCATCTGCCAATACCTGTTTCGCAGGAATCTCTGTATTCCAGCCGGCAAATGTATAACCAGCTCTCTTGTATACACATTTATCTAATTTTGCCGCTGTATCATAATAACATTTTTATCCGGCTGTACGCCACTTACGGTATAGCCCGGATCATCGTTTGTGCCATATTCTTTATACGGATAAAATGTAAATGTATATGACTTTTTTCTCCCAGACCGCATACAGTGTCACATTTGCTTTATTTGTAGTTGTAAGATTGATCATATTGGCTCTTGGCGCATAATCAACTGTTGATCTGTCCGCCTTTCTGGACCATCCCATAAATGTATAGCCGGTACGCCCCGGAATATTCTTTGGCAGGCTCTGATCATAAGTTGCATTTACAACCTCCGGAGTCTTGTCATCTCTTTCCACAAAAGTAACTGTATATGTGATCGGTGTCCAGACAGGGAATAAACATATGATCTCTGTTTTCGTTGTCAGGTTCTTTACACTTGCCTGATCTGCATATACAACTTTATCCGGATTGCCATTGACCGCCCATCCTTTAAATATATAACCAACTCTGGTAAACTTACACGGATCTAATTTTTGCTGCTTTATCATAGGTTAATGTCATATCCGACATAGCACCCTTTTCTGTTGAATATCGATGCTGAAAACGAATATTATACTGGATCGGTGTCCACTTAGCATATAATGTGATCACGCCAGTCTTTGTAATTCCCTTAACAGACTGTCCTGCCTTGTAGTTGGTGCCGGTTCCATCTGCTTTTGTATTCCAGCCGCCGAATGTATATCCGGTTCGTGTCAACGCATTGGAAGACAATGTAATGTTTGTTGTATATACAGCACTTGCCACAGCAGGTACTGTTCCGCCGGTTTTTCCATTTCCATTATAAGTAATCGTATAGTTATATGCTACAGGTGAAGAAACTAACGTACCACTTGCCTTAACTTTATTATATGATCCGCTGTTCTTTACCCAGATATTTGTAGTACTCTTTCCTGCCTTTGAAAATGCATTTGCTGCAACTCCGGTCAGGTTTGAATTTTTAAAATTGAATTTCGTAACTGCAGTACAGTTTGCAAATGCAGTACCGTAAATCTTTGTCAGAGAATTTGACATACTGAAATCCACATTTGTAAGTGCTGTACAATTCTGGAATGCATTTACATTGATCTGAACCAGAGAGCTTCCGGATACCGTTTTTACAGATGTGATCGTTTTATTATTTGCATATGCAGATCCTGCGATCATGGTTACCTTATACGTTTTACTATTCACTACAACTGTATTAGGAATTGTGATTGCACCCTTGCTGACACCTGCTACTCCTGTTTTTGCAGGTTTGATCGATACTGTCTTTGCCGTCTCATCTACGATTGTACAGGTCCATTTGCCCGACTTATCGGTATATGTTGCTGCAGATGCATTCCCTGATATACTGAAAATACAGATTCCGCAGCAAAGAACTGCTGCAACTGCCAGGATCAGCTTTTTAAATCTTATACTATTACTCATCTTACTTGCCCTCCTTATGGTATTTTTTTACTGATCGTACTTCCAAATTTTCCATATTTCTTCTTGCCATTCTTTACTTTGTACTGTCTGGCTCTGAAATAATATTTTGTTCCATTTTCAAGTCCGCTGATCATCGTTGATAATGATGTCTTTGAACTCTGTATCTTAACAGATTTTGCATTTGAGAAATCACTGTATTTTGAATAATAAATAATACAGCCTTCCGCACCTGCATATTTCCGGATCGTCAACCGGACATTTACCTTGCCGGTTGATTTGGATTTCCAATGCGCATAAATCTGTGTATCTTTTGCAAATGTCGTTCCTGCCGTTACCTTGGAGCCTCCGGTATAATCCGTCCACCATCCATCAAAGGTATAATTCTCTTTTTTTGCTCCAGGAAGTCCCGTAATTCCTGTTCCGGTATCAATTGAAAATTTGCTCTTATTTCCATTGATCTTGCCACCTGCAGCATTCAATGTAACCGTTATCTTCTTTGCCTGCCATCTTGCATATAACGTCAGACTACCTTCCAGATCCACAACTGTTGAACTGGTATACTGAATTTTTCCGGACTTGCTTGTAAACCAGCCTTTAAATTCATATCCATCCCTTACCGGTGTTGGAAGCGTGCCACAGGTATCCCCATAGCCTACAACCTTGCTGGTCCGTCCAACGGTTCCGCCATTTGGATTAAATGTGATCGTAACATCATTTTCTGTCCATCTTGCATATAACGTCACGGTTCCTTCATAAGGAAGCAGATTCTTTACAGTTGCCTGATCTTTATAGACCTTTCCACCTGTCTTATCGGTACTCCAGCCATGGAAGGTATATCCCGGTCTCCGATATGCTGATGCTGCAAGTTTAATGGATTCTCCATATGTAACAGTCTCACCCTTCATGCTTCCATATCCTCCGTTCGCATTATAAACGATACGATAGGTTACCGGGCTCCATACTGCATATAACGCAATACCATCTTCCGTATTATGCAGGATCTCTGCTTCATCTTCATATACAACAACATTCTTATCTGATTCCTCTGCCCATCCGATGAAACTGATATCCATCCTTTTTCATATGTACACTTTGGAAGCTTTGCTGTTTCTCCACATTTAAAGACAACTGCTTCCATATATCCTTCACCATCTGTTTCGTCGAAAACAATACTGTATGTTTTCTGTTCCCAGACAGCATTTATCCGAACTTCTGTATTAGCCCCATATAATTCCCTGAGGTAGGAATACAGTTTGCTCAATCTCCAGGATTGTATGGTTTTGACCGGATAGATTGTTTCATCCTTATCAAACTGGAAACCGATCAAAGAGCTTCCCTCTTTCTGAAAATCCGTTGAGAAAATTTCATATGCTGTTTTAGAATCATCCAGATTATCTGCTGAGAGCACAATTTTCTTTTTCCGTACCAGTTCCGCCATTCGGAACAAGTGTCAGATTATATCCGGAGGCATCACTCCACACCGCCAGAAATTCATAATATCCGGATGCCGTTGCATAAATATTCTGTGTATCACTGAATTCTGCCTCATCCTCGTAGGTTCCGACAATAAAGCTATGGGAATCATCCGAATTCGTATATATCCATTGCCATCTGTAAAATTTCTTTCCAGGACAGGTAAATGTACACTTTGAAGCTTCAAGGTTTCGCCCTGCTTTACGGTAGCCTCCTGCATGGTTCCCTGACCTTCACCGGCAGAGAAACGGATCTTAATGCTTCTCTTTTCCCAGATCGCATAAAGTGTAATAGAGCTTTCGGCTGTCAGTTTTGTGACCTTCTGACCTTCTTTTTATAAGATGTTCCTGTTCCATCCGGCTTTGTATTCCAGCATTTGAAGACAGAATCGCTCTTCATCATAAAATTATTCTGTCGCAATTCTATATACTGGTTATACACAACCCCATCCTGAATGTTCATAGAACCAATACCACCGTTTGCATTGTAGCGGATCTGATATGTATTTGGAACAGCCGATGCATATAATACGACATCTCCCTGTCCGGAAGGATCCACCTTCTGACCATACTTATAAGTTACTGTATTATTGTTCTCCATCACTGTCTGTCAAAGTACCGGTAAACTTTAAACTGTATCCTTTATATACATTTTTATCATATGATGGATTCAGTGTTACCTGCGTATTATATCGAAGGTTCGTCTGTTCTACTTTTATTATAAGTCTTAGAGCCTACTGTCTTTGGTATCATATATGTAATCTTATATGGTCCGGTGTAGACCGCCTTATAATCAACATTTCCATAATTTTCTTCATTCTGCAGCTCTTTTATCATTCTTTGATATGTCGCTTTTATTGGCAGTATAAATTGTTTTATTACCCGTGCCAAACGCACTTCCCATTTCCAGATCAGCGGTATCAAAGGTAATATTGTTATTTGGCAGATATACATTTCCAAGATCACATTCATCGAATGCCAGTCCACCAATAAACTTTAGTTTAGAACCACTTTCAAATGTAATCTTTCTCAAACCAGAATAAGCGAACGCTGCTACACCTATCCTTTCTACAAGCTTTGGTATAACAATTTCTTTTAAATTCACACAGCTATAAAATGCAGCCTCATCTATCTCTTTCAAACATGAACCTTTTTCAAATATAACCTTTTTTAATTCACAACTCATAAATGCATTTTCACCAATGATGACACAGTTCTTTGGAATCGTGATATTGGAAATCGATTCATCACATGCGAAGCAATCCTCACCAATCGAATATACACTATACTTCTTATTCGCAGGGTTTGTAATTACATTAGGGATTGTATATGATGCTATTTTCTTTGTTGATTTTGGATCATACATTATCAGTTCTGCTTTTACCGGGATTATTACCGTTCGGTTCTGAAATTATACGATAATTATAGATTTCATCGGCGGTCCACCATTCATTCACCCACCAATAACTGCCCTTTTTCATTTTTGATATATCTTTGAATTTCGATCCTTTTTCAAAATTAACTTTTAATACTCCGGCATTAAATGCTCCGGCACCAATTGAAACTACAGACTTGGGAATGGTAATTGTAGATATCGTTTTTTTGGTAGAAAATGCTTCTTCTCCTATTTTTTTTAATTTCGAGCCTGATTCAAAAGTTACTTTTTTTATATTCATATCTTCAAATGCATAATCACTTATTGTTTCGCAATTTTTTTGGAATTGTGATCTCAGTGATTTTTTCTTCTACATTTGAATAATCGTTCTCGTCAACTGACATACCATCAATCTCTACAACAGTATATTTCTTTTTATTTTTACCTATGATCGTATTTGGGTAAACTATCTTATTGCCAAAATGCCCACCTGATACTTCAGCAGAAATTGAAACCTTTCCAGGTGTCTTTCCCTTTGGATCGGTAATCACTTCATACCAGAACTTTCCATCTGAAGTATTACCACAATCCCTTCCTTTGCATTTGCTGTACCAGAACAGAATAAACTTCCTGTCAGGATCAGGATGCCCGTTATCATCATGATCATAAAATGTCTGAATGCCTTTGAATGATTCCTCATATTCTTCTCTCCCTTTACAATATTTAATCGTTATACCTCTGTATTCAAAATAATTTTTTATGTAAAAAAAGTGATGTAAAAAACATATGCCTTCTCCATATGCTTTTTACAACACTATTCGGTTCAGATATAGAATTGTCTGTTGTCCATCTATGTTCCCCTGCCGGATCTTTCCGGCTTTCATGAATCTATTTCCAATCTCTTCCTTATATTTTGTTAATTTCTATGTCGCACCTCGTATATTATAGCAATCTGACCAATTTTTGTAAATAGTTTTGTATATATATTATATTTTACTTTTATCAATTCCGCAAACATCCAATCGAAACAACTTTATTTTGTATTTTTCGGCACTTTTGTTTTTTATTTTTCGGATTTCTTTTTCTGCATATTTTACTGCCCTGTTTCATACAATTATACGACGAAACCGAAACGAGTTATCTATGTGTTCTATTTCTGGATTTTATAATGTACATGGCAGATACCTGGAAACGCCCGGACATTTTCGTGATATTCTGTCTGCCATGAATGCAAAGCAAAAGCATCGCGGGCCGGATGATGATGGTATTCTTCTGATGGATACATGCGGACTGTCTCATACAAGATTATCCATCCGGGATATCAAAGCCGGACTTCAACCCATGTCCCGCACTGTACAGGGAAGAATGTTCACGATCGTATTCAATGGAGAAATCTATAATACAGATGAACTGAAAAGGGAACTGATCTTACGCGGTTATTCCTTTTCCACAACATCCGATACCGAGGTACTGCTGTTTTCATACATATACTATGGGCCTGACTTTGTAAAACATATCAATGGTATATTTTCTTTTGCGATCTACGATCATACAGAAGAAGCCATCTTCCTCTACCGGGATCCATTCGGTGTAAAGCCTTTATATTATACCTTTTTATCTGACCGGACACTTGTCTTTTGCATCAGAGCGAAAGGCACTGTTCTGTTATCCCGGCACATTTCCAAGACTGGATAAAAAAGGCTTATGTGAGATTTTCGCCATCGGGCCGTCCAAAACACCCGGTTGCGGTGTCTTCAAAGGAATCGACGAACTAAAACCCGGTCATTATATCCGGTATGACCGATTTGGCTGTTCCACCACCTGCTATTTCCGGATCCAAAGCATACCTCATACCGATGACTATCAGACAACCGTGGAAAAGACCTCTGATCTGTTAAACGCTGCAGTAAAACGACAGATCGTATCCGATGTTCCGATCTGTACCTTTCTGTCCGGCGGTATCGATTCCTCGATCGTCAGTGCCATCTGTGCGGAAGAACTGAAGAAACAGGGGCAGATATTAGATACCTATTCCTTTGATTTTACCGATAATTCACGCTATTTTAAATCAAATGCTTTTCAGCCGGAACAGGATCGGCCATATGTAGATCAGATGGTCTCTTTTCCTCGGAACGAAACATCACTACCTGACCTGCAATATGGAAGAGCTTGCCGACCTGCTTTATGATTCCGTTCTTTCCAGAGATCAGCCGACCATGGCAGACGTTGATTCATCCCTGCTGTATTTCTGTAAGCTGGTATCTGAAAACAATAAGGTTGTGCTGACCGGGGAATGTGCCGATGAAATATTTGGCGGATATCCATGGTTCTACCGGGAAGATCTGCTTGCATCCGATACTTTTCCATGGATGACCGATCTTACACCGAGAAAGCAACTGTTGGATCCGGAATTTGCAGATGCCCTGCAGATGGATGACTATGTGAAAAATCTTTACCATCAGATCATCTCCGAGATTCCGGTGCTGCCGGAAGAATCCAATATCGAAAAATCCCGTCGCCGAATCGGTTACATGAATATCCGGATGTTCATGCAGACCCTGCTTGACCGTATGGATCGTACCAGTATGTATCATGGTCTGGAGGCAAGAGTACCATTTGCTGACATCCATCTTCTGCAGTATGTCTTTAATGTGCCATGGAAATACAAATACCGAAACCAGACAGAGAAAAGCCTGCTCCGTCATGCCGCTGTAAATCTGGTTCCAAATGAAATCCTGTTCCGGAAGAAAAGCCCGTATCCTAAGACCTATAACCCACTTTATGAAACGATCCTTGCCGACCGGTTAAGAGAAGTGATCCACGATCCTGCAAGCCCTGTCAACCGGTTTCTGGATAAAAAAGCAGTTCTACAGTTTCTGGAATCTCCGAAGGATTATGGAAAACCATGGTATGGCCAGTTAATGGCAGGCCCGCAGATGATGGCATACTTGCTGCAAGTCAACTACTGGTTAAAGGAATACCAGATTGCTGTTGAACTCTGATTTCTGTTTTATACCATAAATAAAATGCAGGCAGAAACTTGTGTCTGGTGAAATCCACAATGGTGTCCATATAAATAACATCGACATTCGCGTTATTTCGTTGCGAGACCCGTGCTAACTGTCAGCACCAAGCCCTTGTCTGAACCCGTCAGGGTGAGTTTGGGCGACTGCTGACAAAATAAGTGCGCGTGTCGTCGAGCAGAAATGAAGCGAGTCGTGTATTTATATGGACACCATTGTGGATTTCACCAGACACAAGTTTCTGCCTGCGTTATCACTTGTCACATAACACCGGCTGAAGCTGCTTCCCCTTTAAAGCCTCCTCTATCGTCTCCGGTATCATGGACAGTTTTCCGATCAGGGAATTCGGCTTCTTTACCGGATCATCCTGATAAAATGGAACAAAATAAATATTCTTCATATTCATCAACATTCCGATATTCTTAAAATTCATCCCCATCGCATCATTTGTTGAAATGCTGATGATCAGCGGTTTATTATTTCTGATATGCGCCTTCGCTGCCATCAGCACCGGAGAATCCGTGATACCGTTACATAACTTTGCAAGTGTGTTGCCTGTACATGGAGCGATCACCAGTACATCCAGATATGCTTTTGGTCCGATCGGTTCTGCCTCCTGGATGGTAAAGATCCCTTTCTTCCCTGTTATCCTCTGAATGTCTTTTACAAAAATCATCCCCTCTGCCAAATCTGGTATCGTACGTTGCAGACCGTTCGGAAAAGATCGGATATACCGATATTCCAAGCTTTGTCATTTCCTCTATCTCTATCTTTACTTTATCAAAAGTACAAAACGAACCGGTTATTGCAACGCCGCAATTGCACCCTGATAAACTCATATCTATAATCCTTTCCATTCAATACAATCCATAAAATCATTCTGATCCATACTGTTTTATCAATTCCAAGCTGTTGTGTCTGGTTCCAACTATTTAACAGAACCAGACAAAATACTACTGCCTGACAATGATTTTATGTTTATTATAGTGTATGCAGGATCATAAATTATGTGACTGTTTTATCAAAGATACGACAAAACTGCCTCGCCCAGAATCTCACCGGAAGTTTTTGGTGAATACCGTCCCGGAATCCCCAGACTGTGTTTATAACAGATCCCCTGCTCATCCAGATATGCAAAATCCGTTCCGCCCGGTTTGGATGCTATATCCAAAAGATAACAACATCCGGACGAAGCTTTGACAAGACTGCCCGATCAAGCACAGGCGCCGGTATCGTATTGTAACAGAAATCAAATGTATCCAGCTTTTCACAGGAAGCCAACTGATTCAACAATATCGTATGGCAGTCCCCCATGGCTGCCTTAATACAGGCTTCCACACTTCTGGCTGTAACCGTCACCTCCGCTCCCATACGAAGCAGCTTCTGTGCAAGGACACGCCCGCATCTTCCATAACCGGTAACCAGACATTTGCTGTTTTCTATATTGATATCACTCATCATAAAGCTTTCCGTGATCGCACCTTCTGCCGTTGCAACCGCATTTTTTTTAGTGCAACACAGTCATCTTTCATATAATCATGACATGGTATACCTGATTCTGCACAGGCTTTTGTCAGTTCCTGTGAGATCACGCCCCCACATACCAGACCAAAATCCCCCACCATGAAAGCAAGTGCTTCTGCCGTAAGCCCTGAGCAGCCATTGATATGGATGGATACCGTCCTTTGTAACCGGAACCGGAAGCAACAGCCCGGTTTCTTTTAAAGTATCATCGGTCTTGAGATTTCCAATTATATCCTGTAATTTTTCTCCGGTATCTGCAAGTTCCGGCACCTTCCATGTAAAAACCGGATAGCCCTGTTCTTTTAAATATAAGACCAGATAGTGGCAACGCAGGTCACCACCCACTACAACAAACTGTTTCAAATAATAACCTCCCTGTTTCTTTTCATCAATCTTATGCTCCATATTATATAGTAACCTGTCATCTGTTGTCCGTATAATACAACTATAATTCAACGATCAGGAATAATTTCTAACAATATAATACTTTATGTACCCACTTATAAAATCCTTCCATGTCATTCCGGATATTGTTTCTGTAATAAATACCGGATAAATAGCATAGACCTTACCGTTAATTGACAGAACAACGGAACCAATCTGCATCCCGGTTTGCAACGGAAGTTCAAGTTTCTCCGGCAGAATATACCGGACAGTGATCTGCTCATCTTCCCGCAGTAACAATGTTTCTGAAAAGCTGCATTCCCATGCGATCGTGGTCTTTTTCTGCATCCTGCTGTCTTCTGTAATTGGGATCATACTGAATAGGAATGTCCGTTTTTTGCAGGATATCATCTTTTATGGTATGTTCCTGATAATGATCCAGTCCATAGTTCATAAGCTTTTTCGTATCTGCCCATTTATAAGTTTTATTCCCCGGCCAGCCGCATCCAAGCAAAGCTACGATGAACAGTTTTCCATCCCTTTCTAACGCTCCAACATAACAGTATCCAGCCGTACCTGTAAATCCGGTCTTTCCTGTCAGTGCTCCATCCATCATATTCAGAAATGCATTATGATTATTGCAGGTAAAACTTCTGGTTCCGGCAAGATTGGTAAAAAGAATAGACAGACGTTCTTGTGATCGTAAGAAATGTATCCTTTTCAGGCGACTCTTTGATACAATACCGCAGGATCCGAGCCAGGTCAGTAGCCGTTGTTCCATGTATTCCATGTTTATCCTTTGCATCTAAGCCATTTGGCGTAATAAAAATGTGTCTTCATGCAGCCAATATCCTCTGCCTTCTGATTCATCAGCTCCGCAAATTGTTCCACACTTTCGCCAATATGCTCTGCGATCGCAACCGCACTGTCATTATGGCTTTCCAGCATCAGCGAATACAGAAGATCTTTTAACTTATATTCCTCTCCCTCTCTGATATTAAGCTGTACATCCGGCATCTTTGCTGCATAGGAAGATATGACCACCGTATCGTCCAGATCACCATATTCAAGTGCCAGGATACAGGTAAGGATCTTCGTCGTACTGGCATTTGCACGAACTTCTTCACCTGCTTTATCATACAGGATCCTGCCGTTTTCTCCATCCATCAGAACAGCCGACAGTGCATGAAGATCATTGTCTGTGATCTTTTGCTCTTTATCTACCTGAAGGGTATTACTGTTCTGTTTGCTGCGGTTATTCCAATGAACTATCCTTTGCTGCTGCGGCTGCATCACAAATGCTTTCGCAGGAATCACAGAACAGAGCAATACTGCAGCGACAAGGATCCATACAAACAGAAAACCTGCGGGAATCTTCTGTCGCCTTCTTCCTGCAGGTTTCTGTTTTCTTTTTTATGATATTTGAAATATAACCCTAACATACGATCACCGGATATATTCTTTCTTCATAAAAATATATTCCGGATCTGTCGGTTTTATGACTCATTATCCAGCCCGAGTGTGATCTCATTTGCCTCTTCCTGTGCTTCCTTCTTAAAGTCCTCGATCTTATCCGGACTGATCATCGGAAGCTCCTCTGTCGATGCAACGCCGAAGCTTCGCAGAAATTCCTCTGTCGTTCCAAACAGGATCGGTCGTCCCGGAGCATCCAGTCGTCCAACCTCATCTACCAGTCCGTATTCCATCAGCTTATTGATCGCATGTGCACAGGAAACTCCACGGATGGCTTCAATCTCCGGTCTGGTGATCGGCTGCTTATAGGCAACGATCGACAGGGTTTCAAGCAGTACATCCGTAAGATTTGGTTTCTTCGGTGTACAGACAACCTTTGTCAGCACATCGTAGTACTCATTTCTGGTACACAACTGATATGCATTTTCAAGCTCGACCATCTTAATGCCCCGGTCAGACTGATTATAAATTTCCAGCACCTCTTCCATCTGCTTGGACAGCTTCTTTGTCTCCATCTCCAGTGCCTTAGCCAGTCGATCTACTGACACAGACTCCCCAATGGAAAACAGTATTGCTTCAACTGCAGAAACCAGATATTCTGTACTGTATTCTTTATAAACAACCGGCTGTTCTTCTACATTTTCCAGTGTTATCTCATTTACTGTTGCTTCGTTCTCTTTTATCTCACCCATACCCATCTTATCCTCGTTCTGTCTCATTGGCTTCACCATCTGCCTGATGAATGGTTTCTGCATTTGTCTCTATTGAATCCGGCACATCTGCATCTGTTTTATCTGTATCAGTATTCAGGCTGTTCAACTCATATGCAGCAATGTCATCTCTGGAATCAATGATGATCTCTCCAAATATCTCTTCCTGCCGGATCTGAATGGCTCCAATCTTCATAAGCTCTAATATTGCAAGAAATGTTACGATAATATTCGATCTCGATGCCTGCATTTCAAGCAGTGTCCGGAAATTGATGCCTGCAAGTCCGCGGACCTGTTCCCGTACCTCCGCCATCTTTGCTTCCAGTGAGATCTCCTCTCTCTCGATATTTTTGAACTTACTACGGATCGGATCTACCTTTTCAACCTGTTTCCGCATCACGGATTTGAAGATCTCATTCAGTTTTTCCAGATTCATATCATATTCCGAGATCAAAGCAACCGGATCCACTGTCGGCTTGAAATTTTTCACCTCTGCAGGAATGCTTTTTTTTTATAAAATGCCTTTGCACCGTCAAGCTCCAGATCTTTCAGCTCACTTGCCGCATATTTGTACATCTTATACTCCAGCAATCTGCGGACAAGCTCTTCTCTCGGATCCTCTTCCTCCTCATCCTCTTCTGTTACCTTCGGAAGAAGCATCTTGGATTTGATACGAATCAGAGTCGCCGCCATGACCAGAAATTCACTCATAACATCCAGATCTTCCTCTTCCATATGATTCACATAATCCAGATATTGCTCTGTGATCGTTACAATCGGTATATCATAAATATTTACTTTATTCTTTTCGATCAGATGAAGGAGCAGATCAAGTGGTCCTTCAAATACATTCAGTTTTACATCGATTGCCGACATATTGTCTCCCTTTATCCCATACAGACGCCATCAAGGTTTTTTCGCATCTGTTCTCTGTATGCCTATATAATAATGCAGACCAGTCCACCATTTCCATCATTTACGATCTTCTCCATGGTATCCTGAAGCTTCTGCTTGCTTTCTACATTCATCTTATTTGTCTTTGTATTTAATCCATCCTCTACAAGCTGCTCGATCGACTTTTGCCAAAGATATTCACATCCCAGATATCTTCTCCGTTCTCTCCGGTGCTTGTTTTTTATATATTCGACCAGATCCTCCGCCTGCTCCTTCGTACCAACGATCGGTGCGATCTCTGTTGTAATATTCGCTTTGATCATATGAACCGATGGTGCCTCTGCCTTGATCTTTACTCCATATTTGTTGCCTGCCTTGATCAGCTCCGGTGTTTCCAGTGTAATATCCTTCTTTTCCGGCATTACCAGACCATAACCGCCATTTTTCACACTGTCAAGTGCATTTATAACCCCATTGCAGAACTTTTTCTTTTCTGCCATATCTTTGATCTCTGTAATAAAATCATACTCATTATGGATTTCTGTCCCAAGCATATCGGAAAGCATCTCATAATAATATCTTCCATAGATCGTAACCTGAACACTCAGCGAACCGTCTGCAAGATTTACATTGTTATATGTATACTTTTTCCACATATTCATTTTCCGGAAAAGCAAAATGAACCCATATCATATATGTGCTGATTGCTGTTCATGATGTCCATGGCATTCTCGATCACACTCTTTTTTGATCTTATTGTCATTCTCGGATACCTCCAGCCACTTTGGTATCACAAAATTAATACAGGTGATAGGAAAACTATACAGCATCGAAGTAAAGATCGCATTGATATCATTTCTGCTCAACTGATCACAGTTTACGGAAGAACCGCAACACCATATTTATCTACCATCGTTGCTGCAAGCTCTTTTGTTTCATTTGCTCCCGGTCGATTTGAATTCAACAGGATCACAAACGGCTTTCCAATAGCTTTTTAATTCCGCTATCGTTTTCTCTTCTGCTGCAAGATAGTTTTCTCTTGCCAGATCGCCAAAGCTGCCATCACAGGTCACCACGATCCCGATTGTTGAATGACTGTTGATCACCTTCCTGGTTCCGATCTCTGCCGCTTTTGCAAATGGAATATCATAATCAAACCATGGAGTCTTGACCATCCGTTCTTTTCCCATCCTCCATCTGACCTTCCGCTCCATCTACAACATAGCCAACGCAGTCGATCAGCCGGACACGCATATCGATCTCATCATCTACCGGATCTCAACGCCTTCTTTGGGTATGAATTTGGGTTCTGTCGTCATGATCGTCTTACCGGACGCAGACTGTGGCATTTCATCCAGCGCAATCTCACGGTCATTCTCATCTTTTATATTTGGAATGACCATCATTTCCATAAACCGTTTGATAAATGTTGATTTTCCGGTTCGTACCGGACCTACAACACCTATGTAAATTTCACCATTTGTTCTGGCATTGATGTCGTTGTACACATTAAAGCCTCCCATATATACCTCCTGCATTTCTTACACATTTTCCGTTTCTGCTCCTGTATTTGTATCATAAAAAATGGAAATACAAAATCTGTTTCCTATGTAAAGATTATCATATAAGTAATATATGAAAGAGCTTTTACAAGTATGTCAAAAACTTACTCCTCTACAGGTATCTCTGCCTTTCTGTCTCTGGTAAGCAGATCCACAACTGCTTCACGGGCAGGCTTGCCCTCGAATAATACCTTATTTACCTCTTCAACAATCGGCATATCGACTCCGTACTTCTTTGCAAAGCTTCAGTGTGTCGCCTTTGCAGAATATACCCCTTCTACTACCATCTTGACCTCAGCCATTGCTTCTTTGTAGCTCTTGCCCTGTCCGATCAGATAACCGGCATTCCGGTTACGGCTGTGCTTGGACGTACAGGTAACGATCAGATCACCCATACCGGATAAACCGGCAAGTGTCTCTACATGTGCTCCCATCGCAGTTCCGAGTCGTAAGATCTCTGCCATTCCTCTGGTCATTAACGCTGCCTTCGTATTATCTCCAAAACCAAGACCATCCGTAATTCCTGCAGCCAGCGCAATAACATTCTTAACAGATCCGCCAAGTTCGATTCCGGTTACATCTGTACTGGTATACACACGGAATACATCATTCATAAACGTATTTCTGGATCAATTTAGCTGTATCCATATCGCGTGCTCCGGCTACTACTGTTGTCGGAATACCAATACCAACCTCCTCTGCATGGCTTGGTCCGGAAAGAACTGCAACCTTTGCTCCAGGGATCTCACTCTCGATGATCTCTACGATCGGAGTCAGGGTTGCCTCCTCAATGCCCTTGCTGACATTGACGATCAACTGATCGTTTGTAATGTAAGGCGCGATCTTCTTTGCTGTGCTCCGGATAAATGGGGACGGAACTGCACAGACGATCATTTTTTTCCCTTTTATCGTCTGTTCCAAATCTGTTGTAAATGTGATTGTTTCATTCAGATGAACACCTGGAAGACGATCCCTCTGCTCCCTGTATGTGTTCAACATTTCAATCTCTTTTTCATCAATGGACCAGACGGTAACATCATGTCCATTCCCCGCCAGCAGGTTTGCAAGTGCAGATCCCCAGCTTCCTGCTCCTAAAATACCTATTATCATACTAAATACCTCTCCATCTTTATAACTTTGTGGTCGATATAATTTAACATACTATGCCTGTTCTTCTGTTGTCTTATTTCTTCCCTTTAAAAGAGAATTTATTCTCTGTTCCTTTGATCAGTCTGACAATATTCTGTTTATGACGATAGATTGCAAGCAAGGTAATAAGTCCTAAAACAATGCAGCTTTCAAGTTTCATCGAATCGGATGTAAAACCATAAGAACCTGTATATGCAAATATTGTATAGGAAACTAAAAGTCCCAGGACAAGGCAGATAGAACCTACGGATACATATTTGGTTACAACCACACAGAATACGAATAATCCTAGTTCAATAAGCGCAACTCTCCAATCCAGTAAACCGATTGCGATTCCGGATGTCGCTGCAATTCCTTTACCACCTTTAAACTGCATGTAAAACGGAAAATTATGTCCAAGTACAACGCCTGCCGCTGTATAGATTACAAACAAATATACGTTTTCAATGCCAAGAGCATTCATGATAATATGTGTGTGATGCTGCATGCGATCACTGATTTAAACAGATCACCAAGGAATACAACTGCTCCAGCCTTCTTTCCAAGTACACGGAGTGCATTTGTCGTTCCTGCATTACCACTTCCATATTCCCTTATATCAATACCATGTAATTTACCGTAAATATAGCTTGTCTGGATGATACCAAAGAAATATCCTCCAACCAGACATATGATTCTCGCCAGTACTAACATTATTTTTCTTTTCTCTCCCTGATAATAAATTTTAAAGGTGTTCCCCGGAAACCAAATGCTTCTCTAATCTTGTTTTCAATATAACGTGTATAAGAGAAATGCATCAGTTCTTTATCATTTACGAATATAACAAATGTAGGCGGCTTAACAGCTACCTGCGTAATATAAAACAGCTTCAGACGTTTACCTTTATCTGTAGGCGGCTGCTGCATCGCAACTGCTTCTGTCATGATCTCGTTCAATACACCAGTCGCAACACGAAGCGAGTGATTCTCCGATGACAGCATCGATTGTTTCAAATAATTTCGGAAGTCTCTGTCCGGTCGCTGCCGATACGAATAACAGCTCTGCATAAGGCATATAAGACAGCTTTTTCCCGGATCTCCTTTGTAAACTTATAAATGGTCTTGTCGTCTTTTTTCCACAGCATCCCATTTGTTTACAACGATGATCATACCTTTTCCACGTTCATGTGCAATACCTGCGATCTTCGCATCCTGATCTGTGATACCCTCTGTTGCATCAATGACCAGAACCGCTACATTACATCGTTCAACAGCCGATACAGTACGGATGATACTGTAACGCTCAATATCTTCTTTGATCTTGCTCTTTCTTCGAAGTCCTGCAGTATCAATAAACACATACTCCGTTCCATTTCTGACGATTTCGGTATCGATCGCATCTCTTGTCGTTCCGGCAATATCAGATACGATCACACGGTTCTCACCCAGGAGCTTATTGATGATCGATGACTTACCTACATTCGGCTTACCGATAATGGCAATTCGAGGTCTGTCATCTTCCTCTTCATTTTTTGATTCTTCATCAAAAATGAGACACAACCTCATCTAACATATCTCCGATTCCAAGTCTGGATGCACCGGATATTGGAACAGGATCGCCCAGTCCGAAATTATAGAACTCATATACATCATTCATATATTTCTCAAAAGCTGTCCACCTTTGTTTACAACAAGGATCACCGGCTTCTTCGATTTACGGAGCATCTGGACTACCTTATGGTCATCGTCCACAAGTCCCTGTCTGACATCTGTCATAAATATGATAACATCAGCAGTCTCAACGGCGATTTCTGCCTGCTCCCGCATACTTTTTAAAAATAATATTGTCGCTTTCCGGCTCAATTCCACCGGTATCTATGATCGTAAAATTATAATCGAGCCAGCTCACATCTGCATAGATTCTGTCTCTGGTTACGCCAGGCGTATCTTTTACAATTGAAATTTTCTCTCCTGCCAGTGCATTGAACAGGGGTAGATTTACCTACATTTGGACGTCCAACGATGGCTACTATCGGTTTACTCATTTACGTTTCCTCCGTCTGCTGTCGATTTCAGCATGATAACAGCTCCCAGATTGCCACGTTTCCCATGGCTCGCCCTGTGTGAAAACAGGAAATCGGATTGCAGCATGTACATATGTCGGTTACATTTATATGGTTAGGCAATATACCTGCACCAGTCAGATTATAATAATTTGCCCGATGTAAATCAAGCAAATACTTACCATTTCCAATTTTTTTTTTGTCATTTTATCATACTGTTCCGGTAAATAAGCATCCTGAAATGCCTCAGCTACATCCTCGCTTACCTCATAACAGTTCTGACAAATAGACGGTCCGACCGCACAGATCAGATCCGAAGCCTCACATCCATACTCCTTATTCAAGGCTTCGACCATATGGAGGCTGATGTTCTTAACGGTTCCGCGCCAGCCGGAATGATTCATGGCTACAACCTCTTTTACAGGATCATAGAAGAAGACCGGTACACAATCCGCATAAAACGTGATCAATGGCAAATCCTTTACATTCGTCATCAGACCATCTGTTTCCGTTATATCCGATTCTCTTGTGATACCTTTTCCGGCATCTTCCTCTGTTATTTTACGGATCACAGTTTCATGTACCTGATCAGAAAATACCAGTCTTCTGTAATCATATCCGACTGCCTGTGCCAGCCTCCTGTGATTCTCCATAACTGCATCCATATCATCTCCACGATGAAAGCTCAGGTTCATCGTAGAATATATTCCTTCACTGACCCCACCAAGTCTCGTTGAAAATCCATGAACGATCCCCGGCAGTTCCAGATTCTTAAATACAATATACGGAACTCCGTTTTCCTCTTTTATCTCTGTTGTCTTATCCTGATTGATATATGTTATGTTATACATTTTCATACCTCATAACCTTAATAATATCCCTGATAAGGGAAGGCATCTTTCATATGATGGATCTCATTCTCCGCCACCGCAACCACATCGAATCGTACCGGTGTATTGTAAGGATCATATCCATATCGTTTCATATAATATAGGGCTACCCTGCTGATCTGACGCTGTTTGACAGGTGTTACCGCCGCCTCCGGCGATCCGTATCTGCTGTTGCTCCGATATTTTACTTCTACAAATATCAGATACCCATCTTTTGATACGATCAGGTCGATCTCTCCGGATGCGACCCGGTAATTTCTCGCAAGTATCCGGTAACCTGCCTCTTTCAGATATGATGCAGCCATCTCTTCATATTCTGTTCCCTTTTTTCTTTGTATTATAATGGTCGATACAGTTGTTCTCCTTTTTTCTGTCTATCTTCTATTCTTTCCAGAAATGTGTGATAAAAGATCTTCTGTGGATCTCACATGGTCCAAGTAATTTTAATGCTTCTATATGCTCCTTAGATCCATACCCCTTATTCTTTGCAAATCCGTATCCCGGATAGATCTCATCATAAGAAACCATCAGAACGGTCTCTTGTTACCTTCGCTATAATACTAGCGGCAGCGATCGAAGCAGATTTTGCATCTCCTTTTATGATCGAAACCTGTGGGATCTCTACCTCCGGTATCTTAACCGCATCGTTTAATAACAGATCTGGCTGAACCGTAAGCTTACGGATTGCGATCCGCATGGCTTCATAATCTGCATTTAAAATATTGATCTGGTCGATCAGCTTCTCATCTGCCATACCGATTCCGTAAGCAACCGCTTTTTCTATAATCTCATCATATAATTCTTCACGCTTCTTTTCAGAGAGCTGCTTGGAATCATTCAGGTATAGAATATCGCAATTCTCCGGCAGAATGACAGCCGCAGCTACTACCGGACCTGCAAGCGGGCCACGGCCTACCTCATCAATTCCACAGATATACTGACAGTCCGCATGCTGTCTCTCATATTCAAACATATGCTCCATCCGGTCAAGCTCTTTTTGATGTGCTGTAAGCTTTTTTCAGCAGAAAGGATCAGTTTTTTTACACCTTCCCTGTCATCCTCTGCATATCTTTCCATCACATGTCTGACTGAATGTATATCTGCATTTGCAAATTCGGATTTAATCTCTGTTATACTTTTTTCTTTTATTTTCCATCTCATCCTCATATAAGCATAAATGGCTGTTGTTTCTTACACCCAGCCATTTATCTGCACTTATTATTCTTCTTTATTCAGAAAACCGAAGCCTCCGGTAAACCGGAATACTGCTTTCCCCACAAATTTATTCTTATGGATATTACCGACATCCGACAACCGACTGTCCCGGCTGTTATTCCGGTTATCACCCATAACGAAATACTCATCATCACCAAGTGTGACCGGTTCTGCCGCAAGCCCCCTGTGATTTTCTTCTATGACTTCTTTTCCATAATCTTCCTCCAATGGTTCATCATTGATATAGATCACACCATCTTCATCAATATATACGGTTTCACCCGGAAGTCCAATGATACGTTTGATATAATAGGTATCATCTTCTTCCTCGTATGGAAATACAACAATATCAAAACGTTCCGGATCTTTAAAATGATAGGACAGTTTATCGATCCAAAGGCTGTCACCATTATGAAGGGTATCATTCATGGAATCTCCGCTCACCTCTGTACGCTGTCCGACATATGTAAGGATCAACCAACATACTGCAACGATCGCCAGAATATATAAAGCGAGACTAATTAAATCTTTTACGATATTGATCTCTTCTTTCTCCTGTTTCTTCTTTTTCTTGTCTTTTTTCTTCTTTTTTCTCGGCTGTTCTTCTTCCTCCAGTACATGAGTATTGGAGGATGCATCTGAATCAGCAAAATAATTCGTTACTGTTTCTCCGGCTTCATTTGCAACATCAGACGCTGCTTCATTCTTTTCTTCCGTCTCTGCCTGCTCCGAAGGAATTGTTTCTATTTCTTCCTTCTTCTGCTCGGATCTATTCCCTTTTTTCTTTAACTTTGCAAGCTGCTTTTCACGCTTTCTCTTCAAGCTTTTTAATCTCTTTTTCCCGTGCTTTTTTTGCGGGATCATCGTCAAATATAGCATTCAGTGCTTCCACACGTTCGTTATCATCTTTCATATCAACTACTTATCCTTTACAACAGCCGGTCGTTCCAGTGATATCCTGCCAAGCTTTCCTGCCCGGAAATCATCCAGTAGCTGCGCTGCAGCTTTATCGATATCCAGTTCGCCGCCTTTTTTTATACATGCCCTTTTTTCTGCGATCTGTTCCAGAATATGAACAGAATCGGCATCCTCATTAATATTATACCTATCAACAAGGCTCTGACAATAGTTTAATTGTAAAAATTTGATCAATTCATACGCAAGGTCGGTAATACTTAAAATCTCATCATTGATCGAACCGATAAAAGCAAGTCGTAATCAACCTCTTTATCATCAAATTTGGGCCACAATATTCCTGGGGTATCCAATAATTCAATATCTTTTCCAAGACGTATCCATTGCTTTCCCTTTGTAACACCCGGCTTATTTCCAACCTTTGTACATGCTTTTCTGGCATAAGAATTGATAAATGTAGATTTACCGACATTTGGAATACCAACAATCATCGCACGAAGCGGACGGTTAATGATACCACGCTTTCTGTCCCGCTCGATCTTTTTCTTTACAAGCTTCCTTTACCACATTACTGATATTCTTCATGCCATCACCGGATCTTGCATTGATCTTTGCTACAAAAAATCCTTTTTCTTTATAATAATTTTCCCATTCTGCTGTTGCAGATGCATCTGCCAGATCCGTCTTATTCAACAGGATCAGGCGGTATTTGTTCGCTGCAAGTGCATCAATATCCGGATTCTTGCTGCTATATGGCACTCTGGCATCGATCAGCTCGATCACAACATCGATCAGCTTGATATCTTCCTGCATCATACGTTTTGCTTTTGTCATATGTCCGGGATACCATTGTATATTCATCGTGTCTTTATCCTTCCTAATATCTCTGCTTTTTTCACATTTCCCACTTTCAGGAATCTGGAATCTTCACTGTTATTGACATTATCACCAAGCAGGAAATACTCATCATCCCCCAGCTTTACTTCATTCTCTGCCAGTCCTGCTGTAAATATATAATCATCAAATGGCAGATCCGTCCGTTCACTGCCATCAATATATAATTTTCCATCTCTGATCTGAACGGTCTCTCCCGGCAATCCGATCACACGTTTAATATCATAATAAGCATCCGGCGTATCAACACTTCGGTATGCAACAATGTCATATCGATCCGAGAGCTAAGAAGGTAACATAACTTATTTACTGTAACCTTCTCCTGATTAGTACACACCGGATTCATGGAATCACCAACGACATACACAGACTGAAAACAATAAGAAACCATTCCATATCCCAGCACAACTGCGATCAGAACGGACAACAGCCAGCCAAATATCGTTCTGACCGTACGCCTAAAAGCTTCTTTCTTTTCTTCTCTGCCGACGTTTCTCTCGCCGTATTCTTTTTCTGCGTTCACTTTTATCGCTCATATCTCTACTCCGATAGATTCATATTACAAAAATGGCTGGAGCTATCAACCCCAGCCACTTTTTCATGTAACCTGTAAAAATTATTTAACAAGCTCTTTAACCTTTGCAGCTTTACCAACTCTTGAACGTAAGTAGTAAATCTTAGCTCGTCTTACTTTACCATGTCTAACTACTTCAATCTTCTCAACAAATGGTGAATGTACTGGCCATGTCTTTTTCTACGCCAACACCGTTTGAGAACTTTCTAACTGTGAAAGTCTCTCTGTTGCTTCCACCCTGTCTCTTAATAACAGTTCCTTCGAATATCTGGATTCTCTCTCTGTTACCTTCTTAGATCTTGTTGTGTACTTTAACAGTATCACCTACTGCAAAGTCAGGAACTTCTGTCTTCATCTGAGAAGCTTCAAGATTCTTAATGTAATCGCTATTCATTTGTGTGACCTCCTTGATATTTAGATGTTCTTACTACCACACCGGTACAGAGGACCATCGATTTTTTTCACAACTCGTTCAGTTTACCATACAAATAAAAAGAATGCAAGAAAAAATCTACACCTTTTTGGGTGTACGACCTTGCATCCTTTTTGCCATAGTTCATGCTATGGAGCTGGTGGGATTCGAACCCACGTCCAAAAGCTCATTCATCACGGCATCTCCCATCACATTCCGTATTTTAACATTTCCTCAGTACCACGCCTACGGACAGGCTGGATACATCAGTAGCTTCATGAATTTTCCGATACCGCAAAGCTTAAGCACCGGAGTTTCCCGTTGGATGATACCAGATCTGAAAGGTACGGGGGACCTTAAAGCTGGCAGTTGCCTTTAATTAGGCAGCGTAAGCTAAATTATCGTTAGCGTTTATATTTAATCTAAGTTTTAACGTGGTCCTAGTCCACGGATGGCTTCCGTGACTGCAAAACCCCTGTCGAAACCAGTCAACCCCTGGTTTATAAAGGAAAGCTCTGTTGTCAGGTGCTTTCTTATATATTACTCAGCAGCTTCTGTTGTGTCAGTCTCTGCTGTAGTTGTCGTTTCAGATGAAGTATCTGCTTCAGAAGCTGTATCTTCAGAAGTATCACTGTCAGTATCCTCTGCATCGGATGCTGTAGCTGTACTGCTGTTCTCAAAATAGCTTCCATATCCCTGTTCTGCCCATGTCTGGCTGACATATGCGCCAAGCTTCTCAGCTTCTACATACTTTGGAATCGCTTTGTATATCTTTACACCCAGTGTAGCTGCAAGAATACATCCAATTAAAACGCCAAATATGCACCATCCAAGGATTTTCTTTCTCTTTTCACGCTTCATGATTGCTGCGCGGTTCTTCTTCTCATATTTTCTTTTATCTACTTTACTCTGGCTCACTTACCTGACCTCCCAGTAAAAATCTTATTGGAGTATATCACATCTGTATGAAATATTCCAGTGTTTCACAAAATCTTTAAAACTTCATATGAAATATCGGGGAATTATCCAGTCCATCAGCCTCGGATATTCTGGAAATCCTGTATCAAATCTTACAAATTACGGATCTTGAACTCACGCTCATTCTCACGTTTAACGTCCTTCTTCGCGATGTCCTGACGTTTGTCGTATAATTTCTTACCTTTTGCCAGTCCAATTTCCATCTTGACCAGACCGTCACGGATATAAACTTTTAAAGGAACGATCGTGTATCCCTTCACCTGCTGGGCTCCCATCAGCTTATTGATCTCGTATTTGTGAAGTAGCAACTTTCTGGTACGAAGCGGGTCTTTATTAAATATATTACCCTTTTCATATGGGCTGATATTCATACGGTAAATGTAGATTTCTCCTTTATCGATACTGATAAAGGATTCTTTGATACTACAATGTCCCTGTCTGACTGATTTTACTTCTGTTCCGGCCAGTGCGATCCCTGCCTCGTACTTTTCTTCTATGAAATAATCAAAATATGCCTTTTTTGTTATTTGCGATGAGTTTGTTTCCTCTTTCCTTTGCCATGTCCTGTTTCATCTCCTTCTTTGGCATCTGACCGGATCACGAATTCGATCCGTCTGCTCTGTTTGTCTGCCAGCTTTACTTTTACCTTAACGGTATCACCGATCGAATATTTCTTTCCGGTTGATTCTCCGATCATAGCATATTCATCCTGCGAATACACATAAAAATCGTCATAAAGTGTCGACACATCTACAAATCCCTCAATAGTATTTGGAAGCTCTACAAAGATACCACGGTTGATGACTCCTGATATGATACCTTCAAATTCTTCTCCGATATGATGCTCCATGTATTCCACTTTCTTTAAACGCTCGACCTGACGTTCTGCTTCTTCTGCACGGCGTTCTTTTCTGGAATTATCATCGCTAACCTTTGGAAGGATCGCATCATAATGCGAAAGTCTCCTGTCATCCAATCTTCCATGAATATTATCCTTGATGATCCTGTGGATCTGAAGATCCGGATATCTTCGGATCGGCGATGTAAAATGGCAGTAATATTTACAAGACAATCCAAAATGTCCTTCACATTCCGTCGAATATCTCGCCTGCCGCATCGTACGAAGTGTCATACGGCTGATCAGATTCTCACATGGCTCACCCTCGATCTTTGATAACAGCTTCTGGAACTCCTTCGGATGAATATTCTCTTTGGATGCCTTAAAGTAATATCCAAACTTGCTGATCAGAATGGATAACTGCTTTACACGCTCCGTATCTGGTGCTTCATGGATACGATATTCAAATGGAATCTGTTGCCAGAAATAGTCCTCAGCGATTGTCTCATTTGCAGCCAGCATAAAGTCTTCAATGATCTGATTCGAACGTCTTCTCTCATACACTCCGATATAAGATACCTGACCGTCTTCATCAACTGTGATCTTAGACTCATCAAAATCAAAATCAATCGAACCTCGCTCATGTCGGATCGTTCTTAACAACTCTGACACATGAAGCATTAATTCAAACATCGGAACCAGTTCTTTATATTTTTCTGTTTCTGCAGGATCATGATCCTCTACGATCGCAGATACACTTGTATATGACATTCTGCGGTCAACATTGATCACCGATTCACAGATCTTATGATTGATGATCTTGCCGTTTGCATCTATATCCATCAGGCAGCTAAGCGTCAGACGGTCTTTTTCCCTCATTCAGTGAACAGATACCGTTTGACAGCTTATGCGGCAGCATCGGTATGACCTTATCGATCAGATAACAGCTTGTTCCACGCTTCAACGCTTCTTTATCAAGTGGAGAATTCTCCCTTACATAATGTGTAACATCTGCAATATGAACGCCAAGCTTATATAACCCGTTTTCCTCATAGAGTGTGATCGCATCATCCAGATCCTTTGCATCCTCTCCATCGATTGTAACGGTCTGCAACTGTCTGAGATCGGTTCTTCCTGCCATCTCTTTCGTTGTTACCTCATCCGGTATATTCTTCACCTCTGCCATAACAACATCCGGAAAATCAACCGGAATATCAAGATCTCTTACAACCGATAATACATCCGTCTCCGGATCATTAATATGTCCAAGTATCTCAACGACACGTCCCTCTGCAGATTTAGACTTTTTTCTCCATAATTTGTGATCTCCACAACAACCTTATGTCCGGTTACTGCTCCCATGGATTTCTTCTCCGGTATAAAGATGTCACTGTCTAATTTACCGTTATCCGGAATCACAAAACCAAAGTTCCGGTTCTTCTGATAGGTTCCGACCAACTGTTTTAAACCTCGTTCCAGAATCCGTTCTACATGCGCTTCTGTTGATCTGCCCCGGTTGCCGGATGCAACACGGATCAGCACCTTATCATTGTGGAATGCGCCCATCGTATACTTCTGTGGCACAAAGAAATCTTCCTTATATCCTTCCACACGGACAAATCCAAATCCTCTCTGATTGCTGAAGAATATACCGACAAGGACACCCTTTCCAAGCTTCTGATACTTACCTTTGGAGGTTTTCTCGATCCTGCCCTCATCGACAAGCTCATTTAAGATTTCTAACAGATCATCCTTATCACGTCCTCCGATCTGAAGCAGATAACAAAGCTCTTTAAATTTCAACGGTCTGTAATCATCGTCATTGATCAGGGTATATATATTCTCTTTTCTTTCATTCTTTAATTCTTCTGTCATAAATACCTCTCCGTATATCTAAAAAGTGCTTACATATAGGATATATGTAAGCACTGATAAATTCTGTATATGAACTAGAACAGCTTAGAATCAAGAAGCAATGCAATTACTATAAAAAGAATACCAAGCACTGTTGTGATCTTTCTGAGAACCGCATCTTTTGAACTTCCTTTATTCTTGCCCCAGTATGAATTATCATAATTACCACCGGTAATTGAACTTGTCAGACTGGCTGATTTACCTTCCTGTGACAGGACAATAATTGTTAATGCTATACATATAATTACATATACGACCATGATAATTGTCTTTACCATATTGCCACCTCCATTCCAAGTGTTCTGGTATCAAATGCGCTTTTACACCAACTTTATCCATAATAACATAGTCATTTGAGATTCGCAACCACTTTTTTCATGATTCTGCAAATCTGCTTTTCAGATCAAAGCCATGATTCATAGGTCCGCTTCCATGTCCCAGATCCATGCCATCCGCAAGCGCACCAGATATATAATCTTTTGCGTTTCTTATCGCCTCATCGATCTTATACCCTTTTGCAAGATTTGATGCGATTGCACTTGATAGTGTGCATCCGGTTCCATGAGTATTCGGATTATCGATCCGTTTTCCATAATACCAGTTGACTTTTCCGTCCGAATATAAGACATCATTTGCATCGTTGATACTGTGTCCTCCCTTGCAGAGAACCGCACAGCCATAGACTTTTGATATTTTTTCAGCTGCACGAACCATATCCTGTTCATCACGGATCGTCATTTCGGCCAATACCTCTGCTTCTGGAATATTCGAGTAATGACCTCTGCGATTGGAAGCAGACATTCTTTTTAAAGCACCGATCGCATCTTCGTCGATCAGCCGGTGTCCACTGGTTGATATCATAACAGTATCCACTACCACATGTTCTGCCTGATATTCCTTTATTTTATCTGCGATCACACGGATCAACTTCTCGGAAGCGACCATACCGATCTTAATCGCATCCGGCCGAATATCCGTAAATACGGCATCAAGCTGTAAGGCGAGCATCTCAGGTGTCGTTTCCTGGATTCCTGTTACCCCCAGCGTATTCTGGGCGGTTAATGCAGTGATCGCACTCATGGCATAACAACCATTTGCCATAATGGTCTTTATATCTGCCTGGATTCCCGCACCGCCGCTGGAATCACTTCCGGCTATTGTAAGAACTGTCTTCAACCCTTTTGTCTCCTTTACTTTTACAAATACTTTCGTTACCGGTCTGTTCCTGTCTGCTGTACATTTTTATCAATTCTGTATCATACCGGTTTCTTTAAAGGAAGAAAATATTATATAATTCCTTTGTATTGTCAACATACAGCGTACTATATTTTTTCAACTCATTTATATGCTCCGCACTTGCAGCATCATAGATGCCACATACTTTGAAACCTGCATCAAATGCTGTTCTTGCGCCATGATAAGCATCTTCAAACACCCATGTCTCAGCAATGTTCGTCTGCATACACTTTGCTGCCTGAATATAAATATCCGGATGTTCTTTCCCAATTCCTACCTCCGAGCAGGTAAGGATCTTTTTGAAAAACTGATCCATATGATTATGCTTCAGTACGGCTTCGATATGAACCCTGTCTGTCGCAGTCGCTACTGTCATTGGGATCTTCCGCTCCTGTAAGGCAGATAAGAACTCTATGATCCCCGGCTTTGGTTCTGCTTCATTTCTGTAAAATGCACCAATCGTTTCATTGATCCCATCTATGATCTCAAGAATCGTTTTTGATAAACTGTAATTCTTCTTAAGGTATTCTGCCGATTCTGTAATCGTAAAGGTATACAGTTTTTTTCTGGAGATGGGGTTCTGCTTCGATACCCATTCCTGCCAGATATCGTTCTGCCGCATGTTCCCACATTTCCATAGAATCGATCAGTGTTCCGTCTATATCAAAGATCGCACCTTTTATCATCCTTATTCTCCTAACATCTTCTTTGTCTGTTTTTTAGATCTGCCGTGGCAGCCTCAATATCTGTCTGACCAAAGATCGCGCTGATAACTGCGATACCACAAATTCCACTTTGATTTAATTTCACAACATTATCTCTGGTTATGCCGCCGATTGCAATAACCGGGATATGCACATGCTCACAGATTTCCTTTAACGTCTCAAAACTGACTTCTGTTGCATCATCCTTGGATCCGGTTGGAAATACCGCACCAACGCCCAGATAATCCGCTCCATGCTCTTCAGCCAGTTCTGCCTGTTCCACTGTCTGTGCAGATACACCGATGATCTTATCGTCTCCCCAGCACCTTTCTGACATCTAAGGCCTCCATATCAGACTGTCCGACATGAACACCATCCGCTCCGATCTTCTTTGCAAGCTCTACATTGTCATTGATCACAAAAGGAACCTTATAGTTTCTACATAATTTCTGGATCTCAAGCGCTTCTTTATAAAATGCTTCATCATCCAGATTTTTCTCACGAAGCTGGATAAAGGTCGCTCCGCCTTTTAATGCTGCCTCTACCTGACTGATCAGAGTTGCACCGTTCAACCAGTGTCTGTCTGTTACTGCATATAGCAGAAGCTCCTCCGGTTTTGTATTTGTCTGCTTACTCATAGCCTCATTCACTCCTTATCTGATCTCACACTTTGCCATACTGCAAAGCTTATCTGCATCCATATTATAGATTGCGTCAATAATGCGGTTTCTATAAGTTGAATTGCCATCTGTAGACTCCATATTCGCAAATCCGACTTCTCCGGCAACTCCCATCAGTATAACGGCAGTTGCAGCAGCTTCCAGTTTGTTATCCGGATTTGCTGTCAGATAAGCTGTCATAAGACCGGACAACTGGCATCCGGTTCCTGTGATCTTACCCATCTCCGGTCTTCCGTTCCGGATCACATAACAGGTATCTGCATCTGCTACCAGATCGATTGCTCCTGTAACAGCAATGATACAGCCAAGTTTTCCCGCAAGTTTCTTCACAAAAGTAACTGCCGGATCGAGAGTATCTTCTGTGACTGCATCTGCCACATCTGCATCTACGCCTTTTGTACTGCCGGAACCAAATGCAAGTGTCTTGATCTCGGATATATTTCCACGAATCACATCAAATTTTATTTCATTTAAAAGCTTTATCGCTGTCTCCGTACGAAGTCTGCTGGCACCTGCGCCCACCGGATCAAGCAGCACGGCATGTCCCAGCTCATTTGCCTTTTTGCCGGCGGCAAGCATAGATGGGATCGTATTCTTATTTAAGGTTCCAATATTAATATTTAAGCCACCACAGATACTGGTGATATCTTCTACATCGTCAATATCATCTGCCATGATCGGACTTCCTCCACATGCCAGAAGCACATTTGCAACATCGTTTACTGTTACATAATTCGTGATATTATGCACCAGTGGAGTTTTCATCTTTACATTTTCAAAACATGTTTTTTTTCATCATTTTATCTACCTCCTGTAATAGCAGCTTAACTATACTCAGTTTTCTTCTCTTTTTCAACTATTTTTATTTGAAAAGATATTCTCTTATTTAAAATTCCTGCCACCAGCCTGCCCGGCTGATTTATATTAATTAATGTCTACTTCTTTCAATTTATAATTCATAGTAATCACGCTTTTTTTTCATAAAATACTGATGAACACATGAACTGGAGTTTTCCTTATGAAGCATCCTTCTGTCTTATCGGTCCGCTCATTCTTCTTATATCCGGCTTTCATCCTGCTTATTATCGTCCTTTGCCTGAATTCTTCCTTTGTTTCCAAAAAGTTTCGCAGAGGGTCTTGTGTTGTGGTATAACAATCTGGTGCCCCTTCTGCTCCCATTTCTTCTAATCTCCGGCTTCTTTCTCTCGATGATCGACTGGAACCATCCAAACCGGGCAGGCTGTCTGATTCTGTTATTCTTATGCGGTCTGTTCTGCGGCTACCCGGTCGGCGCGATTGCTATAGGCAGGCTCTACAAAAAAATCAAGTCATATCAAAAAATTTCGCCCATGCCATTATGCCCCTCTGCAACAACATCAGTCCTATGTTTCTGATTGGATATGTCTGTAACCAATATCTGAACGGCCAGATAAATACCATCAACGTACTGGCAGTCATCTACCTGCCACAGATCTGTTATGCTGTTCTATATTATCTGATATCTAAAACTGCTTTGCACATTTCACCTTTTACTCTGTCCGAATACGCCGCAACACGGAATGAAAGCAATGCACCATCTGTTATCGAAAACAGTATAACAACCATCACCGTTATAGGAATCTATGTCGCTGTTTTCTCCGTTTTTGTATAACCTTGCGATTGCATGTGGAGGAAATATACCAACTTTCCATATTCTGGCATGCTACCTGGAGATAACAAAAGGTCTGTCCGAATTATCCGTTTTTCCACTTTCTTCCATACAAAAACAGCTCTGATCCTTTCTGTTACATCGTTCGGAGGAGTCTCATCCCTCTTCCAGTCCATGCACATTTTAAAAGATACAAAGCTGTCTTTTGTACGCTATACATTCGGTAAATGTATCTGCGCTGTATTCAGTTATCTAATGACTCTTTTTATTCTTAAATTACAGGATATAAATTCTAATCATCTAAAAAATCATCGTCAAAATCATCATCATCCTCGTCATCTTCGTCATCATTAGAGTATTCTGTCTTACCATATACGTTATAATCCTGCTCATTTTCTACAGTTGTATTATCCTCCTCTGATGCTGTCTGTGTAGCTTCTTCAGGAGCTACAGCCTGCTGTGCTGCTCCGGTCATATTTGCAATATCTCCATTAATCCTCATTTGTATTATTCAATACAATATCCAGATTTGACTGTAAGGACTGAATCAGGTTATCGTAATTTGTCTTTTCAGCCTCTAATGTTGCATTAATATAATTGCTGACCTCTGTAAGCTTATCCTTAGTGTAATACATAGAACCCAGACGAATCTCGTTTGCATCTGCATTTGCTTCGTTTACAATCTGATCAGCCTGACTTCTTGCCATATCTAAAATCTCATTCGCACGGATATTTGCAAGTTCTACGATCTGACTCTGATCAACCAGCTTATTTGCCTCTGCAACAGATTCTGTAATAATGGAATCTGCCCTTGTTCTGGCATCTGCAAGTATGGCTTCCTTGTTACGCATGATCTTCTTGCAACGCTCAATTTCATTTGGAAGCTTTAATTTTAATTCATTCAGCATCTGTTCCAGATCATCCTTTGGAACAATAATCATACTGGATGACAATGGTTTATACTTACAATTATCTATAAAAATCTCAATCTCGGAAATCATTTCCTCAATGCCTTTTTTGCCATGACTTATTTCCTCCTAATACTATCTGCTATATTTTTCTTTTTTATCCGATCGACAACTCCTGCTGGTACAAACTGTTCCACATCTACACCAAAGCTGGCATACTCTTTTTACGATACTGGAACTCAGATATGCATAATCAATACTGGTTGTCAAAAATACGGTGTCTATCTCAGGAGCAACCTTGCGATTACTCTGCGCGATCTGTAATTCATATTCAAAAAAATCGGTTACAGCCCTTAAGCCTCTGATGATCGTCTTCACCCCATTCTGTCTGGCAAAATCAATCAGCAGACCTCCAAAACTCTCAACACGAACATTCGGTATGTCTGACACCACTTCAGACAACATATTAACACGTTCTTCTACAGAAAACAATGGAGTTTTTGAAGTATTATTCAAAACACCGATTATAACTTCGTCAAACATCTCCGCAGAGCGTCTGATAATATCAAGATGTCCTAATGTTACGGGATCAAAGCTTCCCGGATATATTGCACTGCTCATTTTTATAGAATCTCCTGTATAAATGTATGCTTATTTGTCTTGTATTTCTTCACACGATCGATCTCATATCCTATATCGGTCAGATAATCGTATTCCGTATCCAGATCTGATTCTACAATGATCCAGGTATTCTTATCAACAATGCCGGATGATGCAAGACGGTTCAGCACCTGTTTTTCCAATAATTTTCCATATGGCGGATCCATAAATATAATATCAAACACAAGTCCTGACCGTTCCAGACTGTCGATCGCTGCAACACAGTCTCCTGTGATGACTCTTGCCTTATCTTTCAATTTCGTAAATTCCAGATTCCGGTTAATGCAGTCAACCGCTTTCCGGTTCTGTTCTACAAGGACTGCCTGTTTTGCTCCACGACTCAATGCTTCGATCGCAATCGCACCGCTTCCGCTGAACAGATCCAGGAATGTACAATCCGGCAATTCTCTCGATATGATATTAAATAAGGTCTCTTTGATCCGATCGGTTGTCGGTCTGGTATCCATCGTGTCGATCGTTTCCAGCCGAAGACTTCTGGCAGTTCCCGCTATTACTCTCATAAATCATGATCTCCCATAGGTTGTTAAAATCTTTTTTTTATTGTATATATTTCATCCCTTTTGTCAATAGAAACTCTCAATTTTTTCCTTAATATACCTTCCGCTGTCTGACAGATCATCATCTGTAAAACCGCTTGTCTTTGTACAGGAGGAATCAAATAATGATGACGTTTCAGCTTTGTTTGAGATATTCCATGCCGCATAGCTTAAGTTCTTATCATTGATCAGATCAAACCATGCATCAGACTGATCATAATCAATCGAACCGTTTCCTGATGCATCACACAAGCCAAACTCTGATACAAAAAATCGGGAGTCCGGAATCAAGTGCCGACTGAACCTTATTTCTCAGATCATCCTTATGGGTTGCGGCATAGAAATGAACCGCATACATCAGATTGGTCTGATCTGTGATCGGATCTGCAGCTGCCACATCCACATCCTGACTCCAGGTTGGTGTTCCGACAATGATAATGGCATCCGGTGCATTTTTCGTATGATCGGGATGATCGTTTCCGCATAGCTCTTTACAGAATCCCAGGTTGTACCACCATTTGGTTCATTTGCGATCTCATAGATCACATTTCCGTAAAAGCATATTTCTTTGATATCCGGTCAAAGAAATCGCTTTGCATCATCTATATGCATATTTGGATCATTGTCATTTAAAATATGCCAGTCAATTATCACATACAATCCAAGATCCGTTGCTGCATCAACACCTTTTCCCAGAAGCTCCTCGATCTCTGATTTATTTCCGCCTGAACAATATCCATAGGAATCTCCTGTATCTGTATACATAGCAAAACGTACCAGATTGATACCAAAGGAATCTTTGAAATACTGATAAGTGTCCTTGCTTACAAAATCAGCAAACCAGGTAAGTCCGTGTGTACTGACACCTTTTAACTGGAATTTACTGCCTGATGCATCCACCAGATCCGTTCCTGATACCGCAAGCTTTCCATGTGCCTTATACGGATTATCTTCTTTTTTACCGTTTTTAGTATCTGTGACCTTATTACTTCCGGACTGATCTTTTTTATCACTGTTAACGGACTGCCCATCTGTCTGATCTGCCTTCTCACCGGTGTTTGTTTTCACTTCTGCGTTCCCATCATTTTTCTGCTGATCATCGCCAGCGACAGTTGTTGCTTCTTTTCCTGCGATCATCAATGTACAACGAACAGGCTTCACATCCGATGCTGATAAATTATATCCAAAATCAATGCTGCCACCAGCCGGTATCTCCTCATTATAACTTTCTGCGGTTACATGAACCACCGATCCATCTGCCGTATACTTTCCATTCCAGAGCTGGTCGATCGTTACTTTCCCGGAAAATTCCAGATCAACGCTCCAATCCGTTGCAGCTTTATCGGTCTTATTATAGATCGTGACCGTACTCTGTAGCGGCTGTCATTCCGTTATTTTCCCATGTACTTCCAACCGTTACTTCTGCATATAAGGTCTTCTTTGTCATCTGTCGACTTCTGAGTATCGGATGCACCCTTTTCCTTCTTTTGATCAGCGCCATCCTCAGCCTTTTGCTCCGCATCCTGCCCAGATCCCTCTATCACAGCTTCTGTTCCGGCATTCTTCTGTCCGTCCGGATCATTATTTTTCCGACTTTTTGTCACCAGTATAACTGACATTGCCACAACAGCCGCTGCAAGTACTATGATGACTCCCCATAATACGATCGTCTTTTTCTTCTGGTTCATTTTTGCACTACTCCCTTTTTATTTTCTTTTTTATTCACCCTTTTATTCTGTCCGGATGCTGCTTTCATTTCTCGTATAACATAGTTGTCCACTTCTCCTGCTCCATATCGGATCTGTTCATATATGGCAGAAATACGCTCTACATTTCCAACCTCCGTCTCTGTTATCTCCTGCCTGATATCTTCACAGGTCATCCGTTTGTTAAGTGTAATCACATCCTTATATCGCAGGATCGACTTCTTATAAATTTTTCTTGCCTGTTCTTCAGCTGTCAACCTGTGCATTATGCGTCTGTTTGTTATACGTTCTTTATATTGATTCGGTTCTTCGGCGATAAGCTCGATCACATCATCTGCATAACTTCTCGGTTTCAAAAGGAAACGGATCACCTGCAACAATATCCGTACCAGAAAGAATATCAGAAGAAGAACTACAAATACCTTTAATATCAAGGTAAATACATCATATCCCTTTACACTGTTCTGATAATACTCATTTAAGGTATCCTGATAATCGAGACTGGTTGCTGCCGGTCCTCCCTTCGTAAGCAGCGTCAGCACAAATACCCATATGACCATGATCGCGCCAAATACTGTCTGAACTACCTTTGCAAATGCACGAGCAAGCACATTTACAAACCCGGACAGATCAAGGAAACGACAGGCTCCCATTAATAACAACACAAGCACTGCAAGGAATAATACAACCCTGCCATTTATAAATGCGATATCTCGGATGGATTGCTCCGATACTTCTGTTGTCTGTGAGATATAGCGTTTCAGCCCCTGTATATACCGGATTATCATATATATAGCCATAAGTAATGCAACTGCAATATAAGACAGGTTCGACAAAACAGGAAGTTCCATGCCGATACTTGCAAAATAAACAAAAATCCCTGCTAAGATCGATGGCCATGGTTCGCTCATATCTGTAAGTCCGGAACCTCTCTTTTGCATAAGCTACCGCACATGGCAGTAGATACCCGATATCATAAATCCCTGTAACCGTTCGGATCCATACTGTGCCCGGCAAAATAACTAAAAGTCCCGCAAGCACCAGATGTCCAACGGTAAGTAATATATGATTCGGTGCAAAATCTCTGATCAGATAGGACAACAGAAATATTCCTGCGATCCAAATGGCATCCACAAACCGCGGATCTTGTCTCATAAATATCATGCAGAATGTATACATGAACAATTCCGCCGTTACCACCTCATAAAGATAACGCAATCCTCGCTCTGCCCAATATATCTTATGTGTCATTTAACTCTACCTCCATTCCATGAAGATAAGGTCTGATATCATCGCACCTCTGTATATCCAGATATGGAACTATCATATAAATGTTTTTTTTTTTCCTTTTTCAGCCATATGATCAAGCTCATCCAGCAAATCCTTTTTATGGTATGCAGATACGATGAGATATGTTGTATTGCTGTCTACATCTGTCACTTCCTGCTTCAAGACTTCAACAAATCTATCGATCCCGGCATTTTCCGTTATTCGTGCCAGATATTTATCAACCGTAAATCGATGTTCTCCGGAAGAACCAAAATCCACCCATTCCATCTCACCGGATAACAGATCATATCCATTTGCCCGTATCATGACAGGAATCCGGTTATCCAGAAAGTAAGATGCGGCCGTGGATGCTATACTGATACACATTTCCTGTATATAATGAACTCTTATCATGGTGTTCGGCTCCAGACAGACAAGTATCTTCACCCTCTGTTCTGCCGTGTGCTCATATACATTTACCATCAGGTCGTCGCATCTGGCTGTTGCTTTCCAGTTAATGCTCTTTCTCGGGTCTCCCACGCTGTAAGTCCGCAGGCCGGAAAAAGCAAACGGATCCGGAAAAAGACTTCTCCTTGATGTCAGATCACCCAACATACCATCTAAGACCGTATCAAGCTGTATATTAGAAAGTTTTTCAGGAAAACATACAGAAATGCCTGATTTTCTACAGACAACGCAAATGTCTTCGACATCAGAAAATCCTTTGCCATCAGCTTTACAGCACTGATAAAAAACAATCCTCGTTCTTTCGCCGTAAATGAAAGCTTTCTGACTACCTTCCGGTTTCCCATAATCGAAAACGGATCATTTCTATGATAAAAATCCGTAACAACCGCATTCTCATTTTCCTGAAACTGCAAGGATCTCGCTGTGGAAAACTTCACATGTAAAGTTGTAAGAGGCAGCATCTTTCGATTTGTAATTGTCTCTGTTATCCCTGATTTGTCGCCAATCTCCAGATACCTGTCATCAAAATCCAGATCAAGAGAAAGCCCCTGATCCCAGTATTTGCGGTAAATAACAGTCTGTCCGAGATAGATCACCAAAAAGCACAATACTGCTATCAGTATCTCCATATTAATTCTCCCAATCTTCAACCGGAACAGCGATCTGATCGACCAGTTCCCTGATCACTGTCTTTTCCTTTTTCTCATCCATATGTCCTGCCATGATCACACGATGTGCAAGGACATATGGTGCCATATAACGGACATCATCCGGACGGACAAAGGTTCTGCCCTCCATAGCAGCATATGCCTGCGACAGACGAAGAAGTCCTATCGTGCCTCTGGAGCTTGCACCAACCTGTATCCGGCTGTTATTCCTGGTTGCAAGGATTATGTCTGCAATATATTCCTTTACGCAAGAATGAACAAAAACTTCTCTGACCGCTTCCTGCATCGTCTTTATATGATCTGTATCACAGACCGTCTGAAGTGTATCAAACGGATTCTCAGACATAAAACGATCCATGATCGAAACCTCTGTAGCCTTTGAATTATCTCCCATGGAGATCTTTATAAGAAAACGGTCAAGCTGGGCTTCCGGAAGCGGGTATGTACCGGTAGTCTCGATCGGATTCTCTGTTGCAATAACAAAAAAACGGTGCTTCAAGCCTATGACTTTCTCCATCGATCGTCACCTGCTGCTCTTCCATTGCCTCAAGCAAACTGGATTGTGTTCTCGGTGTTGCACGGTTGATCTCATCTGCAAGCAGGATATTTGTAAATACAGGTCCCTTCACCAATACAAAATCTTCTGATTTACGATTATAAATACTTAAGCCTGTAATGTCGGATGGCATAAGATCAGGTGTGAACTGAACTCTCTTAAACTGCCCTCCGATGCTTTTTGGCAAATGTCTTTGCTAAAAAGTGTCTTGCCGGTTCCCGGTCTGTCCTCCACCAGCACATGTCCTCCTGCATAAAGTGCCGCCAGTATCACCCGTATCTCTTTCTCTCTGCCGATCAACACCTTTGATATATTCTCACAGATCTTATCTGTCTGTTCTTTTTACCTCTGTTATCTCCATCGTTCTAATCTCCTTATAATATCGTTTTTCCATACATCTCATTTCTTGCTGCGACACTTCGGTCAAATTCCGTCCGTATACGACTACCATATTTCTCATAGACATCCGATGCTGCCTTTAACATGTCGGCATGTTTATAGATATCTCCCATCTTAAACAGCACATCTCCGCTCTGTCTGATGCCAAAGAAATCTCCCGGTCCTCTTCGTTTCAGATCTTCTCCCGCAATATAAAAGCCATCGTTTGAATCTGCAAGAACATTTAACCGTTCCATCACTTCTTTATTTTTCTTTTCCGCTGATAAAGATACAATAAGACTGCAGATTTCCACGTCCCACACGCCCACGGAGCTGATGCAGGGCTGCCAGTCCAAAACGTTCTGCATTCTCCACCATCATAACCGTTGCATTCGGATTATTGATCCCTACCTCGATAACCGTTGTAGATACCAGTACATCAACCTTTTTTTCATAAAAAAATCCGTCAGGATACGGTTCTTCTCATCCCCTGTCATCTTGCCATGCAAATAGGCCACATGTATGCTGCTGTCAAGCTTCTGTGACAGATCTTCCGAATACTCAACTACATTTGCCACATCATCTAAGGCTTCGCTTTCCTCCACCATCGGGCATACCACATAGACCTGATGTCCTTTTTAACCTCTGCCCGAATAAACGCCTGTGCTTTCGGGCGGTAGCTCATCCACTACACAGTTTTTGATCGGAATCCGTCCTGCCGGCAGTTCATTAATTACCGAAATATCAAGATCTCCGTACATAATGATCGCAAGGGTTCTCGGAATCGGTGTCGCACTCATAACAAGAACAATGTGGCATTCCCCCTTTTTAACGATAATTTTTCTCTCTGTCTTACGCCAAAACGGTGCTGCTCATCCGTCACAACAAGCGCCAGATTATCATATTCCACCTTGTCCTGTATCAACGCATGCGTTCCTACGATCACATCCGCACGATGCTCTGCAATCTCCTGATACGCTTCCCGTTTCTCCTTTGCCGTCATCGAACCGGTCAACAGCGTAACATGGATTCCATATGGCTCAAATAAGCCGGTCAGTTCTTTAAAGTGCTGATTTGCAAGTACCTCGGTCGGCGCCATGATCACACCCTGATAACCCTGCGTCGCACAGGGCAAATAAAGCGATCGCAGCAACGATCGTTTTACCGGAACCGACATCCCCCCTGCACAAGACGGTTCATCACATGCTCTGAATTCATATCTGCCATGATATCCCGAACCGCATCCATCTGTGCCCCAGTCAGACGATACGGAAGGCTCTCGATAAACCCTGTCACCTGCTCCGTAAATGGTATTTATCTTCGCCTGATTGTATTTCACCGTATCATTTTTCTTTCAAACTATGCATATTCTCTATAAATTCATAAAATTCATCAAAGGCAACCCGCTTGATCGCAGCTCTTAAGTGATCCTCCGTATCCGGGAAATGGATATGGGTTACGGCTTCATTTGCCCTCATCAGATCATATTCATCCCGAATGTCCTCCGGTATATAATCTGAAAGCGTCTGAATCAGAGGAAGCGTTCCCTTTACCGCTTTCTGGATCGTCTTGCTTGTAATACCCGCCGTACAACCATATACAGGCTGCCATTCTTTTAAAATTTCCTGATATTGGGGCACTGTATAGTACTCCGGCTGGCTCATCGTATACATGCCATTCTTATATTTTTACTTCTCCGACAAAGATATAACGATCTCCAATATGAAAATAATTACGCAGAAAAGGACAATTAAACCATGTCAGTTTAATTGTCCCGGTATAATCTTTGGCATAGGCAGTCGCAATCGAGAATCCGCGAAGCTTCTTCACTTCCACCCGACTGTTGATCGTCACACTTACTGCCTGACGCTCATCTGCCTGTATATCCTGAATGTCAACAGGATCCATATATGTAATATAAGTTCTTGGATAATAATGGATAAGGTCACTCACTGTAGAGATACCAAGCTTTGCCAGATTACCGGCTGTTTTTTCTCCTATCCCTTTAATACAAGTTACCTTATCCTTTAATTCCATGTAGTTTTTCTCCCTTTATTCTACAGAAACAATGTAATAATAGATTGGCTGACCACCATAGTAGTTCTGTACATCGCAGTCCGGGAAGCTTTCTTCCACTCTTGCCGCAAATGCCTCTGCATCCTCCTTCTTTACATCTGCTCCGTAATAAATACTGATCAGTTCGCTGTCTTCATCTACTGCATCTTTGATCAGATCGAATGTAACATCCGAAATGTCATTACCAACGGATACCAGTCCCTTATCACCGATACCCATGATATCTCCCTCATGGATGGCTTTTCCATCGATGGAGGTATCTCTGACCGCATATGTTACCTGTCCGCTCTTTACATTTGATACAGCTTCTAACATATTGTTTTTGTTATCCTCTAATGTCATCGTACTGTCAAACGCTATCATTGCACTGATACCCTGTGGCGCATTTGCCGTTGCAAGGACGATGATATTCTTATCTTCACATAAGCCGGCTGCCTGATTGGCTGCAAGAACAACATTTTTTTATTATTTGGGAATATAAATATATTCTCGGCATGAACCTTCTCGATCGCATTCAGCATATCCTCAGTGCTTGATTCATCGTCTGTCCACCTTCGATCACATAATCAACTCCAAGCTCCGTAAAGAACTCCTTTAATCCATCACCCATGGATACTGCGATAAAACCATATTGTTTCTTTGGCTGCTGTTTTTCTTTCTCTGCCTGTCTTGCAGCTTCCTGTCTGGCTGCTTCTTCCCGTTCTGCCTGCTTGATGACCTTCTCATGATGCTCCAGTCCTCATATTATCGACCTTCATATTTGACAGATAACCAAGGGTAAGACCTTTTTCAAATGCCTGACCCGGATGGTTTGTGTGAACATGGATCTTAACGATCTCATCATCTGATACGCAGACAATGGAATCACCGATCGACTCTAAGAACTGTTTCAGATCGTCTTCTTCTTTTATACCGTATGGTTTTTCCAGATTAATAATAAATTCTGTACAATATCCGAACTTGATATCGGCTGACAGATCTTCAGAATACTTTGGATTGTCAACACCTGATACTCCTGCTCCGGAAGGCTTTGTATCTGCAATTACGACACGTCCGAGAATACAGTCAACTGCACCTTTTAATACTTCCATCAGACCCTGTCCGCCGGAATCCACAACACCGGCTTCTTTTAATACCGGAAGCAACTCCGGTGTGGAAGCAAGCACTTCATCTCCATGCTTAATGATGGTTTCGCAGAATTCCTCCAATGTAATATCTGTACCTGCACATTCTCTGGCCTTAGTAGCAATACCTCTGGCAACTGTAAGGATCGTTCCTTCCTTTGGCTTCATAACAGCCTTATAAGCTGTCTCAACCGCCTTCTGGAATGCATCAGCAATCTCGATTACTCCGATCTCTGTTTTATCCCCGATCTTCTTGCTGAAACCACGAAGAAGCTGAGAAAGGATTACACCTGAATTACCTCTGGCTCCACGAAGGGAACCGGTTGACATTGCCTTTGCGATATCACTCATTGTCTCCTTACAGGATTCAACTTCCCTTTTTGCTGACATAATCGTCATTGTCATATTTGTACCGGTATCTCCATCCGGTACAGGAAACACATTCAGCTCATTAATATAATCTTTTTTATTATCAAGGTTATTCGCACCGGCTATAAATGCTTTCTTCAGTGCAAGTGCATCAATCGTATTTTTCACTTCTACAGTTCCTCCGTCTAATCCAGAATCTTTACATCTTCAACAAATACATTTACCTGACTGACCTTAAGAGATGTAAAATCTTCTACTTTATATTTTACAGACTGCATCAGATTATCTGTTACAGCCTTGATGCTGACACCATATGCCACAACAATATGAAGCTCTACCACAATATCTCCATTCTCATCAAACGTAACATGAATTCCCTGCGTGATATTGTTTCCTTTTAACTGTTTTTTACGATTCCGTCTTTTTACACTGACAATACCCATACCAACAATGCCAAAGCAATCGAGTGCTGTCATACCTGCTACCTGTGCAACCACATTCTCATCCAGACTGACGGTTCCATTATCATTATTTATATATTCGTTCATAGAAAACCTCCCATGCTTTTTGTCCTGTTATATGATGTGCAGGAATCCCATCTCCTTGTCATTCTGAAAAGTATATTTTATAAATAGGCAAACCTGTCTCACCATAATTATAAACATATAGTTCTATTATAACAGAGAATATGCAAATTTCAAGACAACCGTTTATTGTCTATTCTTTTTAAAAAAAATTAAAAATATGCTTGCATATAACAAAATTATCTGATATAGTAACATTTGTTGTGAACTTATGAGAGGATAAGTTTAATAAAAAATAAGGAGGTGCTATCATGGCAAAATGTTCAGTTTGTAATAAAGGTGCTCATTTCGGTATCAAAGTGAGCCATTCACATAGAAGAACAAATAAGATGTGGAAATCAAATGTTAAGTCTGTTAAGGCTATCGTAGATGGTTCTCCAAAGAAGATTTATGTTTGTACTTCATGTTTAAAATCTGGAAAGGTTGAGCGTGCATAGTTCACCTCGTATTCTTTCTAAAAAAGACTGCCATAAAACAATGGCAGTCTTTTTTGTTTTTTTTTCAGACTGCCGGCCATGCTTCTATCATAAATTCTCAAAATCTCTCCTGCCGTAACCCGGTCAGGTCATTGGCTTTTAGCATCTGCAAAATAATATATATGCCATTAAAAAAAAGATTACAATAATCAAAAATTCCAGAAACCCTTCTACCAGATAGCTGAATATCATTCCGATCGCAACGAAAAAGAGAGCAAATCCAACTACACGCTTCAAACAACATCACCGCCAAAAAAAGACTTCACATACCACTATAAGATATGCAAAGCCTTTTTTTCTTTTATGTCTGTTTTTATTCCTCTGCCGGTTTCGATGCTTCTTCTACCGCCTGTTCGATCTGCTCTTCTTCCTCTGTCTTTTCCTTCTTAAAGAAGCCGGTGATCCGGTCAACGATCTCAGGTGCCATATCAATGATCTTGCTGATGGCATCCTGATTCTTAATATTAACAAGTCTTGTCTTACCGTTTGAGATAACCAGCACCGCAGCCGGACTGAGCTTTGCTCCGATACCACCGGCCGCATTATTGCCGGTCTGTTTATTGAACGCACCGGCCGCCATACCGAAATTCACATCAAGAAGTGGAATAATGATCGTATCTCCTACCTTGATAGGATCTCCCACTACAGATTTGGATGAAACAAATCCATCCATTCCATGAAACAAAGTGCTGATCGTTCCGTCAATATTTGTATTTGCCATTACTTATTTCCTCCCGAAATCTTTTTTAAATATGCCATAGATCTTTTCACGTATTTATTAAAGTATACCTTGCAGCAATAATATAATATATTATAAACCCTGATTCTTCCTTTTATGAAAATATCCCCTTCCAATATCTTCTTGGAAAAATCCGGAGTTATATCTATTTTATTATAATATAACGGTAAAATCAAACTCAGAAATCAAGCTGTTTTCCGGTAGATGCCGGATCTCCTGAACCATATGTCACCTGCCCTTTGATCTTTGTCGGATTCAGATGCTTTAATAACAGGATCACGTTTCGCTTTAACACCTGAAATGCCTGCTTCGTTGTACCCGCCCGGACGAATTTCTTATACTGCTCCGCCTTATCTTTCATATGGTGCAGTTTTCTTACAACTGCTTCGATCTTATCCTTTACCGCAATAACAAATCGGTCGAACTTCTTACCGATACGGGTAAATATCGTCTCCGGACTTTTTTGAAATTCCGAATGATCTTCTGCAAATTCCCGGTTAGCATCTCTATCTTCTCTGTCGGGATCTGCATCCTGTATCATCTGATCTGGCAAACCATCCTGCTGATCGGATTCGGCATCTTCTGCTTCCTGCTTTTCCGTTTTTTCGCTTTTCCGGCTTCCGCCTGTTCGTGTTTTTTCCTGTTTCTTTGCTTTTCGAGTCTCTGCCTTTTCCTGTTTTTTCAGTTTTTTGCTTCTCTGACTTCAGCTTTTTTCCGCATACGAGTTTCTTTTTCACTTTCTGCGGCTTCTGTCTCCGTATCTGTTTCTTCCTGGCTTTCTTCCGAAAATCCATCTTCATTGGATACCAGCGTTCCGCCGAATGACCGCAGCCAATATACAAAGCCGTTTTCATCATAATTTGCTTTGAAGCAGAATACAAAACCCAACCACGAGGCTTTTAATTTGCATATAAAATTGTCATGTTTTTCTGCATAAAACCGATACCGGACAGGAACGAATAATAATAAAAAGCAACAGTACAAGTACAAGCCCTATCAGGATCAATACTGTAATCAACAGAATCTTTAATATCAATAAGAAAATATGTAACATATGCTCCCCTTATATCAGCACACTGTCATGTCATATAGAAAATAGTCCTTACAATCAAACTTTCCGGTCGTACCATATACATCCCGGATAATATCCCGTATAAGAAAAAACGCTCCGGCCTTTGTCATCGACATTCCAACGATAACGATATCATCCGTTCGTTTCTTATAGTACGGCTGCAGGAATTCATTTGCCTCATAAACCTCTAACAGCCCGTCCTCAAACAATGGAAGTGTTATGACATAAACATCCGCACAGGGCTTCCGCTTTTTTATTCTTTTTATCAGTCGGGATGCCGTCTTATCCGGCATAACTCCGGTATAAAGCCGCTTTACTATTGTCATTTTTTTTCACTCCCCTGCTCTGTCAGACCTCTCTCTAATCTTCCATAATTCCCTGAATGATCACATAACATGCAAGAACCTCGCTGCGATTTGAACAGCGCACCAGTGCATTATCAATATAATCTTTGATCTCCTGCTGTGTATTAAAGAACACAGGAATTGTAGAAAGTATCTTCGCCATGACCGCACGATTAACTACCTGTGAGTTTCCGGTAAATACCTCTCCGAATTCTTCTATGAGTTTATCCTTTTTTTGAAATAATATATTCAGAATCCGCAAGTGCGCCTGTCTCAATCTTCACATGATCGATATCTACAAACATACTGCCGGATAACAGTTTTTCCAGTGTATCAATACGATGATAAGCATCCTCCAGACCAAGGCGGATAATATCCGGCTGATTGGAAGATATGATATCATAGATCGGAGCTTCAAGCACCATCCGGTGTTCTCCCGCTTCCTCCTGTGCGCCTTCATTTGCAACCAGCATATCATATGCATCCGTCGGAAATTCATCTTCATTTTCCATGGGATTCATAGATACGTCTGATAATAGATAATGCCCGCATACAGGATTCCGATACTCCTGACTTGCATTCAGCCGCAAGCATCATGCTGTACAGATCATTTACCAGCTCGATCAGCATCATATAATCAGATACAACATCATTGATAAAGCCTGCACTTTTATCCAGAACCGTTGACAGATTCCTGTATCCGTCAAAATCAAGATGTGCATAATCTCCCTCTTTAATAATCTCGTACGCTTCATGCAGAGAAGAATATTCTGTCTCGAATTTCTCCGGAAGCTGTAATAAGGCAGTTTCTTCTACTGTCTCTATAAAATCATCCAATGAACTGATCTCACAACCATTATAAATTGATAAAGTTTGTCCGATAATATCGTAAAATCTTGCCTTTGTCATACGAAGCGGAAGCTGACCTACGATCTGCTGGATCTTCGCATTTACCGCTACCTTATCCTTATCTGCAAAGATGAAGTTAAAGACCTCCGCGCTGAACTGCTCTGCATCAAATTCCTCAAACATCTTCTCAAGTTCTTCGTCCACATTTTCCTCGAATCCATATTCTTTTCGGTTCAGGATATATTCGTACAACTCAAACGCATCAGTATATGCAGTAAGTACCTTCATCTTCTCCGTGATCTTATTTCTCATTTCGGAGATAAGCGCCAGATCCTTGTCATCCAATTGATCCGCATCTCCTACCAGATATGTTCCGACCAGCTTATTGATGCCCATAACACATTCATAAATATATGGATCCTCTGCAAAATCTTTGTCTGCCATCAGTTCACGGATCACGACATAGTTTAATGCAAATTTCTGACAGGCATATTCGAAATCAGCCGTCATGACTGCATCTGCAAATTTTGCAAGATTCTCATCCATATTGTTCTTACGGGTTATCTCTGTGATCAGTTTTTTATCTTCATTATACATAACTATCTATTATCCTCTCATCCTTAATTAAATCCATCTCTTATTTATGCTCATGCGTGAACAAGTGATCCTGGCAATATTCCTTGTTGCCTGTACATCTGGAACAATAACGGAACTGCATGTCCGGTGCTTCCTTATCTGTGATGCCGCATACATAACATTTATGTGTCACATTCTCTGAATTGTTGACACGCACCTGCTTCGCATAATTTCTCCTCCTCTTGATCTGCTTTGGAGAAAGCCGTCTGAAATCTTTTGTGCTGAAATAGAAAATTACAAAGTTTAAAAGCGACATTACGATATTTACACGTCCCATCAGGTTTGCGTTCATAAAATAATATCCTATAAACACCAGATACAAAACAGATAACCATTTCATCTTAACCGGAATGATCATTGCATACAGTACCTGCATATCCGGATAACAAGCTGCAACTGCCAAAAATAAAGACAGACAGATATAATAACTGGATACGATATAGATATGAGAATCCCATGACATCGGAATATGAAATACATACTGACAAAGTATATATGCGATCATCGTTCCCTGCCATTGTTAGAAAACATACCACCAAATATATACAGGTTATACAAAAACGTACCGATTGAACGTTCTAACAGATTACCGATACTGTAATAAAAGAACAACATAATGATAGTAAAGATACTGACACTTAATTCCGGAGGAGTGATTACCCATGTAAGTAATCTCCAGACTTCACCCTGCATAACAAATGCAGGAACAAGTATCAGTTTTGATAAAACCTGTGGTGCAAACATCAGAAGCAGATAGCCAATGACATATCCAAGGATCAGATACAGGGACAGATTCTTGATCGCATACCGACCAAACTTCCTTTCAAGCTTGTTTATCATCTTCATGAATGGATCTCCTTTTAATTTCATTCATACTATTTGTTTTCGGTATATAAACAGATTTGCCAACATCCGTTATATCCACAAATCAGGGAACTGCCATATTCCCATCCAATGAGAATATGGCTGATAGTATCCCAACATTATCAAATTATATAATAGAACGAAAAACTTTACAACAGCACAATCATGAAGAATTTCTAACTTTTATATATCTTAATCCACAACCAGCTCCAATCCTTCCGGCAAAACGACCTGATACAAGTTCTTATTGTTCTCAAATAATTCCTGTGGACCGACACCAAAATACATGAATACAGATTCAAAGGTATCTCCTTTTTTCACTGTATAATGCATCTTTCCATCTCCGGAGCCTTCCTGTTCTATCGGAATACAGATTTCTTCCCCTTCCTGCATATTATAGACATTTACATACGGATTTGCAGTTATGATGTCACAGAGATTACATTTGTAGTGTTTTGAAAGCTTATATAATGTATCCCCTTTTTCTACTACATGAATTACTCCATTGCAATGATCATAATTTTCCATTTCATACCATCCGGCTTTTTTATTATTATATTCGAAATCTGAAAAATGTTCCCTTTTCTTCTTATTAAAATATAAATCTTTCTCTGCCCTTTTCTAAAATAAAAATTAAATATCAAAAAATCAAGGAAAAATCAATCCTAAAATAAATATTAAGTTCGTCAGAAAAGGGAAAAAAATCATTGTTTTTTGTAAAACGTTCCACTATAATAGATTCGGTTCAATAAAGAGAAAATTTTGCAAAAAGATTAGGATGGTTTTTATGTACAAGTTAGGAATTGACATCGGCTCAACAACCGTAAAAAGTTGTTGTTCTTGATGATTCACACAAGATTTTATTTTCTGATTACAGAAGACACTACGCAAACATAAAGGAGACATTACAGGCTCTTATAAATGATGCAAAAAGCCAGGCTTGGTAATGTAGAAGTTACTCCTGCAATCACTGGCTCCGGCGGTCTTGCACTTGCCGAAGTCATCGGTGTACCATTTACCCAGGAGGTAGTCTGCGTTTCTGAGGCATTGCAGGATTATGCACCTCAAACAGATGTTGCGATCGAGCTTGGCGGCGAAGATGCCAAGATCATATATTTTACAAATGGAATCGAACAGCGTATGAATGGTGTCTGTGCCGGTGGTACAGGGTCCTTCATCGACCAGATGGCTACTCTTTCTCCAAACCGATGCCTGTGGTCTGAACGAATATGCAAAGGACTATGATACGATCTATCCGATTGCTGCCCGCTGTGGTGTATTTGCCAAGACTGATATCCAGCCTCTGATCAATGAAGGTGCTGCCAAGGAAGATTTGGCTGCGTCTATCTTTCAGGCTGTTGTCAACCAGACAATTTCCGGTCTTGCATGTGGTAAGCCGATCAAAGGAAATGTTGCGTTCTTAGGCGGCCCGCTTCATTTCCTCCCAGAACTGAAAAAATGCATTTATCCGTACTCTGAATCTGACCGGGGATGCGATCATCGATCCGGGTCATTCTCATCTTTTTGCTGCAACAGGTGCTGCCCTGAATTCCAAGCCGGAGGTATCCAGAACGCTTGGCGAACTCAGCCATTCCTTAGACGGCGAGTTACATATGGCTGAAAATGTACTCCGTCTCCCTCCATTATTCGAAGACGAAGCAGCCTATCAAACATTCAAGGAGGAGCACAATAAATATAAAGTAAAAAAACGCGGTGACCTTTGCTACATATAAAGGAAACTGCTTCATCGGTGTTGATGCCGGTTCTACAACCACCAAGGTAGCTCTTGTCGGTTCAAATGGTGAATTATTATACGACTTCTATAGCAGCAACAACGGAAGTCCGTTAAATACAACGATCAAAGCGATCAAAGATATCTATTCCAAGCTGCCGGAGGGTGCTGTCATCGCCGGTTCATGCTCTACCGGTTACGGCGAAGCCCTGATCAAACAGGCACTTTCTCTTGATTTTGGCGAAGTAGAAACGATTGCCCACTATACAGCAGCAGCATTCTTTGATCCTGAGGTTGACTGTATCCTCGATATCGGCGGATAGGATATGAAATGTATCAAGATCAAGAACAAAGTCGTAGATAATGTCATGTTAAATGAAGCATGTTCCTCCGGCTGTGGTTCTTTCATTGAAACATTTGCCAAATCCTTAAATTATGATATTGCTGATTTCGCAAAGATCGCTACAACTGCCAAGACTCCTATCGACTTAGGTTCCAGATGTACGGTATTCATGAATTCAAAAGTAAAGCAGGCCCAGAAGGAAGGTGCATCCGTAGCTGATATCTCAGCCGGTCTTGCATATTCCGTTATTAAGAATGCACTTTTAAAGGTTATCAAGCTGACGGATCCAAAGGATCTCGGTAAGAACATCGTCGTACAGGGTGGTACCTTCTACAACGATGCTGTCTTAAAGAGCTTCGAGGTAATCTCCGGCAGAACCGCTATCCGACCGGATATCTCCGGTATCATGGGTGCTTTCGGTGCTGCCCTTATCGCCATGAATAAATATAAAGAGGGCTTTAAGACTTCTATGCTGTCGATTGATGAGATCAGCAAGCTGACTTATACCACAAATATGACCAGATGTAACGGCTGTACCAACAACTGTCTGCTGACGATCAACCATTTCTCAAACGGTAAGAATTTCATAACTGGAAATCGTTGTGAAAAGGGTGTCGGTCTTAAGAAGAATGCTGATAACATCCCGAATCTGTTCGAATATAAATTAAACAGGATCTTCGACTATACCCCCCGCTTACACCTGATATGGCAAAACGTGGTGTGATCGGTATCCCTCGTGTCCTGAATATGTATGAAAATTATCCATTCTGGTTCACTTTCCTGACAAAGCTCGGATTCTCGGTAGTACTTTCTCCAAAGTCATCCAGAGATATCTACAGTCTTGGTATCGAATCGATTCCAAGTGAATCCGAATGTTATCCGGCTAAGATCTCACACGGACATGTTATGTGGCTGTTAAAGAATGGTATCACATCCATCTTTTATCCTTGTGTTCCATATGAAATGAACGAAACACCGGAAGCAAATAACCACTACAACTGCCCGATCGTTACATCCTATGCCGAAAATATCAAAAACAACATGGAAGAATTAAAGGATGACAAGATCACCTTTATCCGTCCGTTCGTCGCACTGGATAATGAACAGGCACTTGTCGAGCGTCTGCATCGTGAAATGAAAAAAAAATACTACGATGTTACAACCGATGAGATCGCATCTGCTGTCCGCGCTGCATATGAAGAAGCAGAAAAAGTAAAGACCGATATCCGTGAAAAAGGCGAAGAAACTTCTTCGATATATCGATGAACACGACATCCTTGGAATCGTCCTTGCCGGTCGTCCATACCATATCGACCCTGAGATCAACCACGGTCTTCCGGAACTGATCAACTCATATAAGATCGCTGTTCTGACAGAGGATTCCGTTGCTCATCTGGGACAGGTAGATCGTCCGCTTATCGTATCTGACCAGTGGATGTACCACTCCAGATTATATAAGGCAGCAAACTATGTTAAGACCTGTGACAATCTGGAACTGATCCAGTTGAACTCCTTCGGCTGTGGTCTGGATGCCGTAACAACCGACTGTGTAAATGATATCCTGACAAAATCAGGAAAGATCTATACCGTTTTGAAGATTGATGAAGTAAGTAACCTTGGTGCTGCCAGAATCCGTATCCGTTCACTGATCAGTGCAGTTAATTCCAGAAAGGAACAGAACTACAAGACCTGCCCATCAAGCAGTGCGATCAACCGAATCGAATTTACCAAGGATATGATGAAGGACTACACCGTTCTTGCTCCACAGATGTCACCGATCCATTTCAATCTGCTGGAATCTGCATTCAAGGTTATGGGCCTCAATATCGAGATCCTGCCGGATGCAACCAAGGAAACGATCGATGTCGGATTAAAATATGTAAATAACGATGCCTGTTATCCTTCTCTGATCGTCGTTGGTCAGTTAATGAGTGCCATCACATCCGGTAAATATGATGTAAATAAACTTGCAGTTATCATGAGTCAGACCGGTGGTGGCTGCCGTGCAACCAACTATGTCGGATTTATCAGACGTGCGCTTGCAAAAGCAGGTTACGGCCAGATCCCTGTAATTGCATTATTATCGGCTCAGGGATTTGAGAAGAACTCCGGTTTCCCTATCACCTTAAAGCTTGCAAAGCGGGCAATTCAGGCACTTGTCTATGGTGATGTCTTCATGCGTTGTCTCTACCATACAAGACCATACGAGAAAGAACCGGTATCTGCAAATGCGATCCATGAGAAATGGGAAAAGATCTGTAAGAAGGCACTGGAAGAAACAGGAAGCACAGCAAGATTTAAAAAGAATATCAATGGAATCGTACATGACTTCGATACTCTCCCACTTCTTGACATCAAGAAGCCAAGAGTTGGTATCGTTGGAGAGATCCTTGTAAAGTTCCTTCCATCTGCAAACAACCATCTGGTTGATCTGCTGGAATCAGAAGGTGCTGAAGCTGTTATGCCGGATCTGCTTGATTTCTTCATGTACTGCTTCTACAACAGTAATTATAAATATGAATATCTGGGCAAGACACACAAAGGCGCAATCATCGGAAATGCAGCCATCTCGCTCCTTGAGCATATGAGAAAGCCTGCAACTGATGCTTTAAAGGCAAGCAAACGTTTTGATCCACCTACACCGATCACGCATCTTGCAGAATATGCCAGACCTTTTTGTATCCATCGGTAACCAAACCGGTGAAGGCTGGTTCTTAACAGGTGAAATGATCGAGCTGATCAACAGCGGTGCTGCAAATATTGTCTGTGCACAGCCATTTGCCTGTCTGCCAAACCACATTGTCGGCAAGGGTGTTATCAAGCATCTGCGTGAAGCTTATCCGGATGCTAACATTGTGGCAGTCGACTACGATCCAGGAGCATCCGAGGTTAACCAGATCAACCGTATTAAGCTGATGCTGGCAGCGGCCAACAAGAAGCTCCGGTAACAAAATACATGCAGTTATAGCTTACAATATAAAAAACAGCTACATATATCTTCTATTCCGCAGATCACTTGCGTTCTGTTTTTCACGTAACGGTACTAAATTCACCGCTCTTGCGGTTCATTAAGGACCGACGTGAAAAAAGGTCTGCTTCATAGAGATTTTTGTAGCTGTTTTTATTTACCCTTTTTTCTGCATGTATTTTGTTCTTATAGTAAGATAATATCTTACATCATCCGCATAGGGATGCCACGTTCACTTAAATACTTCTTCAAATCTGAGATCTCAAGCTCTTTATAATGGAATAACGATGCAGCAAGTGCAGCTTCTGCTTTTCCCCTCCGTCAGTGCGTCGTAGAAGTGTTCTTTGGTTCCTGCTCCACCGGAAGCAATAACCGGTACATTTACATTCTCTGCAATCGTTCTGGTAAGGTCGATATCGTATCCGGCTTTCGTACCATCACAATCCATACTGGTAAGAAGGATTTCTCCTGCACCGAGTTCAACTGCTTTCATTGCCCATTCTACTGCATCGATACCGCAGTCAATTCTACCGCCATGTTTGAAGATATTCCAACCGCCATCCGGTCGTTTCTTTGCATCAATGGCAAGAACTACGCATTGACTTCCGAACTTATCGGCTGCTTCTGCGATCAGATTCGGATTGTCGATCGCTGCAGAATTTACTGATACCTTATCTGCACCTTCGCGGAGAATGGCTTTGAAATCATCAACGGTACGGATACCGCCGCCAACCGTAAATGGAATAAAGATCGTCTCAGCCACACGTCTGACCATATCCACTACGATATTTCTCTGATCGGAGGATGCAGTGATATCTAAGAATACAAGCTCGTCCGCACCGGCTTTATCATAAGCTGAAGCAACCTGAACCGGATCTCCGGCATCTACCAGATTTACAAAATTAATACCCTTTACAACTCGTCCGTTTTTCACATCCAGACATGGAATTATTCTCTTTGTATGCATGATTACGCCTCCAATTCTATAAAATTCTTCAGGATCTGAAGTCCAACGGTTGAACTTTTCTCCGGATGGAACTGGCAGGCAAATACATTGCCATGTTCGATCGAAGCATGGATATTCGTTGAGTAAAATGTGGATGCAGCTACATCTTCCTCATGATCTGCCTTCAGATAATACGAATGAACGAAATATACATATGGATGTTCCGGAAGTCCTTTAAATAACCTTGCTTTCGGATTGATATCAAGTGAGTTCCATCCGATCTGTGGAATCTTAAGTCCCGGCGCATCTGGAATCCGAAGGATCTGTCCATCTACGATTCCCAATCCTGTTACTCCCGGTGTCTCCTCGCTTGTCTTAAATAATAACTGAAGTCCAAGACAGATACCCAGAAATGGTTTTCCCGAATCAACGACATCATAAATAACATTTTTCAATCCATATTCATTGATTTTTCCCATTGCATCGCCAAAACTTCCAACACCCGGAAGAATAACTCCGGAGCTGTCCATAATGACATCCCTGTCTCTTGTAATTATGGCTTCTTCGCCAAGAAATTGTACGGCTTTTTCGACGCTTTTGATGTTACCTGCATCGTAATCAATAATCGCTATCATTTGTTTTTCCGTTTTAACCTTTCTCTATGTTTTCTTCCCTACAACCGCAGCTTTGTTCCTTTACTGCCACGTTTACATGCTTTGATTCGTGTAAACAGAATCTCTGTGTTATCTACAAAGAAGCTGTCCTTTGTGCTGCCAACTGCTACTTCTTCGATCTCGTCATCGTCGGTGATGTTCACCAGGCGGATGCAGCCTGCGCCTTTTCCCTTGACCGGGATCTCGCTGATCTGGATTCTTGCATAGTAGCCAAGCATACTCTTTACAACGATGAAATCTTCCATCTCCGCATCATGGATAAAGATAATGTCTTCTTCCTGCTTGGATGCCGCGATCATCTTACGAAGTACATCATAGTTATTGCCCGGAACCAGCTTTGCCTGACCATGCTTGGTCACAAATAACAGGTTCTTATCTTTGATCTGCTCGATGCAGCACATATATAATATGTTTTCATTTCCATTCATATTGCAGAATTCAAAGATCTGAATACCCTTATCCGACAATCTGCCGATCAGACCGGAACCATTTCCCTTTTTACCGGTATTCTTCTTTGCCTGAAGCTTGATGATATCAGCAACCTTGATCATATACATCTGGTTATTATCTGCAAATACACCGACACGTTCTGTGTTCTTACATTTGAATGAGAAACGGTAGTCTTTGTCGATCTGTACTTTGTTTTTATCATAAAGATTGGCATCAACGACCTTGATATAGTAGAAACGATCGAGAAGTACAGCAACCTCTGTCTCGACTGCCTGTGCTTTCTTAACGACAACTTCGCCACAGTCTGCGATCACAGTCTTTCTTGGAAGTGCATATTTCTCCTTGATCTCTAACATATCAGCGATCATCTGCTTCTTCATATTGCTCTTGCTTTCAAGCAGCTTTGAATACTTCTTGATCAGCTTCTCTGCATCTTCCAGTTCTTTTTTTAAGGGCATTTACTTCCAGGCCGATGAGCTTCTGTAAACGCATGGCAAGGATCGCATCTGCCTGCTTCTCGGTAAAGCATAAGAACTTTGCATCTGCCTCTGAACCTTTGAATCGGAATGTAATATTGGAGGTATCTCCATGCATCAGACATGCCTTTGCGTCCGCTACCTTCTTACTTCCACGCAGGATCTCTATGATCAGGTCGATACAGTCAACCGCTGTAAGAAGACCGGTCTTGATTTCCCGTACTTCCATCTGATTTTCTAACAACTTCGTGTATTTGGTATTGTATAGTCCGTATTTGAAATCCGTATAGATCGACAGGATCCGCTTCAGTCCCATGACCTCCGGCTTACCGTCATAAATACAGTTGATATTTACACCAAAGGTATCCTCTAGTCCTGCCTTCTTATATAAAATATTAATGATATTCCGGATTTCTTCATCTGTTGTACCCTTCTTTACATCGATACACAGACATTCTCCGTTCTTGTCTCCACGGTCAGCGATATCTACAACGGCCGGTAATTCACGGTTTCTGGTAAGCTCTGCAACCGTATCCAAGAACTTCGCTGTTCCACCGATCATCGTAAACGGGATCTCGGTTACACAGATACTCTTTTCTTCCATGACCGATATCACGGATCTCCACCTTACCTCTGACCTTGATCCTGCCAAGTCCTGTTTCATAGACCTGCATCAAGTCTGCCTTGGATGCATTGATGATGCCGCCGGTTGCAAAAATCCGGTCCTTTCATCACATCTAACAGATCCTCAAGCGGTACTTCCGGATCATTCAGATACATCACGGTTGCATCGATCACTTCTCCGAGATTATGTGTCGGAATATTGGTTGCCATACCAACTGCAATTCCGGTCGAACCACTGACTAGGATATTCGGAACCTGAAACGGAAGAAATGTAGGCTCTGTCTCTGTTCCGTCGAAGTTTGGAATAAACTGATCCTTAAAGAAAGACAGATCCTTCATGCAGACATCCTCGGTGTATTTGGATATTCTTGCCTCGGTATATCGCATTGCCGCTGCACCAGAGCCATCTACCGAACCGAAGTTACCATGCGGATCTACAAGCGGGATCGGAAGCTTCCAGTTCTGCGCCATATTTACAAGACCTTCATAAATTGAACTGTCTCCATGTGGGTGATATTTACCCATCGTATCACCGACGATTCTCGCACATTTACGATGTGGCTTATCTGAACCTGCCAGACCATTTAATGAATACAGGATACGACGCTGTACCGGCTTTAAACCGTCCCTGACATCAGGGAGCGCACGTTCTGTTATAACGCTCATGGAATAATCTACATAGGATTGTCCCATTTCACTTTCATAATCAACATTTAAGATTTTTTCAGACATAGATTTCCTCTTTCCTCTTAGATATCAAGCACTGCATCTGTACTGTGTGTCTCAATATATTCTCGTCTCGGTGCTACTTCTGTTCCCATCAACGTCTGTGTCAGCTTATTTGCTTCCACGATACTGTTGATCGATACCTGCTTTAACACACGGCTCTCCGGATTCATCGTTGTCTCATAGAGCTGGTCTGCATCCATTTCTCCAAGACCTTTGTAACGCTGGATCGTGAATTTACCGGTATGCTTCTTTCGATAACGGTTCAGTTCTTCATCTGAATACAGATACTGCATATGCTTGCCCTCGCCCACTCTGTAAAGCGGCGGGATTGCGATATAGATGTGACCCTCATTGATCAGATCCGGATAAAACCGATAGAAAATGTCAGAAGCAATGTAGCGATATGCGCGCCATCGACATCGGCATCAGTCATAATGATGATCTTGTCATAGTTTAATTTATTAATATCAAAATCGTTGCCATAGCCCTGCATAAAGCCGCATCCAAATGCATTAATAAGTGCTTTGATCTCGGCATTCTCAAGAACCTTGGCTACTGTTTTCTTCTCTACGTTTAAGATCTTACCACGAAGTGGCAGGATCGCCTGATATTTACGGTTTCTGGCTGTTTTAGCAGAGCCGCCGGCAGAATCACCCTCGACTATGAAAATCTCGCATTTGGACGAATCATTGGATTCCTGCTTTGGCAAGCTTTCCATTTCCTTCAAAGGAGAATTTATTCAGATTGATCTTGGATTTTTCCAGAGCCTTCTTCTTAGACAGGCTGACTGCCCGATCACAGATATCCTTTAAGACATCGTAATTACGGTCAAAATAAACGGTAAGCTGTTCTTTTACAATATCATCGACTGCCTTTGTAACGTCTGTATTCGACAGCTTCGTCTTCGTCTGCCCTTCAAACTGCGGATCCGGATGCTTTACAGATATGATCGCCTGCATACCGGAACGAATATCCGCACCACTTAAGTTCGCATCCTTTTCCTTTAATAACCCAAGCTCATTTCTTGCATACGAATTGATCAGCTTTGCAAATCCTGACTTAAAACCTGTTACATGTGTTCCGCCTTCCGGATTCGTGATATTATTTGTAAAACCGATGATGTTTTCTTCCCCATCCTCTGTCATAACGAATACGATATCAGCAGTTATATTCTCTTTCTCTCCACTGATCGCAATGATCGGTGAAGTATGTGTAAGTCCTTCCGATATATCCTCTACAAATGCGGACAGACCGCCCGGCTGATGGAATACGACCGGTTCCTTGCCGTCTCTCTTATTATGAAATGTGATCGTAAGCTCCGGATTCAGATATGCCGTTTCCTTGATTCTCTGCATGATCGCATCGGCTTTGAATTTTACTGTTTCAAAGATCGTATCATCCGGATATAGGGTTACCTTTGTTCCGGTTCGTTTCTCTTTTAACCGGGTACGCGGCAGATTTCCTTCCGAGTCAGCTCCGTTACCGGAACGCCATACTCATAGCTGTCCGTGTAGAGATATCCGTCTCTTGCGACCTCAACCAGCAGCTTCTTTGATAATGCATTTACAACAGCAGAACCTACACCATGAAGACCACCACTGATCTTATATGTGGAGCTGTTGAACTTACCACCGGCATGCAGTACGGTATATACGACACGTTCTGCAGGTATTCCCTCTGTCTCATGTATATCAACAGGAACACCCCCGTCCATCATCTGACACGGTCGCTGAACCGTCTTCATTGATACTGACATATATATTTTTACAATAACCTGCAAGGTGCTCATCCACGGAGTTATCGATCAGCTCCTGAATCAGATGGTTCAGACCGCTTCTTCCGGTGTTACCGATATACATACCCGGTCTGAGTCTTACAGGCTCCAGTCCCTTCAGCACCTCTATATTTTTTGCACTATACGACATAACATTTCCTCTCTATCCACATAATCATTGATTAGTATATTCTGTATTCCATTTTTTTTTGCAAAGAAATTATTCTGTTTCTTTCTTTTTCAATACCGATTTTTTTTCTTCGATATCGTCTGTCTCCCCAATAATATCCAGATCAAAATAGAATACAACTCCATCTTTTTACATTATACACACCATAACACTTCTTATGTGCCTGCATGGTAGCCGCGACAATGGACAGACCAATGCCGCTTCCGCCATATTCTCTGGTTCTTGCCTTATCTACCTTGTAGAACTTGATGAACAGCTTCTCCAGTTCGCCCTCCGGTACATTTGGTCCCTGATCATATACATAGACACGGAGATTTCCAAGGATCGATCCTTCTTCATATGTGGCTCCCGGTTTTTCATACATATATTTTTCTGTCCAGACACGGACTTCTTTCTCTTTATAGCAGTAATGGATCGCATTTGTCAGATAATTACGGAAGACTTCTTCGATCATGAATTCGTCCGCATAGACATTGATCGGATCTACATCATCATAAACGATCATAACCTGACTCTGCTCTGCAAGGATTGCAGACGAATCGATGGAATTATGGATCAGATCAACGATATTGAACATTTCCTTATTCACTCGGTTCTGCCCGAATTCTATCTCATTCAGATCAAGTAACTGCTTTACCAGCTTATTCATCTTGTTTGCTTCATCAACAATGACATCACAGTAAAAGTTCTTGCTTTCTTCATCATCATTGATATTATCCCGCAAGCCTTCTGCATAACCCTGTACCAGTGCGATCGGTGTCTTTAATTCATGTGATACATGTGACAGGAATTCCTTACGCATCTCGTCAATCTTGATCTTCTCATCAATTTCCACCTGAAGCTTCTGGTTTGTCTCCTTAAGCTCCGTCAGCGTCTTATTCAGCTTATACGACAGATCATTCATATAACAGGACAGCTCACCGATCTCATCATTAGACGGATGCTCGATCCTTGCATCAAAATCAAGAGTTGCCATTCGTTTTGCAACCCTGGTAAGCCGTTTGATCGGTCCGGCAAATATCTCACTGACAAAATACATCAGAATACAACTGATGATTGCTGTTGTAATCAGTACAGCCATAAAATATTTGATCGTTGTCTGGATCGTGGAATCCACTCTGGCAATTGTGGTACGCACGATAATAACAAATCCATTATCCAGAAATCCGAGCAGATCAAAATAACTCTGAGCTGTATCCTTATCCTTTGTGATCTGTATCTTATAATCCTTATGCTTCTCGACCTCTTCCCGTTCGATCTGAGAATTATTCGCATCTATACTGTCTGAGAACATCAGGAACTCACCGATACTTTTCAGATTGTTAAATACAGCCGTATCCTCATTTACCGTTGTATAGATCTTCATATGAACATCATCCACAATATAGATCATCGCATCGGATTTATTCTCGAGCAGGCTCTCCATGCTGTCAAGGTCATAGCTGCCATCTCTGTTCTTATTTGATGAATCTTTGAAAAAAGCATCACATTCCTGATAGGTCTGGATCAGATTATTTTTCAGTTCATTGTAGTAATATTTTTTTAATGAAGATAACGGACAAAATGCCTGACAGCAGGATCATCACAGTAATGATCGCCATCAGACAAAGTGTTATCTTACTCCTTATCGACCTTTTTCTCATCATCCACCTCGAACTTATATCCCATGCCCCAGATCGTCTTGATATAGTCACCTTTATCCTGCAGCTTGCTTCTGAGCTTCTTTACATGGGTATCGATCGTTCTGGCATCTCCAAAATAATCATAATTCCATACATTATTCAGTATCTTCTCTCTGGATAATGCAACTCCTTTATTCACCATAAAATAATTCAACAGCTCAAATTCTTTATAACTGAGCTCGATCGGTTCTCCATCGATCGTTACGATATGGGCTGCAAGATCCATCGTGATACCGCCTGCTGAGATCACACTGTCAGCCGGTACATCACTGGTTCTTCTTAAGATTGCTTCTACTCTGGCAACCAGGATCTTCGGACTGAACGGCTTCGTGATATATTCATCAATACCAAGTTCAAATCCCAGAAGTTCATCTCTTTCATCTGACTTTGCAGTCAGCATGATGATCGGAACCTGTGAGAACTTCCGTATCTCCTTACAGGTCTCCCAGCCATCCATCTTCGGCATCATAACATCTAAAATGATCAGTCCGATGTCTTTATTATTCATAAAGATATCAACCGCTTCTTCACCGTCTCCTGCTTCCAGAACGATATATCCTTTCTTACTCAGGAAATCCTTGACCAACTTACGCATTCTGCTCTCATCGTCAACTACCAATATCTTTATACTATCCATATGCGACCTCCTGTTATTTCCATTTCTTGCTGTATTCTAACAAACATCTATGTCATAAATGTGAATTTCAATCGGGAAATTTACCTTTTTCTCTTTTTCTTCTCCACAACCGGGTGATTTGCTTCATATTTCGCATACAGATCCGGTCGCCGTTCTTTTGTCCGGCTGATCGACTGTTCCAGTCTCCATGCCTCTATATTCTTATGATGACCGGAAAGCAGCACATCCGGAACCTTCTTCCCCATGAATTCTACCGGTCTTGTATATTGTGGATATTCTAACAGATCGTCATGAAAGGATTCGATCTCCGCACTGTCATCATTGTTCAATACCCCAGGAACCAGTCTGGATACAGTATCAATGATTGCCATTGCCGGAAGCTCACCGCCGGTTAAGACAAAATCACCGATCGATACATAATCCGTTACGATCAGCTCCAGCACACGTTCATCGATACCCTCATAATGTCCGCATAAAAGCACCAGATCATCTTCAACGGCAAATTCTTCTGCCACCTTCTGTGTAAATGTCCGTCCCTGCGGTGTCATATATACAACCTTTAATTTCTTTCCTGTCTTTTCACACAAATACTGATAGGCATTATAAACCGGCTCCGCCTGCATCACCATTCCGGCTCCGCCGCCATACGGATAATCGTCTACATGCTTATGCTTATCCTTTGTAAAATCCCTGATATTCACTGCTTCAATATGGATCAGCCCTGCTTCCATCGCCCGGCCGGGAATACTGGTTCTAAGCCCGTCCATGATCATATCGGGGAATAATGTAAGAACATAAAAATTCATCATTCTCTCCATTCGTTCTAATCTTCTGCGATTTTCAGAAGATGTACCTTTACCGTTTTATTTACCGTATCAATATCTGTTACCCATTCCTTTTTTACAACCGGAACGTAGATATCGTCCTGTCCTTTTTTCTTTATAACAAAGATATGATTCGCCGGCGTCTCCAGTACATCATCGATCACACCGATCTCTGTGTCATTCTGATCGTATACCTTTGATCCGATCACATCACAGATAAAGAACTCACCATCCTCTAAGGCTACGGCATCCTCTCTGTTTACAAGAATATCATACTGTCTTAAAGCTTCTACATCATTTATACTATCATACCCTGCAAACTTCAAAACTACCATGTTTTTTTAAAATTTACAGGATGTACATTCAGTTTCAATCTCTTTGCTGCCTGATACCAGAAAACACTTTTTCAGGCTTTTAAATCGATTCAGGTCATCCGTTGTCGGATATACTTTTTACCTCTCCCCTTGATACCATGCGGTGCTGTGATCACACCCACTCTCAGTCTGTCTTCCAAAATTATATCTTTCCTCCACTATAACTAAAAATGGGGGGAGTTATGATAACTCCCCCAAAAAGATCTTTGTACTACTTAATATCTACAATTACCTTTTTGTCACCCTTTGAAGCAGCTGCTTTTACAACTGTACGGATGGATTTGGCAATTCTGCCTTGTTTTCCGATAACCTTGCCCATATCCTCTGGTGCAACAGTCAGTTCAACTTTAATTATATCGTCTTTCTCTGTCTCAGTAACAGATATTTGCTCTGGATGATCTACTAGGGATTTTTGCAATGATTTCAACTAAATCTTTCATTTAAACACCTCCCTGGTGATATTATTTTTTTCAATACCTGCCTGCTTGAATAACTTAGCAACAGTCTCAGTTGGCTGAGCACCTGTCTGAAGACCACTTCTTAGCTGCTTCTTCATCGATCTTTACTACGCTTGGCTCCTGGTTAGGATCATATGTTCCAATCTCCTCGATGAATCTACCATCTCTTGGGGATCTTGAATCTGCAACGATTACTCTGTAAAAAGGATGCTTCTTATAACCCATTCTTCTTAATCTGATTTTTTTTACTGCCATTTTGTTTGTTCCTCCTGAAATAAAAATATAAAATATAAAAAATTTATTTAAATCAAACGGAAGCTTGAATCCACCGTGGCGTTTCTTGCCACCCATCATACCGGACATCTGCTTCATCATTTTCTTGGATTGTTCAAACTGCTTTAAGAAACGGTTGACTTCCGCGATCTGAACGCCCGCGCCGTCTGCAATACGTTTCTTTCTGGATGGTGAGATCGGATCCTTCAGACATCTCTCATTCGGTGTCATGGACTGAATGATCGCCTTCGGCTTCTTGCCTGCATCTTCATCGATCTGTACATTCTTCATCTGACTGGACATTCCGGGCATCATGGAGAGCAGGTCTCCGATTCCACCCATCTTCTCAAGCTGATCCATCTGTTCCATAAAATCATTGAAATCAAAGGATGCTTTCCGGAACTTCTGTTCCATCTCTTTCGCTTTCTCATCATCGATCGCATTCTGTGCTTTCTCGATCAGCGATTCCACATCACCCATTCCAAGAATACGGCTCGCCATACGGCTCGGATAAAATGGTTCCAGATCTGTCAGCTTCTCACCCATTCCTGCATACAGGATCGGCTTTCCGGTAACAGCCTTAATGGAAAGTGCCGCACCACCTCTGGTGTCACCATCTAACTTCGTTAGGATCACACCATCTATACCAATCTTATCGTTAAATGTCGTTGCAACATTGACAGCATCCTGTCCTGTCATCGCATCAACGGTAAGAACTGTATATGTAACATTGATATTTTCCTTGATCTCCGCAAGCTCATCCATCATATCTTCATCTACATGAAGTCGTCCGGCAGTATCGATAAATACCAGATTCATATGATTCTTTTCTGCATGCAGGATCGCAGCCTTGGCAATATCAAGCGGCTTATGATTATCTCCCATCGTAAAGACAGGCACGCCAACCTTTTCACCATTGATCTGCAGCTGCTTGATCGCAGCCGGTCTGTATACATCACAGGCAACTAACATAATGGTTTCTTGCCTTTATTCTTAAACTGATATGCAAGTTTTGCAGCCGTTGTTGTCTTACCGGCACCCTGAAGACCGCACATCATAATGACTGTAATCTCATTTGACGGAAGTAATTTCAGCTCTGTTACATCAGAACCCATCAGCTTATCCATCTCTTCTTTTTACAATCTTAATGACCATGTGTCCGGGATTCAAACCCTTAAGGACTTCTTCACCAACAGCTCTGTCACTTACAGCTTTGATAAATGATTTAACAACCTTGAAGTTTACATCGGCTTCCAGTAAAGCACGCTTTACTTCTTTCATTGCCTCTTTTACATCATCTTCTGTAAGAACACCCTTGCTTCTCAGTTTCTTGAAAACATTTTTTGAAGCTTGTCAGATAAACTGTCAAAAGCCATGAATATCTCCCTTCGTTCCTAACACTCATCTACTAAAAACTCGTCCAGTATCCGATCCGATAACCGGTCGATTGCTTCTATCTTCAAATTCAGCCTGTCATCCTGATTCTCTTCCATCAGCTCCGAAATGCAGTCTTTCATCTTCTCGACCTGTTTTCTCGCTTTCATGAATTTATCAACAAGCTGTAACTTATCTTCATATTCTTCCAAGATCTTATCGCAGCGCTTGATCATGTCATAGACACCCTGTCTGCTGATCTGATTCATTCTGGCAATCTCGGAATAGGACATATCATTATTGACCACATCTTCATAAATTGCTTTCTGATGCTCCGTCAAAAGCTCTCCATAAAAATCATATAATAAAGACTGTCTGACTATTTTTTCTCCATACAATCACCGCCTGTAAAGTATTTTCCCTTTACCATGGGTTATTCTATACCATGCCTGCATCGTTGTCAAGTAAAATATCTTGACAAATTAATTTTTATCCGAATATCCTCTGTTTTGCCACTTCCATGTCTGCAAGCATCTGTGCTTTTAATTCTGAAACACCTGAAAATTTCTGCTCTCCGCGAATAAAGGATAACAATTCCACGACCAGCTTCTGTTCATAGATATCCTCATCAAAATCAAAGATATGCGTCTCGATCGTTACCCTGCGATCTGTATTCACCGTCGGATTGTCTCCGATATTCGTGATCCCATAACAGACCCTGCCGTCCTCCAGATGTATCCTTGATGCATAAACACCCGTCACCGGATAGATTTTCCCATGCTTTGGAAGCAGATTTGCCGTTGGAACCTGGATCGTCCTGCCAAGCTCTCTGCCATGCACTACATGACCGGACAGAAAATAAGGTCTGCCAAGGAAGGTTTCTGCTTCTTCCATTTTTCCCTCACTGATCAACATTCTGATATAAGTGGAACTTACAATAACATCATGGATCTTTTTCTTTTCTATCACGATCACCTGATAGCCGTATTCGCCGGCCATCTTCCGCAGAAGCTCTACATTCCCGCGTTTCTTTTTTCCGAATCCGTAATCGGTTCCTACGACTACATATCCGGCATGTAACCTTTTTACAAGGATATCCGTTACGAAAGCTTCCGGTTCCATCGATGCAAATGCATCATCAAACGGATACTCCACCAGTACATCGATTCCCATCTGTTCTGCAAGCATACATTTTTCTTCCGAGGTTATGATGCTTTGAAGCTTATCTACATCAAAGATCGAATTTTTACGAATATCAAAGGTAAATACGACTCCGGTATATCCATCCCTCTGTAAACGAAGCACCTCGTCAAGCAGCAGCTTGTGGCCCTGATGAAAACCGTCAAACTTGCCAAGTGCAACGACGGAACCTTTTTCTGTATTGATCTGTATATCTTTCTGATTAAAATAATGCTGCATTGTCTTCTATCCTATCATTTATCTGTCTCTGCATTCTTCGGGAACATCTTTACCGGCTGGCAGCTGCCCTTTTCCGTTTCATACCGGTATATCGCAGCAAAGCTGTCCGTTTCATCATAGACACGGATACCCGGAACATCTGTAACCGTTTCCGGACTCACAGCTTCCGCAAACTGGGACAGCTGAAGTTTGTTTCCATTTCTTAACAGCTTTCTTGCATATTCATCTGTACCGATATGAAGCTCCGGATATTCCGGCAGCAACAGCTCTTTCTTCATTACATATGATCCGATCGTTCCCTGATCTCTCGCCTGCTCGATCTCCGCAAGTGTCAGACTGTCTTCAGCCCTGAAATTCTTCACTTCAGTACGGACCAACTTCTCCATGACTGCTCCGCAACCAAGCTTTTCTCCGATATCCCGGCATAAGCTTCTAATATACGTTCCCTTGGAACAATGTACGGTAAATGTAACCCTTGGAAGCGACACATCTTCTATCTTTAATTCAAAGATCGTTACCTCTCTCGGGCTCCGCTCGATCTCAATTCCCTGTCTGGCATATTCATAGAGCTTTTTGCCGTTTACCTTGATAGCCGAATACATCGGCGGTATCTGGTCATAAGTACCGATAAAGCTGTTTACCGTTTCTATTACCGATGCTTCGTCCGGGATATCTGCTGTCTCTGTAAGGACTTTTCCTGTTACATCCTCTGTATCTGTTGTCTTTCCGAGCAGCATGACACAACGGTATGTCTTATCCTTATCGATCAGCATTTCGCTTAATTTTGTTGCCTGTCCAAGACACACCAAAAAGCACACCTTCCGCCATCGGATCAAGTGTGCCTGTGTGACCGATCTTCTTCTGTTTTAAAATACCACGAAGCTTGGCTACTACATCAAATGATGTATAGCCCTGCTCCTTGTATACATTTAAAAAGCCGTCTAGCATAACTGTTCCTTAATCTCCTCTATCACGCCAGCAAGGATCTCTTTGATATCTCCCTTCATGCTGAAACCTGCAGCACGAACATGGCCACCACCGCCATGATTGCAGGATATCCTGCTTACATCAACGATATTATTCGACCGAAGTGAAATCTTGTATTCATCTTCTCCTGTCTGATAGATAAATACCGCCGTTTCCGTTCCCTCTGTGATCCGAAGCTGATCGACGATACCATCCGTATCGATCTTACCTGCACCACTTTTTCGGAAATCCTCTGCCTCAAGCACTGTGCTGATGATCCTGCCATCTGCATGCTGCTCTGCTTTTGTCAGAGCGATTCCAAGCAGCTTATTTGCGACAAATGTCTTCTTATAGAAGGTTTCATCTATAATAAATGACGGATTTGCACCCTTTTCGATCAGATCACCCGCTATACTCATCGCACTCTTTGTTGTATTGCTGTGTTTGAATACGCCTGTATCATGTACAATTCCCATATAGAGTGCTTCTGCAGCATTCTTATTAATCTTATCCTGTTCCACCAGCTTATAAAGTGCTTCTGCCGCGGAACACGCTTCTGCATCCACATAGCATACCTCACCAAATCCCGGATTGGAGATATGATGATCCACACACATTGTATGCTTCGCATGTTCAAAGATCGGAAGAAAATCTCCCTGTCTTTCCTTATCACCACAATCCACCGCAATACACAGATCATAGACCTGATCTGTCGGTGTATGACTGATCTTATCTGCATCATGTAAAAAGAGAAAATCCTTGGAGAATTCCTCCAGATAGATCTGTACCTGCTTATCATAATTGCTGATGATATAATTATATAATCCAACCGTTGAGCCTACACAGTCGCCATCCGGACGTACATGTCCGGTTATAGCGATCGTGTCTGCCTGCTCGATCATGGTAAGAAAAAATCATTCTTCATTTTCTGTATCATCCTCATCATCTTCGATGTCTTTTACAACATCATCAATCTTTTTTGGACATTGTTACACCGTATTCGATCGACTGATCCATGATAAATGTGATCTCAGGTGTATTTCTGAGATTAATGGAATGTGCAAGTTCTCTTCTGATAAATCCCATTGCACTGTTCAGTCCCTCCAGTGTGGAGTTTACGGAATCCTGATCTCCAAGGACACTGATGTATGCCTTACAGTATTTCAGATCCGGTGTTACAACCGCCTCTACTACGGATGTCATCGGATTAATGCGAGGATCCTTGATCTCTCTGCTGATGATCCGTGAGAGTTCTCTCTGAACCTCTGCATTAATTCTTGTATTTTTTACACTGTTTTTTCTCATTATTTTCTTGGAACCTCTACCATCTGATATGCTTCAATCTGATCCTCTACCTGAATGTCATTAAAGTTCTCAAGAACAATACCACATTCAAATCCTGACTTAACTTCTTTCACATCATCCTTGAATCTCTTTTAAGGAAGCCATCTTGCCTTCGTAGATCAGATTTCCTTCACGGGTTATTCTTACGCTGCAGTTCCGGTTGATGATACCATCTAATACATAAGAACCTGCGATCATACCGACACCGGAAGCCTTGTAGGTCTGTCTGATCTCTGCATGACCAATTACCTGTTCTTCAAAGATAGGATCTAACATACCCTTCATTGCAGACTCAATATCTTCAATTGCATTGTAGATGACTCTATATAAACGAACATCTACACCTTCTTGTCTCTGCTGTCTCTTTTTTGCTCTTGCATCCGGCCGGATATTGAAACCGATTACGATCGCATTGGATGCGGATGCCAGAATGATATCTGACTCGTTGATCGCACCAACACCGGAATGGATACATTTTACTGCAACTTCATCATTTGAAAGCTTTTAACAGACTCTGCTTAACAGCCTCTACAGAACCCTGTACATCAGCTTTGATAATGATGTTCAGTTCCTTGACATTACCTGCCTGGATCTGGCTGTACAGATCATCCAGTGACATTCTGGATTTCGTCTCAGCAAGCATCTTCACTCTGCTCTGCGAAATGTATGTCTCGGAAATCTGTCTTGCCTCCTTCTCATTATCAACCGCCATAAAGATCTCACCGGCTGATGGAACTGTATCCAGACCAAGGATCTGCACCGGAGTGGATGGAGTTGCTTCTGTTACACGGACACCCTTTGAATTGTGCATTGCACGAACCTTACCATGGGAACATCCGACTGCAAGATAAATCTCTCCTACATGAAGTGTACCCTTCTGCACTAACATAGTTGCAACAGGGCCACGTCCCTTATCAAGCTCTGCTTCGATTACGATACCACGGGCATTTCTGTTTGGATTTGCCTTTAACTCAAGAACCTCTGCAGTTAACAGGATCATCTCAAGCAGGTTATCCAGTCCTTCACCTGTATGTGCGGAAACCGGACAGAAGATCGTTGATCCGCCCCAGTCCTCAGGGATCAGTTCATATTCTGTAAGCTCCTGCTTTACACGCTCGATATTTGCACTTGGTTTATCGATCTTATTGATCGCAACGATGATCTCGATACCGGCTGCCTTTGCATGGTTAATAGCCTCTATCGTCTGTGGCATAACACCATCATCTGCTGCTACAACAAGGATAGCAATATCGGTAGACTGTGCGCCACGCATACGCATAGCTGTGAACGCCTCATGTCCAGGTGTATCTAAGAATGTGATCGTCTGTCCGTTGATCTCTACTACAGATGCACCAATCGCCTGTGTGATACCACCGGCCTCGGCTGATGTTACATTTGTCTTACGGATCGCATCAAGAAGAGATGTTTTACCATGGTCAACGTGACCCATAACGCAGACAACAGGTGGTCTGGAAACCATATCCTTCTCGTCTTCTTCATCCTCTTTTAAGAGCTCCTCGATCACATCAACTTTTTCTTCCTCTTCAGCAATACAATTATATTCCAACGCGATCTCTGCTGCTGCTTCAAAGTCTAACTCAGAGTTCACGTTATACATCTTACCTGCAAGGAAGAGCTTCTTGATCAACGCATTTACAGGCTCTTTGATAATGTCTGCAAGTTCTTTGATCGTTACAACCTCCGGAAGTGTGATCGTACGGATCGTTTCCTTATCCTCTGCCTGCTGCTGTGGCTGCTGTGGCTGATGATGCTTGTTTCTGACATTTTTAGCCAGTCTGCTGATATCTGCCTCAACCTCTTCCGGAGATCTTCTGTTGCCCTTACGAGGAGGCTTATTCTTATCTCTGTTATAATTGTCTCTGTTCTGGCTCTTTAAATCTTTGCCCGGCATCTCTTTTTTGCTTCAAAATCCTTACGGGTATTTGCTTTTGGACTTCTTCTCTGATTGTTATTATTATCATCCTCGTCATCCTTGCCAAATCCCATCGGAGTATTGTTTCTGTTATTGTTGAACCGGTTGTTTCTGTTATCCGGTCTGTCACCGAACTTCGGCTTGTCAAAGCCACCCTGACGATCTCCATTGCCTGAAAATCTGCTACGATCCTGACCACCACGGCCATTGTTTGAGAATCTTCCTCTGTCCTGACCATTTCTGTCATTGTTAAATCTCGGTCTGTCAGAATTATTTCTGTCACCGGAATTATTGTATCTTGGTCTGTCATTGTTATTTCTGTCAGTGTTGTATCTTGGTCTGTCGGAATTGTTTCTGTCATTACCGTTTCTGTCATTATTATATCTCGGTCTGTCAGAATTATTTCTATCACCATTTGTAAATCTTACACGGTCACCGTTATTTCTGTCGTTGTTATATCTTGGTCTGTCATTTCCCTGCTTGTCGCCAAATCTTGTCTTATCAGAATTCATACGCTCACTATTGTTAAATCTTACTCTCTCATTATTTTGTCTGTCGGAATTATTTCTGTTTCTGTCATCTCTGACAAATCTCGTATGTCCCTCATCTTTACCCTGTTTCGGCTTATTCGCTTCCCCTGTAGCCGGTCGATCATTTCTTACAGCCATTTTCTTAGGCTCTTCTTTTACAGAAATCTCTTTCTGAACCTTTTCCGGTGCTGTCTTTGCCGCCTTTACGTCCTCCGACTTCTTTTTCCGGTACAGGCTTTGCTGCCGGCGCATCTGCTTTCTTTGTACCGGTTCCGCATGCCTTCTTAACGATATTGATCATATTCTCATCAACAGCCGACATATGGCTCTTGATCTCGATACCATTTTTGCCAAGGATTGCTTTGATTTCATTGTTGCTTATATTCAGCTCTTTTTTGCCAATTCGTGTACTCTCAGTTTCGTCAAAAGTTACACCTCCATATTTTCACTCAAACTCATGTATTTTATGATCTGTTTCGCAAATCCTTCATCTAAGATCGCGATCGACGTCCGGAATTCTTTTCCAACGAATTTTCCCAGACTGTCTTTGTCTCCAAATTCAAAATATGGAATCTCATAAAAATTACATTTTTGATCAAATAGTTTTCTTTGTATTATGGGCTGCATCACATGCCACGATCACAGCACATGCGCTTCCGTTTTTACGGCCTTTTCTACTGAAAAGTTTCCGCTTACCAGCCTTCCGGCCTTTGCACATAAGGAAATCATGGAATAAATCTTCTTACTGTTCAATTGCCTCTAACTCCTTATCCAGTTTCTCATAAACCTCTTTTTGGAATCTGCATCTTGAATGAGCGTTCCAGAGATTTACTCTTCATAGCTTTTTTCAGGCACTCTGCCTTACGGCATATATATGCCCCCCCGTCCATTCATCTTGCCGGTCAGGTCGATCGCAAAATTATTCTCATTATCCTTCACGATACGGATGAGTTCTTTTTTTTTCGGTATCATCTTATTACAACCAAAAGGCACTGTCTGAGCGGTATCTTCTTTGCCATAACATCACTTCCTATGCTTATATATTTATCTCCGTTCCAATCGGCATGGTACCCGGTCAGAACTTCATTTTTATTCTTCGTCTTCTTTTTTACTTCTTCTGCATCCTGCTGCTCCAGAGATTCTTCATAAGAACCATCAACGATATCGTCAATATTGTCAAATGCTTCTTCCTGCTCCGGCTCTTCGTAGTCATCATTTTCTTCTGAGAAATATCCCATCTCTTCTGCCTGTGACTCACTCTTAATGTCGATCTTATATCCTGTCAGCTTTGCAGCAAGTCTTGCATTCTGACCTTTCTTACCGATTGCAAGTGATAACTGATAATCCGGTACAACGACAAATGCGCTCTTTTTTTTCATTCAGATCTACATCAACTGCAATAACCTCTGATGGACTTAATGCATTCTTGATGAAGATTGCCGGATTCTCATCCCAACAAATAATATCGATCTTCTCACCGTTCAGATCTTCTACTACGTTGTTAACACGGCTTCCATTTACACCTACACATGCACCTACCGGATCTACATTCTCATCATGAGAATAAACAGCGATCTTGGTACGGGAACCTGCCTCACGGCAGGAGCTCTTGATCTCTACTGTACCGTCTGCGATCTCGGTTTACTTCCTTTCAAATAAACGCTTTACCAGATCAGGATGTGTTCTGGATACTGTGATCTTAGGTCCTCTGGAGCCTTTCTTTACTTCTGTTACATATAATTTGATACGGTCACCTCTGTTATATACTTCGCCGGAACCATCTCAGACTCTTTATTGTTTCTGTCTTATCATCCAGACTGACATTGATGTTGTTTCCAACATATCTCTGAACGATACCTGTGATGATATCCTTCTCTTTTTGTATAGAAGTGATCGTAGATCGCATCTTTTCTGCCTCATTAATTGCCTGAACGATTACATTTCTTGCTCTCTGTGCTGCGATTCTTCCGAAATCCTTTGTTGTGATCTGATGTTGATGATATCTCCGAGATCATATTTGGAATTCATCATCTTAGCTTTTTCCAGAGAAATCTGTGTCGCAGGTCTTTCAACCTCTTCTACAACCTCTTTCTTCGCATATACATGAAAACTCACCGGTCTCACGATCCATAACAACATCGATATTCTCATCGGTATCAAAGTCCTTCTTTGCAGGCCGCCTTTAATGATCTTTCGATCGCATCCAGCAGAATATCCTTGCTGATGTTTTTTCTCCTTTTTCTAATTGATTTAATGCTTCGATAATTTCTGACACTTTTTATCCTCCCGCTTCTTTTTATTAATATACAAATGCAAGTCTTATCATCGATATATCTTTTCTTGCAATCTTCAGTTCTTTTCTCATCTTCTGTCAAAATGGTAAACTGTTTCTTCATCGTACGCCAAGTTCACCTTCAAAAATCTTTACAGTTATCGATCTTGGTATATGTCTTGATCTCTTCACGATCTTGCCAATACCTGTTTAAAGTCATTTTCCTTCTTTAATGGTCTTGTAAGCCCTGAGAGCTGACCTCAAGAATATAGGTATCCCACGAAGTCCCATCGCATCCAGCAGATCACCATGGCTCTGTCAATGATCTCATTATTTCCTGATCGTTATTCCACCTTCTTATCTGCATAGATCCGCAGATAATAATCACTGCCTTCTTTACATATTCCACATCAACCACTCCTTGGTTATTTTTGCTTCAATGATCGGCAGAACCATCTCTGTTGCTTTTGCTTCAATATCTGTTTCTTCGTAGCAATACCACCTTTCTATTAAAAACTAAGAGTGGGCCAAAACCCATTTTAATAGTTACCATAATTCATTAAAAACAAGATTATAACACGTTATAAGAAAATGCAAGTTTTTTTTATCGCATACCCTGCCTCAGCTCATCTTCCTTCGCATAACGATCCAGAATCTTATTTGCCTTTCGGTCATCGATCATATACTTATTGCTGATTGCCTGTTTGATGATCTCATCCAGTGCCATTTCCTTTAAATAAGCATCCTTGATATTACTGGACGCAATCTCTTTGGTATGCTCCCATCTTTCTGGTCAAGGTTCCATACCTATAAGGAATCAGCTTCCTTTGATCATATTACGACCTCCTTTGCTGCCATTTGAACTGTAGCCTCCTGTTAGACCCCTATTCAGGTCTTCACGCATAATTATCAGGAAACCCTGACTCAACTAAAAAACATATTTAACGAAATTGAAGAAAAAAATATCCCTCACAAAAAAAAGGGGGTCTTTTTCTTGCAAATGACACTTATGCCAGTATGTTCCTGAATCTGATATTTCAAAAAATACGGGAAACTCCCGAAAGACTATCAGATTGTCGGATTCGATGATTCTCCTATTGCAAGCGAAGCAATCCTTCCAATCACAACTGTTGGACAACAGATTGAAAAAAATTGCGCAGACTGCCATGGAACTTCTCGTCCTTCAAATGAACGAAATGAAAAAAAGAGAAACCGGCTCCTTTAAAAGAACCGGTTCATAAACAGATTACGCCTGTATTGATCCGGCGCAATACTACAATTAACATACTGAATAATACTTGCCGTGTGCAAATGGTGGATCTCCTGAAGTTTTTGGATTACTTCGGGAGATTCTTTTCGTTCTTTTCATTAATTCTTCAGCCGTTTTTTGAATGACATTTATATCTTCTTCTAATTCATCTGCTATCTGTTCTGTTGATTTTCCTTTTTTCCAATTTCTTCTTTACTAGTTTTCCCATCTTTTGTCATCTATTCTCAACTTTTATCTGTTCTCCTGCCGGTCTGTTCCTTCTTGCCCCAACCAGATATAGAATTGCTGGACCAAAATCAACAATAATTCCAATAATTAAAATTGGAAAATCTGACGTTTTTCAAAAAAGCTTTTTCCATTATCTATTGCAATAATAATTTCATTGCAATACATTAACAAATCAACACCATATAGATAACAATTCCTGCTGTTAACTGTTTTGTTTTTTCTGTATTATTACAGTTTGCTTCCCCATAATGTCCCAGATACCAGATGCCTATTGAAATTGCAAGCATCCATAATGTGTGTACACGTTCTCCAGCCAAAAAACAAACATTAATCAAACAACCTACAATTCCCCAAAGTCCCAACAATTGAAAATATATCGAAGTTCCTCTAATTAATTTCCGTCCTCCCGGTGCTCTGATTCCTCCTACAGAATAAATCAGATCATCACAAAATTCATGAACCGACTTTCCCAGTACTGTTTCAAAAATTTTCATTACGCTCCTGTGCTTCTTCCGCCATTCCAGTGATATCTTCAATCATTTTGGTCAATTTCTTTTTCTGTAAGTGGGAATGTCTTGATGTATTTTTTCATCTTCCTGATCATTCATTTTTTTATTTTTCTTCGTTAACATAATCTACTTCTCCTTTTTCAAAATTCTATTTACTGATGATTGTACTTCCGTCCAACATTTAATAAATTCCTTCAAATATGCCTGCCCCTCATCCGTTAGTGAATAATACTTTCTTTTCGGTCCAAGCGGCGAAGACCGTAATTCTGAAGAAATCATTCCCTTCTTTTCCAACCGTTACGAGTAATGGATAAATACTTCCCTCTTTTTACATCTTCAAATCCGAATTCTTTCAATGTTGTTACAATCTCATATCCATATGTAACTGTCTCGGATAAAATCTGTAATATACATCCTTCTAAAGTTCCCTTCATTAATTGTGATTTATCATACATGTTCCCACCTAAATTGCATACTATAGTAGTTCTTAACTATATTGTATCACACAGTAGTGGTTTGTCAATGAATTTGCGTACAATAAGAATGGGTTTCTAACTATTTTTTCCAGCTTATTCTGACATAAAAAATCCGCAGATTTAAAGCTTTTCAACTTATATCTGCGGATTTTTTATCTGAGAATTCTCAGTATTCCTACTCCTTTTCTTTGTAATGATGCGCATCCTCCAGCATCATATCTTTCACCTTCATCAGACGGATCTGGGTGCTTCGTTCATTCTCGTCCAGCTTCATGGTGATGTATTTAATATGCTCCTGTGCCTGCGGAATGATCACATGCTCCAGGGCGTTGACATCGTCTTCTGGTCTTCTCAATCTCAGCTTGCCATAAGCTGGCAGGCTTTTTCTGTCTCTGCAAGCTTCAGCATATCCGGTAGAATATTCTGCCAGAGATTTTACGGCTCCGTCCAGATCACTCGATGTAAATGCGAATCCATACGAATAGATATCATTTGCATCTGCCGTTCTGGTCTTCGTCTCGAATACAGGAATGTCTACACTCATGACATTCTTCTGTCCGACTTCCAGATCTACTTCCTGCTTCGGTGCCATCAGAGTAATACGTAACTTAAACGAAGCATTGA
>VOFK01003847.1_pt1 | contig 173566 bp, 177 predicted proteins | sample 5384121 | NCBI WGS metagenome assembly VOFK01 (sample SAMN12384730, study PRJNA508395) | human gut metagenome | isolation source: healthy gut J | host: Homo sapiens | reverse complement strand
CAAACTCCATGCAGCCCGTTTCGGGGTCTGCGTCGGTCTGGCGGCACTGGTCGGGGTGCTGTCCGGCGTAGGCGGCAAGCCGCTTCTTCAAGTCGGTGTTGTGGGTGCGGATATGGATTAGCGGGTCTTTCTCGTCAAACCAAATATCGGTGGTCTTTTCCTGCTTCGTAAGCCCTGTTCTCATAAACTCTCCTTTCTGCGCCCCTGTTACGCAGTAGGGGCATTTTTCGGGTGTTTTTCCCGGCTCTTGACTTGGGGAAAATGAGGATTTTCAAATAGAAATCGTCCGGACAGGGAATGGTTCGTCAGGGCGGCTGTTATCGCAAGATTTCTGTTTTTTCCGGCTCTTGACCGTCAGACGCGGATAAACGCGTACTGTCGGCAAGCACCAGTTTGAGCAGCTTGTCGCGGAATGTTTCTGTGCTGCTGTGATTGAAAAACAACTCCGCAACAATGGTCTGCCCGTTCCTCTGGGTCGTGATGATATTGTCGGGGGTCTGTTCTGCCATAGGCGGCTCCTTTCTCCGGGTGCAAAAGAGGGATTTCCCGTAACTCGGAAAATCCCTCTTGGTTGACGGTTATTCTGTTTTACTGTGTGGGCTGTGCGGCGGCTGCCTGCGCCTTTTTCTTCGCCCGGTATTCCCGCGCCTTGATACGGTCATACTCCCGCTGCTTTTCAAGGTTTCGCGCCCGGTACTCCCTTGAATACTGCCGGTGGTAGGCGCGGCTCTTTTCCTTTTTGGCTTCTTCGATTTCCTCCCGCATTTGCCGGATTTCCTGCTCGGTCGGCTCTGCAAGCTGTGTCACTTCATTCTCAAACTTGCCGATATAATTGAAATATATGCTGATGTGCTGGATTGCGTATCTCGCCCTTTTCTGGTCGCGCTCATGCACTTCAATCCGGCTGATAAACTCGTTGAGAATGGCGGGGGTAAGCTCGGTAAAAAGGCGGCATGGCGTTCCGTCAGCTTCAAAAACTTCTGCGCCCGTCCTCCCGCGTTCTCATAAACGGACAGCTGCTCTTGGAGCGTGGCAAGCTCCGCTTTCAGCGCGTAGTATTCTTCCGAATACTTCTGCGACATCTGCTCATAGCGGTCTTGCGGGATCGTGCCGAGGGCATTGTCCTCGTAGAGCTTATTCAGCACCTTGTCAATCTGTTCAAGGCGCGTCGTGATTTGCGGGATACGCTTCTGCTGCTTTTTGGTCTGGTCCGTCTGCTGCATGGCAAGGTTCTTTTTCACTAAGGCTTCAAACTCCGCCCGGTTGCTGATAGAATAGTCCTCGATTTTCTTCAGCACTTCCGCGACGGTCTGCATGAGCAAGTCCGCGTCCATGATGTGCGGGGAATGGCATTTGGGGTTTTTGGCTTTCCCCTTGTGGTACTCGCTGCAAAAAGCAACGTGCCGCTTGCCGCCGTTCCGGTAATCTATACGAATGTGCATTTTTGCGCCGCAGTCCTTACAGAAAAGCAAGCCGGACAGAGGGTGGATTTCCCCGTCCCCGTTGGGGCGTCTGACGGGTGCGTTTTCCAAAATCCGCTGTACGGTTTCAAAATCGCTGCGGCTGATAATCGGCTCATGCACATTTTCTGTGATGTGCCACTGGCTCCGGTCTACATAGTGGTTATGTTTATCCCGGAAATGCTTTGTAGTCTTGAAGTTGACTACATCGCCGCAATACTCCTGCCGTGTGAGGATATTGGTCAAGGTGGCTTTGTTCCACTTGCAGCGGTTATCCTCGTTGAGCGTCTTATTTTTACAGGTTCCCCGCCCGCGGTCTTTCATGTAGAAAGTGGGGGTAGGGATTTGCTCCTGTGTCAGATATACGGCGATTTGGTTGCGATTCTTCCCACCGATAAACAGGCGGAAAATCAAGCGGACAACCTCGGCGGCTTCCTCGTCGATTACCCAAAATCCTTGTTGTCCGGGTCTTTGACATAGCCGTAAGGGGCTTCGGTGACAATCGGCTTTCCACTCATGCCTTTGGTCTTAATGCCCGTTTTCACTTTCTTGCTGATGTCCTTTGCATACCACTCCGACATGATATTGATAAAGGGCGCAAACTCCAATGTGTCGGGCTTCTCGCTGTCAATGCCGTTGTTGACCGCGATAAAGCGCACATTGTTCCGTCTGAATATCTCCATCGCGTTGCCGACTTGAGATAGTCGTCGCCCCCCAGCGGGTAAGGTCTTTCATAATGCAGACACCGATTTTCCCGTTTTCCACATCGTCCATCATGCGGGAGTAGGCGGAACGGTCAAAAAACCTGCCGCTCTCGTCATCGTCAATGTAGTGCCGGATATTGGTTAGGTGCTGCCCTCTGGCATAGTTCTCCAAAAATATTTTTTGGTTCTGTATGCTGTTGCTCTCGCCGCCGTCCCTGTCCTCGTCGCCCACAGAAAGGCGGGAGTAAAGGGCTGTAATTTTGCTATAATCAGTCATGTGCATAACCTCCTGTGCGTCCATGTATGTGTCATTTACACTTAAAATTATGCACTCCATCGGGCGCTGCCGTACTCGATGCCCCGGCGGTATTTGCGGGCGTTTTTCCCTTTGGTGTAGACCGCCAGCCGGACGATGACCGCCCCAGCGATGCCCACCAGCAGGTCCAGCGGATGCAGGCTGGGCAGCCCAGAAGAAAACGCCTCCGTAAAGCCCTGGCTCAAATGCAGGAACTTTTCAGAGGCGTCAAGGCCGGGTGCAAGGCGCACCGCCTGGCAGAGCTTATCAAAGAGATACACGAACAGCAGATACGGAAGGTTGAGGATGAGAATCTTCTTCAAGTCAACCGTCATAATTCCACACCCCGGTCTTTGGTTTTGACCTTCTCCCGCTGGCGGTGCTGGGCTTTGGCCTGCTGCTTCGCCTGGGCCAGCTCCTTGCGGATGGAGGGCTTGTTCTCTTTCTCCAGGTTTTTTGCGGAAAACTCCCGGAAAGCCGCTGTGATAACGTCGGCATCCCGGCCCTTGAAGAATACCAGATAGCGGGGTATCTCTCCGCTGGTGTCCTTTTTCAGCGCGAAGTCAATGCCATACTTCTTGGCGGTGGCGGAAAAAGCCCGGATATTCTGGTCGGTGATCTCGATGTTGGAAACGCCGGTGTTGTGCTTCATAAGCTGCCGGAGGGTCTGCTTTCCGTGGTGCAGCTTGGTCTTGTGGCCGGTCACTCCTTTCTGCATCTCGTCCAGCACTTTTTTCATGGCCTGTTGCAGCATCCCAGCGGAGAGCCTGGTGGCCTCCACGCAGAGGGCAACGGTACGCTGGGTGACTTCTTCCTGCATAAGTCATCATCTCCTTTCTCCGCCGCCGTACAGATCGTGGTTCACCAGGGACGCATAGTAGCTGTCGATGGTGGCCGGGGCGTTATACAGGGCAGCCAGCAGATATTTCTTGATGTTGCGGACATAGGTGGTGTTCTCCCGCATACGGTCCAGCACATACTCGATGTGGGAACTGTTCAGCTTCAGGAACCGGGATTTGACCACCTCCGCCGGGTAGTCGTCCCCGGCAATGCGGATCGTCTCCCTGTGGGAACAGACGGTGTCCACCATGAGCTCTACCAGCTCATTCAGCATATCCCGATCCAGCCGGTCATCCCGGCATAGATAGTCATACTCGATATTCTCCAAAATCAGTTCCCGATAGCTCTCTCGCTCCCGCATCCAGTCCTGTCCTATCCGTTTGGCCCCTGCGGGGGTTTGGGGGCTTGATTGGATAGGATTTGATCCTTCCGTACTTAATGAATCAGTGTTTTGTTCTTCAGGATTTCTTTTCTCTTTATTTAATTGCGGCCGGTTTTCCAGACATGGGTTATCCATATCCGGGTTTTCCGTATCTGGACAAGCCGTATCCGGCTCGTCCTCACACGGCTGGCCCGTGTCCGGGGGATGGGGCGTCTCGTAGATGACATACTCTACGTCCACAATCTTGCCCTTGCTGTCCCGCAGCCGATTGCGGACTATGTATCCGGCCCGTTCCAGCTCCTTCAGGGCTGATCCGCTGCTGTCCGTGCCCTCCTTGCAGATTTTGGCCAAGCCCCTGGTGGTGTAGTTCCAGTCCTCCGGCAAGGACAGCATCATGGAGAGCAGCCCTTTTGGATTTCAGAGACAGACCCGCATTGCGCAGGTGGTGGTTGGACATCACCGTGTAATCGCGGGTTTTCTCAATGCGAAATACCGCCATGGTATCACCTCCTTTCGGCAGTCTGAAAAAGTGTTGTTTTTTGAGGGAAAGACAGCCTCTATGCCGCCTGGACACCCCGGAGGGGAAACCCTATGGGAGGTAACCTGTGCGTGTGGGACGGAGGAAAAAACATCGGATTGTTGCCCCCTTTCGGTAGAGTTTTGAAATAGTGGGACGAAAAGATAAGATAATTTCAAATTGTTTCTGTGAAACAAAAAAGACCATAGTTTTTCTATGGCCTTTAACTAGTGTAATAATATTGTTAATATTTTTACTACTTGTTTTAGGAGATAAGACAATATAAAATAAATTAAATCAGACGGTTATCAACTTTTTATGCATAGGAGTTCAGTTTTTAATATGGCTACAAAAATCAAATTGGATCAAGGCATTTATCTTACGCCGTTAAACAGTGAAAGTCTGTTGGAAATTCAAGATAATTTGGAAGCACGATGTTTTATGTGTAGAGAAATATTGACCAATGAAAATAAAACTGTTGAACATATATATCCTAAATGGCTACAAAAACATTGCGGTTTGTGGGATCAAAAAATCACTTTACCAAATGGAAGCACAATGCCGTACAGACAATATACGGTTCCGTGTTGTAAAGACTGCAATGGAACAGTAATGGCTGACTTTGAAAACCAAATTCGATCTACTATTCTGCAGGGTTATAATTCTTTTAAAGGTCTGAATGAGGAAATCATTGCTTGGTGGTTGTATAAACTATATTATGCAAAATTAGTAAAACAGTTATCTCTTAAAAATGATATTAAAAATCCTGAATCGAGTATGATGCTTTCAGCGGAAGATTTGCAGAAGTATGATGCAATTTATTACTATATGTGTCAATTGTTAAAAGGAGTAAAATTTAAAACCCCTAAGCCCTATGAAATATATGTTTATAAGACAGTTCCTGAACCCGCATTTGATTATATAGATGATATATCCCGAAATGTACTTTATCTCAAAATACACGATGTACTAATTATATGTGCACTAGACAGTTTTAACTTTTTTAACTTACAGTATCAAGAAGAAGTGCATATACTTGATTCTTTAGAAATAGTACATCCGTTACAAGGACTCGAACTTTTTGCAAAAATGGTCTATTACAAAACGCACTATAAGTTTGATACAGAACACAAGGTAATAATCGATGCTTCCGGTCCTTATATTGAGAACAAGATTATCAATGCAACGCAAATACGGCCGTTCAACCTTAAAGAATTATATGACTTAATGAAAAATGTTTTACAATTGCGCGGAGTGACAGATGAAATTCCTGAATATGTAGAAGGCAAAATGTTTTCGTTTATACCACGAAAAGTCTGATTAGGGTCTACACACTATGCATGAATTAAATAGAAGCCATCAAATATATAAAAAGTGAGTCGCACAAATATCTAAAGCGACTCACTAGGTTGGTTTATTCTATTCCTCGTCCAGTCCCTTGCTTTTCAGCCAATCCTCAAAGGACTTTCTGGAGATGCGGATCATGTTGCCGATGCGGATTGTCTTGAACGCTCCGGAGTTGGCGAGTTTATAGGCCGAAGCGCGGCCGATACCGAGAATGGCTGCGATGTCATTTACGGTGTATGTTCTGCTTTGGGGCGTCCCTTTTTCGTTGGTGCTCATAAAATGATCCTCCCTGCTAATAGCATTTTGAAATGGCCCCTAAAAGCCCTCTGTGACAAGGGGTTCCTGCTAATACCTTGCTAATACGACATTTGAAAAGCCGTTGTAAGGCAGCATATTTCAGGGGAATTTGTGCAAATTGACCTGCCTCCAGGGCAGCACAATTTGCGAAGAAACAACACGGGAAGATATGATATGAACAATTTACGAAATGGTACGCCGTACTCCTAAGCCCGAGGCCCCCGGTTCGAGCCCGGGCAGGCGCACCAAAAACGCTGTGATCTCAAGAGATTGCGGCGTTTTTCTTTTTGCTTATCAAGCAAATTTCACAGCTGTTATCGTGTCAAACGCCTGCATGGCACCACCAGCTGATCTCGAACCGTTTTCTCTATTTTCCCATTTCCGGCACACTCCTTGCCTTGTACATCGTGTACCTTGCTGTATTGTTTTTCCAATCTACCTCCGCAAAAAAGCGCAGAGGATCGACCTCTCGGTCCACCAGAACCGTAAATCCCAAACTGGGATCTTTAGGCTCATTCGGTTTTGCCGGATTTTTAGGATTTTGGACTTACCGCGTCGACCAGGCCATTTTCCCCTTCGTGTTTTTTGTGTTTTTCGGCTTTTTCGGATTTTTCTATGAGGGGAAAATGTCAAATACCCTGATAGACGAACGGTACAAAGAAAACAAAATGAGAGCGCAAAGCACAGCGAACAAAACTGCTCTGTCCATTATTTTTTTGCAATACTGATTCTGGGACAGGGAAGGCTCATGGGGTGCCTTGAATACACCCTAATTGCTCTTGTTATTGTGATCGCTCTTTCCATAGCGCTTGAACTATTCCTCAGTGAGTATCTGCTATATCATTATGACCATGATGAACCGTTTGATGAAAGTGAGGAATAAACGTGCCTGATTTTGAATGCCGATTAAAAAAGTACAGGCTATTAAAAGATTTGACCCAAGAGCAGTTGGCGGCGCAGGTAGGCGTGCGGCGGGAAACCATCATGCGGCTGGAAAAGGCACAATACAATCCCTCACTTAAACTGGCGATCGATATTGCAAGGGTTGTCGAAGCGCCGATCGAAGAAATCTTTGTTTTCAAGTGATCTGTGCGGAACTAACCGGCCGGCAGTAAATGACGGTGTACTGCACGGCATGAAATGAGATAGCTGGCTTCTAAGCGTCAGTCCGCCAGTTAGCGTCTGGTCGGGGATGCCAAAAGGCCCTGGAAGCGCTGCTTCCAGGGCCTTTTTATTTTCTCTTATTTTATCGCACTGGGCGGGGCTCACGCCTGCATATCGGTCTGTCTGCGGTAGCTGCGCAGGAACAGGAGCGACATGACAAGGCACAACGCTTCGGAGAAGATCGGCGTATACCACACTGCGTCGCCTCCGAAGATCGCCGCGAGGAGAAGAAGCACAGCACTTTGCAGCGCCAGCCCGCGGCCGACCGAGATACAAATAGCGGGCACGGGGCGCTCGATGGCGGTCATAAACCCACCGATGACGATGTTGAAGCCCAGCAGCAGATACGAAACGCTGTAGCGCCGGAATGCACCGATGGAGTAGGCGATGAGCTCATCGCCCGCGTGCGAAAGGTACGTGCGCACGATCTGCGGCGCGAAGAAAAAGACGAGCAGAAACAGCGCCGGCGCGAAGATGCAGACGGTCGTGAGCGCGTAGCGCAGAAGTTTTTGACAGCCCGTGTGATCCTCTTTGCCGTAGTGATAGCTCACAAGCGGCTGCGAGCCCTGCGAGATGCCGACCATGAGGTTAATGACAATGGTCGTCACGTAGGCGATGACCGTGTAGGTCACGACGCCGTCCGTGCCGATGCACTTGAGCACCGTGCGGTTGAAGAGGAAGATCATCAGCCCCGTGCACAACTCTGTCACGCCGTCGGACAGGCCGATGGGCAGGATGCGCGCGTAAAGGTGCGGGTCGAAGCGGAATTTGCACAGCCGGAACGTGCACTTCTTGCTGAAAAAGTGGACAAAGTACGAGATACAGGTCACGAGCTGCGAGATGCCCGTGGCGACCGCCGCGCCGAACACGCCCATGTCGAGGTGAAAAATGGCGATATAGTCAAGCACGCAGTTCGTCAGGCATCCGCCGATAACCGTGAAGAGCGCGTAGCGCGGATAGCCGTCTGTCTTGACGAGCACTTCGAGATTGTAGGACACCAGATAGCACACGCTGAACGGCGCGATGCCGAGAATATACTGCTTGACATAGTCAAGTGTGATCTCGTCTGCGCCGAGAAGGTACGCAAACGGCTCCAAAAAGAGCAGCACGAGCGCAGTGATGACCGCGCCAAGGGTCAGCAGCGTGGCAAAATTCTGAGAAAAGAGGGCGTTGGCCTCGCGCCGCTTCTCCTGCGCGATGAAAATGGCGATGAGCGTCGACGAGCCGACGGCGAAGAGCACGGCGATGGAAAAAAGCGCGTTGGTGAAGGGAATCGCGAGATTGACGGCGCTCATGGCATATTCGTTCACACCGATCGAGACCATAAGCCCGTCGACCATGGAGTAGAGCGAGAACACGACCTGTGAGGCCATCGTGGCGGAGACAAAACGGATGAAGTCATGTTTCAGACTTTTCCCCGAGAGTAACAAAATAACACATCCTTAAATTATAATATTTTATTATGCGTTGATCTGACCGATCCCAAAGCTCCCTGCGCGGAGGGCCGCCGCATCATAGACGGTGTGCGCCATAAGCGTCACCGTCCGTTTCCGGCGCTGCAAAACGCGTGCGGTCATGTCCTGAAGAAGTGACTCACCTCCATAGAAAAAATCTCCTTCCAGCATTTGGTGTGATCTGAAAACGCCGTCTGCGGCAAAAAGCGGCCAAATATAAGAAAAGCAGCCGCAAAAACGGCTGTATCTTCGACGCCAAGGCGGCTTTTGATCGGTCTGTAGTTTTATTGTACCATAGGTTTGCCGGTTTTGCAATCACCTGTGCAAAACCGAAACACAAACGAAACACAAACGAAACACCTGCTCTCACCGCTGTCCTGCTCCCCGCTCCGTCCTTGTCAAGCGGCAGAGGAGGCGGCCTGCCGATGCAGGCCGCCTCCTCTGTTTCCTTTTGGGCTTATCGCACGCTTCCCTCGCCGCCCATGAGGGCGGTCATCTCCTCGATGCGCTCGAGGGGGAACGGCGGCGCGCTGAGCGGCCGCATGGCGATGCTCATGAGCTTCATCGGGTTGTCGTCCGCCGCCACACGATTCGAACCGAGCGCTCCGCAGCGCTTGCAGCGGTGGATGATCGCCCACTCGCCGCCTCTTCGCACCCAGACGGCCACGGGCTCCATGATGCCGCCGCAGTCGCTTTCGCGATCGCCCGGCTCAATGTCCACGTGCAGGCTCGATAAGCAGTTCGGGCAGTGGTTGCGATGGTCGCTGCCGGCGTTTTCCGGCGTGCAGAGCCGCCCACAGACCTTGCAGGTGAAGGTGTCGCGGCAGGCGTGGGTCTTGTAATAGCCTTTTTCAAAGGTTTTGCGTTTGTTCTCGCGGTTCATGTAGTCCTCCTGAAAAGCATGGCTCTCGGGAGGAACGGCGTGTGTCAGTAAATTTGCCGGCCCTCCCGGTCAGCGCACACGCTCCAGTAACACCGTTTTAGACTTCAAAAAACGGCTCCTTCATTTTAAAAATTCCGGCAGCCTGGAAAGGCTTGCCGCAGCTATCGTAACGCCGGAACGCCCCGTTGTCAAGCGCTCCGCGTTTTTCCCTCATTCCGCCGCACGCAGCAGCAGGATAGAGACGTCGTTGACGTTCGTGCCCGTCGCGCCGGTCTTGATAAGTCCGCCGACCGCGTCGAGCGCATGGTAGGCGTCGTTATCATTGAGCGACTGCACAGCGTCAACACCCTTTTGGCGCATCAGCTGCGCGGTCTCGCCGTCGGCGATGCCGCCCGCGGCATCGGTCGGTCCGTCCGTCCCGTCGGAGCCGACGGAGAAGACGAGCGCGTTCGAAAGTCCCTCAATGCCGAGCGCTGCGGAGAGCGCGATCTCCTGATTGCGCCCGCCGAGGCCCTTTCCCCTCAGGTGGACGACCGTTTCGCCGCCCATGAGGAACGCAAGGTTTTTCCCGTCACGCGCATGCGTGCGCGCAATGGAAGCAAGCATGCTCCCCGCCTCGCGCGCCTCACAGCAGAGGCAATCGGTGAGGATCATCGGCTCGTAGCCGAGCGCTTCGCACGCCGCGGCGGCCGCCGCGCAGAGCTCGCGCACGCTGCCGGTGATCTGCGTTTCGACATTTTCGAGCGTCTTCGGCGTCTCCTGTGCCAGAAGCGCCCACGCCCACTCCGACAGGCGCAGGCCGTACCTTTTCGCAATATCGAGCGCCTGCGCACAGCTTGAGCTGTCGGGATACGCGGGGCCCGAGGCGATCATGTCGAGCGGGTCGCCCAGAATATCGCTCAGCACGACAGCGAAGACCTGCGCCGGCGCGCAGTGCCGGGCGAAGCGTCCGCCCTTGACGGCGGAAAGCCGCTTGCGGATCGTGTTGATCTCCACGATGTCCGCGCCCGCGGCAAGGAGCTGATTCGTGACGTCCTGCAATTCCGCAAGCGGAAGCAGCGGCTTTTCAAAAAGCGCGCTGCCGCCGCCCGAGAGCAGAAAGACGACCGTGTCGCTTTCGGTCAAATCTTCCGTCAGCGCGAGCGCGGCGTCCGTGCCGCGCAGGGAGTTTTCGTCCGGCACGGGATGCCCGCCCTCAAAGCACGCGACATTCGCGATCTCACCTTTCACGTGACCGTACTTCGTCACGACCACACCGCCGCAGAAATTATCCTGCAAACACGCGCGGGCGGCGTGCGCCATCTGCCACGCGGCCTTTCCCGCCGCGACGAGGTACACCCTTCCTAAAAAGGTTTTGCCTTTCAGCGCGCGCTCGACCGCCGCGTCCGGCAGCACCGCCGCGATGGCGCGCGTGATGATCTTCTCCGCGTCCGCGCGCAGGTTATCCACAGGTTTCGACTTTTCCTGCATAAGCGCCCCTCCTTTTGAAAAAAGCTGCCGAAAAACGGCAGCTTTTTCGTTATCTTTTGATTTTACCATGCCCGTCTTACGGACACAAGCGGAATTCTCAGAATTCCAGCTTCTCCATGCGGTCGAACGCCTGCTTGAGCTGGTCAATGCCGACGGTGCAGGCGATGCGGAAGTGGTTTGCGCCGGTCTTGCCGAACGGGCTGCCCGCGCTGACGAGCACATGCGCGCGCTCAAGTAACTCCTTGCAGAACTGCTTGTCGTCGAGGCCCGTCTTCTCCACGCCGGGGAAGAGGTAGAACGTGCCCTTCGGGCGCACGAGGCTCAGATACGGGATCTTCTCGATGCGGTCGGCGGAGTAGAAGATGCGGTCGCGGTACGCGGTCACGTACTTCTCGCGGATCTCCTTGCGCATCTCAAGTAGTGCGCCTGAATGCCCGCGCGCTGCGAGACGGACGGCGCGGAGTAGACGAGCGAGCCGTTGATGCGGTTCATCACGTCGAGCAGTTCCGGCTCGGCGATGATAACGCCCACGCGCCAGCCGGTCATCAGGAAATTCTTCGAAAAGCTGTTGAGCGTGATGGTGCGCTCGGCCATGCCGGGCAGCGTGCGGATGGGGCGGAAGTCGCCCTCGTAGATGTAGGTCGTGTAAATTTCGTCCGCCGCGATAAGAAGATCATATTCCTTTGCCACGCGGGCAAGCATCTCCATTGTGGACAAATCGTAGCCCATGCCGGTGGGGTTCGTGGGGTTGTTGAAAATGATGGCCTTGGTGCGCGGCGTGATGGCGGCGCGCAGGCGCGCTTCGCTGATGGCATAGTCCTCCTCGGCGTAGGTCGGCACATCGACGCACACGCCGCCCGCCAGCTCGATCTGCGCGCGATACAGCGCGAAATACGGGGAAAAAAGACGATGACCTCGTCGCCCGGGTCAAGGATGGCAAACATTGCCAGCGACATGCCGAGGCAGCTCGACGCGCTCACGAGCACGTGGTCGCGCGGAAGGCTCTGGTCAAAGTCCTCCTCCCACGCCTTGCAGACCGCGGAAATGAGCTCGGGGTCGCCCTTGGGGTCGCCGTAGTGAGTGTGGCCGGCCTTGGCGTCGCGGAAGGCCGCGTTGATGATGGCCTCGTCGGTCGTAAAGTCCGTGTCGCCGATGCTCAGGTCGACAATGTCCTTGTATTTGGCCAGCGCCGCGGTGTCGAGCGTCAGGCCGGTGCCCGCGCTCTGGAAGCGCTTGGCAATAAAGTTTCGCTTCATGGGTGACTCCTCCTTGCAGATCGCCGCGGCAGCCCGATTTTTCAAGCGGCGCGTAGAAATGCTGAATTTTATTGCAGTATATGGCAGATTCCGACAGAATGCAATCGGTAATGTCGATAGAATTGCAGGCCCGCAGCCCTTTCATTTCGTTAACATGATAAAGCGTCATCGAACAGTGAAAACAGAACCGGCGCAAAATGCGCCGGCTCTGCCGTTTCTTTACCACGGGATGGTTTTGAACTGCTCGATCTCGTCTTGATGCTGCACGCAGCGCACAAAGCGCTTGCGGTAGATCGTGTAGCAGCCGTTGCAGGCAAGGCATTTGCTCCCGTCCTGCGCGCCGCTTTTGAGCTTTGCGGCAAAGTCCGGCTCGCAGATGAGCGCGTCCAGATAGAACGGCGTCTTCTGCCCCGCGCGGCGGTTGAAGTCGATGCCGCTGACCTCCGCTCCGTCCACGCCGCAGCATTCATAGAGCTGCAGCAGCGCAGGCAGGTCGCCGCAGCCGTTGCTGTCGGCCTTGACGATCATCGGGAAATCCGCGCCGCATGCCGCGCGCATCGCTCTCTTTGCACTTTTTCGCCGCGAAGGCAAACTGCTCAACCAGACGGTCGAGCTCTTCCCGAGTGAAATCCTCGGGGGGGCTTCGGCGGCGCGCCGTTCACGCTCTCGACGCCCTTGATGCCGCTGTGGCTGAGCTGGAAGAAAAGTTTACCGCCGTACCGGTGCACGCCGTCGCAGGCGCGGCGGAGAAGGGACTCGTCCGTCGCCTCGTCCAGCACGGGCTGGCCCGCGTCGGCACGCTGCATCTTGTCGACGCAGAAATGGCCGGTGATGACAAGGCCCACTTCGTTTTTCACAAGCTCGATGAGCGTATCCGCCCAGAGCGGCGTCACCTGACCCTTTTCGTCAGACAGATGCCCGTTCGTCGCCGAGCGGACGATGCGGTTTTTAAGCTCGCACGTGCCGAGCTTTACAGGGGTAAACAGAAGGTCCATAATCGTCTCTCCTTATAAGATCCGTTCGGCGATGAACATCATCAGCGGCATCGTGACCGGCAGCAGCAGATTCGATTGCAGCACGCTCTTGCTCGCCATCTCGGGCGAGCGGTCATAGCGCACGCCGAAGATACTGATGACCGTCGCCACGCTGCACCCAAGCACCATCACAATGCACAGGCACGTCGTACGATCCCAGCCGGTAAAGCGCAGGATCACCGCCGCGATGAGCGGCATGACAAGGCAGCGCAGAAGCGTGATGAGGTACAAAATGGGCTTTTTGAGCACGTCGATGAGCGGGCTTCCTGAAAGGAGACAGCCTATGATGAGCATCGACGTTGGCACGACGCAGTTGGCAAGACTGCTCAGGAATTGCAGCGGCGCACCGGTAAATTTCCATCCCGTGGCCAGCATGATGATCATGAGAACAGCTGAAATGTTCATCGGCGTAAGCATGCTCTTGAGCTGCTGCTTGAGATTATGATCTTTTTCGCGCCGGAAGCTCTGCATAATGAAAAGGAACATGTAGAGTGTGGCGCAGGGCACGGAAAGCGAGCCCAGTACCGTTCCTTCCGTGCCGAAAACCGCCGTGCAGAGCGGGATGCCAACAAAGCCGTTGTTTGGATAGGCCACGCTGCGGGTGAAAACAAGCGAATCGTCCTCATTCAGCCGGAGCAGTTTTGCAATCGGCTTGGCCAGAAGTGTAAACAGAATGAAGCAGGACATATAAGCCAGTGCGATCTTAATGACCTGAGAAAACGGCATATCGCCGAAATCCCCGCTGGCCGCCGCCAGAATATTACAGGGAAAAAATACATCCAGCAGCAGCATGGAAAGGAGGTCTGCCCCCTTGCGCTCCACTTTGCCCAACTTGCCCAGCAAAAAGCCGAGCATCATCATCGCTGCGAGAATCAAAACCTGCTGCAAAACCGTCTGTGCCATGTTATCCTACATCGTCCTTTATCTTGATCTAAATTACTTGAAATTCTCCTGCGCGTACTTCATCAGCTCCTCGCGGAAGTCGGGGTGCGCAATGGAGGCCATCGCCTCGGCGCGCTCGCGCAGCGTCTTGCCGGAAAGGCTTGCAATCCCGTACTCGGTCGCGACATACTGGATCATCGTGCGCGGGGCGGAAATCGTGCTGCCGCCGGGGATGGTGGCAAGGATATTGCTCTTGCGCTCGCCGTCCTTTGTCACACGGGAAGAGTTGATGCAGATGAAGCCCTTGCCGCCCTTGGAGCGGTACGCCCCCTCGAGGAAGTCCATCTGGCCGCCGACGCCGGAGAGCTGGCGCGTGCCGGTGCTCTCGGCGTTCTCCTGACCCATGAGGTCGAGCTGCACGCCGCCGTTGATGCTGATGACGTTGCTGAACTTTGAGATGCGCTCGACGGAGTGGATGTAGTCGAGATCGCCCGGGTGGAAAAGCTGCGGCTCGGCGTCGAGCCAGTCATAGAGCTCCTGAGAGCCCATGGCAAGGTTCCACGCGGAAAGGCCGGTGTCGAGCTCCTTGTGCGCGTTCGTCAGCTTGCCCGCCTGGTAGAGCTCAAGGAAGGCGTCGGAAATGGTGCCGGTGTGGCAGCCGAGGTCCTTCTTGTCGGACTCGGCGAGCATCTTGGCGACCGTGTAGGGCACGCCGCCCACGCCGAGCGACAGCACCGCGCCGTCGGGGATCTCATTCACCACGATCTTGGCGATGGCGATATCGGTCTCGCTGGGCGCGCGGTAGGAGCGCACGGGCAGCGGCTCATGCTCGCCCTCGACGATGTAGTCCGCTTCGGACAGGTGCACACGGTGCGAGCCGTCCACGCCCTGGAGCTTGGGATAGTGCTCGTTGATCTCGAAGATCACGGTGCGGGCGCTCTCAAAGATCGTGCGCCAGGCATAGTTCGAAATGCCGAGGCCGCAGTAGCCGTTCTCGTCGGGCTTGGAGACGGGAACGAATGCCACATCGCAGCGGATGTGCTTGTCGCGATAGAGGTACGGCAGCGAGCGCAGCATGACGGGCATGAATTTCACAAGGCCATTCTTCTGGAGCTTGCGCTCATAATCGCCGACGTGCCAGCTGTAATAGCTGAAACTCTCCTGCTCGGGGTCTGCTTCGACAACCTCGATGCGCGGGCGGATCACAAGACCGTCGCGGACCTTGACGTCCTTCACTTCACCCTTGCGCGCGAGGGCCTTGTCCAAAAGCTCGGGAAAACCCGCACCGAAGCCGTAGTCCACCCAGTCGCCGGACTGCACAGCCTTGACAGCCTGCTCCGGCGTAACAAATTTAGCCTGATAGTCGTTCATAAAAAACAGTCTCCCTTGGTTCGAATCGCTTTTAATGTAGCAGAATTTTCACCGCTTGTAAATCGTTCCGAAGCGGAAAGCGACCTCAAATCTTGCCGTTTCGCGGCGCGGCGCATTTTTCTGTTGCGCCTCCGGCGCGATTCTGCTATGCTTGCCTTAGTCTGATATTCCGTGCCTGAAGGAGGCTAACGCATCATGGTCGAAAATTATCAGGAAATGCTTTCGAGCGAGCACAGTGGCTTTATCCGTCACAACGGCATCCGCGTCGTTTCGGTCGACGAGGAAAAAAGCGTGCTGACCGCCGACGTCACGCCGGAAAATTCCAACATCTGGGGCGGCGTGCACGGCGGCTTTCTCTACGCGATGGCTGACACCGCCGCGGGCGCGTTCGCGCGCATCAACTACAGCCAGCACAACGTCACGCTGAACGGCTCGATCAACTATCTGCGCTCGACGGTGCAGTCCAAAGCGCTCACCGCCGTCGGCCGACCGGTCAGGGTCGGCGGTCACATCGGCTTTTTCGAGGTCAATATCACCGACGACACCGGCGCGCTGATCGCCCGCGCCGAGATCAACATGTATTTTCTGAAAAAGTAAGAAACGCGCTAAAAGGGAGCGCATCGGACCTTGCCCGATGCGCTCCCTTTTTCATTCTTGTGCTGTAGCCGCTCAGTTTTTCTGGCTTTTGCCCTTGATCAGCGCCGTCACCGCTTCGGCGACGGGCTTGCGGTCCGCGTCAAGGAAGAACACCTTGACCTTCGCCGCCTTCGACCAGTCGGCGTTCGCCCACTTGAGCGTCACGGTTCCTTCATCCCCCGCAGCTTCGCTCGCGGCATAGGCCAGGAATCTGCCGTCCTCGGCGTAGAGCGCCGCAGCGTAGTAAACCGCGTCCGCCTGCTTTTGGACTGTGACCTCGTTCTCGCCCATGCTCACGATGCCGCTGTCAGGGTCGTTCGCCTTCACCACGATGGCATAGGTCGAGAAGTGCTTGAGCGTCAGCACGGCGTTTCCGTCGCGGTAGGCCACCTCGACCGGCTCCTTTGTGCCGTCATCGGCAAGATACCAAGCCTGCAGCACACCCTGTTGCGTCCACGTAAACGGAACGGAGACGGTCACTTTGCCGTTAAAGCTGTGAATTTCCGTTCCGTTTGCCGTCAGGCTCACATCAAGCACCATGCCCTGTTCGATATCGCCGATGATCTCGGTCTGATCGCTGCTCAGTGCATCGCCGGTGCTGACATGCAGCTGAATATCGTTGCCGTCCGCTGTTTCGACGACCGACTGCATCGCCGTCTTGTCCAGCGTGATCGCCGCGTCCGCCATCTTGATCGACAGCGCCTTCGCTTCCAAATCAAGGACGTCGTTCACGGCGCTGACGGGCAGCGTCACTTTTTCCGCTTCCAGCCCGGACACATCGATCTGCGCCGTGCTGTCAGTTTCGAGCTGCTTTAAGCTCGTCCTGATCGACCGACTCGATCTTCACGGTACCATCGTCCGCCTTAGTATAGTAGGCGGAGCTGTCCTCCGTCTTATTGCCGATACGCTCCCACTGGGCGGTGCAGATCGTCGTCTTGCCTGCGTGCAGCTGTCCATCGTCAAACACGGTGGAAAGCTTATGCAGATCGCTGAGCGTATAAAGCTTATCTTCCTTGCTGTCCGGATCAGGGCCCACAAAGCCCGTCAGTGTAAAGCCGTCGCGGTGGAACACGGTCTTGAGCTCGTCCGCGTACATGTAGCGCCAGCTCGCCTGATTCGGCAGAAGGACAATGCCATCGCTGCAGCGCGCGCACCGTGCGCCGTTACCGCGCCGTTGCCGTCGAGGAAGATTTACCGCTTACGCTCACGGTTGTTGAGGCGGCATCGGTGCTCCGAATCGGGCGCACGTCTGCGTATAAGCTCATCCGATGTGGGCGGTTGAGATGTATCCGCTGCGGCAAAGTTATCCGCATCCCGCGTGAGGCGATTTTCGAATTCTTGAATTCATAAAAATTTTTGGGGGGAGGGACAAGTTTCTCTCCCCCTTTTCTATTTTACAATGTGACATCAATTAGGCAATAGGAGGAAACGCTATGCCCCGTAAATCAAATTCCCGCGCCGCACAGGGCGCGGGTACGATTAGAAAGAAGACCGTCACACGCAATGGGCAGACATACAATTACTGGGAGACCCGCATCACGACGGGCTATGATCCCGGCACCGGCAAGCAGATTCAACGATCGATAACTGGAAAGACACAGAAAGACGTTCGCGAAAAGATGCAGGCAGCGGCTGTCGAGCTCAACACTGGAACATACAAGGAACCGCTAAAGATGACCATGGGCGAGTGGCTCGATATTTGGGCAAAAGATTATCTAAACAACGTCAAGCCTCGCACACGAGAGATTTATGAAGCCTCGATCCGCAATCATTTAAAGCCCGCCTTGGGTACCATTCGCTTAGAAGCACTCGACACACCGACGATCCAAGCATTTTATAATGGACTCAGCTCACCTTGTAAGACACGCGATCATGCTCTCTCTCCTAAAACAATAAAAGACTTGCATGGCATTCTTCACAAGGCTCTTAATCAAGCTGCTGCTATTGGCTACTTGAGATTTAATCCCGCTGATGCCTGCAATATCCCCAAGGCAGTCCGTAAAGAGTTAACGCCTCTCGATACCGAGGACATACAGAAATTTCTCACTGAAATTCGAGGTAATCCGTCTGAAATTCTACTGTCGGTGACTCTTTTTATGGGATTGCGTGAAGGTGAGGTACTGGCCCTCAGTTAGCACAATATTGACTTTGAACACGGTACGGTTCTTATCAACTGCCAGTTACAGCGCTTTTGCGAGGATAAGGGCGTTTACCGCATTGTGCCCACCAAAAACAGCAAAGGTCGGACTATCAAACCTGCCACAGCCGTAATGGATCTGCTCAAGCGCCAAAAAGCAATACAGGCAGAAATGCGGCTTAAAGCCGGTACAGCTTGGGAAAATGCCGATTTTATCTTCACAAATGAGTGCGGACACCACTTTGATAACTCGACCATTTACCGCGCTTTCAAAAAGGCTACAACAGCAATTGGACGCCCTGACGCTCGCTTTCACGACCTGCGTCACTCTTACGCAGTCGCTGCTATCCAGTCTGGTGATGATATCAAGACTGTGCAATCAAATCTCGGTTATGCAACTGCTGCCTTTACTCTCGACGTTTACGGTCATGTCACAGAGCAAATGAAGCAAGCAAGTTCAGAACGCATGGATAACTTCATTAAAAGCGTGTCTGGTGGTGAAAAATGAGTTCTTTTCACTCTCATAAGGGAAAACTAAAGGGAAAACCATTCCTTAAAGGCAAAAGAAAAACCCTGTAGCCATTCGGGTAATGTTCATAGGGACACAAGTTGACACCATATCTTGCAAGGGGGCGGGCAGCGTTTGCTGTCCGCTTTCTTGCGTTTTTTCTCTGCTTTTTATTATGCGGGAAGCTCGAATACCTCGCTTAAGGGCGGCGCAATGTGCGGCTGCGCCTCGCCCTGCTCCATCGCGCTGTCCACCGTGCCGATGTCGCGGTACACGATGCGGATGCTCTGGTGGGAGCTGCGGGAGTATTTCTCCGTCCGCTCGCCTACCTCGATCCTCTGGATGAACAGCCGCAGCAGCTCCGGCGTCAGCTCGTCGATGGCGGTATACTGCTTCGCCTTCTCAACGAACGTGTTCACGTTGGCGGAGGCGGCTTTCAGCTTTTCCAGCCGGGCCTCCTTTTCGGGGATCTGTTCCTCCAACGCTTTCTGTTCGACGGTGTAATCGCCCGCCAGCATCCGGTACTGCTCATCGGTCACCCGCCCCAGTACATTGTCCTCATAGAGCCGCTTGAACAGCTTGGACAGTTCCTCTCTGCGTCGCCGCATGGTATCCAGATCTTTTTGGATCGTGTTCATCTCACGCCGCAGCTCCAGCGTATTCTTGCTGCCGATGTAGGCGGCGAACTGCTTTTCCTTCATCCGCGCGAAGTGCGTCACCCGGCGCAAGTCCTCCAGCACAATGGCTTTCAGTTCAAACTCCCGGATGTGATGCGGCGTGCAGACGGTCTTGCCCTTTTTGCCGTAGGTGTAGCACTTGAAGTTGTACTCCGTCCGCTTCATCGTGCTGGCTCTGTGCAGCACCAGCGGCTTGCCGCAATCCGCGCAGAACACCAGTCCAGAGAAGATGTTCGGCTCGTCCATGTGCTTGGGGACACGCTTTTTGTGCTGACGCACCTCCTGCACGATGTCCCACTGCTCCTGCGTGACGAGGGCTTCGTGGGTGTTCTTCACCACGAACCGCTCACTTTCGGGGCGCTCCACGCGCTGCTTGTTTTTGTAGGAGATCGTAGTGGTGCGAAGTCCAACCGAGTGTCCGAGGTAGACCTCATTGTTCAGAATGCTGGTGACGCTGTTGGAAGACCACAGGCATGGTCTGGTGGTGTCCAGTCCCCGATGGCTTTTCCCGGTCTTGCGGTAGTAGGCGTTGGACGGGTTCACCACCTGCTCCTTGGTGAGGATGGTGGCGATCCGCTTGGGGCCGTTTCCAGCGGCGCAGAGGGAGAAGATGCGCTTCACCACAGGTGCGGTGTCCTCGTCCGGAACCAGCGTGTTGGCGTCACCATCACTTTTCCGATAGCCGTAGGGCGGTCTGCCGCCCAGCCGCTCTCCCTGCTCCGCTTTCATTTTCATGACCGCGCGGACCTTGCGGCTGGTATCCTTGGCGTGAAGCTCGTTGGCCCAGTTGCGGATGGGGTTGAAGTCATTGCTGCTCTCCACTGTGGAATCCACGCCATCGTTGACAGCGATGAAGCGGACATTCTTCTGGGGAAAATATATCTCCATGTAGTAGCCCACCTGAAGGTATTCTCGCCCCAAGCGGGAGGCGTCCTTTACGATGAGGTTCGCCACCTGTCCCGCTTCGATCATCTCCACGATCTTTTTCCATGAAGGCCGCTCGAAGTTCGTACCAGAGTAGCCGTCATCCGCAAGGAAGATGGTGTTCTCGAAGCCCTTTTCTTTTGCGTATTTCTCCAGCAGGGTGCGCTGGTGCTGAATGCTGTTGGACTCTCCGGCCCGCTCGTCCTCCTGACTGAGCCGCCCGTAGAGTACGGTGTATTGCTGATTTTCTTGACCTGCCATAGTTACCTCCTTTTCGTTGGGGCAGGCCGGTACGGTAACACGAAGTATACCGCACCGGCCCTCGCAAGTCTACCGGAATTTTACTGCTCATGATGCTCCCGCTCTAACTTTGTATCGATGAGCCGCAGGAGCTTGTCTGTGGGTGTTGCCGATGCGCCGCCGGGGAATACGGAGGTCACAAGAAAGCACTTCCCACCAACCAGCATCGCCCGTTGACGGGTGAGGTCATCGCCCTCCCATTTGGCTGTGCTGTCACGGAACAACGTTTCCACGCCGCCGTCCTCGGAGCGGCGCAGGATGACCTGCTCCGGCCGGTAGGCTCCGAGGATGCCCGTGTCACGATAAATTTCCCAATCCTGTTTCATTCAAAATCATCCTCCTCATATTCGATCCTGCGCTGCTGATGCACCGCGCTCTCAAAACTCACTTGACCGTTGGTGCGCTTCACCTCATCCACGGCGTAGGCTCGCAGCTCCCGCGTGTGGATCGGGTCGACGCGGAAGTGCGCGGCGATGGTGTGGCACAGCATATTCAGTTCCACCGCGCACTTGAAAAGAATACGGCAGAGCCGATTGTTGTTGTCGTCCAGCGTGCCCTGAATGGCGGTGAGGATGGCCTGAGAGATGTAGGTCGTGTTGTCCTCCGTACCGAGATAGCCCATGTAGAACCGCAGGGCCTTATCCACGAATTCACTGCGGCTTTGACAGTTGTCTGCTTCCAGCCAGCCGTCCATGCGGCTGATCACGCTGGGGCGCAGCCAGATCGTGGTACTTTTCTTGTTATCATCCATTTTTCTTCTTTCCTTTCTGTGACGTCGGTCAAAATCGCCGCAAAGACCTGAAACACGGGACTTTTCCGGATGACCGACTGCGATTATTTTTTAAAACCGCCAAACCGACTGCGGTTGGCATTTCCCTGAAAAGCCCTGCACTGCGGGGCTTTGTGGGCGGGCTGCGGGCGCTTGCGACTGCGGCCTTTTATCTTGTGCTTTTATCGAACGGGTAAATAGGGGGCAAAAACCTCCGAAACGGGGCATGGCCGGGAGGGAAACACGCATCCCCAAAGGCTCAGTTTCCCATCGCCGGAGCGGGATTCACCGGGTCTTTTCACACATCGCCCACAAACGCCGCAACGTTCGCTTCAAAGGGGCTCGTCGGGTACACACGCCACCCCGGCCCCGAACCGCGCACACAGCGGCTCACACGGCGAAACACGGCGGGTTCTCAGGGTCGATGGTGACGATGTTTCCGGTAGTGGGATCATCGACACCATCGACCCTTTTCAGGCAGATCAGACGGTCGCCGTTGCTCTTGCGGAAGGACACCGTAATGCCGTTTCTCCTTAGAGCGTCAACGCTTTTGCGGATTCGGTGGGAGAAACTGTTGGGGGTCAGCCCCTCTGTATCGGCAGGGTCGATCTTTTCCAACAGCACCTTGGCAGGGGCGCTGATCTCCGGCTGCCGGCGCAGCAATTCAGAGAGAAGAAAAAGAATTCTCTCGTTGGGCTGCTCTTTCTGTTCGAAGTCATCTGACAGCAGCTTCCAGATATGATCCTCGCCATCGAACTCCAGTGCCAGTTCCCGGTAGGGGATGTCCCGCCCGGTGCAGTAGAGCGTGGCGGTGTTCTCTCTGCGCTGACTCTTGCGGAGGACGAAGTTGCTGTCGGTGGCGCCGCTGAGTCCGGTGGTGCCGGAGATCATGTTCATGGGATCATCGTCATTCATCTTCCGCAGGTGATGCACCAGCAGAATGGCGATGCGGTGCTTGTCCGCCAGCGCTTTCAGAACGCCGATGTCCCGGTAGTCGCTGGCGTATGGATTCGCGTCATTGCCTGCGGTGCGGATGCGCTGGAGCGTGTCGATGACGATGAGCCTGGTCTGCGGATGCTCTTTCAGGAATTGCTCAATCTGTTCCACCAGCCCGTTGTGGAGCTGCTGGGACATGACGGCGAAGTGCAGCGTGGGCGGCGCGTCCTCCGTGAGATCAAAGAGCCGGCTTTGGATACGCTGAAAGCTGTCCTCCAGACAGAGGTACAGCACCTCGCATGGGTGCGTGGCGAATGTCCAGAGCGGCTTGCCCTGCGCGGCGCAGAGACAAAGCCACAGTGCCAGCCACGATTTGCCGATCTTCGGCGCGCCTGCCAGCAGGTGCAGTCCCAGGGGAAGCAGATCGGCGACCACGAAGGAGACCGGTTCGTAAGCGGTGCTTTGCAGCGTGTCCGCGTCAATGGTTTGCAGTCGGTTCATAAAAATTTCTCCTTTCTGAGTTGGAGTGTTTATTTCTTTCAGGCCTGTGCTTGTATCGTAACATGGGGATTGACTTTTGAAAATAGGTAATGTATCATTTTACTACATACACTATATTGAGGCGAATACATTATCTACTGGGAGAGGGCTTATGTCTGTTTTAGGAAAAGACCTGTTTGATTTTCAGCGTTCGCATACGAACACAAAAGTGGAATTTGGCGCATCCGGCTACTGGGTGGAGATGATCCCGGAGATGCAGCCCTACGGAACTGTGCTGACGGAGATCCTAAATCTGGATGTCACACCTTTTCAGAAGCTGTTGGACAGGTTGAACACCGCTGTCCACGAAAAGAATTATGATGACGCTCCGCGTGCCTATATGGACATGCAGAAGGGTTTTGGATCTCTGCCGCTCTACCGATTGTATCTGATGGACTTCCGTTATTTCGGAGATATGAAGATCGAGGAATTTGTGGGTGAGGAAGTGCGGGAGGCATTTGCGAAATATGTGATCAATGAGGAGCGCGAAATACCATCCTTCATGCAGCAGCAAATCAAGGACATTCAGCTCATTCAGGAGCGGTACGCGTGGTTTCTGGACCGGGTTTTTGCAAACGCTGTGTTTGAAAAGAAAAAAGGCCAGAGAAAAGAATCTCTGGCGCAGTTGATCTATTCCAGCGGTTATGAGGCTTTTGTCAGCGGTGTCAGTTTGGGGAAGGACCCGGAGGTAGACGCGCCGCTGGTAAGAGCGCAGTACCGCATCCGGGGCGAAAGAGAAAACGCCGAGGTAGTCGAGAAGATGTATTTTGACCGGCTGCTGGATTTCGTCTATGTGGAGCTTATGAAGGGACTGCAGAAGGGGTTTGTACCGAAACGCTGTGCCAACTGCGGACGCTGGTTCTTGCAGATGCCGGGTATGACCTACGCCTATTGCGGCGAACCGGCACCGGGACAGGACGGCAAGACCTGCCGGGAGATCGGAGCCACCAGCAGCTTCCGCAGCAAGGTGCAGAACAACGATGTTTGGAAGGCTCATCAGCGGGCCTACAAAAAATATTTTGCCCGCACCCGAAAGGGGACGATGAGCAAGGGCGTGTTTGAAGTGTGGTCCCGGAAAATGGAGACGCTGCGGGACGATGCGCTGACGGAATATGACAGAGCGAAGAGCGAAGAGGAACGTCAGCGCATTGTGGATGAGGTCACGCAAAAACTGAATAAGCTGTGAGCGAAAAAACAGGAGGGAGCTGCGTCCGCAAATGCGGATGCAGTTCCCTCCTGTGCCGCAGTGCCGAAGCACTGCGTAGTCCCATTACGGACAGTGGAGCACTTCGCAGACTGCTCTGGATCATACTGACAACGGCTTGTGCTTGATTTGCGATGCAAATCTTGACTTTCCATCCAACAATCTGTACTCTTAAATCGTATTATGCTGCTGATATTATCTTTTGAGCTGTAAAGATGAGAAACCACCCAAAGGAAACGATGGTGGCATTTGAATAACGAGGGAGTGAGATATATGGAGCAATTACTGATTGTTGAAGATGATATCGGTTTGAATCAAGGCTTATGCAAAGCGCTGAAAGCAGATGCTCGGCAGATCATTTCCTGCCAAGACCTAAAAACGGCGAAGGAGCAGCTGCTTTGCGGCGGTGTGTCCCTGATCCTGTTGGATATCAACCTGCCGGATGGCAGTGGGCTTGAGCTGCTCCAGGAAGTCAAGGAAAACATGCCCGGAGTTCCTGTTATTCTGCTGACTGCCAACGACACCGATCTGGACATCGTAGACGGACTGGAGAGGGGCGCTGATGATTATATTACCAAGCCCTTTTCTCTTTCGGTTTTGCGGGCAAGGGTGAATACCCAACTGCGAAAGCAAGCGTCAAGCCATAAAAATGCGCCGTTCCATATGGATCTATTTCACTTTGACTTTGAGGCGATGACCTTTTATGTGGGAGATTCAAAAGTGGAATTGAGTAAAACAGAACAAAAATTACTGCGTCTGCTTGTTGAAAATCGTGGTCGAACCATGACCCGTGGAGACCTTGTCGACCGGATCTGGACAGATGGCGCAGAATATGTGGATGAAAATGCTTTGTCTGTTACGATCAAGCGTCTGAGGGATAAGCTTGGTGCACAGAAATACATTAAAACTGTCTATGGAATCGGTTATAGCTGGGTGATAAAAGATGAATAAAACCGGCATTGTGATCATACTGCTGTGTTTTCTGGCGGCGGCAGCTGTTGTGTTATGGGAGCGGAGAAAGACCAGAAAAACGATGGAAGAAATCGAAAGGATGCTGGACGCTGCCATGACCGGCTCCTTTTCTGAAACCAATTTTGATGAAAGCCAGCTGTCTGCATTGGAAACGAAGTTTGCACACTATCTTTCCGCAGCAGAAGCATCATCTCAAAACATAGCGCAGGAAAAAGACAAAATCAAAACCTTGATTGCGGACATTTCCCACCAGACGAAAACGCCGATTGCAAACCTGCTGTTATACAGCGAGCTTCTGATGGAGGAAACTCTGCCTGCATCGGCGAAGGCAAATGTGGAGGCGCTGTACAAACAATCGGAAAAGCTGCGATTTCTGATCGATTCTCTCGTAAAGCTTTCCAGACTGGAAAACGGGATCATTTCACTCTCCCCTCAGCAAGCAGCGCTGCAGCCGCTGCTTGAAAGCGTAGTAGAACAATATACCGCCAAGGCTTCTGAAAAAGGATTGTCTTTGCAAATGCAGGATACCGATGCTTTTGCTGTATTCGACTTCAAATGGACAGTGGAAGCGCTGGCTAATATCGTAGACAACGCCATCAAATATACAGAGCATGGCACCATTACTATTTCTGCCGTAAGCTATGAAATGTTTGCAAGGATCGATATATCGGATACCGGTTCAGGCATCCCGGAAAGTGAGCAAGCGAAGATATTTGCTCGCTTTTACCGCTCAAATAGTGTGCAGAAACAAGAAGGTGTGGGCATCGGCTTATACCTTGCCCGACAGATCATATCCGGCGAGGGCGGTTATATCAAGGTTGCTTCCGTTCTGGGGAAAGGAAGTACGTTTTCCATATTTCTGCCGAAATAGCAACAATTCTATCAAAACTGTTAGATTTCATTTTCCGCCGGAAAGAATGTGGAAAGAATCCTATGCGATAATCTGTATGTATCAAAGGATCATTTCCTTTCATACATACAGATTTCATGGAGGTACTCATTTGTGGATGTTTTACAGGCAAAAGACCTGAGAAAAATTTATGGCTCCGGCAATAACGCAGTTCATGCGTTGGATGGAGTTGATTTAAGTGTAAAGAAGGGCGAATTTGTTGCAATTGTCGGCACATCCGGCTCCGGCAAATCCACGCTGCTGCACATGCTGGGCGGGCTGGATCGCCCTACAAGCGGCACGGTCATGGTGGACGGACAGGATATTTTCTCCCTAAAGGAGGAAGCGCTGACCATCTTCCGCCGCAGGAAAATCGGCTTTGTGTTCCAAGCATATAATCTTGTTCCGGTGCTGAATGTGTATGAAAATATTGTTCTACCCATTGAGCTGGACGGTGGCAAGGTCAATAAGGATTTCGTACAGCAGATTGTACAGACACTTGGGTTGGATGACCGTCTGGATGCGCTGCCCAATCAGCTCTCAGGCGGTCAACAGCAGCGAGTAGCCATTGCCCGTGCGCTGGCGGCAGCACCCGCTATCATTCTGGCAGATGAACCCACCGGCAATCTGGATTCCAAAACCAGCCAGGATGTATTGAGCCTTTTGAAAGTCACCAGTCAAAAGTTCGCCCAGACAATCGTAATGATCACTCACAACGAAGAAATTGCGCAGATGGCAGACCGCATTATCCGTATCGAAGATGGTCGGATCGTCTCCCAGAACTAACGGGAGGTGGCTGCGATGAATGTCAAAAACAGAAAATGTATTCGAAAGCTCAGCTTAAAATCTCTTTATGCGAACCGTCGCCGCAATCTGATCGCTATTTTTGCCATTGCGCTGACAACGCTGCTATTTACGTCCATGTTCACCATTGTCTTGTCGCTGAACGCCAGCTATGAAACCTACCAGTTTCGGCAGGTAGGCGGCTATGCACACGGCACCTTTAAGGATGTTTCCCCCGAGCAGGCGGAACGCATCGCCGCCCACCCGAAGGTAAAGTCTGCGGGGGTACGGAAGGTAATCGGTATCACTGCGGAGGGGGTCTTTGCCAAAATGCCCTGAGATCAGCTACATGGATGCCAACTGCACTAAATGGAGCTATGCAACCCCTACTACCGGACGGATGCCCGAAAGCGGCAAAGAGGTGACCATGGACACGGCAGCGTTGCAGCTGCTTGGCGTGACGCCGGAACTGGGCGCAGAGGTCACGGTTTCCTATTCCATCACGGACAAGGATCAAACCGCCTTTACTGTAACAGATACCTTTACGCTGGTGGGCTATTGGGACTATGATGAACTAATGCCTGTTCATTACATCAACATCAGCCGCGATTACGCAGATGACATCGAAGCGCAGGCAGTGAAAACAGGTTTACAGCCCTTCCGCACTGACCTGAATGTCATGATGGCTTCCAGTACAAACATTCAAGGGCAGATGGAGCAGGTGGATACCGATCTCGGCTACACATGGGACAGCTATACCGATCCCAACAGCGTCCGGATCGGCGTCAATTGGGGATATACCTCATCCCAGCTGGAGTCGCATCTCGATCCAGAGCTGTGATCGCCATAGCAGCTTTTTTGCTGCTGGTGATTTTCACGGGGTATCTTATCATCTATAACATTTTCCAGATCTCTGTTGCGGGGATATCCGGTTTTACGGGCTTCTGAAAACCATTGGCACAACGCCCCGGCAGCTCAAACGCATCATTCGCCAGCAGGCACTTCTGCTTTGTCTGATCGGTATTCCGGCGGGGCTGCTGTTGGGCTATGGCATTGGCGCTGTTCTGGTACCTGTTGTCTTGCGCTCCACCCAGTTGGATGCGGGCATCACCACCATCAGCACTTCGCCTGTGATCTTTCTTGGCTCCGTGCTGTTTGCCCTGCTGACGGTGCTCTTGTCCTGCTCTAAGCCCGGAAAAATGGCAGCCAAGGTCTCTCCGGTGGAGGCTACCAAATATACGGATGCGATGCAGACCAAGAAAAAACAGCGCAGCACCCGGGGAGCAAAGCTCCATCAGATGGCCTTTGCCAATTTGGGACGAAACAAGAAAAAGACGGTACTGGTGGTGGTGTCTCTGGCACTGTCGGTGACACTGTTCAATGCGCTGTGTACCTTTGTGGGCGGCTTCAGCATGGAGAAGTATGTATCCGCCAAGACCTGCGCCGATTTTATCGTCAGCACGCCCGACTATTTCCGTTACAACCCGGCAGATGAATTCATCACGCCGGAACAGATCGAAGAGATCGCAGCAAACACAAAGGCCAGTCTTTCCGGCACGGGATATGCTGTGCGAAAACCCGTATATCTTTGGATGACGGAGGATGCTCTGCGGCAGGACTATGCAAGGTACGAAAGCGCCGAGCAGTTGGACAGCCATATGAGCCGCATGGAGCACCGGGGCGATATGGTGATGGGAGATACCAGAATCGAGGCTCTGGATAACAGCCTGTTTGACAAGCTGCAAGTGTTCGACGGAGATATTTCTCCTATGCTGGAGCCAAACAATAACGCTATTGCCATTGCGGTTTCCTTAGATGACTACGGTAATCTGCCCAATCCTGAATACTACCCCAAGGTGGGAGACACGATCACCGTCACCTATGCGGACGATGTGAAATATATCGACAGCCGCACCGGGGAACTCTGCACCGAAGATACACCGGAGGAGTACTTTCAGGCAAAATTGTATGGAGCCAGAGATGTAGCGTACACGGTCTGCGCCTTGGTAGAGCTTCCGTATTCCATGAGTTATCGTTATGGTGGTATTGGATATGAGACAGTTTTGTCTGTGGATACCGCACAGAGGGACAGCGGCGGTGCGGCCATTCCGATGCTCTACCTGTTCGACACAGCAGACGACGTTGACGAGGCCGAAGCAGAGCAATATCTATCGAAGCTCACTGCCGGTGAGTTTTCGCCCTTGATGTATGAAAGCAAGGCCACGGCTCGCTCTGAATTTGCTCAGTACCGGCAGATGTTCCTTCTGATAGGTGGTATCCTCTGTGCTATCATTGGGCTGGTGGGACTCTTAAATTTCTTCAACGCCATGATGACCGGTATTCTTTCCCGCCGCCGTGAATTTGCTGTGCTTCAGGCTGTAGGAATGACGAACCGGCAGCTCAAAACCATGCTGATCTATGAGGGATTGTTTTACGCAATGTCCTCCGTAGCGGTGGCCTTTATTCTGTCGCTGGCGGTGGGACCTCTTGCAGGAAATGCTGGGCAGTATGTTCTGGTTCTTTGAGTATCGGTTCACCATTCTGCCTGTCCTGCTGACAATTCCGGTATTTCTTCTGCTGGGGTGGCTGATTCCTTGCATGATGTATGACAACGCAGCGAAATGCAGTGTTGTAGAGCAATTAAGGGATGCTCAATAACTGTTAAGCAAAAAACGGCCCTCTGCCAATGAAAAGGCAGAGGGCTGAAATTTCATCTAATGTTATATCCTATATCAAGTCTGCGCATCCAATTGAAATGTGGCGCTCAAATAAACTTGGGATCAAAGGAAAAAATAAGTCGAGGGAAATTCCCTCGACTTATTTTTCGTGCCCTGTACCGTCCGGCCTGCCCCATAGGTCACATTGTGTACCTATGAACATGAATCCTTGAAACTACAGGGTTTTTACTTGGAGCTGCTGGGCAGATTCGAACTGCCGACCTCATCCTTACCAAGCGTCGTAGAGCCTTCCAGCCCTTGCAGTATAAGGCTTTCCGGCGGTTTTTTGTCCAAAAAGGATGAGGTCACAGCCTGCTTGTTCCATTGTTTCCGTCCGCTCATTTCCCCGTGTGGGTCACGGTGTGGGTCAAAGCGCTTTCAAGACGCGAACGAGGGGCGCACCTCCGACAGCGGTAAGCCGAGCCGCTGTGCCCTGTCCCGCTCATAGGTGACGCGAGTCACCTCTTCAATAAAGCTTTTCTCCTTCGGTGTGGCGCTTGCCCAACGCACGCTGTATTTGCGACACAGTTGAAAGAATATCTCATAAAAACGTTCTTCCTCTGCATCTTTGCGGCAATACCACGCCGCATCAGACGCCGGTCTGATTTTATTCATATCCATGCAAAGCACCTCCTCACAGAAAATCAATCCAGATAGGTGAAGAAAATTCGTTTGGCAGCTTCGTCCGCGATCAAATACCTTGGCGCGGAAGATTGAAAGGTTGGAAGTAAAACGGCCCCAAAGTCTTCCTCATAATGCTTCGCCAAGCTCGTCGTCTTCGCTTCAAGCACCACATCGCCGGTCAAACCGCTGTCAATGGACAGCTTGATGCCATAGGCGATCAGCAGCCTCCCTATCCCTCTGTACTTCGGGATTCCTCCGTCGAGCGTTGGATTTGACTCGGGCTGTGCCTCCATATACACAATGTGTACGACCAGCGCAGTCGGAAGGACCTCATATGCTGCCAGAGCAATCAGCTCATCTCCAACTCTGGCCGCGTATTTTTCATAGCCTTCATTAGCTAAGTATTCGCTGGCCCAGGAGGTCTGCCACAACGGTTCTCGGTCTGTCAATGCGGCATCCTGCGGCGTCATCGGCTCAATAGCCACCGGCACTTGTCGATTCATTGCATCGTAAACAAACGGTCGAAACTGCACAGCCCTCACCTCATAAACAGTATACCACGGTTTTTGTGAAAAATGAAGTGGGAAATTAAAGCTATCGCAGTCACGTTTTTTGTTCTAAAAATGCACCGCTGTAATCAAAGAGTACGACTACCGCCCTATCCTCTCCATACAACAAATCAGTAGACTGTAAAAATCATCTTAAATGGATTTTACATTTCAGGTGCCATTATTTGGACAAGGTATCATTTCGTTTGCCTGACTATCTAATTTCAACCCTTGCTGCTTGTACCTTTGGGCGAAAAAGATTATACTATAATTGATTTGTAAAATTCAAAGATAATAGTGGAGAACCATCATAATGAGTAAAATATTATTAGTAGAGGATAATCCGGATGCAGTAAAAAGGATAATCCGATATATCAATAAAATATTCGCTGAATTGGACGTGGTTTCTTTTCCCGAAGCAGGCGATGCCCTGCAATACGCAAAAGCGAACGATATTTCCTTGTTTATCCTCGATATTCAGTTAGAGGACTATAAAGGAACAAATTTAGCAAAGCAGCTCCGCGAATTGCCGGAATATAAATATACGCCGATCATTTTTGAAACGGCATTGGCAGGAGAAGAACTTTCAGCTTAGCCGCTTTGAGCAGAGCCTCTGCCTCCAGATAGAGATGTCCGTCCTTTGTCCGTGCGTCCTCCAGCGCATAAAAGAGCGCACCGTGGACGCGCTTCGGATCACGCAGATCTCCACCGGATTTTTGTACGATGGCGTCAATCCTCTTGAAGCCGAACCCCGGCACCTGACAGAGATTGAAGGGACTCTGTCTCACAATGTCCGCACAGGCAGGACCGAAATGCTGATAGATCTTCTGCGCGGTCGTCGGCGTGACCTTGAATGGAGCCAGCAGGGTCATCAGGACACGCATCCGGCTGGTTTCCGCATAGGCGTCCTTGATCTCCGCAAGCCGCTCCTTCGTAATGCCGCGAATCTCAAGAAGCCGGTCTGGCTGATGCTCCAGAATCTCCAGAGCATTGATGCCAAACTTTTCAATGATCGCGTCGGCGGTCTTCTCTCCGATGCCTTTCAGCAGACCGGAGGCAAGATAATTGCGGACGCCCTCCAATGTGGGCGGCACGATCTCCTGCCAATGATCGACCTGAAGCTGAAGTCCGTATTTTCCGTCCTTCCACTCTCCATCCATCTTGATCTTCACCGTATCCGTCTGCGGCAATTCGATGCCAACGGCGGTAAAGCGGATCAGGTGGTCGTGATAGCGGTAGGGACTCCGGGCCTCTGTGGGTACGCTGCTGTCCTCCGTCTTCATCCGAAGGACAGAATATTTGCTGGACGCATTGAAAAACAGTACCTTGTCCAGTGCTGCAACAATGCTCACAGCACATCACCTCCGTTTCCTTTCACGCTGCCTGCAAAGCAGCTTTTTTCACATGGAATCTTCGCCATTCAGACACCGTGACATACTGATCGTAAATATCAGGGTGTTCGTCCTTCAAACGCTCTAAGGCGTCCTTCGATATGCCTGCGGAGCGTACCGGATTGTAGGTTATGGTGTAGCTCTCCGCAAGACCGTTATACACGGCGGTGCAGCTTGTGCCCAATCGCTCGATGAGCATACCCTTCAACCGCTTGATGTCCTTGTCCAGTTTGTTCACATCAGCCGACAGCGTCTTTTTCTGCTCTTGCAGGGAAAGAAGCATGGACAACTGCCCAAACTGCGTCTGTCCCAGCAGTATGGGAGGCGCGTCCTTGTCCGCAGGCCCCAGCTTTCGCCGCAGGCTTTCGAGGATCAGGTCACCGTCCGCTTCCACATAGGGAGGCGGCGTTTTTGTTAGGACATGATTCTCCCAGAAGTCCCGTTCCAAAGCAATCAGTTCTTCTTCATAGGCCATGTCACGGTCGATACGGCGGATGATTGCCTCGTCTTCCGAATTTCCGTAAAGGCAGCAGAAGTAGACCCGGTCAATGTTCATGACCGCCATGTAGTGCCGCCCCTGCGATTCATAGTAGATAGGAACGATTTCCTCGCCGTTGTACCACCAGTTATCCTTGGCATTATAGTTCGTGGTCTTGATCTCAAGGATGGCTGATGTACCGTCCGGCAGCTCCACCATGTAATCCAGATCCGCCAGCATCCAAGGATATTGGGGATGCCGGAACATGAATGGCCGGCGGTAGATCTTATAGCCCGTCTTATGAGCGAAGATCTTGGCAACCAGTGGCTCCAGCAGGGTTCCAACTTCCAACTGGACCCAGTTTTCGGCATCATCCGCTGTGACGATATTCAGCTTGTCATAGTAGAGATCCCGGCCGGTACGGAATGGTGAAATCCCGAGAACGGCAGCGGCGTCACTTCCGCCGATGCCCTTGCGCCGGTATTCCAGCCATTGTTCACGCGGCAGACCTTCTGTGCTGACAAGAATTTGCGGAGCGTAACACTTTGCGTTTTCCATGGATGCATTCCTCCTCGGTTTCATATTTGATGCGCGGCTTATTCAAAAGCCGCTTCTCTCTGTACCTGTGGTACGGTCGGAAGGAACGTCTGGGATGCCCTCCGGGTTTCCATTTTCGTCTGAATTTCATTTCTTGTTTCCACCTTTCTTGATGATATATCCTCAAAGCCTTTCGGCATTTGGGCGCAAAAAAGCGGGAACAACGATCCTGGTAAAATCCAGTATGTTTGCCTGACAGCAAACTCTCGTCATTCCCGCAGCATGGGGCGGTGCCCCGTAAAACAAAAAAGCCAGCAGCAGCCGGCTTTCATGGCACAGCAATACTACTGACAAAAACGTACAAACCTGACAACGTGCGCAGGTGGATCACTCCACACACAGATCATTGACCTATGCCCAAAGGGAAATTGCGCAAAACTCATTTACGGGCAAAGTGTAACACAATATATATGACAAGTCAATACTTTTTCTCCTTCATATTGTGTCTCAAATAGGTTTTGTTAGCTATTGTGGCGTCGAGCAGCAGTAACATCAAATGCTATGCATATCAGCACAGATACACTCTCACGCTGCAAAAAGGAGTGTCACCTGATAGTAAGTTCGCTATCAGGTGACACTCCGGAAGGGTCAACTTAGCTGTCAACCTATCAACAGCAAAACAACGCTCTCTAATAGAAGTGCCCCAACACAGCATAAATCAAACCACGCAGATTTTTTCTTTTCTTCTACCGCTCGGAGCGCAAAAAATGCAAATCCAAAAGCAATAAAAAGCAAATCGCTCCAGTGCTTTGGATATGCCTTGACTGGAAGTAAAATCATAACGGTCAAAAATAGTGCAAGGCTTATCACATACTGTGTGATATTCTTAGGTAATTTTTCCATGTTATTATCCATTCATACAGCGATACACAACCGTATCAGCGTCTTCAATATAGTTCTGCTGATTGGCGCTTGCATACCATTTTGTGTACAACTATGTTACCGTCCCGTACCCGATAACCCCCGGACCGCTGGGGCGCTGATACGAAAGGACTCTTACAGAAATAGCGTGGATACCATCTGGGTGCACCGTCCCGCCAATATTGCAAATCTTTCCTAAAAGTACTCCTGCCGCAAAAGCTCCAAGAGGATTAAATCCGAGTGCAGCGATAACGACCGTTACAAATGCACCAGAGGTCATATCGAGCAAATCCTGCATAAATGTAATATCTTCCTTTTGGGTACCAATTAGTTTACTACCGCTGTATTTCCTACTAAAACATCCCTCCCCTCTCATAAAACTAAATACGACAAGGGAGGGAGTTTTTGGACACAACGGCTATTTATTTTTCGCAAACACTTTCTGCTAACCTAACCAGATCTTTGGCAGTGAAGAATCCGGATATGAAAAATCCAGCGTTGTCAGCAGTCATCCATACGATTGTGTTACCGATAGCAGCGTCATCGCTGATCAAAATGTCGGCAGTGCAGCCATCTACGGTTACCTTTTCAACGGCAGTATTTGTTGACTCGATTTGCCAGAATGTCTCATCTGGCGGACTTGCATAATAGAATTTCAGTATCTCACCCTCGTCATTCATATAAATGACCGACGAAGTATTTCCTACACTATCTTCTAATATCTGTGTATATCCTTCGGGGATCCAAGTTAAATAGTAGTTATTCTTTCCTTCATTGCTGGTACGCCCATCCTCAAAATGATATATAAACAGCTCTTCGTACACCTCTTTGACCCATCCAAAAAAAGATGCTCTAGCCTCTGTATCGACGGCCAGCCAAGCACTTCCGCCAATGAGGACTGCAAGTATAATAACGGCAACTTTGTGCATCATTTTATAGAAATAAGGATGATCTGCGCGCTTTTTCAGCTTTCTGATTTTTCTTTCAAACGGTTCAGAAAACTCATGAGGACGAATCGCGTCGTAACCTTCTTCCATATAACGCAGATATAAGTTGCTGGATTTTTCAGCAGCCGCGCGTAGTCGCTCATCAGTGATCAAAATTCGCCGCCTCCTTCTTTGTACAGTATCTCGAGTTGCTTTTTCGCTCTCTGATCGATTTTCTGCGCCCAAGATAACGTAATTCCCAACATCTTTGAAATTTCACGCAAATTGTAGCCATGATAATATTTCAACCAGATAACATGACGTTGCTGCTCCGGCAACTTAAGAATAGCCTCTGTTAGCAAATCATCTGTGTGAAGTTCTGCACTCAGTTGATTAAGAATTTCATCGTTATATTCCGCAGTGGGATGGCGGCCATTCATTCGCAGCATATCAGTCACTCTGTTGTCAACTATAGTTACGACGAGCTGCTTTGTTTTTGGACTCACCGGATCAATTATTTTGATATTTTCAGCTATTTTCATAAAAGCGTAATGTACTGCGTCCTCCGCATCCTGTTCATGGTGCAAACGCTTATAGGCGACATAGTACATAAGCCCACGGTATTCCCGGTATATGTCTTCGAATTTGCTCTTGTCTTCTTCTGTCTCGATCGTTTGAAGATAAATCAGCATAGTCTTGGCTCCCTACCTGTTATGTTGGTATTATAACAAAGCGGGAAAAAGGTGTCCAGTAATTGTAGTGCCTGTCAGCACCGGAAATAAGGTTGATTAAGCTTTTCAGAAGTAACCCTTGCCATTCCATTTTTCCAGAATGGCAAGGGTTTATCAGGTATGTATTAGCCCAATCACAAAAGCAGCCGAAGCCATAGTCTTTACGGCTAATATATGACACTATTCATCGCTCAAGAGGCCATCTACCACTTTAGCGAAGTCAGTGTCGTTTATAACCAATAATTCATCCTCACTCAAAAAATCCTCCCGTGTATCAGGGGTTCCTGTTACAATAACGCCATTATCGGTAGGTGAAAACTTATATTCGGTTAAATTGTCGGAGACGATAATGTAAGGAGCATCTGTGGATGCAGAACAATCTTGCAGAACAGAAAAATCATCCGCAGTAAGCGCCGTAAGCGCCTTCTCCATATCCGATGCCGCAGTAACAGCGTTCTCACCTACAAGTGAGGTTGACGTCCCATCAGGGAAAGTAATCAGAATTAAGGGCTCATTCGAAGCACGAAACCGGCTACACCATTCCATGAACAATGAGTTTTCTACATCTTCAGAGGAGACATCAGACTGATTTTGACATCCAGAAAAGCAAACTGTCATGACGCATACAAACAGCAGTATATATGCTCTTTTGATTTTTTTCATAATACAATCCATCTTCTTTCCATTAATTGACTCGAGAAACAATTTCAGTAGCGTTGTAGGGGACCGGAATGCTGGTAGTGGGCCATCCCATCACAGCGGGGTGCGCGGCGTTATCAATATAGCTGATAGTGTTCAAAACCATCACTCTGCCATTGCACGACTGAATATCGTTGAGAATTGACTGGTTAATACTGGCGGTAGTATAAAGGAGGGTATTAGCGCTTCCTGTAATATTCGGTAAGGCATTGAAATATATTAAGTTATCAGGCGTTAACTGGAGCCCCTTTACTATTCATCTTTTAGCCATTTGTGGCACTGATAGTAACCGGGGATTGCTCTATTCCATTCACGGAAAAATTGACAACCATGGTATAGGTTTTTCCCTTTTTGACTGCCGCACTTTTTGTCATCTTCAAAATGCCAGATCCGCTTCCGTTCCAGCTTGCGATCAAATCGCTGCCACACCGGAGTTCCATCGTCGCCGAAATCTCATCTGTCATCTTATCGCCGACAATCTGAATTACACATGAGGCGTTATTCCCATCGAAGCTCAGGTGGGGCACCGAGGTAATGCTGCGGCTTTGGATCGCATGTGCCGAAACAGAAAGAAGCATCACCAGAATAAGAGACATGCAAAAGAAACGCTTTTTCACTAATCTCACCTCCCTTCATTCTCTTAAATACGACAGCGAGGTGTATTTTGGGACAGGATAGCTGATATTTTTTCTTTGCAGTGATAGAATTTTATTGGACAAATATTAAGCCCTCGTAAAACGACTACGTTTTACGAGGGCTTATCTATTAACTTTTTCTGTAACTTGCAAAATTTGTCTATGTTTCTCCGTATTTATTGTGTGAACGGCTAATAGATATGCCTTGAACCTTGAAAACACCGCATAGAATAGCGCGGCCACATAGATTCGTCTGGAAGTTATACAGGATTGGCTGACAGTATGCTCTTGCGTACCTGCCGAGGAAGTGCTGCATAGCGGCAGCCTGCAAATACGCGGCCTGAATCGAGGGCGCAGGAAATGGTCCAGAAATGAAATCACAACTCTACAAGAATTTTATGCTTGGCAACCGCTATTATGGAGTGTATAATGTGCCTACCCTGCTAAACAATTAGGAAAGGAGGCACTATTGCATTCTATAACGGTTTCCAAGCTGCAATAGGAGGTATTACCTTGTCTGACCAAATTTGCAGCAACAATGTTCAACGTACCTACACCGTCGAACAGGTCTCTAAAATCCTTGGGATTAGTCTCCGCAAGACCTATTACCTCTGCGAGCACACAGCTGATTTTAAGGTCATTCGGCTTGGGAAGCGGTGCCTGCGCATTCATAAAGAGTCTTTTGATTCTTGGTTCAATGCGTTGGATCAGCCATAGAGCATCGAACAAGAAAGGAACCGTTATGGCAACATATACTATTCGTGGAACATCTCACAACATCGTCTACACCTATAAGACGATTGACGGAAAACGTAAACAGCAATGGGAATCCTATTCCTCGGAGTTGGAGGCGATACAGCGCAAAGCATACATCGACTATCTCCAAACTCAAAATAGGGCATCTGATATTACTCATGAGGCTGCTGAGTATCGCCGCAAAAAGGCCATTGAGAAAACAGCTCAAAAAATCGCCGCAGAAAATGTAGCAGTTGTTGTCGAGCCTCCGTCCATCGAAAATGAAGACAATATGAGCAAGACCTACCGAGAATTCATGGAGCGCTTTTTGCCGATCTATGCAAGGAAACGGAACTTCTCGCCCAAGACCTACGACAGCTATCGTCAAAATCTGGAAACACACATCTACCCTTACTTTGGTGATTGGGTCATGAGCTCTATTACGAGCAGCGCTATTGACGGCTTCATTGACTATCTTTTTCAAAAACCATGTCGTGGAAGCAAAAGTTATGGCAAATGTGCTTCGGAGATTCCGACTCTGAGCTCTGGAACCGTAAAAAAGTGCTATAACATTCTTACTCTTGGCTTTGAAACAGCAAAACGATGGAACTATATCTCGGAAATTCCCAACACCAAAGGTCCGTCTGAGCACTACAAGAAGCGCAAAGCCTGGTCTTCTGAGCACATCTCAAAAATTCTCGACCAAATTCAGAATGATCCCATTCTCCATCTCTCGGTACATCTCGCTTTTATTTGTTCACTCAGAGCGGGGGAAATTGTTGCTATCGATATCAACTCAATTAACCTTAATGAAGGCAGCATGTGGATATCCCAGATTCTCGAGCGTGTCTCTGACGAGTCCCTCAAAACTCTTTCCAAAGAAAAAATAGCTAAAGTTTTTCCAAAGCAGTTTTCTAACGCTAAAAGCCGCCTTGTCCTAAAAACGCCGAAGACGGAGGGCAGTTTGAGAAAACAGTACCTAACTCGTCCATTGGTTCAAGAAATCAAAGAGCGCATTGCGGAAATCAACAAAGCGAAAGAACTCCTTGGTCCAGAATATCAGGACAACGGTTTTCTGATTTGTCAACCCGATGGACGCCCTGTTGATCCAAATAATCTCTGCAAATCCTTTAAGGAATGGCAGAGTACAATGAATATCACAGATCAAATTGATCTTCAGGGCCTACGCAAGTCAGGGCAGATGCACAAAATCAGATTGACGAAAAACAATTATCAACTTGTCGCTGCTAACGCTGGGCAATCCCCTGAAGTACTTATGCATCATTACAATGAAGCGCTTGAAGCCGAAAAGCAGCAGCTTGCCTCGATGGTTGAATCAAGTTTTTATCCATCACTTGAAAAAAAGAGTGAGACAGCAGCAACTCTTGACCCAGCCGAAATTTTGAAACTAATTCAGGAGAATCCTGACCTCGCAGCGAAACTTATGCAGCTATTAAAGGTCTCTGCATAAGATGACACTCTATGCAAACACTTTTTCGATTAGCACGATGTTTAGCATGATCTTTAGCAGAACCCGTAAATCAGAGCATTTGAGGTCCTTCGCAGAAAAAGAAAAAACCTCGAAACCATTACGATTTCAAGGTTTTTTATGGAGCTGCTGGGCAGATTCGAACTGCCGACCTCATCCTTACCAAGGATGCGCTCTACCTACTGAGCTACAGCAGCAAATGGCGACCAGGAAGGGGTTCGAACCCTCGACCTCCGGCGTGACAGGCCGGCGTTCTAACCAGCTGAACTACCTGGCCATTTACTAAGGCGTTCTAATCAAAGAACAAATTTATTATAACATTTACAAGCGGACTTGTAAAGTATTTTTTATGGCAGGGGCAGAAAGACTCGAACTCTCGACACGCGGTTTTGGAGACCGCTGCTCTACCAACTGAGCTATACCCCTATGTGGTGGGCCTTCGGGGACTCGAACCCAGGACCAACCGGTTATGAGCCGGCCGCTCTAACCAACTGAGCTAAAGGCCCAAGTGATTGTCTATCCCTGATTTTTGAAAAAGAAAGAGTGCCGCCACCAGAGTGGCGGCACTCTTGGCTCCCCCTGTTGGACTCGAACCAACGACACCGCGGTTAACAGCCGCGTGCTCTACCGACTGAGCTAAGGAGGAGTGTTGGCGCTACCTATCTTTCCGGGCCGTCTCCAGCCAAGTATTGTCGGCAGAAGCGAGCTTAACTTCCGTGTTCGGGATGGGAACGGGTGGACCCTCGCCCTAATCAGCACCAACTGCTATTGAAACTGCATCTCTACAGTAACAAACCTTTATTCATTTGTCAAGTTCGGAAAATGGTGACCCGTACCGGATTCGAACCGATGTTAACGGCGTGAGAGGCCGCTGTCTTAACCACTTGACCAACGGGCCATGCCTTGCGTCGTGGGGTCCCCACTGGATGGTGCTCCCATCCAGTGGGATGGTACACCTTCAGGGACTCGAACCCTGGACACCCTGATTAAGAGTCAGGTGCTCTACCAGCTGAGCTAAAGGTGTGCATGTCTTTCAAATCGAACCTTCAAAACCGAACAATGTAACTTCAAAGCTCCTCTCAAGGCCTTGCCTGCTTCATTCGTAGGTCAAGCCCTCGGACTATTAGTACCGATCAGCTGCACACATTACTGCGCTTCCACCTTCGGCCTATCAACCAGATCGTCTTTCTGGGTCCTTACTCCTTGAAGGATGAGAGATCTCATCTTAGGGGGAGTTTCACGCTTAGATGCTTTCAGCGTTTATCTCGTCCGTACATAGCTACCCAGCTATGCCCCCTGGCAGGACAACTGGTGCACCAGAGGTACGTCCATCCCGGTCCTCTCGTACTAAGGACAGCTCCCTTCAAATCTCTTACGCCCGCAACAGATAGGGACCGAACTGTCTCACGACGTTCTGAACCCAGCTCGCGTGCCGCTTTAATTGGCGAACAGCCAAACCCTTGGGACCGAATTCAGCCCCAGGATGCGACGAGCCGACATCGAGGTGCCAAACCTCCCCGTCGCTGTGGACGCTTGGGGAGATCAGCCTGTTATCCCCAGGGTAGCTTTTTATCCGTTGAGCGATGGCATTTCCACTCACATACCACCGGATCACTAACTCCAACTTTCGTTACTGCTCCACCCGTCGGTGTCGCAGTTAGGCTCGTTTCTGCGTTTACACTCACTGCACGATTTCCGTCCGTGCTGAACGAACCTTTGAGCGCCTCCGTTACCTTTTTGGGAGGCGACCGCCCCAGTCAAACTGCCCGCCTAACAGTGTCCCCCGACCGGATTCACGGCCGCAGGTTAGAAACCCAGCAGTACAAGAGTGGTATCCCAACAGCGACTCCATCCAAGCTGACGCCTGTATTTCTCAGTCTCCCACCTATCCTGTACATGTACTACCGAATTTCAGTATTAAGCTGCAGTAAAGCTCCATGGGGTCTTTCCGTCTAGTTGCGGGTAACTGGCATCTTCACCAGTACTACAATTTCGCCGGGCGGGCTGTTGAGACAGTGCCCAAATCATTACGCCATTCGTGCGGGTCAGAACTTACCTGACAAGGAATTTCGCTACCTTAGGACCGTTATAGTTACGGCCGCCGTTTACCGGGGCTTAAATTCAATGCTTCGTTGCCTGACATCTCCTCTTAACCTTCCGGCACCGGGCAGGCGTCAGCCCATATACGTCATCTTTCGATTTAGCATAGACCTGTGTTTTTGGTAAACAGTTGCTTGGGCCATTTCTCTGCGACCCCCGTAGAAACTCCCCTTCTTCCGAAGTTACGGGGTCAATTTGCCGAGTTCCTTAACAACCCCTTCTCCCGTTGGCCTTAGGATTCTCTCCTCATCTACCTGTGTCGGTTTGCGGTACGGGCACCTTAGCATACCTCAGAGCTTTTCTCGCCTCCGAACATCGCGGACTTCGCTACTCTAATTTCGCTCCCTTTCGCCCGGGTCAACCAACGCCCGGGTTCCGCTATTTCTGAAGTGTCCCTCTGTTTAAGTTTCGGTGGTTACGGAATTTCTACCGTATGTGCATCGCCTACGCCTCTCGGCCTGAGCTTAGCTCCCGACTTACCTTGGGCGGACGAACCTTCCCCAAGAAACCTTAGATTTTCGGCCATTATGATTCCCACATAATTCTCGCTACTCATTCCGGCATTCTCACTCCAGTACAGTCCACCAGTGCTTCCGCTCTGACTTCACCCCATACTCGACGCTCCCCTACCCCTGTACCTAAGTACAAGCCCAAGCTTCGGTTTCATGCTTAGCCCCGTTATATTTTCCGCGCAGAGTCACTCGACCAGTGAGCTATTACGCACTCTTTTAATGAGTGGCTGCTTCTAAGCCAACATCCTGGTTGTTTTCGCAATTCCACATCGTTTTCCACTTAGCATGAATTTGGGACCTTAGCTGTGGGTCTGGGCTGTTTCCCTTTTGACAACGAAACTTATCTCACGCTGTCTGACTGCTATGCATCAATTATCCGGCATTCAGAGTTTGATAGGTCTTGGTAACCTTATCGGCCCCGCCACCATTCAGTGCTTTACCTCCGGTAATCTAACATAACGCTAGCCCTAAAGCTATTTCGGGGAGAACCAGCTATCTCCGAGTTCGATTGGAATTTCTCCGCTATCCACAACTCATCGCCCACTTTTGCAACGGGGGTCGGTTCGGCCCTCCATGAGATTTTACTCTCACTTCAGCCTGCTCATGGATAGGTCACCCGGTTTCGGGTCTATGGCAACGAACTTTACGCCCTATTCAGACTCGCTCTCGCTTCGCCTCCGGTACTCAATACCTTAAGCTTGCTCGTTACTATAACTCGCCGGACCGTTCTACAAAAAGTACGTCATCACACGTTAACATGCTTTTGACTGCTTGTAAGCACAAGGTTTCAGGTTCTCTTTCACTCCCCCTCCCGGGGTCCTTTTTCACCTTTCCCTCACGGTACTGCTCCTCTATCGGTCATCAGGTAGTATTTAGGCTTGGATGGTGGTCCACCCGGTTTCCCACGGGGTTTCACGTGTCCCGCGGTACTCTGGATCCAGACTGCCAGTCTTCATTTTCAGATACAGGGCTCTCACCTTCTATGGCCGGCTTTCCCACGCCGTTCTCTTAACTTCCTCTGGTCATGATGTCTGTCCGCAACCCCGGAGAATAAAAAATCCTCCGGTTTGGCCTCCTCCGCGTTCGCTCGCCACTACTAGCGGAATCTCGGTTGATGTCTTTTCCTGGCCCTACTTAGATGTTTCAGTTCAGGCCGTTCCCTTCGTACGCCTATTTGATTCAACGCACGATGCTCAAGTATTGCTTGAGCGGGTTCCCCCATTCGGAAATCCACGGATATAACGGATATTTGCTCCTCCCCGTGGCTTATCGCAGCTTGTCACGTCCTTCGTCGGCTCCTGATGCCAAGGCATTCCCCTTGCGCTCTTTTCAGCTTGACCTATCGAATCATTTGCTGATCCTCAAAGTTGAATTATGCAGGCAATTTAACAGGATTTTCGAAATTGTAATTGTTACCCATCTATACGATGTTCCACAATTAAAACTAAAAATACGTTCTTCTGTTCTTTCAAACAAAAGACCTCTCTGTTGCCTTGCTTATCACTTCTTCATTACATTGTTCAGTTTTCAAGGTTCGATCTTCCAACTGCTTTTGCAGCCAGATTTGAAGATCTGTCTTACGCCAGGTCTTCAAATCCAACGACAAATGTCACTGGTATGGTGGGCCCGAGTGGGCTCGAACCACCGACCTTACGATTATCAGTCGTACGCTCTAGCCAGCTGAGCTACGGGCCCGTATGAACTTAAATGGTGGAGATAGTCGGGATCGAACCGGCGACCTCCTGCTTGCAAGGCAGGCGCTCTCCCAGCTGAGCTATATCCCCAAGCTATCTTCGCTTCCCGCAGACTTCATCGCCTGCGCCTTCTAAATTAAACAACGAAATGTCTTCAGGACCCTGACCTTAGGACGTTACAAGCTTATCTTTCAAAGCTTGAAGTCTCCTTAGAAAAGGAGGTGATCCAGCCGCTCGTTCTCGAACGGCTACCTTGTTACGACTTCACCCCAATTATCGAACCCACCTTCGGCCGCGCCCTCCTTTTTCAGGTTAGGCTACGGACTTCCGGGTGTTCCCGACTCTCATGGTGTGACGGGCGGTGTGTACAAGGCCCGGGAACGTATTCACCGCGGCATGCTGATCCGCGATTACTAGCGATTCCGACTTCATGCAGGCGAGTTGCAGCCTGCAATCCGAACTGGGACGGCTTTTGGGGTTTGCTCTGCCTCGCGGCTTTGCTTCCCTCTGTTGACCGCCATTGTATTACGTGTGTAGCCCAGATATAAGGGCATGATGATTTGACGTCGTCCCCACCTTCCTCCGTTTTGTCAACGGCAGTCTCGCTAGAGTGCTCTTGCGTAGCAACTAACAATAGGGGTTGCGCTCGTTGCGGGACTTAACCCAACATCTCACGACACGAGCTGACGACAACCATGCACCACCTGTCTCTGCTTTCCCCCCGAAGGGCACCTAATGTATCTCTACTTCGTTAGCAGGATGTCAAACCACTGGTAAGGTTCTTCGCGTTGCTTCGAATTAAACCACATAATCCACCGCTTGTGCGGGCCCCGTCAATTCCTTTGAGTTTCAACCTTGCGATCGTACTCCCCAGGTGGAATACTTATTGTGTTAACTGCGGCACGCAGGGGGTCAGTCCCCGCACACCTAGTATTCATCGTTTACAGTGTGGACTACCAGGGTATCTAATCCTGTTTGCTCCCCCACACTTTCGCGCCTCACCGTCAGTTATCGTCCAGCAATCCGCCTTCGCCACTGGTGTTCCTCCTAATATCTACGCATTTCACCGCTACACTAGGAATTCCGATTGCCCCTCCGACACTCAAGATCTACAGTTTCAAATGCAGTTCATGGGTTGAGCCCATGGATTTCACATCTGACTTGCAGACCCGGCTGCACGCCCTTTACACCCAGTAAATCCGGACAACGCTTGCCACCTACGTATTACCGCGGCTGCTGGCACGTAGTTAGCCGTGGCTTATTCTAGAGGTACCGTCTTCTGCTCTTCCCTCTTAAAAGAAGTTTACAACCCGAAAGCCTTCTTCCTTCACGCGGCGTTGCTGGGTCAGGCTTGCGCCCATTGCCCAATATTCCCCACTGCTGCCTCCCGTAGGAGTCTGGGCCGTATCTCAGTCCCAATGTGGCCGTTCAACCTCTCAGTCCGGCTACTGATCGTCGCCTTGGTGGGCCGTTACCCCGCCAACCAGCTAATCAGACGCGAGGCCATCTTGAAGCGATAAATCTTTGGCATAAAGATCATGCGACCTCTATGCGTCATGCGGTATTAGCAGTCGTTTCCAACTGTTGTCCCCCTCTTCAAGGCAGGTTCCTCACGCGTTACTCACCCGTCCGCCACTTTCCTCTACTTCCATTGTCCGAAAACTCTTTCAGTAGATTCTCGTTCGACTTGCATGTGTTAAGCACGCCGCCAGCGTTCGTCCTGAGCCAGGATCAAACTCTCAATAAAATGGTATCAACACAGACCTAAGTCTGAGCTAATCTTTATCGAGCTATTTGTCATAGCTTAAAACTTTTTATCCTTACGATTCAGACGTAATTGACTTAACCGTCCTCCTCGCAAGCCACTGTACATATTGCACAGTTTTTCATCTGGTGCTTGTCAAAGTTTCGTTGTTTAATTTACAAGGTGCGCGCTCCATTCGCGGAACAGGTGTTATCTTAGCACCTACCGCCCCTTTTGTCAACACCTTTTTTCACTTTTTTCAAATTATTTTTCAGAGCCAGATAGAGACAAATCCATCCATTGATGTTATAATAGGAAAACCGTTTCATTTTGGAGGTATTTCCCTTGGATTTCCAACATATTGAGGCAACTTTCGGGAAGCTGGAGTACCGTTCGCTCTCGTTTTCGAAAGGTCTTAATATTATAGAAGCGCCGAATGAGTCCGGCAAGTCGACGCTTCTCGCGTTTCTTCGCGTGATGCTCTACGGCTTTCCGCCGCGGGAGCGCGGCGCGCTGGCGGACAAGAACCGCTACGCCCCATGGTCACTATCGCCGATGCGCGGCACGCTGGCTCTCACATGTCAAAAGGGCGACATTACGTTGCAGCGCGACACCGCGCGCGCGAATAGTCCCATGGGCCGCTTTTCCGCCGTCTACACCGGCAGCGGCGAAGCGGTCGACGGTCTGACCGCCGCCGACTGCGGCGAAACGCTGCTCGGCGTCCCGTGCGAGGTCTACGAGCGCAGCGCGTTCATCCGCCAGAGCAGTCTGACGGTCGACGCGAGCGCCGAACTCGAGCGCCGCATCGCCGCGCTCATCACCACGGGCGAGGAGGGCCAGTCGTTCAGCGAAGCGTCCGCCGCGCTCAAAAAGCAGCTCAACGCCCGCAAATACAACAAGTCCGGCCGCATCCCCGCGCTCGAGGCCGAGATCAGCGCACAGGAGCGCGCGCTCGAGGAACTGTCGCAGCTCACGCGCAGCAAGCGCAAGGCCGAGGAAGCCCTCGCCTCATTCGATGCCGAGGAAGCCTCGCTGCGCGAACAGCTCCGCGCACACGATCTCTGCGATGCGCAGGACGCCCGCCGCGCCGCCGCGGAAGCGCGGCAGGCATGGCAGAGCACCGAAAGCAAAGCCGAATATCTTCGCCGCGCGCTGATTGAACAGAATGTGCCCGCGCGCGACGCGCTGGAGCAGGGCCGCGCAAGGCTCAACGCGCTCTCTTCCCTCAAGGTTGAGGCCACGGACGCGCAGAAGCGCTGTGATGACGCCGAAGCTGCTCTGTCCGATTTTGACGCAAAGCCCGCCGAGCGCCCGCGCTCACTATTACCTTATATAATAGTAGGTGCCGTGCTATTGCTGCTCTTTATATTTGTTTCCGCATTGCCCAGCCCTGTCGCTCTGGCCGGGTGCATCGTCTCCGGCGCTGCGCTGGCTGCACTTCTTCTTGTCTTAAACTGGAACAACGCACGCAAAGTTCGCGCCGCACATGAGGAAAGCGCGGTGTCTTAGAGCAAGCCCTGCGCGATGCGCGTTCCGACGCCGCCGCACAGCAAAAGCTGTATGATGCCGCCGCGCGCGAGCTGCTCGTGCTCATCCCCGCGGGCGACATCTCCCGCGTTGGCGCATATCTCGACGCCGCGCTGCAAAAATACGCCGAGCTGGACGCCCTGACGCGCGAGGCGCGCGACCTGTCGCTGCGCTGCGAGCTGCTTTCCGCCCGCGCGCCGAAGGGTGACGTTCCCGACGAGCCAGTTGTGCGCCCCGCACGCTCCCGTGCGGAGCTGCAAACTGCGCTCGATGCGCTCGCACGGTGCCGTCGTGAAGCGCAGAGCACCTTTGACTACACCTCCGGCCGCTGCCGCGCCATCGGCGACGCCGCCGAGCTTGAAGCCGCACTCACGCAGAAGCGCGACGAGCTTGCACAAAAACAAGCGGAATACGACGCCATCGCCCTCGCGATGGAATCGCTGCAAAGCGCGAACACCGCACTGCAAAACCGCTTTTCCCCCGCGCTCAGCCGCCGCGCCGGCGAGCTTTTCTCCCGCCTGACGGGCGGCAAATACGAAAGCGTCCTGCTTGACCGCACGTTTTCCGCGCAGGTGGGCGAAACGGGCGAGAGCGTTTCCCATGACGCACAGCTTTTGAGCCTCGGCACGCTCGACCAGCTGTATCTAGCCGTGCGCCTCGCCATCTGCGAAAGCGCCCTGCCCGCGGACGATCCCCCGCCCATCGTGCTCGACGACGCACTTGTCCGCTTCGACGACGAGCGCTGCCGCGCCGCGCTCGAGCTTTTATTAGAGGAAAGCAAATCCCGTCAAATTCTGCTTTTCACCTGCCAGCACCGCGAGAGCGCGTATCTCTCCGGCCGCGACGGCGTCACATTCCTGTCCCTATAATTCCAAATTGATAAAGGAGAAATTGAATGACCACACTGCAAGCCCTTCCCCTGCCTTCCAACTTCGAAGACCTCTGCGAGCTGTTTTTGCTCTACATCGCGTACAGCACCCTCGGCTGGTGCGGCGAGATGCTCTACTGCTCCATCCCCAAGGGTCACATCTGCGAAAAGAGAGGCTTCCTCAACGGCTTTCTCTGCCCCATTTACGGCCATGGCGCGCTGCTCGTGCTGTATCTTCTGCACGGTGGCTTCCAGAATCCGGTGCTCACGTTCATCTTCGGTGCGATCGTCACGTCGATCCTTGAATACTTCACGAGCTGGATCATGGAAAAGCTCTTCCACATGCGCTGGTGGGACTACTCCCATTATAAATTCCAGATCAATGGCCGTGTGTGCCTTCTGAACTCCACATGCTTTGGCCTTGCGTGCGTGCTGCTGTGCCACCTTGTCCAGCCCTGGCTGTGGGAGCACATCGTGAATCTCGGCCCTACCATCACCGTGCCGCTCGCGTCCTTCATCTTCGGCATCTATCTGATGGACACCGTGCTCTCCATCCGCAGCGCCATCCAGCTCAGCTCTCAGATGGGCAAGCTGCGCGAGCTGCAATCGGAGCTCAAGGACTATGTCGCCGAAAAGCGTGAGGAGAGCCAGGAGCGCAAGGCCGAGCGCCGTGCCGAGGTACGCGAGCGCGCCCGCATGCTGCGTGACGGTGCGGATATCTTCGAGCGCCGCCTGCTCCACTCCCACCCCGACATCCGCAAGTCGCGCGAAGACCTGCTCGCCGCGATCCGCGCCCGCCTGAACGAGAGCGAGACCGAGGCCAAGAAAGCTGCCGACGAGCTCTTCGGCGATGAGCGCAAGGCGTAATTTGCCAAGCCGCGCGCGGTTGACTTCCGCGCGCAAACGGTATAAACTAAGCGCGCCGTCGTTAAGCTGACGGCGCACCATGCAGCAAAGGAGAATACTGATCTATGAGCGAATGCACCCATAATTGCTCTACCTGCGGCGAGAGCTGCGCTGAGCGTGCAACGCCGCAATCCCTGCGCAAAGCGCCGCACCCCGAAAGCCGCATCGGCAAGGTGTTCGGCGTTGTGTCCGGCAAGGGCGGCGTCGGCAAGTCCATGGTCACGAGCCAGCTCGCCGTCACGCTGCACCGCCGCGGTTACAAGGTCGGCGTCATGGACGCCGATATCACCGGTCCCTCCATCCCGCAGGCCTTCGGCGTGCACGACAAGGCCGTCGGCACGCAGACCGCGCTCTACCCCTGCGTCAGCCACAGCGGCATCGAGGTCATGTCCATCAACCTGCTTTTGGAGGATGAGACCGATCCCGTCATCTGGCGTGGCCCCGTCATCGGCGGTGTCGTCCAGCAGTTCTGGACGGATGTTGCCTGGGATGTGGACTATCTGTTCGTCGATATGCCCCCCGGCACGGGCGACGTGCCACTGAGCGTCTTCCAGTCCATCGCGCTCGACGGCATCATCGTCGTCACCTCCCCGCAGGAGCTTGTCTCCATGGTCGTGGAGAAGGCCGTGAAGATGGCTGAAAAGATGAACGTCCCCATCGTCGGCGTCGTGGAGAACATGAGCTATGTCGCCTGCCCTGACTGCGGCAAAAAGATCTATCTCTTCGGCCAGGGCAAGAGCGAAGAGGCCGCAAAGCGTCACAATCTTCCCCTGCTCGCCCAGATGCCCATCGACCCGAAGCTCGCCGCCCTTGTGGACGCGGGCAAGATCGAAGAGTTCGAGGGCACATGGCTGAACGCCGCCGCCGATGCGCTCGAAAAGACGCGCAAGCGCGCCGAATAACTTGAGCATTGACAAAAAATCGCACCTCGAACGAGGTGCGATTTTTTATATTCTGTTTGTGGCTCAGTCGTTGGAATAGTTGTCGAAGTAGCCCTGAATGTAGACAATGGGCGTGCCCTTGTCGCCGCTGCCGCTCGTCAGGTCGCAGAGCGAGCCGATCAGGTCGGTCAGGCGGCGGGGCGTCGTGCCCTCGGACACCATGTTGCCGACCAGGCTCTCGCTGGTCTTCTCGCGGATGCGCTCTTCGATGGCTTCCTTCAGCGCCTCGCCCTTGAGATCGCCGAAGTCATTGTCGGCGAGGTACTTGAGCTTCAGCTCGTTCGGCGTGCCGACCAGGCCCTTGGTGTAGCCCGGGGAAACGACGGGGTCAGCCAGCTCCCAGATCTTGCCGACGGGGTCCTTGAACGCGCCGTCGCCGTAGACCATGGCCTCGATGTGCTTGCCGCTGGCCTTGCTGAGTCTCTCGCCCAGCTCCTCGGCAACGGCCATGCAGTCGCGCGGGAAGAGCTTGACGGTCTCCTCGGTCGCCTTGTTGGAGCCGAGCAGGCCGTATTCGGCGTTGTAGCCGCTGCCGTCGACGCTTCTGTTGAGCAGATCGTCGAGGCCGAGCACCACGCGGGCGCCAGCGGCCTTGAGCAGGCGCTTGCTGCGCGCGCGGGTGTGGATGTCGCAGGTGATGACGGCGTCGGTGTAGTCGCACAGCGTCTGCACGCGATTGCCGAAGATGACCTCGACCTCAGCGCCGGCGTCGGTGATGATGCCGGAGTAGAAGTCGATGTAGTCGACGCCCGTGAACGGGTGCACCGCCGCGCCGAATTTCTTGCGGAATTGTTCGAGCGTCAGGACATCGCTGTACGGGTCGACGCCCGCCTCGTCGAGCTTGTCCCAGTCGACAAGGCCGTTGCCCACCTCGTCAGAGGGGTAGGAGAGCAGCAGCACGATCTTCTTGCAGCCCATCGCCATGCCGCGCAGCAGCAGGGAGAAGCGGTTGCGGCTCAGGATGGGGAACGCGACGCCCACGGTGCCGCCGCCGGTCTTTTCGCGCACGTCTTTCGCGATCTGGTCGAGCGTTGCGTAGTTGCCCTGCGCACGCGCCACGACGGATTCCGTCACGGCGACGACATCGCGGTCGCGCGGCTCGATGCCCGCTTCCTTCCACGCTTCCATCACGGAAGCGGCAGCGACCTCAGCAATGTTATCTCCCTCGCGGATGATGGGTGCGCGCACGCCGCGCACGACAGTTCCGATCGTTCTCATCTTGATCTCCTTTTTATTTTATAGTCAGCGCACAAGGCGCTCTTGCAAAGTCATACAGCCTAGTATTATAATCACGGTATAGGGATAAGTAAAGCATCGTTTTTTGATAATAAATATAAATCATTCTTATGGTTTAAGATCAGGAGGGTTTGCCAAATGGTCAAGCTGGAGCTTTACCGCGTCTTCCGCGAGGTCGCCGAGGCCGGGAATATTTCCCTGGCAGCGGAGAATCTCTACCTTTCGCAGTCCGCCGTCAGCCAGAGCGTCAAGCAGCTCGAGCAGCAGCTCGGCACGCGTCTTTTCCTGCGCTCGCCGCGCGGCGTCACGCTCACCGAGGACGGCCGCCTCTTATTTGAATATGTGCGCAGCGCCATGGGTCTTCTCGAGACCGGAGAAGATAAGCTCCAGCAGTCGCGCACGCTTCAGGCCGGCACGCTCGTCATCGGCGCGAGCGACACGGTGACAAGTCAATTCCTGCTGCCGCATCTCGACGCCTTCCACCGCCGCTATCCCAACATCCACATCCGCATCATCAGCGGCCGCAGCTATAAGGTGCTGGGGCTTCTCCGCGCCGGAAGGGTCGATATCGCCTTTGCGAGCGCCCCCGGCGATGCGGACGACTTAGAGCACATCCCCTGCTTTGAAACGCATTCCTGCTTTGTCGCCGCGCCGGACTACCCCTGCGACTTCACCCGCGCCTACACGACCGAGGAGATCGCCGCATTCCCGCTCATTCTTCTTGAAAAGAAGGCCTCCTCGCGCACTTACCTTGAAAAATACTTCCTCCAAAGCGGCGTCAGGCTCACGCCGGAGATCGAGCTCGGCGCGCGCAGCCTTCTTGTCGACCTGGCGAAGATTGGCTTCGGCGTTGCGGGCGTCACGCGCGAATTCGTCCAGGGCGAGCTCGCCGCGGGCGAGATCCGCGAGCTTTCCACCGCTTTTTCCATCCCACCGCGCACCGTCGACCTCTGCATGCTGCGCAACGTTTCGCCCAGCGCCGCAACCGAACGTTTTGCCCGCGATGTGCTTGAAAAATTACAGGGCAAATCCGTTTCCGTTTAAATTCTGCAAGGTTTCCGTCATTTTGCGCATTGAGTCTGCATAATTTTTGTCATTTTCGCCAAGGCGATTTTCTTGACAAGATTTTTGCGGCATGTTACCCTCTTTTTCGCTGCAACGAGCGAAGATACACGGTTTTCAGGATCTTTTTGAAACTGAAAGCGCTGGAAAACTCTGGAGAACTCATTCAGTTGGGTGCCGAAGGGGCAAGGCCTTTGCTAAAATTGTTAAGGCCGAATCTCTCAGGCAAAAGGACGGAGAGCATCGGCACCATGCCGGTTTTTCCGTCCTCACTTTTTCTCTCTATTGTTTTTTAAGCTGTCGATCTTCTGTTGGATCGGCAGCTTTTTTTGCATTTTCGACTTTACAATATAAGGAGAGCATCATGGCTTCATCATTCGAGACCACCCTTTTTCCTATCGTTCAGACCATCAACGAATACCTCAGCAACTACGTTTTGGTCATCCTGCTGCTCGGCGTCGGCATCTGGTACACGATCAAAACGCGCTGCGTGCAGGTCCGCTGCTTTAAGGAGGGCTGGACCCGCGTGTTCGGCAACATCACCCTCAACGGCAAGAAGGGCGGCACCGGAATGAGCTCGTTTCAGGCGCTCGCCACTGCCATCGCCGCCCAGGTCGGCACCGGCATCATCGTCGGCGTCGCGGGCGCGATCCTCACCGGCGGCCCGGGCGCGGTGTTCTGGATGTGGGTCATCTCGTTTTTCGGCATGGCCACGATCTACGCGGAAGCGACGCTCGCGCAGGAGACGCGCATCGTCGAGCTCGACGGCACGATCAAGGGCGGTCCTGTCTACTACATTACGACAGCCTTCAAGGGGAAATTCGGCAAGTTTCTCGCGGGCTTCTTCGCCGTCGCCATCACGCTGGCGCTCGGCTTCATGGGCTGCATGGTGCAGTCCAACTCCATCGGCGCAACGGTGGAGACCGCGTTCGGCATCCCGTCGTGGGTCGTCGGCATCGTGCTGATCGTCATCTGCTCCTTCATCTTCCTCGGCGGCGTGCAGCGCCTTGCGTCCGTGACGGAAAAGGTCGTGCCGCTCATGGCGGCGGTATTCCTCTTCGGCGGCCTCATCGTGCTTGTCGTTCGCATCAAGTACATTCCCGAGACCTTTGCCATGATCTTCCGCTACGCCTTTGAGCCGCAGGCCATCGTCGGCGGCGGCTTCGGCTACGCCATCAAGCTCGCCATCTCCCAGGGCGCGAAGCGCGGCCTGTTCTCCAACGAGGCCGGTATGGGCTCCACGCCCCACGCCCACGCGCTCGCCAACGTCAAAAATCCGCACGAGCAGGGCACCGTCGCCATCATCGGCGTGTTCATCGACATGTTCGTCATCCTGACGCTCAACGCCCTCGTCATCATCTCCACACTTTACGCAGGCGACGGCCCGCTCGCCGGCTGCGGCGCAGCGGCGCTGAGCAGCACCTTCAATAAGACGAACCTTGCCCAGTGCGCGTTCGGCACGGTGTTTGGCTACAAGGCGGGCAGTATGTTCGTCGCGATCTGCCTGTTCTTCTTCGCGTTCTCCACGATCCTGAGCTGGAACCTGTTCGGCAAGATCAACATGGTCTACCTCTTCGGCAAAAGAGCGCCAACGTCTACACGCTGCTCGCGCTGATTTTCATCTTCCTCGGCACCACGATGTCCAACGACCTCGTCTGGGAGCTGAGCGACATGCTCAACCAGCTCATGGTCATCCCCAACGCCATCGCCCTGCTCGCCCTGACGAGCCACGTCGTCAAGCATTCCCACACGCCCGACCGCCTGTCCGGCCGGGAAAACGGCTGATATTCCCCAAAAAAGCGCAAAAGCGCGCGGCTTTTGATAAAAGCCGCGCGCTTTTTTCATGCTCCACCCGCATTTTTTAATGTTTTGCGGCGTAATTCCTTTTCGGAATGGTATTCCATTTTCTATTCATTAAAAATATAAAAGTTTATCATCAATTTGCATAATATTTTTGATGAATCTTTGGCGGTTTTGAAGCCGCCGCTTCTCTTGACTTCTTCTTTACGGCATGTTACGCTTTTACTGCTGAAACAAACGAATATCTACCGATGACTCTTTCGGGATCTCGCAAACCGGAAGCCGAGGAAACTCTGGAGAACTCATTGAATTGAGTGCCGAAGGTGCAAGGCCGTAATGGTCGAATCTCTCAGGCAAAGGGACAGAGAAGCAGGACGTTTTTACGTCGTCGCACCGTTTCTCCTCCCCGCTCAACTGAATGCTACTTCCGGAGTTGCTGATTTTCGTATCGGCAACTTCTTTGTTTTTTAGGAGAGAGAGAGTTATGATTGAATCCATCGAAGCCGCACTGTTCCCAATTGTATGCAAGATCAATGAATATCTGAGCAACTACATCCTTGTGTTCCTGCTACTCGGCATTGGTTTCTGGTACTCCATCAAGACCCGCTTCGTCCAGATCCGCTGCTTCAAGGAGGGCTGGAACAGCGTGTTCGGCAACCTGTCGCTGCGCGGCAAGAAGCATGACAGCGGTATGAGCTCCTTCCAGGCGCTCGCCACCGCCATTGCCGCTCAGGTCGGCACGGGCAACATCGTCGGCGCTTCCGGCGCCATCCTCACCGGCGGCCCCGGCGCCATCTTCTGGATGTGGCTGATCGCCTTCTTCGGCATGGCCACGATCTACGCGGAAGCGACGCTCGCCCAGGAGACCCGCATCGTCGAAAAGGACGGCAACGTCAAGGGCGGCCCCGTCTACTACATCACCACGGCCTTTAAGGGCGGCTTCGGCAAGTTCCTCGCCGGCTTCTTCGCCATCGCCATCACGCTGGCGCTCGGCTTCTTCGGCTGCATGGTGCAGTCCAACTCCATCGGCTCGACGATGCAGACCGCCTTCGGTGTCCCGTCCTGGATCGTCGGTCTCGTGCTCGTCGCCATCTGCGGCTTCATCTTCCTCGGCGGCGTACAGCGCCTCGCCTCCGTCACCGAGAAGGTCGTTCCCATCATGGCCGCGATCTTCCTGCTCGGCGGTCTCATCGTTCTCATCGCGCGCATCAAGTATGTCCCCGCGACCTTCGGCATGATCTTCAAGTATGCCTTCGCTCCGCAGGCCATCATCGGCGGCGGCTTCGGCTACGCCATCAAGACCGCCATTTCTCAGGGTGCAAAGCGCGGCCTGTTCTCCAATGAGGCCGGTATGGGTTCTACCCCCCACGCCCACGCGCTCGCGAACGTCAAGTGCCCGCACGATCAGGGCGTTGTCGCCATGATTGGTGTGTTCATCGATACCTTCGTCGTCCTGACCCTCAACGCGCTCGTCATCATCTCCACCCTCTACACTGAGGGCGGTCCCCTCCACGAATGCGGTGCTGCCGCCGCGTCCACCACGCTCGGCAAGGCCAACCTCGCCCAGACCGCGTTTGGCGTCGTCTTCGGTGAGACCGCGGGCAACATGTTCGTCGCGGTGTGCCTGTTCTTCTTTGCCTTCTCCACCATCCTCGGCTGGAATCTCTTCGGCAAGATCAACGTCGCCTACCTCTTCGGCAAGAAGAGCGTCATCGTCTACACCATCCTCGCGCTCATCTTCATCTTCCTTGGCACGATGATGGCCAACGACCTCGTCTGGGAGCTGAGCGATATGTTCAACAACCTCATGGTCATCCCCAACGTCATCGCCCTCTTCGCCCTGACGAACCTTGTGGTCAAGCACGCCGATGACCCGAACCGCATCCCCGGCAAAAAGTGATCCTTTCCATCCTCTGTTAAAATAGGCAAAAGCGCCCCCGATTCGTTCGGGGCGCTTTTCCTGTCTTCACTTCTATCAAACAGGCCGCCGAATCATTCGATGCGGCGGCCTTGTTCCTCTTTGCCTTTTTATGCTTCCAGCAGCTCCCGGAACGCGAGGCCCAGTCCCCGCGTCACGAGCTCCCGCGGGCTCGCACAATACGCGGTCATTTCCTGCGCCAGAAGCTCTCCCGCGCGGCCGTGGAGCCACACGCCGAGCGCCGCGGCCTCTGCCGCACCCATGCCCTGGCACAGAAGCGACGCGATCAAGCCTGTCAGCACGTCCCCGCTCCCACCCTTTGAGAGCGCCGAGCAGCCGCTCGTGTTGACGAGCATCCGCCCGTCCGGCAGCGCAATGCGCGTCCGGTGCCCCTTGAGCACCAAGATACAGCCGTGCTCGCAGGCAAAGCGGCTCGCAAGCTCTGTCCGTTCGCTCGACGCGATCTCCCGGAGCGTCCGGTCCGTCAGGCGCGCAAATTCGCCGTCGTGCGGCGTCAAAATCGTCACGCGTCCGCGGCGGACGTCCAGCTTTTCCGTGCAGCCCTGTAAGGCGTTCAGACCGTCGGCGTCCAGCACCAGCGGCTCTTTCACCTGCCACAAAAGCGCGTGGACGAGCTGCTCTGTCTCTTTTCCGCGGCCAAGGCCGGGACCGAGCGCTAAAACATCACAGCCTTTGAGCTTGTCCTGCATCTTGTCGAGCGCGGCGAGACAGAGCCTTCCGTCCGTCTCCGGCAGCGGGAACGGCATTGCGCTCACGCACTTTTGCGCCTCAACCGCCCAGATGCTCTCCGGCACGCCGAGATACACGAGCCCGCAGCCCGAATGCACCGCCGCGCTCGCCGCCAGATACGGCGCGCCCGTATAGCTCACGCTGCCGCCGAGGACTAAGAGCTTGCCGAAGTCGCCCTTGTGCCCATCTTCTTTGCGCGGCGGCAGGAGCGTCTTGGCATACGCGCGGTCGACGATCGTTTCACGCATCGCAGTTTTCCTCCGTCAGTTCGAGTTTTTTCGCGCGCGGCAGCTTCTTGATGGCGGCCTCGCGCCGCAGCGCCGCGCCCTTGTCGCTGCATTGCTCGCAGTACACGACCGCGACAGGCGGGTGCGAGCGAGTGTACTTCGCCCCGTGCCCGCTCTTGTGCATGGCAAAGCGCTTTTCCACGTCTGAGGCAATGCCGGTGTAGAGCGAGCCATCCTCGCAGCGCAGCATGTAGACGTACCAGTCCATCTCAATACTTGAGCACGCCCGTCGTGCGCAGCGCGTTATAGAGCGCCGCCGCAGCCTGCTCGCGCAGGATGGGGGCCTGGGGCTCGATATCTTCAAGGCTCATGCAGTACATATTCACAGCATCGCCGTTTTCATCGAACACGGAATTCGTCAAAAGCTCCGCGCTGCGGATGGCCCAGTGTGAAAAGCTCTTATACTTCGGCAGCGGCTGCAAAATGGCCAGCGGGTTCTTGTCCAAAAATTCACGCGCATCCAGATTCACGAATTCCACGAGCCTGCCCAGCACCGTAATGAATTCCTCCTGTGTCATCGTCGCGTTCGGGTCGAATTTTCCCCCCGCCCACGCCGGAGACAAGGCCGATGGCCGCCATCGCGTTCACAGAGGGCGCGTACCAGCTCCCCTTGGCAACGTCGGTAAAGTACCCGTTCGCCGTGGAGTAGAGGTCAAGCACCTGCGCGAGCAGCGCACAGACCTCCGCGCGCGTCATCGTCGCGTCGGGGCGGAACTTGCCGCCATCGCCAAAGACGATGCGGCTCGCCGCAAGCGAATCGATCTCCTGCGCGTACTCGCTGTCCGCCACGTCGGAAAAGTCGAGCGCGGACGATGCGGCAAAGCCGCACTTCGCGCGCCTGCGCGAGCGTGAGCTTCCTTTCGCCGCCGTTTTCGCCCCAGTAAAGCACGGCGTCCGGCGTCAGCGCCGCCAAAATGGCCTCAAGCGCGGCGGAAGAGCTCTCCTTCGCTGCGGGAATGTTGATGTAAAAGTCGCAGCCGTTCAGCACCAGGCGGAGATACGCGCTGTCTTTCGTCTTCTCGCCGCTCAGCAGGCGCGCCGCCGCAACGGCCTGATCCTGCGGGATGTAGAGCGTCGGCACCACGCCGATGCGGTCGGTCGTGTTGCCGCCCGCGCAGTAGAAGCGATACGCCGTCACCTTCACGGCGTCGCCGTGCAGATACGGGCAGTTCGACTCATCGTATAGGACCTGCGCCACGCCCTTGCCATAGCTGCGCGTGCCGATGACGATGCCGCTGCCCGTGCCGAGCACGCCGCCCGCAAAGATCTCCGACGCGCTGGCACTGCCGCTGTCCATCAGCACGATGGCGGGCTTGTCCGTCAGGTCCTTGCCCGAATAGCTCTGCGCGGTACTCTCGCCATCCTGATCGACAAAGTAGGTGAGGTCTCCCTCGCCCGAAAACGCGCCGAGCGCCGACACCGCCGCGGAGGTCAGCCCCCCGCCGTTGCCGCGAAGGTCCACGATCCACGCGTGCACAGCGCTGTCATTCCCGCGCACGCCCTCTTGAAAATACGTCCCCGTCTGCGTGCCGAAGCTGTCGCAGTCGATGTAGCCCACGCCGCCCGTGACCGAGACAGTCGTATTCGTCTGCGTGACGAGCGCGCGCGTAACGGTATAATCCGCCTGCGTGCCGTCCGCGTGGCGGACGGTGACGGTCACGCTCGTCCCGCTTCGCCGAGGAGCTTGGCGCGGTGCTCCGCGCCGCCCGGCGCGCAGGACTCGCTCTCAATGGCGATGATAATGTCGCCTGCGGCAAGGCCCGCCTTCTCCGCGCCGCCGCCCTTGAGGACGGAGACGATGCGGATGCCCTCGGGCACATAGGTGATCTCCGCGCCGATGCCGGCGAAGCTCACATCACCCTCGACGCCCTGCAAAAACGCCTGATACTCCTCCGCCGTCATGTAGTACGTGTAGTCGTCCGTGTAGGAAAAGAGCTCGTCGAGCGACTTCGCGTCCTGCGCGGCGCGCGGCAGCTTATCAACATAGCTGCGCTGCAAAATATCGTAGGCCTCCTCCACGCTGAGCGCCTGCGCACCGGTCGTTATCGTCATCGCCGCGACGCAGCAGAGCGCGCCCAAGCGGAACAGTCTCTTTTTCATGCCCGATTCTCCTTTGTTCGGCAGTTTTCTCCATTATACCGTGCCCGCGGCAAAAAGCAATCGCAAATCCCGCCGCTTCTCCCGCCTTGCCAAGCGGGCGAAAATAGGCTATACTGTCAGCATAATGAGAAATTTTTGCTTTTTGGAGGATCTTATGGACGAGCAGAAGACCACCGGCACCCTTTATATCGTCGCAACGCCCATCGGCAACTCGCGCGACATGTCCGAGCGCGGACGCGAAATCCTGTCCACCGCCGACATTATCGCCGCCGAGGACACCCGCCGCAGCGTGGTGCTGCTCAACAAGCTCGGCATCCGCGGCAACAGTCTGAGCGCCAACCACAAGTTCAACGAATACGGCAAGGCGAAGTGGTTCATCGAACAGCTTGCCTCCGGCAAGGACATCGCCGTCATCACCGACGCGGGCACGCCCTGCATCTCCGACCCCGGCAACGAGCTCATCCGCGCCGCGGTCGAAAACGGCATTCGCGTCGTCGGCGTGCCCGGCTGCTGCGCCGCGGTCAACGCGCTATCGATCTCGGGCTTTGACCTCTCGAGCTTCCTCTTCTATGGCTTTTTCCCGCGCGAGACGGCCGACCGCCGCCGCGTGCTGCTGATGATGCGCAAGGGCGACACCGCGACCTACGCCTTTTACGAATCTCCCAAGCGCATCATGAGCGTCATCGACTTCTTCATCGAGGAAAACGCGCAGCTGCGCCTGTGCCTCTGCAACGACATGACAAAGCTCCACGAGATGACCTTCCGCGGCACGCCGCAGGAGGTCAAGGACCAGCTCATTGCGAAGGAGACCTACGAAAAGGGCGAATATGCCCTCATTGTCGAGGTCTGCGATGACTACCGCCTGCGCGAGGTCGAGCACATCACCTCGCCCGAGGCGCTGCTCGTCGACTGCATGGTGCGCAGTGACTGCACGGCCAAGGACGCCATCAAAATGCTCCTCAAGGACGAGAACAACACCTACAGCAAAAACGAGCTGTACGCTGCGCACCTTGCGCTCAAAGAGAGGTTTGGCGCATGAGCATTGTAGTCTCCGACCTCTCCGAACGGCTCGACACGCTCACCAAGCTCGTCCTCGCCGAGCCGGTCGCGCGCATCGGGCACTCGCGTGTCACCGTGCGGCCGCTCACCCTGCGCGGCAAGGCCTTCTTTCAGCTCGAATACCAGCAGGGGCAGAAGGTCGCGCACCGCAACGTCGCGCGCGGCGCGCTGCTCGAAACGTTCGAACAGGAGCTTGACGGTCTGTTCCGCTCTGTCACACTCTGCACCGAAACGGAGACGCGCCAGTACGTCCGCAAGACGAACGGCGCGTACAAGTGCACCGCCAAGTCCGGCGCGGCCCGCGCCGCCGTGACCGCCTCGCACAACCGCAAAAAGGAGTACATTTTGCAGGAGGGCGAGAACATCCCCGCCCTCGTCGACCTCGGCGTGTTCACGCCGGACTTCAAGATCGTCAAGGCGAAATACGACAAATATAAGCAGATCAACCGCTTCATCGAGCTCGTGGACGACGCGTTCCGCGCCTACGGCCGCGACGAGATCACGATTCTCGATTTTGGCTGCGGCAAATCGTACCTCACGTTCGTGCTGTACTACTATTTCGCCGTCAAGCGCGGCGTGCGCGCCAAGATCATCGGCTATGACTTAAAAGAGGATGTCGTCGAACACTGCAATGAAGTTGCCGCGCGCTACGGCTATACGGACCTCCATTTCGTCGTCGCGGATGTCACGCGCGATGTGCTCTACGACGAGCACATCGACATGCTCGTCACGCTCCACGCCTGCGACGTCGCGACCGACTACGCCCTGCACTACGCCATCTCCCGCGGCGTCGAGCACATCTTCTCCGTCCCCTGCTGCCAGCACGAGGTCAATAAGACCATCCAAAAGGGCGGCGATTTCGACATTCTGCTCTCCCACGGGCTGTTTCAGGAGCGCTTCTCGGCGCTGCTGACCGACGCCATCCGCGCAGCGGTCCTGGAGGACGAAGGCTACGACGTCGACGTCATCGAGTTCATCGACTTCGCCCACTCGCCCAAAAATCTGATGCTCCGCTGTCACCGTACCGGCCACCGCGGCACCAAAAAACTCACCGAGTCCCGCCGTCTCCGCGACCAATACGGCTTTGAGCAGACTCTCCTGTCGCTCGTCGAAAATGACGGAAAATAAGCCTCGCAGAGTTTTTACCCGCAAGGGGTACGCGGCATCCGTAAAGCAGCAAAGCTGCTAACGGCTGCCCAGGCGTCCGCAGACGCGAAAGAAATTAAAATCGTTTTTCTGACGACAGAAGGTGAATTGTCGCAAAGCGGCAAGAGAAGCCGCCCTGGGGCGTGCGCGTCAGAAAAACTCTTCTCACTCCGCAAACGTGCGCGCCTATGGCGCGTGCGCTGCCGCGGAGTGCAATCTTTCTCAAAAAAGAGGGACGCAGTTTTCAACTGCGTCCCTCTTTTTTGAATATTTTTTTATTGCGCCGTGCGCACCGTGTCGAGCGAGCGGTTCAGCAGGTTCACGACCGGCGGGGCCACGAACACCATCAGCACCGCCGTAGCCGCGCCGGAGATGATACGCACCACCAGGCCGCCGAAAACATAGGCGTAGCTATAGTAGTTGTAGATCACACTGTCGATATACATCGCTCCCGTGTTGAGCGCCGTCACGACCAGCGCCGTGCCGATCAGCGCAAGCGTGAGCTGACCGCTGGAGAACTTGTAGCCGCAGTGCTTGGCATACACGCCGACGAGCAGGCCGCGCGCTGCCTGCGGCAGGATCCACAGGATCGTGGTCGCGGTCACGCCATAGGTGAGAAGCTGACCCATGAATGCGCCGAGAAGACCGACGAGCAGGCCGCCGACCGGACCGTAGAGCATCGCGCCCACGATGACGGGCAGCGACGCGACGGAGATATTGATCCAGCCAAGGCGCACCGTACCGGCAAAGTTCAGCACAACGTAAACTGCGGTCAGCATGGCGATGGTGACCATTTTGCGCGTGGACATGGCCGAGGACTTCCACGTGAAGACCACTGCGGCGATGAGCACGAGGGCGACCGCGATGATGATCGTCCACATGATAGGGGAAAGCGCTTCGATCTGAAGGGACATTGTGAGGACCTCCTTTTTCATCAAAAGATTTTCCCGCGGCTGCGGCGCCGCGCGGAACGGCTTGATCCGGTGAAAAAGAAAACACCTCTCCCTCCGGATGGCAGGAACCACGCGGAGGAGAGGCCTCACTTAAACTCTCTTCTGAGTGGCAAGCGGATGCGGAAACCATACTGCAAACCATGGGTTTTTCGTCCGCGGGCAACTTCCCATCCCGACGGCACTATTCGCTCTTCGCGTAAACACATGGTTTCCTACTCTGCCGATGCATAAAGCTCTTCAAAATTTAAACTTCATGCAGGCACAGCATAGCAGATTGCACAACACGCGTCAATCCCTTTTCGACCCTTTTGGCACACTTTTACGTTTTTAAGGTGATATTCCTCTTTTCCCTAATAAATTCAGCCCCTCCAAGGCCCGGTTTTCCTTGACAGGGCCTTACTTTTTTTTGCTATTCTAAGGTGTGAGAGAACCGGCATAAGTTCGCACTTTTCAGCTTAGCCGCCGGTAATATATCAATCGACTGAAAAATCAGAGGAGGAACACGCACCATGATCAAAGAAACCATGGAATTCCTGTCCCAGTATGACCCCGAAGTCGGCGCCACTATTGAGAAGGAGTATCACCGCGAGCAGCGCAACATCGAGCTGATCGCCTCCGAAAACATCGTCTCCCCGGCTGTCATGATGGCTATGGGCACGTGCCTTACCAACAAGTACGCCGAGGGCTATCCCGGCAAGCGCTACTACGGCGGCTGCTACTGCGTCGACGAGACCGAAGAGATCGCCCGTCAGCGCGCCTGCAAGCTGTTCGGCGCTGAGCATGCCAACGTCCAGCCCCACTCCGGCGCTTCCGCCAACCTGGCCGCGTTCAAGGCTATGCTCCAGCCCGGCGACACCTTCATGGGTATGAACCTCGCCCACGGCGGCCACCTGTCCCACGGCAGCCCGGTCAACATCTCCGGCCAGTACTTCCATCAGGTCCCCTACTCCCTCAACGATGAGACCGAAATGATCGACTACGACGAGGTCTACCGCATCGCGCAGGAGTGCAAGCCCAAGATGATCCTTGCCGGCGCTTCCGCCTATCCCCGCAAGATCGACTTCGCCAAGTTCCGTGAGATCGCTGATTCCGTCGGCGCTTTCTTCATGGTCGATATGGCCCACATCGCCGGTCTCGTCGCCGCTGGCGTTCACGAGAGCCCCGTGCCCTATGCCGACGTTGTCACCACCACCACCCACAAGACCCTGCGCGGCCCCCGCGGCGGCATGATCCTGTGCAAGAACGAGATCACCAAGAAGAACATCGAGACTGGCGAGATGGAGACCATCAACCTGGCCAAGAAGATCGACTCCGCCGTGTTCCCCGGCACCCAGGGCGGCCCGCTCGAGCACATCATCGCTGCCAAGGCCATCTGCTTCGGCGAGGCGCTCAAGCCCGAGTTCAAGGCCTACGGTGAGCAGGTCGTCAAGAACGCTGCCGTTCTTGCCGAGGGTCTGAAGGCTGAAGGCTTCCGTCTGGTCTCCGGCGGCACCGACAACCACCTCATGCTCGTTGACGTCCGCAACTTCAACATCACCGGTAAGGAGATCGAGCGTCGCTTGGACGAGTGCTTCATCACCGTCAACAAGAACGCCATCCCCAACGACCCCGAGAAGCCGTTCGTCACTTCCGGTATCCGCGTCGGCACCCCCGCTGCCACCACCCGCGGCCTGAAGGAAGAGGACATGAAGGAGATCGCCCGCATCATGGGTATGGTCGCCCGCGACTTCGAGGGCAGCAAGGAGAAGGCTCAGGAGGCCGTCGTCGCCCTGACGAAGAAGTACCCCATCTACGAATAATTTCACTTCAAAAAAGAAAGGCTGTCCGAAAGGACAGCCTTTCTTTTTTGAAGGGGGGGTGCGCTCCGCTGCAGCGCACGCACCGTAGGCGCGCACGTTTGCGGAGCGAGAAGAATAAATCGCCACGCGCATGTCGCGGCGATTTATGATTAAAATTTTTTCGCGCCGTGCGCGGCGCGAAACTCTGCGAGGCTTAACTATGATGTAAGTCTTTGCGTCAATTGTAGTGCGGAGGGTCTGTTTTCTGCCTGTGGGGCAGAAAATGCGGCGCGAAAGTGCCGGAGCCTGTTTGCCGCCGTAGGCGGCAAATGCGGCGGGGTGCGCAGGCCTGTTCGCCGCGGTGCGGCGAATGCGGCATGATAAATCCTTGTGGAAAGCGCCGCGGGTCGAGAGATCCGCAGCGCTTTCTTATTTTTTTGATGTCCAGGACGATCTTGCCGCAGGCGCGGCAGAGGTGGGCGATGGGGCGGTAGACGTCGGATGCTTTGCAGACGAAGAAATCGTTTCCGGTCGGGAGAGAGGTCATCTTGAACGGCTCTTCCGTCCACAGAAGCTCGTAGCCGCTGCCGCCGCGCAGGTAGCCGGTCTCCATTTCTTTTGCGCAGTAGGGGCAGTTCATGCGAAATCTCCTTTCTTTTTCCACAGGATGTTCTTCTTGTACGCAGTCTCTCACTTCCAATGCTTTCGCCTTAAATTTACCATTTTTACCGGAAAATGGCAAGATTTGCCTGCACAAAATACTTGACAGGCGAAAATTTTCGGCTATAATTTGAAATTGATTTTCATTTTCAGATTCAGGAGGCCACTATGGCGACCTATACGACCAAACAGCAAAAGGCGGTGCTCGACTGCCTTTCTGAGCGCGCGGACTCGCCGGTCAGCGCGGCGGCGATCGTCGACGCGCTGCGCGAGCAGGGCGAGCGCATCGGCATCGCGACGGTGTACCGGCAGCTTGAAAAGCTCGAGCGGCAGGGCAGCGTCCACAAGGTCACGACGGACGAGGGCGCATACTATCAGTTCTGCACCCACGGCTGCGCATCGGACTGCTGCCTCTTTAAGTGCGAGCGCTGCGGGCGCATCGTGCACCTCGACTGCCACCAGCTCGCGCCGCTCTACGAGCATTTGGAGCATGAGCACGGCTTTTCCATCAATCCCCGCAAGACGATGTTCTACGGCCTGTGCCGCGAGTGTCAGGAGGGCGCATGAAACGCATTGCTTCCTTTTTTCTGGCGCTCGCGCTGGCATTTTCCCTCACCGCCTGCACCGTGCCTGTGGAAAAGGCGGACGACGGCAAAATCCAGATCGTCGCGACGCTTTTCCCCTATTATGACTTCGCCCGCGCCATCGTCGGCGACCGCGCGGACGTCACGCTTCTGCTCTCGCCGGGGCGCGAGGCGCACAGCTTCGAGCCCACGCCGCTCGACGCCGTCACGATCTCCGAATCCGATGTTTTCCTCTACAATGGCGGCGAGGGGGAATACTGGGTCGACAGCATGCTGGGCGCCGCAGGCGAAAATATCGCCGTCATCGCCCGCATGATGGACTACGTCGACGCGCTCGACGAGGAATATGTCGAGGGCATGCAGGGCGCGGACGGCCATGACCACGACCATGAGCATGGCAGCCACGATGACCATGATAACCATGACCACGATCATGAAGAAGATGAGCACGACAGCGACGAGGTCGAATACGACGAGCACATCTGGACGTCGCCGAAAAACGCCGTCGTCCTCTGCCGCGCCGTCTGCGACGCGATCTGCAAGGCCGATCCCGCAAACGAGGATTTCTACCGCGCGAACTGTGATGGCTACTGCGCGCAGATTGAAGCACTCGACGCACGCTTTGCCTCTCTCTGCGAAAGCGCGCCGCACAAGCTCCTCGTCTTCGCCGACCGCTTCCCGATGCTCTACTTCTGCCGCGAATTCGGCTTGGACTACCGCGCAGCGTTCCACGGCTGCTCGGGCGACACCGAGCCGTCGCTCGCCACCATCAAGTACCTCATCGACAAGGTGGAGGACGAGGATATCCCCGTGGTCTACACCATCGACTTCGGCACGAAAAAGGTCGCCGCTGTGGTGAGTGAGTGCACCGGCGCAGCGGTCGACACCCTGTATTCGATGCAGACCGTCTCGCGCGCGGATTTTGACGCGGGCGAGACCTACCTCACGCTCATGGAGCGCAACTACGAAGCACTCAGAAAGGGGCTCAACGAATGAATGAATCGCCCATCGTCCTCGCGTGCGAGGACGTCACGCTCGGCTACGAGCACAAACCGCTCCTGGAGCACCTGACCCTCACCGTCCGCGCGGGGGACTACCTCTGCATCGTCGGCGAAAACGGCAGCGGCAAATCGACGCTGCTGCGCTCACTCCTCGGGCTTCTCTCGCCCCTCGCGGGCAAGATCGACTGCCCCGCCCAGCGCGAGGGCCGACTCGGATATCTGCCCCAGCAGACGCCCACGCAGCGCGACTTTCCCGCAACGGTCACAGAGGTCGTGCTCTCGGGCTTTTCGAACCGCCGCGCGCGCTTTTTCTACACGGCGGAGGAGAAGTCGGCGGCGCTGATGAACCTCGGCAAGCTCGGCGTGCTGGAACTCAAGGACAAGTGTTACCGCGAGCTCTCCGGCGGGCAGCAGCAGCGCGTGCTGCTTGCGCGCGCCCTGTGCGCGGCAAATGACCTGCTCATCCTCGACGAGCCTGTCACGGGCCTTGACCCCGCGAGCATGCAGGACCTTTACAAAACGCTGCGCTATTTGAACGAGCGCGAGGGCATGGCCATCATCATGGTCACGCACGACATCGAAAACGCCCTGCGCGAGGCCAGGCACATCCTCTGCGTCGACCGCGCGGGCTGCTTTTACGGCACGGTGGGCGAGTTTTTATCGTCGCCCGCCGGCAAACGGTTTGGAGGTGACAGAGCATGAAGCTGCTTCTTTCGATGTTTGCCTATCCTTTCATCGTGCGCGCGTTTGTTGTCGGCATTTTGGTCTCGCTGTGCGCGTCGCTGCTCGGCGTGCCGCTCGTTTTGAAGCGCTACTCCATGATCGGCGACGGGCTGAGCCACGTGTCGTTCGGCGCGCTGTCGGTCGCGGTGGCATGCGGCTTCGCGCCGCTGTGGTTTTCCATCCCCGTTGTGGTCATCGCGGCGTTCATCCTGATGCACGTCGCGGAAAAGAGCCGCGTCAGCGCAGACGCGATGATCGCGGTGTTCTCAGCCTCGGCGCTCGCCATCGGCGTCATCGTCACCTCGCTCACGACCGGCATGACCACGGATGTCGACAGCTATATGTTCGGCAGCATCCTCGCGATGTCGCGCTCGGACGTCATCCTGAGCGTCACGCTCGCGCTCTGCGTGCTCGCGCTCTACATTCTCTTCTACCACAAGCTCTTTTCCGTCACGTTCGACGAGTCCTTTGCCCGCGCGACGGGCGTGCGCGTCGGCACGTACAAGACGATCCTGTCCGTTCTAACGGCGCTCACCGTCGTGCTCGGTATGCGCATGATGGGCGCGATGCTGCTCTCGAGCCTCATCATCTTCCCGGCGCTGTCCGCGATGCGGGTGTTCAAGAGCTTCCGCTCTGTCGTGTGCTTTGCCGCGGGGCTCTCGGTCATGTGCTTCTGCCTCGGGCTCACGGGGTCGTATCTGCTCTCCACCCCCGTGGGTGCGACGGTCGTTGTCTGCGACCTTGCGGCGTTTCTCCTCTGCTGCCTGATCGGCCGCGGACGGGGATGACCCACTTCTTAAATTTTCTGAAAGGCTGCGCCTGCAAACTTGCAAAGCACAGCCTTTCATGTTATGTTGATGGTAGTAGCCTGTTCCATACTCCATTGAAAAAATCTGCAAAATTGTGACACTTTTTTGCATTTTCTGCGTCTAATAGAGTAGAAGTACTTTCGAGGAGGTTTCCCCATGAAGAAAAAGCGACTTCTCCCCCTCGGCATTCTGGCTGTTCTCGTCCTCGCAGCTTTGATCTACATGCGGCCAATGACGCTTGAGGCAATGTTCGGGCTGGATATCACGCAGAGTGAACTGGTATACACTGACTATCTTACGGTCTCCATCGACGAACCGGGCCGCAGCGTGGAGAGCTCAGAATGGCTGCGCGGCGAGGAGCGCACGGAAACGCTGATTTCACTTCTCTCACAACAGAAATTCCGCCGCTCGCTCCGAAACCTCCTTCCGCGGGAGCAGACGAGCGATATGCCGCAGAATAATTTGATCTTTGACGCCGACTTTTCCTTCAACGACGGGCAGGATTATCTTTATTTTCAAAGCTCTTTTGGCCAGCTGAACCTTTTCTCCACCACCGGCAATAACCTCATGCTCTGCACCACGAGCCGTCAGAAGGAATTTTTGCAGCAGGTCTATGATATGCTCTCTTCTGACACTCCGTAACAATCAGGAGGTCATTTTTATGAAAAGACGACACATTGTTCTCCTCGGCATTCTGGCTGTTCTCGTCCTCGCAACTTTGATCTACACGCGCCCGATGACGCTGCAAGAAATCGGCAAGGTGGATATCGCGCAATGCGAATCCGTTTCCGGCTATCACCGCCGTGCCCCCGATTCGGGAGTTCACCTCGTTTGAGCTTTCCGCAGAGGATGAACGCTGCTCGCAGCTCATCGACCTTTTTGCGCAGCAGAAATTCCGCCGCTCGCTCATCAATCTGCTGGCGCCGGACGGCGGCAGCACCCACCAGCCGAAGGACGGCGATTTCATCTGGGATCTCAGCTTCAACTTTGGCCCGACTGATTTCCCCGACGACAGCACCGGCAAAGGCACGTTTATCCAGTGCAGAGATTTTTACGGCACCCTGCGCGTTTTCACCTCCATAGACGGCAAAACGCTCCGCTACACCACAAGCGAGCAGGAGGCGTTTTTGCAGCAGGTCTATGACATCATTTCCGCTGAACCGTAACCCATTCCACACTTTATCACAACAGGAGGAATCACTATGAAAAAATGCGTATCCATTCTCGTCGGCGTTCTTGCCGTCATCGCCGCGGCGGCCGCCGTTCTCGTCGCGCTCGACCGCTTCCGCAAGCAGAACGACGAAGACCCGAACGACTTTGAAGACTGAAAAAGGAGAGGCGAAAGCCTCTCCTTTTTCAGTCTTCTTTTAAATCTCTTTCGCCTTGGCAAGCATCAGCTTTGCGCCCTCTTTGGAGCAGAGCTTGATCTCGCCCGCGTAGCCGTCGAGGCGCGCGGCCTCGTCAGCCTTGAGCTCGACGCTCTCGTCGCCGACGATGACGTGAACCTCGCCCGCGCCGCAGTAGATGAGCATCATGCCCTCGCTGCCGTGAACGGTCTTGCTCTCACCGGCGGCAAGGGTCTCGCCGCGCATCCTGCCCTCGCACTTGCCCTTGCGGAGCATGAGGTTGAAGTCGCGGCAGCGGCCCCAGGAGTGCGTGTCGTCGCCGCCGTCGAAGCGGTGGACCTCGTAGGGATTCAGCCTCAGCTTTTCGCCGCCGTTGTGATTGAGCTCGATCGTGCCCTCAAGTGTCGAAATGAGGCGCTCATAGTCGGGCAGGGCCGTAAAGTCGGACTCTGCGTCCTCAACGGTCGCAGAGCTCAGCCGCCACAGAAAGTCGCGATCGGCGTACACCGCGCCCGCAGGCGCGATGCCGAGCTGGGTCGTCAGGCCGCCGGACCACTTGGTCGTAATGTAGTCACTCGGCGTTAAATGCTGGATGGTCATGGAAATACAACTCCTTTGCAAACTGCAAATGGCTTCGGTGTGCGCGCACCGAAGCCATTTTTTGATGGATCTTTTTGTTTAGCCCTCGATGAGCTTGACGATCTCAGCGTAGCACTCGTCGGCAAGGGGCAGAGCGTGCGCGAGCAGGGCCTCGCCCTTGGCGCGGTACTCAGCGGCGAACTCCTGATCCTTCAGGGAGCCGACGTTGATGAGCACGTTGAGCCATGCGCCCTGGATACCGGCCTTGAGGGACAGGAACGCAACGCCCAGGTCGCTCGCGGAGGTGTCGTTGAAGCGGCCCAGCAGGGACTGTGCAAGCGTCAGGGTCTCGTCGATGAGCTCCATCATCTCCATCGGGGTCTTGGTGCAGCCCTTCAGGCCCTCCTGGATGGCGGCGGAGCGGGCAGCCTTCTGCTCGTCGGTCGCCTTGGGCATACCGAACGCGGCGGAGACGACGTTGAACGCCTCGGTGTCGCGGTCCATAACGTCGAGCAGGCGGGTCTTGAGCTCGTTGCCCTTCTTCTCGACCTCGGCAGCATGCTCGGCATACTCGGCATACTTCTTGCGGCCCTGGGTGAGGCCGCCGACCATCGCGGTCAGCGCGGCGCCGATGGAGCCATAGAGCGCGGCGCAGGAGCCGCCGCCCGGCGCGGGAGCATCGGAGGCAACGGTATCGGCAAAGCCGGTAACGGTCATATCAGCTAACTTCATCATGTTGAATATTTCCTTTCATCATTTCGCGCCGTTTTCGTCCCGCGCGGGCATCGCCGCACCTTTACGGTCAGCCGCCCCTCTTGGAGCAGCCAACGCCCGCACGAGCCAAAAGCGTCGCAGCCGTTGCCGCCCTCCGGCGGCAAACGATTTTAATCGTTTTTTCTGACGACAGAAGGTGAATTGCCGCAAAGCGGCAAGAGAAGCCGTCCTGGGGCGTGCGCGTCAGAAAAAACACTTTGCAGTCCGCCAGCGTGCGAGCGAAAGCGAGTGCGACGCAGCGGACTGTAAACCAACCAGGAAAAGCGGCCTCCGCTTTTCCTGGTTGCGCTCAAAAATGCGCTTTCAGCGCATTTTTGAAGTATTTTATTCCATGTCGATCAGGTGATACTCCATGACCTGCTTCTTGCAGTCGAAGTCCTTGGCCTTGAGGTAGAACTCAGCGCAGTCGATCAGAGCCTTGGCCGGGGTCAGGCCGACGATCTCGCTCTCGATGACGCGGGTGCCGTAGCGCTCGGCCAGAGCCTTGATCATTTCATAGGTGACATAGAGCGGGGTATCCTCATAGTTGACCATGTTCATGGAGACCTGCGCGATGCCGCGGTCCTCGAGCATGAAGCCCATGGCCTTGCAGCTGCGGAAGCCGCCGGAGGAGCCGCGGATGACCTTGGCGATCTTCTTGGCGACCTCAACATCGAGGTCTCGAGGTTGCAGTTGAACGCGACGAGCGGCATACGGGCGCCGATGGCGGTGATGCCGGCGGTGGGGTGGATCTTGCGCTCGCCGTAGTCGGGCGCCCACTCGGGCTGCAGGAGCTTCTCGGGCATGCCCTCGAACTCGCCCTTGCGGCAGGTGGCAAGGTTGCGGCGCTCGGGACGGGTGGCGCTGTCCTCATACAGGAAGGAGGGGACCTTCAGCTCGTCCCAGATGCGCTGGGCGACGCGCTTGGACATCTCGACGGCTTCCTCCACGGTCACGTCCATCTGGGGGACGAAGGGGATGACGTCGGTCGCGCCCATGCGCTTGTGCTCGCCGTGGTGCTTGTTCATGTCGATGCGCTCGGTGGCGACCTTCGTCAGCTGGAAGGCGACCTCCTCGATGGCCTCGGGAGAGCCGATGAGGGTGAAGACGCAGCGGTTGTGGTTGCCGTCGGTCTGGGCGTCAAACAGGGTGCAGCCGGGAACGCTCTTGGCGGTCTCGACGAGGGCGTTATAGGTGGCCTCGTCCTTTTCCTTGGAGCAGCTGAAATTGGGGATGCATTCGATCAACTTTGCCATGGTTGTTTTCCTCCGTCAATTTATTTTGTATCGTCATTTTGCTCAGACAGGCGCGCTGCGCCCGTCCATTTTTGTTCAGCGTTGCCATTATATCGCGGCCCAACGGGGGAGTAAACAGGTTTTCTTTCTCTTTTTTCAACGGCGGCTTAATTTTTTTAAGTCATCTTCTCCTCGACAAAGCGCTGCACACACGGGGCGCTGAGCACCGCGCTGTTCCATGCCAAAACGGCATACGAGCGGATCGGCAGACCGCGCACAGGCTTTGCCTTTAAAGGTGCGCCCGGATGCGTGCTGAGGATGGACTTTGGCAGAAAGCTGATGCCAGCCCGAGAGCACCATCTGCATCGCCATGGGCGTATCGTAGCAGTGGCAGGTCACATTCGGCGTAAAGCCGCTGCGCTGGCACTCCTGCACCAAAAAGTCGTTGTAGCTCCACAGGTCGTCCGAGCGCAGAAGACACATCGGCACACCCTCGAGCCGCTCGATGGGCACCTCGTTCAGTTCTGGCGCGGGGTCCAGGTCCTCGCGCATGATGAGCTCGAGCTTATCCTCGCCCAGAATGCGCTCCTGCAATCCGCTCGGCTCGCGCGCGGCGGTGCGCAGGAACAGCGCATGCAGCTCGCCGCGGTTGAGCGATTCAATGAGCTCCTGCGGCGAGCCCACACGGATGAAGAGCTCCACCTGCGGATAGCGGCTGTGATATTCATTTATATAATGTAACGCGTACGACATCGCCGAGTAGATGACGCCGAGCTTGATGCGCCCGCTCATGCCCGTCCCCACGCTGCGCACGCTGTCCTCCACGCGGCGGATGTCCTGAAAGATCTGCTGCGTCTGCTGATACAGGCTTTGTCCCGCGTCGGTGAGTGACATGCCCTTGCTGCCGCGCAGGAAAAGCTGCACGCCGAGCTCTTCCTCGAGCTGCGCGATCTGGCGCGAGATCGGCGGCTGCGCCACGTGCAGCTCGCGCGCCGCGGCGGAGATGCTTTTCTCCTCCGCCACCGCACAGAAGTATTCCAGCTGTCTGATCTTCATCGCTCGTCCTCCATGTCATACTTTTGTGGTATGGTATGCAGATAAATTAAGTACTTTTCATTATAGCACATCTTTGTTATAATGCAAGTTGTAAAGAAAAGTGAGAATTCCGTTTTCATTTTTATTGGTTTTTACAGAAATATTTTTATGAAAGTGAGGAACCCACCATGATCAATCTTGCAGACGATGCGATGACGATCAAGCTGGACTACGAGCTTCCCGAGTACCCGAAGTTCGAAGAGGGCTATCGCCGCGCACCCCGCCGCGAATCCCACCTGACCGAGGCCGATAAGGCGCTCGCCATCAAGAACGCTCTGCGCTACATCCACCCCGACCATCACGAGCAGATGGCCAAGGAGTTCGCAGCCGAGCTCGAGGAGCATGGCCGCATCTACGGCTACCGCTTCCGTCCCGAGGGCAAGCTCTACGGCAAGCCCATCGACGAGTACAAGGGCAAGTGCATCGAGGGCCGCGCCATTCAGGTCATGATCGACAACAACCTCGACTTCGACGTCGCGCTCTATCCCTATGAGCTGGTCACCTACGGTGAGACCGGTCAGGTCTGCCAGAACTGGATGCAGTACCGCCTGATCAAGAAGTACCTCGAGCAGCTGACCGACGAGCAGACGCTCGTCGTCATGTCCGGCCATCCTCTGGGCCTGTTCCACTCCCACAAGATGGCGCCCCGCGTCATCATCTCCAACGGCCTGATGGTCGGCACCTTCGATGATCAGGAGAACTTCAACCGCGCTGCCGCGCTCGGCGTTGCCAACTACGGTCAGATGACCGCCGGCGGCTGGATGTACATCGGCCCCCAGGCATCGTCCACGGCACGTTCAACACGCTGCTCAACGCCGGCCGTCTGAAGCTCGGCATCCCCAACGATCAGAACCTCGCCGGCCGTCTGTTCGTCTCCGCCGGTCTTGGCGGCATGAGCGGCGCTCAGGGCAAGGCTGCTGAGATCGCCGGCGCTGCGTCCATCATCGCCGAGGTCGACGATTCCCGTATCGACACCCGCTACACCCAGGGCTGGGTCAGCCACCGCACCGACTCCCTCGAGGAGGCCACCAAGATCGCTCTCGACCACCAGAAGGCAGGCAAGCCCTGCGCTGTCGCCTACTGCGGCAACATCGTCGACCTGCTCGAGTACCTGTACAACAACAACGTCCATGTCGACCTCATGAGCGACCAGACCTCCTGCCACGTCCCCTACGACGGCGGCTACTGCCCGCAGGGCCTCACCTTCGCGCAGCGCACCGAAATGCTCGACAAGGATCCCGACGGCTTCCGTGTCCTCGTCGACAAGACGCTGCAGCATCACTATGAGATGATCTGCAAGTTCCACGAGCGCGGCACCTACTTCTTCGACTACGGCAACAGCTTCCTCAAGGCCGTGTACGATACCGGTGTGAAGAGCATCTGCAAGAACGGCGAGAACGACCTCGACGGCTTCATCTTCCCCCCTCCTACGTCGAAGATATCCTTGGTCCCTGCCTGTTCGACTTCGGCTACGGCCCGTTCCGTTGGTGCTGCCTGAGCCGCAACCCCGAGGATCTGCACAAGACCGACATGGCTGCCGCCGAGTACATCAAGGCCCACAACCGCCGCTATCAGGACTACGACAACTACGTCTGGGTCCGCGATGCCGAGAAGAACAAGCTGGTCGTCGGCACCCAGTGCCGTATCCTCTATCAGGATGCCATGGGCCGTATGAACCTCGCGCTCAAGTTCAACGAAATGGTCCGCAACGGTGAGATCGGCCCCGTCATCCTTGGCCGTGACCATCACGACACCGGTGGTACCGATGCGCCCTTCCGTGAGACCTCCAACATCAAGGACGGCTCCAACATCATGGCCGAGATGGCGACCCAGTGCTACGCTGGTAACGCTGCCCGCGGCATGAGCTACATCGCCCTGCACAACGGCGGTGGTACGGGCATCGGCCGCGCCATCAACGGCGGCTTCGGTATGGTTCTCGACGGCTCCGAGCGTGTCGACACCATCCTGCGCATGTCCATGCCTTGGGATACCATGGTCGGCGTTGCCCGCCGCAGCTGGGCGCGCAACGAGAACGCCATGACCACTGTCGCCGAGTACAACAAGATGTACGAGGGTCAGGATCACATCACCATGCCTTACGTCGCGGACGAAGAGCTCTGCGAGAAGGCCGTGAAGGAATACATGCACTAAGAAAACACTTCAAAAAAGGGGCTTTTTACAAAGCCCCTTTTTTGAGCTGGATACACTCCGCTGCGCGCACTCGCTTTGCTCGCACACTTGCGGAGCGCAAAGAATCTTTCCGACGCACATGTCGTCGGAAAGATGATCTCAATTTATTTGCCGCCTGCGGGCGGCCTGGGCAGCCGCTGGCGGCTCTGCCGCCTTGCGGATGCCGCGTACCCCTTGCGGGTAAAACTCTGCGAGACTTTTTTGACAAGCCATCGAACAGAATGCTCTTTCCAACAGTGAGAAAGGACAACATTTACTATGAAAAAGTTACTGGTCAAAAACATCGGCCTGCTGGCGACGCCTGAGGGCAGATCCGCCCATCGCGGCGAGGAGCAGGGCAAGATCAAATTCTTAAAGGATGCGTGGGTGCTCATCGAGGACGGCATCATCGCCTCCGTCGGTACCGGCTCGGTTCCCGCCGTCGAGGGCGCGGAAGTCGTCGACGCGGAGGGCCACCTCGTCACCCCCGGCCTTGTCGACGCCCACACCCACCTCATCTTCGGCGGCTGGCGCCAGAACGAGCTGGGTCTCAAGCTCCACGGCGCAAGCTATCTCGACATTCAGAACGCGGGCGGCGGCATCCAGTCCACGACGAACGCCACCCGTCAGGCCAGCGAGCAGGAGCTCGCCGCCAAGGCCTCCAAGGCGCTCGACGAGATGATGAGCTTCGGCACCACCACGGTCGAGGCCAAGAGCGGCTACGGCCTTGCCACCGAGCATGAGCTCAAGGCGCTCGAGGTCATCAAGGACCTCAACGATCACCACCGCATGGACCTCGTCGCGACCTTCATGGGCGCGCACCTTGTCCCTGCGGAATATAAGTCCAACCGCGAAGAGTACGTCCGCCTTGTGTGCGAGGAGATGATGCCCAAGGTCAAGGAGCAGGGCATCGCCAAGTTCTGCGACGTCTTCTGCGAGGCCGACACCTTCACCGTCGAAGAGTCCCGTCAGGTGCTCGAAGCGGGTCTCAAGTATGGCCTGCGTCCCAAGATCCACGCCGACGAGATCGAGGCCATCGGCGGCAGCCAGCTCGCCGGTGAGATCGGCGCGATCTCGGCTGAGCACCTGATCGTCTGCCCGCCGGAGGGCATTGCCTCCATGGCCAAGGGCGGCGTCATCGCATGCCTGCTGCCCGCGACGAGTTTCAACCTCGGCGCGGTGTTCGCGCCCGCGCGCGACATGGTCAAAGCTGGCGTGCCCGTTGCAATGGCGACGGACTTCAACCCCGGCTCCTGCCCGTGCCTGAACATGCAGTTTGTCATCAACCTCGGCTGCCTCAAGTACAAGCTGACGCCGGAGGAGGTCCTCATGGCTGTCACGCTCAACGGCGCCGCGGCGATCGACCTTGCCGACAAGGTCGGCTCTGTCGAAGAGGGCAAGCTGGGCGACCTTGTCATCTGGGACGCGCCCGACCTCGACTACATCTGCTACCGCGTTGGCAGCAATCTTGCAAAAACCGTCATCAAGCGCGGCGAGATCGTGTGAGAGAACGGTAGAGGGAGAACATGATGGATCGGACTGACTACCAAATCCTCAACCTCCTCCAGGACGACAGCCGTTGCACGCTGCGCCGCATGGGAGACCTTGTGGGGCTGACGCCGCCCGCCGTGTCGGAACGCATTCGCCGGATGGAGGAAAGCGGCGTGATCCGCGGCTATCACATCGACATCGACCGCACGAAGCTCGACTGTAACATCACAGGCTTTATCTCCGTTGCGCTCGAGCCGGACAAGTACGACAAATTCTGCGATTTCTGCGCCTCGCAGAGCGCCATCATCAGCCACTATCACATGGTGGGTGAGTTCAACGCGCTGCTCCGCTTCGCCGTGCGCGACACGCAGCAGCTCGACCAGCTTCTCTCCCTCATCAAGAAGTTCGGCGACTCGCGCACCTCGATCGAGCTCAAGACGCTCTTCGACAGCAAGGAGATCCCGCTGCCGTAACACAACATTCCCTTTGCACCAAGCAGGGCGGCTTTGGCCGACTCCGCATAAGAAAACATGCGCCGTAAAAGGCAAATTTTGCACGGACTCCTTCGTTGCGCCGTCTTGCCATGCGTCAGCATGCCTGCGCCGTCGCGCCTCAGCTCCGCACAAAATTTGCTCTTTTTCGGCGCAAAGCAGTTTTGCCAATGAATTTTTGAGATGAAATCAGCTAAAAAAACTCCCCATACTGGCGTATGGGGAGTTTTTTTCGGTTGTATTTCAGCCAAAAAGGCGCAGGCAAAACCGCATGTTTTCTTATGCGGAGTCGGCCTTGGGCCGCCCTGCTTTTTTGCGCGATCTGAATGCCCCCTTTGCTTTTTTCGGGCCATTCCCGCGCATCTGTGTGTTGCGAAGAAAGGCGAAAACTGCTATACTTTAATTTATTGAATGAGCATCATTTGGGGAGGGAATCTATCATGCAGCTTGAACAGAGGCAGACGCTGAGCCAAAAGCTCGTGCTGACGCAGACGATGCGCCAGTCGCTCGACTGTTTGCAGCTCTCCGCGCCGGAGCTTACCGAATACGTGCAGGAAGTCGCGCTCTCAAACCCGCTGCTCGACGTACAGTCCCCCACCTATTACGAGACCGAGCTCCCCAGCGAGGCCGCTCCCGCCGAGCGTGAACCGCTCGAGGTTCGCGAGACGGACTCGTGGCGCGGCGGCACCTCCTCCGGTATGGAGGATGTGCAGGACTTCACCGCCTTTTTGACGCGCGAAAAAACGTTCCGCGACCACCTGACCGAGCAGATCGGGCAGATGAAGCTCGTCGACGACGAGCTTCTGCGCCTGTGCCGCTTTTTGATCGACTGCCTCGACGAGCGCGGCTATCTTGACTGCCCGCTTGAGGAGCTGTCCCGCGAATTCGACATCCCGCTCTTCTCGCTCGAGCAGGCGCTGTTTGCCGTGCAGATGCTCGACCCGCCGGGCGTCGGCGCGCGGAACCTGTCGGAATGCCTGACGCTCCAGCTCGCGCAGGGCCGCTCGCTCGACCCGCTGGCGCTGAAGATCGCGCGCGATGGGCTCGAAATGCTCGGCAAGCGCAACTTTTCCGGCCTCGCCGCCCTGCTCGGCGTCAGCGTCGGTGAAGCCAGGGCCGCTGCGGCCAAGATACTCGCGCTTAACCCGATCCCCTCGCGCAGCTTTGCCGGCAGCGAGCAGATCGCCTATGTCGCCCCCGACGCGGAATTTTCCGTGCAGCAGGGCCAGCTCGTCATCGAGCTCAACGAGCGCATTCTGCCGCGCCTGTCCGTCAACGCCGAATACGCCGCGCTGATGAACACGAGCGACGACCCCGAGGTCCAGCGCTACGTGAAAGAAAAGCTCTCCGAAGCACAAGCCCTCATCAAGGGCGTCCACACCCGCTGCGACACGCTCATACAGATGCTCACGCTCATCGGGCGCGAGCAGCACGGCTTTTTCTGTGGCGGCGAGGCACTGCTGCCCGTGACGATGCAGCAGCTTTCCGAAAAAATGGGCGTCAGCACCTCCACCGTGAGCCGTGCGGCGCAGAATAAATACATTCAGTTCCAGGGCAGGATCATCCCCGTGCGCAGCTTTTTCACCACGGCGATCCGCCCCGACGCGGCAGTCTCGTCCCACGCGGTCAAGCAGCGGCTGCAAAGCCTCATTCGCGCAGAGGACCCGGCCGCGCCGCTCTCGGACGAGGCGCTTCGTCTGGCGCTCTCGGCTCTCGGCATCGAGGTCAGCCGCCGCGCCGTCGCCAAGTACCGCGCGGAAATGGGCATTCCGTCCTCGTCCCAGCGCAAAAAGCGCTGAGCGCAGGGCGCGATCCAATATTTTGTCAGGAGGAACATTCACTATGGCCAGCGTCTACGACCGCACCGACATCTACGACCTCTTCGACTCCCCGAAAAAGGATGCACAGACCCTCTCCCACTGGCAGGCCGTTTTCGACGGCAGGCCCATTCGCTCGGCGCTCGATGTGAGCATCGGGACGGGCTCGCTCACGCTGCCGCTCGGGCAGCTCGGCGTCTCGCTGTACGGCTCCGATTTGAGCGACAGCATGCTCGCGCGCTGCCGCAAAAAGGCGGACGAGCGTGGCATCGCCATCGACCTGCGGCAGAGCGATTTCCGCGACCTGACGTCTCATTTTGACCGCAGCTTCGACTGCGTGATGAGCACCGGCAACTCGCTTGCCTACGTGACAAACAACGAGATCACCGGCGTTTTGGAGCAGATGGACGCGCTCGTGGAGCCCGGAGGCTGCCTCTACTTCGACCTTCGCAACTGGGACCGTATCGTGGGGCAGAAAAAGCGTTTTTACTGCTACAATCCCGCCTTTCTGCCAAACGGCGACCGCGTGAACCTCATGCAGGTCTGGGACCATTTATCCGACGGCTCCATTGTCTTCAATCTTGTCTACACCTTTGAGCGCGATAACAAAATCTTCCAAAAAGAGCGTTTTGAGGAGCACTACCACCCCGTGCCGCAGAAATTACTGCTCGACAAGCTCACGCAGCTCGGCTATCAGGACATTCAGGTCAAGGCCTTCCCCGTGCAGTTCGGCGCGTTTGACATCGAAAACAGCGAGTGGTACTGTGTGCTGGCGCACAAAGCAAAATAATCGTTGCCTTTTTCCGCAAAAAGGGCATGATAAGAAAGTCATATCACGCGCGGCGGTAAACGCCGCGCGTTTCAACAGGAGGAAAACTATCATGGACGGTATGAAAAATATCAGCAAGGCAGAGGTCCTGACCCTGCGCGATCAGGTCGCCTATCAGTCCGGTCAGGTCGTCAGCCGCACGCTGGCGCAGAACGAGCACGTGAGCGTCACGCTCTTCTCGTTCGACAAGGGTGAGGAGATCAGCACCCACGAATCCGGCGGCGACGCGATGGTCACCTGCCTCGACGGCGTGGGCAGGATCACGATCGACGGCGTCGAGCACATCCTGCACGAGGGTGAGAGCATCGTCATGCCCGCGCGCCATCCGCACGCGGTGTACGGTCAGGAGCAGTTCAAGATGCTGCTCGTCGTGGTGTTCTGATCTTTTTATTTACCGAAAAGGTGCGAAAGCAGTCTATTTTCGCGCCTTTTTCGCGCCTTTACCGCAAGGTGGCGCATTATCGCGCCGCATGCTTCTTTGCGTGGCCTGAATGAAGCTTCATCCATCGGCCCAATTTTTCGCTTCTGATTTTAACATATCATTTTCTCATTGATACTTGACAAAATGTAGTGACATGGTATAATGAGGCCAATTTCCGCAGCAAAGGAGGCGATCGTTTGAACACCATGGTTACGTCCAAAAATGTCAATTTTGGAGTAAGCTGGCGACTGATCGTTGGCGTAGAGGGGCATTCGTCCGAATCTATGTCGTCGAAGCAGTCGGCAGCGGTTTGATCGACCTCATTTTCCAAGGCTCGGTTTGATTCGCTGCCTGCAATGATCGGCAGCATGGATCCGGTATGCTCCATTGATCTGGCAAAGCACTTGTGGAATGTTCCACAAGCATGGGAGTATCCCCTTGCAATGTCAGAGCGCGGGAACAGACCGGTTTTTTTGTTACCCAAATCATTCAGGACGGGGCATTTTTGCCCCATCGCCAAGAAAGGAAATTTTTTACCATGAAACGCAAGCTCACCGCCAAGGAATACACCTATGTTGCCAGCATGCTCTTCGGCCTGTTTTTCGGCGCAGGTAACCTTATTTTCCCCGTGCACCTCGGCCAGATGGCCGGTTCCAACGTTTGGCAGGCCATTCTGGGGCTTCTCATCACGGGCGTGGGCCTGCCGCTGCTCGGCGTGGCCGCGCTCGGCATCAGCCGCTCCAACGGTCTTTTTGACCTGAGCAGCAAGGTCAACCGCCCCTACGCGATGTTCTTCACCTGCGCGCTGTATCTGACCATTGGGCCGTTTTTTCGCCATTCCCCGCTGCGCGACGACGTCATTCACCGTGGGACTTGAGCAGGTGCTTCCGCAAAATGGCAGTAACACACTGTACCTGCTGCTCTTCTCGGTAGCGTTTTTCGCCGCGGCGCTCTTTTTCGCACTGCGCCCGGGCAAGATCCTGACCTGGGTCGGCAAAATTCTGAACCCCTGCTTTCTCGTCTTCCTCGGCATTCTGGTCGTCGTCGCGCTTCTCTCTCCGAGTGCGGCCATCGCGGATGTCGAGCCGCTCGGCGACTACGCGTCCCAGCCGTTTTTCGCTGGTTTCCTCGAAGGGTACAACACCATGGACGCGCTGGCGAGTCTTGCCTTCGGCATCATCGTCGTGCAGGTCATCCGTGACCTCGGCGTGGACGATCCCACCGCTGTGGCGGGGAGCACCGTCCGCGCGGGCATTTTCAGCAGCCTTCTGATGGCGTTCATCTACATCGCCGTCACGATCGCCGGCACGCAGAGCCGCGGCGTGCTTGAAGCCAGTGAGAACGGCGGCACGGCGCTCGCGCAGATCGCACAGCACTACCTCGGCTCCGCCGGTCTCTTCATCCTCGCCGCCACGGTGACGCTCGCGTGCCTCAAGACCGCCGTCGGTCTCATCACGAGCTGCGCCGAGACGTTCAGCACGCTCTTCCCCGACGGGCCAAAGTACCGCATCTGGGCAATCATTTTCAGCCTCGTGTCGCTGCTGTTTGCGAACCTCGGCCTCAGCGCCATCATCAGCTATTCGCTGCCGGTGCTGATGTTCCTCTATCCGCTCTCCATCGCGCTCATTGCGCTGGCGCTGCTCGGTAAATTCTTCGGCCACGACCGCACGGTGTACTGCTGGACGATCGGCTTCACGCTCATCGCTGCCGTTTACGATCTGATCATCGCGCTGCCCGAGAGCGTGTTCAACGCCATCCACGGTCCGGCCATCAAGGCGTTCGGTCAGCAGTACCTACCGTTTGCCGACCTCGGCCTCGGCTGGATCTGCCCGACGCTTATCGGCGCGGCCATCGGCCTTATTCTGCACTTCATGCGCGGGAACAGGGCCAAGGCGTGAACCCCTTACAAGTCAAAAATCCGTCCGGTCGATGACCGGACGGATTTCTTCTTTTATTTATCGCGTGTTTTCGCCGCTCACAGCGTCGCGGCAAACTTCGTCACCGCGGCAAGGCCGTCTCTGAGCGTGTTGACGTCGCAGGCGTAGCCGACGCGCATGCTGTGGGGCTGCTCGAAGCAGTCGCCCGGCGTGACGAACGCACCGGTCTCGTGGTACATGCGCTTGCAAAACTCGTAGGAGGGGATATCGAAATCGTAGTAAACGAGCGCGGTCGTACCGGCTTTGGGCTTGGTGTAGAGTGCGGATTTTCCTTGATCCAGTCATCGAGGATGGCGAGGTTCTCGCGCACGATGCGCTGATTGCGCTTGAGCATCACGTCGCTGTGGCGCAGGGCGATGGACGCGATCGCATCGTCGAACATGCCGCAGCTAATTAAATTGTAGTCGCGGTGCGACAGGAACGCCTTGCGCGCCGCTTCATCGTGCGTGGCGATCCAGCCCATGCGAAGGCCCGCGAGCGAGAAGACCTTGGACATACTGCTGACCGAGATGCCCTTTTCGTACAGGTCGACGATGGATTCGCACCACTCGTCCTCCTGCGTCAGGTGGCGGTAGACCTCGTCACAGAGGATGTACGCGCCCACGCCGCGGGCGATCTCCACGATGCTCCCCAGCAGCTCCTTACTCATCAGCGCGCCGGTGGGGTTGTTGGGGTTGTTGATGCAGATCATTTTCGTCTCGGGCGTGACGAGGCTCTTGAGCTCATTCAGGTCGGGGAGATAGTCGTTTTCCTGCTTTAGGTGCATGATGGCGACGTCCGCGCCGATGGCCTCGGGGATGGAGTAGAGCTGCTGATAGGTCGGCATGATGCTGACCACGCGGTCGCCCGCGGAAATGAGCGAGCAGAATACGTGATGGTTCGCGCCTGCCGCGCCGTGCGTGAGCACGACCTCATCGGCCTTGATCGTGTGGTAGAGCTTGGAAATGCCGCTGCGCAGCGCCTCACTGCCCCAGATATCGCCATAGGTCAAGCGCTGGGCACAGAAGTCCTTCAAAAAGTCCTCCTTGTTCTCGCCCGTGAGCTCGAAAAGCTCGTCGAGCGAAACGGAGTCGACGCAGGTCTCGGCGATGTTGTATAGCGCACCCACCTCGTACTCGTTCATCCATTCTTCCACAGCAAAGGGCTTGATGTTCATATCGTTCTCCTTTTCTCTATAAAAAAGTAACAGCACCCACGACCCAGCCTTATCCGGTCGCCCGGAATACCTACGGCTCAGTCATGGATGCCTTTTCTCCCTCGGCCGGTGCCAAAGGAGGCATTGATGATGAAGTTGATTGTATTATAATGCATTTTTATAGGATGTCAAGCGGGAAAGCGTAAATTTATCGCCCTTTTGCAGGGCGAATATCCAGCTTTTCCGTATGGTTCCGTCACGCTGCTCTATCCGCGCCGCACAGCGTCTTTCTTGTCCTTTTTCGCGCGGACTGCTATACTGGGAAAAAACGACGAAAGTGAGAACGATCATGCCGAATTTTGATCCGTTAACTTACCGATATTCTTCCCGCCGCAACGTGGTCTACGCCAAAAACGGCGTGTGCTGCACGTCCGTTCCCCTCGGCGCACAGGTCGGCCTCGACGTGCTGAAAAATGGCGGCAACGCCGTCGATGCCGCCGTCGCCATGGCCGGCGCGATGCCGCTGCTCGAGCCGACGGGCAACGGCCTTGGGTCCGACTGTTTCGCGCTCGTGTGGATCGAGAAGGAGAAAAAGCTCTACGGCTTGAACGCCAGCGGCGTTGCGCCGATGGCGCTGAGCGCGGACGAGGTTCGCGCAAAAGGCTTTTCCGAGGTGCCCGAGGAAGGCTGGCTCCCCACGATGGTCCCGGGCGCGCCCGCGGGCTGGGCCGCGCTCAATGCGCGCTTTGGCACAAAGCCGCTCTCCGAGCTCTTCGCCCCCGCCATTTCCTATGCCGAAAACGGCTATGCCGTGCCCGTCAATGTCGGCAAGCTCTGGGCGCGCGACAGCAAGCGCATCGCCAGGGTCATGGCGCAGGACCCCGCCCCCATATGAATACTGGTGGAAGAGCTTTATGAAGCCGGGACGGCTCGCCGTACCGCGCGGGCGATGTCTTCCGTTTCCCCGCCTATGCCGACACGATGCGCTCCCTCGTCGAGACGAACTGCGAGAGCTACTATCGTGGTGAGCTGATGGAAAGGATCGTCGCCCATTCGCGCGCCACGGGCGGGTACTTCTGCGAGGACGACTTCCGCAATTACCACCCCGAATGGGTCGAGCCCATCACGCAGGACTACCGCGGCTATACGGTCTGTGAGATCCCGCCAAACGGCCACGGCATTACGGTGCTCATGGCGCTCGGCATGCTCAACGGGCTGACGCTGCCTGAAAAGCGCGAGGATGCGGATTACTATCACAAGGTCATGGAGGCCATCAAGCTGGCCTTTGCCGACACGAGGACCTACGTCGCCGACCCGCGCTATATGAAAACTAAGGTCAGCGAGCTGCTCTCGCCCGCCTATCTCGCCGCCCGCCGCGCGCTCATCACAGACAAGGCGCTCGAGCCCAAAGCGGGCGACCCGCACTGCGGCGGCACCATCTATCTCTGCACCGCCGACCGCGAGGGCAACATGGTCTCGCTTATCCAAAGCAACTACTGCGGCTTTGGCGCGGGCATCGCCATCCCCGGCACGGGCATCTCGCTTCAGGACCGCGGCGCGAACTTCTCCCTCGACCCGAAGAGCGATAACTATTTGGAGGGCGGAAAGAAGTCCTACCACACGATCATCCCGGGCTTTCTGCTCAAGGACGGCGAGGCCGTCGGCCCGTTCGGCGTGATGGGCGCGTTCATGCAGCCGCAGGGGCAGGTCGAGGTGCTGACGAGCACCATCGATTACGCCATGAACCCGCAGGAGGCGCTCGACGCGCCGCGCATCCAGTGGATCGGCGGCAAAAAGCTCCAGATCGAGCGCGAGGCGGGCGAGGCGATCGCCGAGCAGCTGCGAGCAATGGGGCACGAGGTCGAGATCGTCGACGACCGCACGGCCATGGGCCGCGGCGAGATCATCTGGAAGTGCGAAAACGGCGTTTACGCCGCGGGCACCGAACCGAGATGCGACGGCACGGTCGCAAGCTGGTAACAAAGCAAAAAAAGAGGCTTCCCGACGGGAAGCCTCCTTTTTTGCACATTTTTCAAAATTAGACCTTGGCCTCGCTGTTGTGCTTGCTGGCGACGTAGCTTCTCATCGAGTTCACGACGATGGTCGCGCCGAGCACGATGAGCAGCACCGCGATGATGAGCTGCAAGCCGTTGGCGATAAACACCGCGCCCCAGGTCGTCTCGCCCGCGGGGATGGTAACGGCAGCGGCATTTTGGATGGCGCTCACCATGGCCATCAGGCGCTGGACAAGCGCCGTGAACGTGACGCAGAGCATGATGACGAGCGGCGGGAAAAGCATCTTGTTGCTGCGGCCCGTGACCTTGAGGAAGACGCACAGCGTGATGAGCACGAGCGCGGAGAGCAGCTGGTTCGCTGAGCCGAACAGCGGCCAGATGTTGGAGTAGCCGATCTTCGTGAGCACGTAGCCGAGCACGAGCGTCAGCACCGTGGAGAAATACGTGTTGCACAGGAGCTTGCGCCAGGGCTCGGCGTGGGCCATATCGTCCACGCTGAAAAGCTCCTGGAAGCTCATGCGCGCGATACGCGCGACGGCGTCAAGGCTCGTGAGGGCGAGGGCGGAGACGCACATCGTCATAAAGACCGTGGCGGCGTAGTTCGGCACGCCGAACATCTCGAAGAAGCCCGCAACGCCGCGGCTGAAGATCTGGAACGGGGTACCGACGGCGGGAGTGCCGTCCGCCGCGGCGGCCGCACCGGCCACGCAGAGCGCGAGCACAGCAAGCAGGCTCTCGAGGATCATCGCGCCGTAGCCGACCTTGAGCATGTCCTTCTCGTTTTCGACCGTCTTGGACGACGTGCCGGAGGAGACGAGGCTGTGGAAGCCGGACACCGCGCCGCAGGCGACGGTGACGAACAGGATGGGGAACATCGTGCCGAGCTTTTCATTGTTGAAGCCCGTGAAGACGGGGAGGTTCATCGTCGGATGCGCAACGAGAAGGCCGACGACCGCGCCCGCGATCATGCAGATGAACATGAAGGTGGTCATGTAGTCGCGCGGCTGCTTCAAAAGCCACATCGGGAGAACGGCGGCGAAGAAGATGTAGACGAACGTGATGTAGCTCCAGGTCGCCTTGCCGAAGATGAGTGGGCAGTTCATGCCGACGGCGAACGAGGCAACGATGCAGAGGATGCCGAGCACGGCTTCCTTCCAGCCCGAGAGGTTCAGCTTCTTCTGCACAAGGCCGAAGACGACGGCGAACACCATGAACATGATGGACACCATACCGGCTGCGCCGTTGGTCTGCGCGGCGTCAGCAAGCTGCGTCACGCCGTCGACCACGGTGTAGGCGTTGAACGTGCCGGCGACCATGTCGGCGAACGCCGCGATGACAATCAGGCAGAACAGCCAGCAGAACAGCAGAAACAGCTTGCGGCCGAGCTTGCCGATGTACTTTTCGATCAGCATGCCCATGGACTTGCCGTCGTTTTTGACGGAGGCGTACAGCGCGCCGAAGTCCGTCACAGCGCCGAAGAAGACGCCGCCGAGCAGCACCCACAGCAGCACCGGCAGCCAGCCGAACGCGGCGGCCTGGATCGCGCCGGTGACAGGGCCCGCGCCCGCGATGGAGGAAAACTGATGGCTGAAGACGGTCCAGCCGTTGGTGGGGACAAAGTCCTTGCCGTCGTTATACTTGACGGCGGGCGTCTGCGCCTTGGGGTCGATGCCCCAGGTTTTGGCGAGCCAGCGCCCATAGAGTGCGTAGGCAGCGACGAGGACGACCGCCGCGGTCAGCACGATGACGAGTGTGTTCATGTGATTTCCCTTTCTTTCCTAAAAAAGCTGTGTTCTTCGCCAATGCCGGGAGCAAAAAGAAAAGCCCCGCCTCTGCTGCGGATTTTCCACAACGAAAACCCATCGCAAAGACGAAGGCCAATACCGCGGCGATATCCGCCGCAGATCTCAACTTCCGCGTTACCACTTTGCTTGCCGAAAAACCGGCCGCTCGACCGCTGCCCGAATGGATCGGAGAGCGCACCCTGTTAACGGTGGGGGACCGGCTGCGATTACTCGGCGTTTGAGCCTTTCACCGCGGCTGCTCACAGGGGATGGCCTGCCCGTTCCTTGCTGCCGTTTTGCACCACCAACGGCTCTCTGAAAGCGGTGATCCGGGGAAGTCGTGTCCTGCTCAAAGCATTTGACGAATGATGTGAGTACAATAGACCCATCCTACGCCGTTGTCAATACAATTTTGTCCGCGCAGGACGGATTTCGTCGAAGAAAATAGACGCCCCATCACTTCTCCGCCGCCGCTTTAGGCAAAATGCAAATGCGAAATACAAATAAAGCTATGCCGAAGCGAAATGGAACCTGGCCGGCAACGCAGTCATAACAACGGGATGCTTTCAAATTTTGACCCGTTTCGGCAGTTTTCGGTTTGCCGAATTTCCGCTTGAAATATTTTAACAAAATATTATTTTTTCTTTCTTGACAAAGGTCCATTCTTATGTTAGCTTTAAAAAGCAAAATGAATCAACCGATCGGATGATGAGTTCGGGAGAGACCGCGGAATATTCTGCCGCGGCGCCGAAGGGGAACGCAGAAGCTCTCAGGCAAAAGGGCCGAACTCGGACGACGCTTCCGAAAAGTGCGTTTACGCACGCCGAAGGTGCAACCTGCCGCGATGACTCGGGCGGGGAATCTCTCAGGTGATCAACGGAGGCACAAAGCTCAAGGGAGTTTTGTGTCTCTTTTTTGATGCTTAATTTTAATAATTTTTATAATATTCATTAAAATTATTGTTTTCGGAGGATGCGCACTATGGAAAAGAAGACCCCACTTTACCAAACGCATGTGGACATGGGCGGCAAGATCGTCGAATTCGGCGGCTTCCTGATGCCCGTGCAGTATCCCACCGGCGTGATTGCCGAGCACATGGCCGTTCGTGAAAAGGCCGGTCTGTTCGACGTTTCCCACATGGGCGAGCTTCGCCTCAAGGGCCCCGACGCCGTCGCCAACGTGCAGAAGATCATCACCGCCGACATTTCGAACATGAAAGACGGCGAGATCAAGTACTCGATGTTCTGCAACGACAATGGCGGCATCATCGACGACTTCATCGTCTACCGCTGCGCAGCGGACAATTACTGGCTCGTCGTCAACGCGGGCAACCGCGAAAAGGACGCCGCCTGGGTCGAGAGCCATCTCTCCGGCGACGTCGACTACCGCGACGAGGGCAACGACTGGGGCCAGATCGCCCTGCAGGGCCCCAAGTCCGGCGACATTCTCAAAAAGCTCTGCGATGAGCAGTACATCCCCGCCAAGTACTACACCTTCATCGAAGACGTGCCCCTGAACCTCGGCGAGCGCACGATCCGCGCCCTCGTCTCCCAGACGGGCTACACCGGTGAATATGGCTTTGAGATCTACTGCAAGGCCGAGGACACCGTCGACCTGTGGAAAGCGCTTCTGAAGGCGGGCGAGCCCGAGGGGTTGATCCCCTGCGGCCTCGGCGCGCGCGACACGCTGCGCTTAGAGGCTTCGATGCCGCTCTACGGCCACGAGATGAACGACGAGATCACGCCGAAGATGGCGGGACTTCCGTGCAAGCTCACGGGCAAGGACTTCATCGGCCGCGACGCGCTTGTCGCGCTCGGCGCGCCGAAAATGAAGCGCATTGGCATGAAGGTCGTCGGCCGCGGCATCGTGCGCGAGCACTGCGACCTCTACACGATGGACGGAGAAAAGATCGGCTGGGCATCCTCCGGCACGTTCGCGCCCTATATCGGCTGCGGCGTTGCGATGGGCTATATCCCCGCCCAAGATATCGAGATCGGCAAGCATCTGAACGCCGACGTGCGCGGCCGCATGGTCGAGCTGGAGATCGTGCCGATGCCGTTCTACAAGCTCGAACGCTGAAATAGAGATTTTTGACCGAATATTCGGAAACCATTTGACCGTAAATAACAACCAACATTCATTGAGAACGATTTTGAGGAGGAAATTACCATGAACATCCCTGCTGAGCTGAAGTATTCCAAGTCCCACGAGTGGGTCAAGATGGACGGCGACGTCGCCGTGATCGGCATTTCTGATTTTGCCCAGGATGCGTTGGGCGATGTGGTCTTTATCAACCTGCCCGCCGAGGGTGACAGCGTCACCGCCGGTGAGAGCTTCGGCGATGTCGAGTCCGTCAAGGCGGTCTCCGACGTGATCTGTCCCGTCAGCGGCACGATCTGCGAGGTCAACGAAGCGCTGGCCGACGCGCCCGAGACGCTGAACTCCGACCCCTACGGCGCATGGATCATCAAGGTCTCCCCCGTGACCGACACTGAGGCGCTGCTTGACGCCGCCGCTTACGAAGCGCATTGCGCGCAGGAGGGCTAACATGGGCTCTTACGTTCCCACCACGGCTGCGGAACGGGAAGAAATGCTCGCCGCCATCGGGGTCGACAGCCTGGAAGGGCTGTACAAGGCCGTCCCGCAGGAAATGCTCCTGCGGAGCGGCGGGCTGAACATCCCCGAGGGCCTGAGCGAGCTTGCGCGAGGCCGTCACCGCCATGGCCGAAAAGAACAAGGTCTTCAAGACCGTTCTTCGCGGCGCAGGCGCCTACCGCCACTTCATCCCGTCGGTCGTCAAATCCGTCACCTCCCGCGAAGAGCTTGTCACCTGCTACACCCCCTATCAGGCGGAGATCAGCCAGGGTGTGCTGCAGGGCACGTTTGAATTCCAGACGATGATCTGCGAGCTGACCGGCATGGACGTTTCCAACGCCTCCGCACTACGACGGCGCGACCGCCGCAGCCGAGACGATCCCCATGTGCAAGGACCGCAAGCGCACGAAGGCCTATGTCTCCGCCTGCGCCCATCCGCAGGTCATCGAGGTCATGAAGACCTACTGCTTCGCCTCGAATACCGAGCTTTTTGTCGTCCCCGCAAAGGACGGCAGAACTGATCTCGACGCGCTCAAGGAAGTGCTCGGCGATGACGCCGCGTGCTTCTACCTCCAGCAGCCGAACTACTTCGGCCAGATCGAAGACGCGAAGGCGGCCGGTGAGATCGTCCACGCCGCGGGCGCCAAGTTCGTCATGGGCGTGAACCCCATCGCCTGCGCCATTCTGCCCACGCCGCGCGATGGGTGCGGACGTCGCCGTCGGCGACGGTCAGCCCCTCGGCCTCGACACGGCGTTCGGCGGCCCGTTCCTCGGCTTCATGGCCACGACATCCGCCATGACGAGAAAGCTCCCCGGCCGCATCGTCGGCCAGACGAAGGATGTGGACGGCGAGGTTGGCTACGTGCTGACGCTGTCCGCGCGCGAGCAGCACATCCGCCGCGAAAAGGCCAGCTCCAACATCTGCTCCAACCAGGCGCTATGCGCCTTCGCCGCCGGCGTCTACATGGCCGCGATGGGCGAAAAGGGCATGAAGCAGTGCGCGCGGCTCTGCACTTCGAAGGCGCACTATTTCGCCTCTGAACTTGAAAAGATCGGCTGCACCTTGAAGTACAAGGGTGAATTCTTCCACGAGTTCGTCACCGAGGTCGAATGCCCCAACTGCCGCAGGAAGATCCTCGACGCGCTCGAAGCAGAGGGCATCCTCGGCGGCGCGGAGGTCGAGGGCGGCATTCTCTGGTGCGTGACAGAGCTCGTCTCCAAGTCGCAGCTCGACAAAGCTGTCGCCATCGTGAAGGAGGTGCTGTAAATGAAGCTCATTTTTGAACTTGGCGTCGAAGGCCGCGGCATGACCCTCATGCCGGAGTGTGACGTCCCCGAATATCAGCTCCCCGAAGAGCGCAGCGAGGCGCTGCACCTGCCCCACGTGAGTGAAAACGAGCTCACCCGCCACTACACCGCCCTTTGCAAGCGCATCCATGGCGTGAACGACGGCTTCTATCCCCTCGGCTCGTGCACGATGAAGTACAACCCCAAGATCGACGAGGACATGGCGGCGCTGCCGGGCTTCACCCAGCTCCACCCGCTCCAGCCCATTGAGACCGCGCAGGGCGCGCTCGAGGCGCTGCACACGTTAGGCTCTGAGCTTGGCGAGGTCTTCGGCATGGACGCTGTCACGTTCCAGCCCGCGGCGGGCGCGCACGGTGAGTTCACGGGCGTTCTGCTCATCAAGGCCTATCACACCGACCGCGGCGATTTTAACCGCACGAAGATCATCGTGCCCGACTCCGCCCACGGCACAAACCCCGCAACCGCCGCGATGTGCGGCTTCCAGGTCATCAACATCCCGTCCGGCGTGGACGGCTGCGTCGACCTCGACGCGCTGCGCGCCGCCGTCGGCCCCGACACCGCGGGATTGATGCTGACGAACCCGAACACCGTCGGTATTTTCGACAAGAACATCCTCGAGATCACGAAGATCATTCACGATGCGGGCGGCCTGTGCTATTACGACGGCGCGAACCTCAACGCCGTCATGGGTGTCGTCCGTCCCGGTGACATGGGCTTTGACTGCATCCACAGTAACCTGCATAAGACGTTCGCCACACCGCACGGCGGCGGCGGCCCCGGCGCAGGCGCGGTCGGCTGCAAGGAATTCCTCAAAAAGTACATGCCCGGCCCGCTGGTCGTCAAAAAGGGCGGCAAGTACGGCTTTGCATACCCCGAAAAGTCCATCGGCCGCGTGAAGATGTTCTACGGCAACTTCGACGTCGTCGTGCGCGCGCTGACCTACGTGCTCACGCTCGGCAAGTCCGGCATCCGCGAGGCGGCGATGAACGCCGTGCTGAACGCGAACTACATGCGCGTCAGGCTCAAGGATACCTTCACCATGGCCTATGACGAGATCTGCATGCACGAGTTCGTCATGTCGCTCGTCGATCTCCACAAGGAGACGGGCGTCTCCGCGCTCGACCTTGCCAAGGGCATGCTCGACTTTGGCCTACACCCGCCCACGATGTACTTCCCGCTCATCGTCCATGAGGCGCTCATGATCGAGCCCTGCGAGACTGAGAGCAAAGAGACCATGGATGAGGTCTGCGGCATCTACTGCAAGCTCTTTGAACTCGCGCACTCCGATCCCGAGACGCTCCACACCGCTCCCCACTCCACGCCCGTCCGCCGTCTCGATGAGGTCGGCGCGGCGCGCAACATGGTTTTACGTTATCAGTTTGCCTGACGAAGGCAGCGCATATCTCAACATCACGCAATGCCGCCGAAAAGTCGGCGGCATTGCTCTCAAAAAGGAACGAACTATTATGGCTCATTATGAACTCATCGTCATCGGCGCGGGCCCCGGCGGCTACGAAGCCGCGCTCCATGCGGCCAAGCTCGGCAAGAAGGTCGCCGTCGTCGAGAAGCGCGAAGCGGGCGGCACCTGCTTAAACCGCGGCTGCATCCCGACGAAAACGCTGCTGCACTCTTCTCAGATCTTCCACGACGCCAAGCACGGCGCACACGCCGGCATCCACACCGACGATATCTGCGCCGACATGACGGAGATTTTTGCCTACAAGCGCGAAATTTCGCAAAAGCTGTCCTCCGGCATTGAATCGCTTTTCAAGACCGCAAAGATCGACTTTCTGCGCGGCACGGCGCTCATCACCGCACCCGGTGCTGTCCGCGTGACGGATGCCGAGGGCGGTGCCAACGACTACACCTGCGACGATATTCTCATCGCCACCGGCTCCGTCCCGTCCCGCCCGCCGATTCCCGGACTTGAGTTCGCGATGACCTCCGACGAGCTGCTTGAGGGGTGCGACCACCTGTACCGCTCCATCGTCATCATCGGCGGCGGCGTCATCGGCATCGAGTTTGCGACGTTTTACGCAGACCTCGGCTGTGAAGTGACCGTCATCGAGGGCATGGACCGCCTGCTGCCCAACATGGATAAGGAGCTGGGGCAGAACCTCGCGCTCATCCTCAAAAAGCAGGGGCGTGAAGGTCTTCACGAACGCGATGGTCCAGAGCGTGGAGCAGGCGGGCGAGGACATCGCCGTGAACTTCACCTGCAAGGAAAAGAACGAGACCGTCTCCGGCGAGGCCGTGCTCTGCGCCATCGGCCGCCGCCCGTACTGCGACGGCCTGTTCGCGGATGGCATTTCTGTCGAGATGAACCGCCGCAGCATCGCCGTGAACGAGCGCTACGAGACGAGCATCCCCCCATCTACGCCATCGGCGACGTCTCGGCCAAAAATTCAGCTCGCCCATGTGGCGACCGCGCAGGGCATCGCCTGCGTCGACCTGCTCTACGGAAGGGAAAAAATCACACATCCATGTCCGTCGTGCCGAGCTGCATCTACTGCCGTCCGGAGATCGCGGTCGTCGGCCTCACCGAGGCCGAGGCCAAGGAGGCGGGCATCCCCGTCAAGGTCGGCAAACACGTCATGTTCGACAACGCCAAGACGCTCATCGCCGACCCGGGCCGCTGCTTTATGAAGTTCGTCGCCCACGCCGAAACACGCGAGCTTCTCGGCGCGCAGCTCATGTGCGAGCATTCAAGCGATATGATCGGCGGCGTCTCGCAGGCGCTCGCCAACCACATGACGGTCGATCAATTCCTGCTGGCCATGCGTCCGCACCCCTCGTTTGAAGAGGCGATGACCGCCGCGCTCGAGGACCTTGCGCAGAAGCTCGGCTGAAAGGCCGCGGATGAAGCTATCGGTCGCCTTTAGACGGGCGATACCGCTTTTATGCAAAATTTGCGTTGCAGCATATGATGGAGTATGCTACCCTTAAAGTGAAAAATTGCTCTGACGGGGAACGCTTCTTTGAAAGCGGCGCACTGAAAGCGTGATAAGGGAGATGAGAATCATCCATGAAAAAGCTATTGCCCATCATTTTGACGCTGCTCCTGGTTTGCATTGCCGTGTCTTATGCCTCCGCCGCGAATGTGGTGGCTTCGCCGCAAAACCTGTCGGTCGACGGCGTCGATGCAGACTGTGACAAATACAACATCGACGGCAGCAACTATTTCAAGCTGCGCGATCTTGCGCAGCTTCTGAGCAAGACGGACAGCCGCTTTTCCGTTTCGTTCGATGAGCAAAGCAATGCGGTCACGGTCGTTTCCGGGAAGGAATATACCCCTGTCGGCGGCGAGCTTGCGCGCGGGCGGGATCAGTCCAAAACAGCCGTTGTCAGCAAGCAGTCCGTTTTGATCGACGGAAAGGCTGCGGACGGTCTTTCTGTCTACAACATCGGGGGAAACAACTATTTTAAGCTGCGCGACCTCGGCGATGCGCTCGGCTTTACCGTCGATTATGACGCCGACAGCAATACTGCCATCGTTTTGAGCAAGGGTTCCACAGCGGTCTACCAAAACGCGTTTGAAAAACTGCTTAAGGACGTGAACGAGAAGCGTCGCGCCGATATGGCAAGGGAAGAGTCGTTCGACGGCTTTGAAGCATATTTACAGCATCACCGCGGCGAGGTCGAGATCACGCAGGCAGAGATCGACAGCCTGAAAAATCTGAACAATCCCGGCAAGGCGGTTCTTACGCGCGCGGAAGCGCTTGAGGATGTGGACCTGTTCTTCCGCGCGCTGCATTACTCCTACGGCGCTTACTACTATTTCGGCGAAGAGACATTCCAAAAGGCGGAAGATGCCATCCGTGCAGAGCTTGCATCCTATCAGACGATCACTAAGGATCAATTGATCTCGCTGGTGTATCCACACCTACTTTTTATACGGGATGCGCACTTCCGCTTCGGCACAGAGCAGAATGAGCCGGCATTTGAAGACGGCGTTCAGTATCTTTACTATTACTGTAACCGCAGCTTTGGCAAGGATGAAAATGGGTATTATCTGCTGGGTCAGGGCGAGAAATGGTACTATACCTCCTGCGGCAACGCGAACGCGGAAATGCAGCCGTATCTTGAAAAGAACGGCCGCGTGTGCTATTCCCTGTGCCAGTTCTGCCCCACAACAGCAGCACATACAACAGACATCATTACTCTGACAAAGGGCAGCGAAGTGAAAACGGTTTCGCTCACATGGACGCAGAGCGAGTCTTATCTGGAGGACAGCTCGCAAGTCCCAGACTATCACTATCTGAAAGAAAACGGCATTGCCCTGATCACCATTCGATGCTTTGAGTGGGCCTATCAGCCGACAGTGGAAAAATTTGTCCGTTCCGGCTCCGACCTCAGGGATGCGAAGCTGATCATTATTGATGCGCGCTCCAACACTGGCGGTTCCGACCACTTTATTAGAGAATGGCTGAAAAACTACGCGGGAGAGGAGCCTGAACAGAAAACGATCATCTCCAACTGGGGAACCGCTATGTATGACCGCAATCAAGTCAGCTCAAATCTCGGTGAAGAGTTTGCCGCTTTTCGGACAGGCGATAAGGACTATGAGCTGTTTCAGGGAAAGGTGCTGGAAAACAGCACACCGTTCCTGCTGCTGACAGATAACATGTCCGGCTCCTGCGGCGAGAGCATCGTTACCTACAGCAGAACGCTCGATAATTGCCTAATCATCGGAGGTTCGACGAGAGGTGCACAGATCGTCGGAAATATAAATAAGTGGAAACTTCCCAACTCCGGCATCTTCTTCCAGTTCGGCCAGGCGTTTCACTTCATCTACAATATGGAGAACGTAGACGGCAAAGGTTATGAGCCGGACCTGTGGTGCGACCCGAAGACCTCTTTGCAGTCTGTCTTGAACATGGTGGAGCGCTATGACCTCGGCTCTGCCGAGGGCGTGGCCGCCCTGCGCGCGCAGCTGCCGAATATTCTGACCAAGTAGGCAGGCACTTCCCATTAAATGTCCCACAACGTAGGATGAGTAGAAAGAGAAGCATTCTACTGAACCTGTCTTATGGCCATATACCGCCGTCATCTGAACGAAAAACCGCTCCCGAGATCATCTTGATCTTGGGAGCGTTACTTTCTCTATTATGATTGCTTTTTGTGCCCAAAAACAGTCTTTTGCCGGAATGTGTTAGAAAAGTGTTAGAAAGCGTTATTTTGCGCTTTCTAATTACTGCCAAAAGGTTAGAAAAAAGTCCTGAAACCAACCGATTTCAGGACTTTTCTGGTTGCGGAGGCAGGACTCGAACCTACGGCCTCCGGGTTATGAGCCCGACGAGCTACCAACTGCTCCACTCCGCGATATGAAATTAAGGGAATACTGGTGCCGGTGACCGGACTCGAACCGGTACAGTATCGCTACCGGGGGATTTTAAGTCCCCTGTGTCTACCAATTCCACCACACCGGCAGATATCGGCAACAGATAATATACCATACCTCCGCCGTGATGTCAACACCTGTTTGCAAAAAAAGTTCTCCGTCCGCGTTTTGTTCCTTTGACTTGCCGGTCTTGCTATGCTATACTATGCTTGTATTGTTATCGAAAAGAGGCGGACTATGCAGATCGGAACGGTAAAAATTGAATCGAAGCTCGCGCTCGCGCCGATGGCGGGCGTAACGGATGCTGCATTCCGCCAGATCTGCTCCGAAAGGCGCGGGCTACACCGTCACAGAGCTTGTGAGCGCCAAGGCGCTGTGCTACCACGACACGAAGACCGCGCAGCTGCTGCGCCCGTTTCCGGGCGAAAAGCCGTTTGCCGCGCAGATCTTTGGCAGCGATGTGAACTGCATGGCCGAGGCCGCGCAGATGGCGATCGAAATTTCCGGCGCGGACATCCTGGATATCAACATGGGCTGCCCCGTGGGCAAGGTCGTCAAAAACGGCGACGGCAGCGCGCTGATGAAAGATCCCGAAAAGGCCGCGCGCATCGCTGAGGCGGTCGTGCGCGCCGTCAAGGTCCCCGTCACGGCGAAGATGCGCCGCGGCTGGGACAAGGGCAGCATCAACGCCGTCGAGCTCGCCAAAATGCTCGAAGAAGTGGGCGTCAGCGCCGTCGCGGTGCACGGGCGCACGCGCATGCAGATGTACGGCGGCGAGGCCGACTGGAATACGATCCGCGACGTCAAGCAGGCCGTCAGCATCCCCGTCATCGCCAACGGCGACGTTTTTTCGCCCGAAGCCGCGGTGCGCATCCTTAAATTCACGGGCGCGGACATGGCGATGATCGGCCGCGGGAGCTTCGGCAATCCGTGGCTTTTCGAGCAGTCCGCCGCCGCGCTCTCAGGGCGCGACATTCCGCCGCTGCCGCCGTTTGCCGAGCGGTGGGACACCGCCGTGCGTCAGGTGGAGCTCTCCGCACAGTATCAAAACGAGCGCGTCGCCATGCTGCAGGCGCGCCATCACCTGTGCTGGTACTTAAAGGGCATCAGCCACGCGAATTATTATAAGGAGAAGATCGTGCAGCTCTCAACGCTTTCTGAGCTGCACGCGCTCAGCGCGTCGATCAAGCGGGATCTGCGCTGAGGATCAATAAAAAGCTATGGACGAACGGGAACTCATTGCGCGCCTTCAAAAGCGGGATGAAGCCGCCTTCGAAGAGCTGATCCGCCAATATGAGAAAAAAGTGTATACGCTGTGCTTCCGCATGTGCGGCAACAGCGAGGACGCCGAGGAGGCCGCGCAGGATGCCTTTCTTGCGCTCTGGCGCGGGATCGACCGCTTCCGACAGGAGTCATCGCTTTCGACGTGGATCTACCGTCTGGCGACGAACGCCTGCATCGACACGCTGCGGCGGCGAAAAAAACAGAGCGGCAGCGTCTCGCTCGACGACGAGGAGCTGTTTGTCGACGCGGTCGACACCTCGCCCCAGCCGCAGGAGACGGTCGAGCACCGCGAGGCACAGAAATTATTGCAGGAGGGCCTCTCCGCCTTGCCGGAGGAGTACCGAAAGGTGCTCATCCTGCGCGAGATCGAAGGCCTGAGCTACACCGAGATCGCAGAAAGCGCGTCGATCGAGCTGGGCACGGTCAAATCGCGCATCAGCAGGGGCCGATCACTTTTGCGCAACTTTTTATCCGGAAACGGGAACTTTTTTGAAATTGCTTCGTCAAAAGTTACAGAATGTAATCGTGAGGAGATGAGCGCCAAATGAAATGTTGTGAACAGTACGCCGCCGCGCTCTCTGCCTTTGTGGACGGAGAATTGAGCGAAAACGAAAAGGAAGAGGTGCTCTCGCACGTAGAGCACTGCCAGAACTGCCGGGAGTATCTCTCGGAACTGATGATCGTGCACACGATGTTCGAGGAAATGCCCGAGCTCGACGCGCCGGAGGGCTTTTCCGAGCGCGTGCTCGAGCGGGTGCATGAGGAAAAGCGCGAGAGATCGCGCCACCGCCGTGCATGGCCGCGCATGCTGGCCGCGTGCTTTGCGCTGCTTGTCGTCACGGCCGCGGCGTGGAAGCTGGCGCCCGCGATGGTCAGCAGCAACGACAGCGCCGCGGACTGCACTACCAGCGTCAATGACACGGCGAGTGCGCCCGCTGCGTCCGGCGACACGGCGGAGGACTTTACCTACAGCTATTCCGCCGTGCAGAAGGAGGGCGTGCAGGCCGACGCCAGCCCGTTCGACACCTATGATACGGAAGACGGCGCAGACGACCGCTCCGCCGACGCAAGCGGCGGCTATGCCATCATCACGCTGGATGTGCCCGCGGCGGCGGAATTTCTGCACGAGCGCGGCATGGCCGTGTACGCGGAAAATGACGAGTACGTCAGCTACCTCGTCGTGGCCGAAGCGGCACATGACTTAGCAGACGCCATGGAGCTGCCTGAGGCTGAGCGCACCGCGCTCCGTCAGGCAGACGATATTCTGATCGTCGGGGTCGCCAAGACCGCACCGGCGGTCGAAGAGCCTGCGGAAAACACCCCCGCAGGAGAAGAGGAGAGCGAATGAACGATATCGGCGTGATCGGCGGCGCGGACGGCACGACACAGATCGTCGTCTCCGGCAGCATCGGAGGGCCGATCCTGTGGATCTTTTTCGGCGCGCTGGCGCTGATGGTGATTTTATACGCTGCATTTTACCGACGCGGCAAGGGCAAGGCGGTCTGCCTTGCCCTCGCGGCGGTTCTGCGTGGCGGCGGATCAGGCCGTCAAATTCCTCGTCGTGAACACAATGTCGCCCGGCGAATCGGAGCCGCTGCTGCCGCCGCTGTTACAGCTCACGCGCGTGCACAACTACGGCGCGGCGTGGTCGAGCTTTTCGGGCGCACGGTGGCTGCTCATCGCGCTGACGGCGGCGGGCATGTGCGCCATCGCATGGCTGCTCGTCAAGATTGTGCGCCATCCGCTGGGCCAGTGGTCGCTTGCGATCATCCTCGGCGGCGGCATCGGCAATCTCATTGACCGCGTGCGCCTCGGATACGTCGTTGACATGCTGGACACGATGTTCATGGACTTCCCCGTCTTCAACGTGGCGGATGTGTTCGTCGTGTGCGGCACGGTCTGCGCGCTGATTTACTACCTTGCCTTTTACAGCAAGAGCGACGAGAAAAACTGGGGGAACAAGGTCGATGGAACCGATCCTGCTGCAAACAAGTGAAGCCGATGCCGGTACGCGGCTCGACGCCTGCCTCGCCCGCGCAATTGAAGACCTGACCCGCTCCGCCGCGGCGAAAGCCGTCGAGGACGGGCGTGTCCTCGTGAACGGCAAAGCGCCGAACAAGAGCTACAAGCTCACGGGACACGAGCAGATCGAATTCACCCCCGAAGAGCCCGCGCCCATCGACGCCGTTCCGCAGGACATCCCTCTGGACGTTGTCTACGAGGACGACGACGTCATCGTCGTCAACAAGCCGAGCGGGCTCGTCGTCCATCCCGCGCCGGGCCATCCGGACGGGACGCTCGTGAACGCCCTTTTGTATCACTGCGGCGACAGTCTCTCCGGCGTCGGCGGCGCGCTGCGCCCCGGCATCGTACATCGCATCGACCGCGACACGAGCGGGCTCATCATCGCGGCAAAAAACGACTACGCGCACCAGTTCCTCTCCGCCCAGCTGGCCGACCACACGCTCGCGCGCACGTATGAGTGTATCGTGGTCGGCAACTTACGTGAGGACAGCGGCACGGTCGACGCGCCCATCGCGCGCGACAGCCGCGACCGCAAGCGCATGGCCGTCGTTCCGGGTGGACGCCGCGCGGTAACGCACTGGGAGGTCATCGCCCGTTATCCCGGCTACACGCATGTGCGGTGCAGGCTCGAAACGGGCCGCACGCATCAAATTCGCGTGCACATGGCCTACCTCGGCCACCCGATCCTGGGCGACACGGTCTACGGCGCAAAAAAGGCCGTTCCAGGCCTGACGGGTCAGTGCCTTCACGCGGTGGGGCTTCAGTTCATCCACCCGCGGACGAAGGAGCTCGTCTCGCTCACGTGCCCGCTGCCTGACGAATTCACCGCCATGCTGCGCAAGATCGACCGATAGATCAAATCCCGCAGGCGAGGGCCGACGCCTTCGCCTTATTCTACAGGAAATACAGGTGAACAATGTGAAAGACCTGCAAACCATTGAGGAGACCCTCAAATATCTGCAATTCGACAACTGGGAGCAGAGCGCGCCGGGCCTTGCGCGCTCGCGCGAGCTTCTGGGTCTGCTCGGCAATCCCGAGCAGAAGCTCAAATTCGTCCACATCGCGGGCACAAACGGCAAGGGCAGTACCGCCGCGATGCTCGCCTCCGTGCTCCAGCACGCGGGGTACCGCACGGGGCTCTATACCTCGCCGCACCTGCTGCGCTTCCACGAGCGCATGCGCGTGAACGGGGAAGAGATCGACGACAACTCCCTCATTTCGCTCACAAACACCGTGCGGAACGCAGCGGAGCGCATGAGCGAAATGCCCACGGGCTTTGAGATCATGACGGCCATCGCCTTTTTGTACTTCGTGCAGGAGCAGTGCGACATCGTCTCGCTCGAGGTCGGTCTCGGCGGGCGCATGGATTCGACGAATGTCATCCCCGCGCCGGAGGTCTGCGTCGTGGCGAACATCGGCTTGGAGCACACGGCCATTCTCGGCGACACGGTCGAGAAGATCGCCGCGGAGAAGTGCGGCATCATCAAGCATGGCTCGCACGCCGTGCTCTTCGGCCAGAGTGAGGGCGTGGAGAACGTCGCGCGCGAAAAGTGCGCGCAGGAGGACGTGGCTCTCACGATCACCGCGCAGGAAAAGCTTGAGCGCATTTCGTCCTCGCTCGACGGTCAAGCGTTCAAATACCGCGGCCGCGGGCCGTACCACCTGCGGCTTCTCGGCGAGTATCAGCTCTTGAACGCGCTGACGGTCATCGACGTGTGCAACGCGCTGCGCTCGCGCGGCTGGGACAAGCTCACGGACGAGGCCATTGACGAGGGGCTTTCCCACGCCCAGTGGCCCGGACGGCTCGAGCTCCTGCGCCGCGGGCCGGACTTCATCGTTGACGGCGCGCACAATCCCCAGTGCGTCGACGCGCTGATGGATTCGCTCGCCGCGCTCTACGGCGACAAAAAACTCATCTTCCTCACAGGGGTGCTTCGCGACAAGGACTGGCAGCAAATGCTGCGCCGCGCGCTCCCGCTCGCCAAGGCGTTCGTCGTCATCACGCCGCCTTCTGCCCGCGCACTCGATGAAAACGAGCTCGCCGCGTGGCTGAACGCACAGGGCGTGCAGGCCGTCCCCGCCAAGGACACCGACGACGGCGTCCGCCGCGCCCTGGAGCTGGCAGGCGAGGACGACGCCATCTGCTCCTGGGGCTCGCTCTACTTCACCGGCGAGGTCCGCCGCGTCCTGACGGAACAGTAAACACGATAAAAAAGGCCGCTGCGAAACGCCGCAGCGGTCTTTTCATGATCCCCATGCCGCATTTGCCGCGACCAGCGGCAAACAGGCCCCCGCACCCAAAATCGGCACAAAGAGGCATCTTGCCCGCCGCATTCGCTGCCTCCGGCAGCGAACAGGCCAGAAGCAACATCCTCCGTCCCCCACCCGCCGCATTTTCTGCCCCCACGGGCAGAAAACAGGCACCAGCGTCGCAGACTTTCGCGTCCGCAGACGCGAAATAATTTTAATCATAAATCGCCGCGACATGCGCGTGGCGATTTATTCTTCTCGCTTCGCGCGTGTCGCAGCCGCCAACGGCGGCAAGGCACGAAGCGAAGTGCGATCCCCTAAAATCAAAGGGATCCCATCCATCGGATGGGATCCCTTTGATTTTAACTTAGATAATTCAGCGGATTGACGTACGAACCGTTTCTCTGAATGCCGAAGTGGCAGTGGACACCGCTGGCGACGCCGCTGCGGCCCGCCTTGGCGATCTGCTGGCCCTTATAAACAGTCTGTCCCGCCGAGACGAGCAGCGAGCCGTTGTGCTCATAATAGGTCACATAGCCGTTGTTGTGGTCGATGATGACCACGTAGCCCATCGCGCCCTTATAACCGGAGAAGATGACGCGTCCGCCGTCGGCAGCGTAGATCGGCGTGCCGCGCGCGCAGGCGATGTCGATGCCCTTGTGGTTTCTCGTCGCGCCGCGGATGCCGGTGTTGCGGTAACCAAAGCGCGAGGTGATGCGGCCCGAGCACGGCCAGCGGAAGCTGCCGGTGGGGTACCAGGTCGGGCGGACCTTCGTGCCGCGGGCGCGCGTCTCGGCCACAGGGTCGGAGAGCGTGACGGACGAGATGACCGTGCGCTCCTGCTCCTCGCCGTTGATGTAGGTAACGTCCGCGACGATGTCGGCCTTGCCGAACGAGCCCTTGGAGATCACGCGCTCGTCGCCCTGATACATGGACGAATCGCTCACGTAGTTCACGTCATAGTTGACGTCCTCGACATAGTTCTGCCGCTCGGTGACCTTGACGGTCAGATACGGCACGGCGTTCGAGAGCGTCAGCGCATCGCCGATGTGGATGCGGTTGATGTCGTAGCCGGGGTTCAGCGCTTCGAGCTCGGCGGCGGTCATGCCGTTGTTGTTGGCGATCTGGCCCCAGGTGTCGCCCTTGACGACGGTGTAGGTCACCTCGCCCGACTTCGTCGAATTCAGGATCTCGGCGATCTCGCCGAGGTTCATCACGCTGTCGGTCGGGACGTAGCCCTCCGCGATGCGGACATTTTCGACAAAGTCGACGCTCAGCGTATCCGCCGAGGCGTAGACCTGCTTGATCTGCTTGAGCAGCTCGTCCAGCGCGCCGGCGTACTGCGTCGAACCGATGAGCTCATCGTCGACATAGAGCGAGTAGCCGTAGGTCACCTGGCCGAGCTCGTCGGCGAGGTCCTGCTCGAAGGTCGTCGAATCCGTCACATCGCTGCGGCGGACGAAAGCCGTCGAATAATGGATGGCATCCTTTGCGATCTCGTAGGACTTGCCGAGCGTCTCGGTCGTGATGCTCTCGAGCTTGGAGGCCGCCTTGCGTGCCTGCGCGGCACTCGCGACGGTATCGACCACGCTGCCGTTATACTCTACGGTCGTTCCCAGCGTGTAGAACGAGAAAAACAGCGCGATCGCGGCCACGACCGCCGCGCCGCCGATAAAGTAGAACGGATTCACGCGCCGCGCCTGCCTGCGCCAGCGGTCCTCGTGCTCGCCGGCAGCGTGGCTGCGCTGGCGGCGGTGTGCCATCACCCTTTCATGCAGCAGCGAGCGCCACATCGGGAACATCCCGCCGATGACGAGAAAGACCTGCACCAAAAAGCGGTTGGATTCAGGAAAGTTGCGCGCCCTGCTCTCGCGCATGACCGTGCGGGCGCGTGGGCCGATGCGGCGGATGCGCGCACCGAGCGTGGAAAAAAACAGCGCCATGTGCTCGATCCAGCCGCTCAGCCATTGCGGCATGCCGCCGCGCCTGCTCGACCGTCTTCGCGGCGAGGCATTCGAACGGCGGCGCTGCGTGGGTGCATCGCTGCGCTGCGGGGTGGATCGTTTTTGCTCTGACATATCAAAACTCCTTAAAGGATGCAAGTAAAAATAAAAGTTACAATTTGTAACCGTTAACCAGTATACTTGGTTTTTAAGGCTCCGTCAAGCCTTTTGGGGAAATGATACTGCTAATATGTTGTAAGAGTTTGGAAAATTTGTAAACTTTTGCATGAATTTTGCGTTATTTTTCCTTGAGAGGGTGAAAAAGTGGGTGTATACTATATCTGTAAATCTGTGTCCGCTTGACCGGCACATCATATATCAGGAGGAATCAACATGTTTGCACAACTGATCAGCACGCTGAAAAAGAGCCCCAAGACGATCGTTTTCACCGAAGGTACCGACCCCCGCATTCTCGAAGCGAGCGCCCGTCTGCTGTCCGGTAATTTCTTAAAGCCCGTGCTCGTCGGCAACCCCGATGAGATTGCCGCCGCCGCTGAGGACATCGGCTTCAACATCCGCGGTGCCGAGATCATCGACCCCGAGAATTTCGACGGCATGGACGAGATGGTCGACGAGATGGTCGAGCTGCGCAAGGGCAAGATGACCGCCGACGAGTGCCGCGCCGCGCTCAAGAAGAGCAACTACTTCGGCACCATGCTCGTCAAGATGGGCAAGGCCGACTGCCTGCTCGGCGGCGCTACCTACTCCACGGCCGACACGGTCCGTCCCGCGCTGCAGCTCATCAAGACCAAGCCCGGCAACAAGATCGTCTCTTCCTGCTTCATCATGGTCCGTCCCGCCGCTTCCGGCGAGAACGAAGTGCTCGCCATGGCCGACTGCGCCATCAACATCAAGCCTAACGAGGACGAGCTCGTCGAGATCTGCAAGGAGACCGTTTCCTGCGCCAAGATCTTCGGCGTTGACCCGAAGGTCGCTTTCCTGAGCTACTCCACCCTCGGCTCCGGCAAGGGCGAGGACGTCGACAAGATGCGCAATGCCTGCGAGAAGGCCAAGGCCCTCATGCCCGACACCCCGATCGGCGGCGAGTTCCAGTTCGACGCGGCGGTCTCTCCGGCTGTCGCCAAGACCAAGCACATCACCGACGCGGTCGGCGGCCACGCCAATACCTTTATCTTCCCCGACATCAACGCCGGCAACATCGGCTACAAGATCGCCCAGCGCCTCGGCTCCTTTGACGCCTACGGCCCGATCCTGCTCGGTCTGAACGCGCCGATCAACGACCTCTCCCGCGGCTGCAACGCCCAGGAGGTCTACTCCATGGCAATTATCACCGCGGCGCTTGCCTAACGGCTTCAAAAAAAGAGGACGGCATTCGCCGTCCTCTTTTTTGAGGGGGATGCACTGCGCTGCAGCGCACGCGCCGCAGGCGCGCACGGAAATCGGCGAAGCGCCGCCGGTGGCGGATGAAGCGAACCGGTTTCGAGGAACTGGCACGATTGGCGCGCCCGAAAGGGCGCGGGAATCGTAATGCCACGACGGTGAACTGCGGCGCGAGAAGAATAAATCGCCGCGCGCATGTCGCGGCGATTTATGATTAAGATTATTTGCCGCCTGCGGGCGGCAAAGTCTGCGACGCCTTTTGGTGCGTGATAAGGGTCTCTGCTTCTATTTTTCATTTTTGGCGCAAAATGCGCGGCGGGGGTGCGTTAGCTGTTTCGTGCGGAGCACGAAATGCGCGTGGGGGACGTTGGCTGTTTCGAGCCGGAGGCTCGAAATGCGCCTCCACTGAATTTAGACTGAAGTAAAACGGCCCTCAAAGAGGGCCGTTTTCGTTTTGCAAGTTTGCTGTCATTTTAGTGCGATAAAGTGCAATTTTTTGCACGAACGGATGCTTCGAATGTTTCAAATGTATGGAATATTTGGAGAAGTTAGACAAATGTTTTTCACTGTTTTTGTCTGTTTTGCACACATTTGTACAACAAAGTTCAGCTACCTTTTTCCCGAAAAGGGGAAGACAAAAAAATACGCCATGATATAATGATTCTGCAATGACGGGGCGCGAGCTCCGAACAATACGATCACATTTTCTGTGGAGGATTATCATTATGGCTATCAAAGTGGGCATCAACGGCTTCGGCCGCATCGGCCGCGTCGTGCTGCGCATCATGATCGAGCATCCGGAGCAGTTCGACATCTGCGGTATCAACCTGCGCAAAGCGGATCTGGATTACATGGTCTATATGATCAAATACGATTCCGTGTTCCGTCAGTTCAACGGCACGGTGGAGCACAAGGACAAGAACCTGATCGTCAACGGTCACACCATTCAGGTCTTCAGCGAGTCCGACGCGGCGATGATCCCCTGGTCCAGCTGCGGCGCGGAGTACATCATCGAGTCCACCGGCGCCTACAACACCACCGAGAAGGCCTCCCGCCACTTCAAGGGCGGCGCGAAGAAGGTCATCCTGACCGCGCCCGGCAAGGATGAGGTCACCCCCACGTTCGTCATGGGCGTGAACCACATGCTGCTCCATTCTGACATGAAGGTCGTCTCCAACGCCTCGTGCACCACCAACTGCTTAGCGCCCCTTGCCAAGGTCGTCAACGACGAGTTCGGCATCGAGCAGGCGCTCATGTCCACCATCCACGCCGCCACCGCCAAGCAGAAGGCGGTCGACTCCCGCGGCGGCAGCGACTGGCGCACCGGCCGCTCCATTCTCAACAATATCATCCCCTCCTCCACGGGTGCCGCCAAGGCCGTCGGCCGCGTCATCCCCGAGCTCTACGGCAAGATGACCGGCATGAGCTTCCGCGTCCCCACGGCGGACGTCTCCGTCGTTGACCTGACCGCCCACCTCAAGGTCAAGACCACCTATGCCGATATCTGCTACGCCATCCGCCACGCCAGTGAGACCTATATGAAGGGCATCATCGGCTACACCGCGGACCAGGTCGTCTCCACGGACCTGATCGGCAATTCCTGCCCCTGCATCTTCGACGAGACCGCCGGCATCATGCTCGACAACGACTTTGTCAAGCTGATCGCGTGGTACGACAACGAATGGGGCTACTCCAACATGGTCGTCCGCCTGCTTGAGCACATGGTCGCGGTGGACGAGGGCCGTGTAATGCCTGAAAAGCGCGTCGTCCCCAAGGATAAGCCGAAGGAAGAGCCCGCCGCCAAGAAAGCGTAACAACGAAATAAAAAAGGAAGGACGCTGCGCGTCCTTCCTTTTTTATTCGTCTTTTTTTTCTGCTGCTTTTGCTTCGAGCTCGGCGACGGTCGTGTTGTCTTCCATGCCGCGGGCGTGGAGGACATCGTCGCGCGTGAGGGTCATCAAATCATCCTTTGTAAAACTCTTCATCTTCGCGAGGCGGTTGGCCTGCGCGGTCAAGATCTGCTCGAAGAGGTTGCGCACGCCGCGCGCGTTGCCGAACGTCACACCGTCGGCGTTCTCATCGTAGATGAAGTCCTTCACGTCCTGCTCGGCGTCGGGCGAGAGGGCGTACTGCGACTTGCGGCACTGCATTTTGAAAATCTCGAGCATCTCGTCGAGCGTGTAGTCGTCAAAGTGCAGGTAGCGGTTGAAGCGGGACTCAAGGCCGGGGTTCGATTGGATGAACTTTTCCATCAAGCCATCGTAGCCCGCGACGATCACGACGAGGTCGTCGCGGTGATCCTCCATCGCCTTGAGCAGCGTGTCGATGGCCTCCTGACCGAAGTCGTTGTCGCCCTTGCCGTTGAGTGCGTAGGCCTCGTCGATAAACAGCACGCCGCCGAGCGCCTTTTCGATGACCTTGCTCGTCTTGATGGCCGTCTGACCGACGTAGCCCGCGACGAGCCCGCTGCGGTCGACCTCGACAAGCTGACCCTTGGAAAGGATCCCGAGTGAGCGGTAGACGCGCGCCATCAAACGCGCGATCATCGTCTTACCTGTACCGGGGTTGCCGGTGAAGACCATGTGGAGCGAGAAGTCCGCGTTCGGAAGCCCCGTTTCCTCGCGCCGCTTGAAGACAGTCGCCATGTTGATGAGGTTATTCACCTCGCGCTTGACCTCGCCAAGGCCGATGTAGGTGTCGAGTTCTTTTTTAAGGTCCTCGATCTTCTCGGGCGGGGGAAGCGGCGCTTCCTCTTCCTTTTTCTCGTCCGCGCCGGTGGAGGCGGCGGGCTTGTTCGGCTTTGCGCCGTCCGCGCTCTTCGGCGCGTTTGCTTTGGGTGCAGCTTCCTTCGGGACGGCGGATTTCGGCGCGTCCGGCGTCAGCGGCGCGCCCCAGAAGTCGCTGCCCATGCGGTTTAAGTTGTTCTGCGTCATCGTGCGGATGACGTCGAGCTGCTGGAGAATGATCTCGTCCTTTTTATCCATGTTGATTCTCTCCCTTCGTTCCGTAGGGCGTGTGCACCATTGCGCGGAACAAGAATGCAGTGATCAGGCCGCTGAGCGCGCCCGTGAAGAGCGACACCAGCAGCAAAAACGGCAGATAGTAGAGCGGCGCGGTCGAGCCGAGCGTGATGAGCGCGGCGCAGACCTGCCCGCAGTTGTGCGCCGCCGCGCCCGCGATCGAGACGCCGAAAATGCTGAGCTTTTTCGCCCCGCTCAAAAGCGCCATCACCAAAAGCGCCGACAGCCCGCCGAGCAGCGAGAATAAAAGCGCCGAGGCATTCCCCGCAAACAGTGCGCCGAGCGTGCAGCGCACGAGCAGGATGGCGAGCGCGCTCGGAAATCCGATGGCATAGAGCGCGTAGAGCGTAACGATATTCGCAAGACCCAGCTTGACGCCCGGCAGCGGCACAATGAGCGCGAGCGGAAAAAACGATTCCATATAGGAAAGCGCCAGCGCCAGCGCGGACAGCACCGCGCAGAGCGTCAGCTCTCTTGTTTTGATCTTCATGCGCTCACCCCGCGATCAGATCGTAGTCGGACGCCGCGCCCTCGAGCGTGACGGCCACGCGGGCGGGCAGGCACACGATGCTCTGTCCCGCGCGCGAGATCGCGCCGGAGTGCACGCAGTCCTGATTCGGGCAGTCGCTTTCGCTCACGCGCACCGCACCGTTTTCCACAGCGACGGTGAGCGTGTAGCCGCGGCTCTCATACGTGCCGCCTTCATAATTGCTGAGTGCGCAGCGCTCGACGGTCTCGCCGTCGATGGCGATGCTGATCGTCAGCTCGCCCGCCGATTTCGCCGCGAAATACGGCCTTGCGGCGAGCCCGAGCGTGAGCAGCAGCACCGCGAGCACGACGAGCGCGTCCCACTTCGTCGGCTTCAGCTTAGGCGAGCGCTTCATACGTGTACCCGCTTTCGTCGTTCGGCGTGAAGGCGCCGGCAAGGCCGTCGGTGTAGAGCACGCGGCCATCGTCGGTGGCTAAAATGAGCTCAAAATCCGTCCCCTGGTCGGCAAGATCATCGCGCAGCGCAAGCGCGCCGTCGGGGCCAAGGACGAAGCACGCCGTCGAGAGCGCGTCCGCCCACGCGCCGTTCTCACACAGCACGGTCACGCTGACGAGCCCGCTTTCCGCGGGGCAGCCGGTCTTGGGGTCGAGGATATGGTGATAGCGCACGCCGTTTTCTTCAAAATAGCGCTCGTACACACCGGAGGTCACGATGAACTTATCCGCCGCCGATACGACGCCAAGGTAGCTCTCCGTGTCCGCAGGGTCCTTGACGGCGATGCGCCAATCGCTGCCGTCGGTCTTTCGCCCCATGACGAACACATCACCGCCGAGGTCGAGTGTCGCGGACGTGACGCCCTCCTTTTCAAGCTGCGCGCGCAGAAGATCCGCCGCGTAGCCCTTGGCGATGCCGCCGAGGTCGAGCTGCGCGCCGTCCAAAAGCGTGACCGTCCAGCCGTCCGCCGTTTTTCGAGCGCGACCTTGCCGCAGCCCGTATGACTCAGCAATTCTTTGAGCTCGTCTGCGGACGGCACACGGCGCTCGTCCTTCGTAAATCCCCACGCGTCGAGCACAGGGGCGAGCGTCGGGTCGAATGCACCGTCCGTCGCGTCAGAGATCGTCAGCGCCGTTTCGATCAGCGCGGGTAAGATATCGTCCGCGCCGCATTCGACCGTCTCACCGTTCGATGCGTTGAGCGCATAGAGCTCGCTGCCCTCCGCCGTGCGCGAGAGGACGGCTTCGTCCAACGTGTGCAGTTCCTTTTCCGCGCTCTCCAGCGCGGCAGCGGCGTTCTCGCCGTAAACCGTCAGGTTCATCACCGTGTCCATCGCGTACACCGTGCGCGTCTCGCTCTCGGCAGCCGTTTCGCCGCAGGCAGTGAGGGACAGGGCAAAAATCGTCAGCAGCAGCGCTGCAAGTTGTCTTTTCATAGGTTCTCCTGCGAAAACAATTTATCAAGCGTAGCTTATCAAATGTATTTTACCCGCGTCTGTGCGGTCTGTCAAAAGAAAAAATTTGAACCGCCGTGCGGAACGTTTATAAAAGGGGAGAGCCTCTTCTATAATAAGAGGCTCTCCCCGATCTGCGTCTGCGCGCAGGCAAAATTATTTTCTCTCGAGCGAGACGCGGTACGTGAGCCGCAGGAACGTGGCGTTCAAAATGACGCTCACGACCTCCGCGATCGGGAAGGCGAGCCACACAAGCTCGAGCCGTCCCGTGAGCGAGAGCAGATACGCCGCCGGCAGCAGCACGACGATCTGGCGGCAGACGGAATTGATGAGCGCATAGATGGGCTTGCCGAGCGCCTGACACGCGCTGCCCGCGATGATGCTGAAGCCCGCGAGCGGGAAGTGCACGCCGATGATGCGCAGCGCAACACGTCCGATGGAGAGCATTTCGTCCGTCGGCGAGAACATCCCCAGCAGCGTTTCGGGGATGAGCTCGAAGAGCGCGCAGCCGACGCACATGATGCCGATGGCCGTGAAGACTGTCAGGCGGACGGTCTTGCGCACGCGGTCGAATTTCTGCGCGCCGTAGTTGTACGACACGATGGGCACCATCGCGTTGTTGAGGCCGAAGCACGGCATGAAGATGAAGCTCTGGAGCTTGAAGTAAGCACCGAACACCGCGGTCGCCGCCTCGGTGAACGAGATGAGAATTTTGTTCATGCCGAACATCATCACCGAGCCGATGGACTGCATGATGATCGACGGAATGCCGATGGCGTAGATGTCCGCCACCGTCGCGCGGTGGGGACGGATGTCCTTGAGGTGGATCTGCACCTCGGGATTTTTCTTGAGGTTCAGGAAAAGGCCGAGGCCCGCGCCGACGAACTGGCCGACGATCGTGGCGACCGCCGCGCCCGCGACCTCCATGCGGGGAAAGCCCAGAAGGCCGAAAATCAAAATCGGGTCGAGCACGATGTTGCACACCGCGCCCGCGATCTGCGAGATCATCGAAAGGTCCGTCCGCCCCGTGGACTGGAGCAGGCGCTCGCCGTAAATTTGCAGGAACAGTCCGAGCGAGCCGCCGATGCAGATCATCACATAGTCGCTGCCGTAGGCGATGATCTGCGCATTCTCCGTCTGAAAGCGGAAAAACGGCGTGGCGAGCGAAAAGCCGAGGACAGCAAAGACGGCGGCGGTGCAGAGCGTCAGGAAAAGTCCCGTGCCCGCGGCGCGGTCGACCGCCTGCATGTTCTTTTCACCCAGCGAACGCGCAAGCATCGCGTTCATACCGACGCCCGTGCCCACGGCGAACGCGATGCACAGCGTTTGCAGCGGAAAAGCGAGCGATACGGCGTTCATTGCGTCCTGACTGAGCCGCGCGACGAACACGCTGTCGACAATGTTGTAGAGCGCCTGAAAGAGCATCGATATCATCACGGGCCCCGCCATGTTGGCCAGCAGCTTGCCGATGGGCATCGTGCCCATCTTGTTTTCTCTGGTATTTTCTGCCATGTTTCCTCCCTGTTTACCTTTTTCGTTCCAACATATAAAATTCCGGCGCCGCAGCGCCGGAATCAAAATCAAATCATTTTTTCCAACGACATGTGCGTTGGAAAAAATACCCCTTAGAGCGCAAGCGTGCGAACGGAGTGAGTGCGACGCAGCGCTCGGCAAAACCCAAATCAAAAATGCACCGCAGTGCATTTTTGAATTACTTTTTCAGCTCCCCGTTCGCGGACTTCGTCAGATACGCGTTGATGAAGCCGTCGAGGTCGCCGTCCATGACGGACTGGATGTTGCCGGTCTCGTAGTCGGTGCGCGTGTCCTTGACAAGCTGGTAGGGCATGAAAACGTAGGAGCGGATCTGGCTGCCCCATTCGATCTTGAGCTGCACGCCCTTGATGTCGGAGATCTTCTCCGCGTGCTGCTGAATTTTGAGCTCCATGAGCTTGGATTTGAGCATCTGCATGGCGTAGTCGCGGTTCTGGAACTGCGAGCGCTGGGTCTGGCAGGCGGTGACGATGCCCGTGGGCTTGTGGATGAGTCGAACGGCAGAGCTCGTCTTGTTGACGTGCTGGCCGCCGGCGCCGGACGCGCGGTAGACCTGCATTTCAATATCCTCGGGACGAATTTCAACCTCAATGTCGTCGGGCAGCTCAGGCATAACCTCGAGGGCTGCAAAGCTCGTCTGGCGGCGGGCGTTCGCATCGAACGGGGAAACGCGCACTAAGCGGTGCACGCCGTTTTCGCCCTTCAGATAGCCGTAGGCGTTCTCACCCTTGACCATGACCGTCGCGCTCTTGAGACCGGCCTCGTCGCCGTCGAGATAGTCGAGCATCTCGAATTCAAAGCCGTGCTTGTTCGCCCACTGCATATACATGCGGTAGAGCATCTGCGCCCAGTCCTGCGCCTCGGTGCCGCCCGCGCCGGCGTGGAAGGTCAGAATCGCGTTGCAGTTGTCGTATTCGCCGGAAAGGAGCGTCGTGAGTCGCGCCTGCTCCACATCGGCTTCGAGCTTTTTGTAGCCCTCTTCGAGCTCTGGCAGCAGGCTTGCGTCGTCCATCTCCGTTCCCATGTCGATCAGCGCGAGCAGATCATCGCGCGTGGAAACGAGCTTTTCGTAGCGGTGAATTTTATTGTGCAGCTGCTTGGAGCGCATCTGGTTTTTCTGCGAGCGCTCCAGGTCGTTCCAGAAGCCGTCCTCGTGCGCCTCGAGCTCGAGGCGGTTCAGCTCCTGACGGGCCTGCTCGATCTCCAGCGCCTTGAAGAGGTTTTCAAATGTTTCGTCCATCGCAAGCAGCTTCTGCTTGTAGGAATCGTATTCGATCACAGCCATGGCGTTCTCTCTCCTTACTTTTATCCTTCATTAGCCGAAAAAGTATATCACACACACCGTGCAAAGGCAAGAAAAATCCGCCTCTCGGGACGAAAATTCCCGTGGAAGCGGCCCTTTTTCGCCTTTCCGGCGATAAAAACAAAAAAGCCACGCTTTCGCGTGGTCGATACAACGGATCTCAGCGCTCGCTGATGATCTGCTTGGTGCTGCCGAAGATCATGTCGTCAACATCCTGCTTGATGAAGTTCTCAAACATATTCGTTTTCACGCTCCTTTCTCTCATTTAGTTCAGTTTGTATTATAGACGCGGGAAACGCAAATTTCAATCGTCAGCTCTCATGGCTTTGCCCAAAAAATTAGCGGCTTTTTCATGCAAGTTGCTATATCTACACTTGCATTTCCGTTATTTTCCACTTATAATAAAATAAAAATGATGTTTGAAGCGGAGGAGTCGGACTATGGCGGCTTTCGTCACATTTGAGGATGTTTCCAAGGTCTACCACAGCGGAGAGATCGAAATTCGCGCGGTGGACCACATCAGCTTTACGATCGAAAAGGGTGAATTCTGCGTCATCGTCGGCCCCTCGGGCGCGGGAAAGACGACAGTTTTAAACATGCTCGGCGGCATGGACGCCTGCTCGGGCGGCACCATCACGGTCGACGGGACGCGCGTGAGCGGCTTCAACGCCCGCCAGCTCACGACCTATCGCCGCCACGACATCGGCTTTGTCTTCCAGTTCTATAACCTCGTCGGCAACCTGACGGCGCTTGAAAATGTCGAGCTCGCGGCGCAGATCTGTAAAGACCCGCTCGACGCAGCGACGGTCTTGAACGAGGTCGGCCTGTCCGCGCGCGCGAACAACTTCCCCGGTCAGCTCTCCGGCGGCGAGCAGCAGCGCGTCGCCATCGCCCGCGCGCTGGCGAAAAATCCGAAGCTCCTGCTCTGCGACGAGCCGACCGGCGCGCTCGACTATGTGACCGGCAAGCAGATCCTCAAGCTCTTGCAGGACACCTGCCGGCAAAGGGTGTGACGGTCGTGGTCATCACGCACAACAGCGCCATCACGCCGATGGCCGACCGCGTCATCCACATCAAAAACGGCACAGTAGAGAGTATGCAGTGCAATGAGCATCCGACCAGCGTGGAACTGATCGAATGGTAACGAAGAAATCGGAACGAAAGGGGGCGGCGCGATGAAAAACGCCATGCAGAAGGACTTCTGGCGCGAGATCCAGCACACGCGCAGCCGCTTTTTCTCCATTATGATCCTGGTCGCGCTATCGGTCGCGTTTCTCTCCGGTCTCAAGGCGACCGCGCCGGACATGAAGAAGACCGGCGACGATTATCTCGATTCCCTGCACTTGGCGGACATTCAAGTGCTTTCGACGCTCGGCCTGACCGACGATGACATCACGGCCATTCGCGCGCAGGACAAGGTCGAGGACGCCGAGGGCGAGTACGTCATCGACGCGTTTGCCTCGTCCGATTCACTCGACGCGGTGGTCAAGGTCCTCTCCCTCACGGGCCGCGGCATCAACGAGGTGCTGCTGCGCGGCGGGCGCATGCCCGAGCGCGCGGACGAGTGCGTGGTGGAGGAAAACATGCTCTCGCTGATGAACATTGAAATTGGCGATCGCATCACTCTGACGCCGGGGGACGATCTCTCCGACGCGCTCGCGCAGGACACGTATACGGTCGTCGGCACGGTGCGCTCGCCCGTGTACCTTGCGGTGGAGCGCGGCACGTCGACACTCGGCAGCGGCACGGTCAAGGCGTATCTGTACCTGCCGCGCGAGGCGTTCACGCTCGACTACTACACGGCGGCCTATGTGCGCGTCTCCGGCGCGGCGGAGATGACCGCGTTTTACAGCGACTATGACGACTATATCGACGCCGTCATCGACGAGCTGGAGCCGTTCGGCGACGCACGCTCTCAGCTGCGGCACGACGATCTTGTCGACGAGGCGACGGAAAAGCTCGACGATGCGCAGCGTGAGCTCGATGACGCGAAGGCCGAGGCCGACGAAAAGCTCGGCGACGCGCAAAAAGAACTGAGCGACGCGCGCAAAAAGCTCGACGACGGCTGGAAGGATTACTACGACGGCCAGCAGGAGCTCAAGGACGCACGCGCGGAGCTGGACGACGCAAAAATCGAGCTCGACGACGGCGAGATGCAATACCTCAACGGCATGGAAGAGTACGAAGACGCGCTGGACGAGTACGAAAAGGGCAGGGCAGAGTATGAAGACGGCCTCGCCCAGTACGAGGACGGCGTCAAGGAGCTTGAGAGCGGCGAAAAAGAGCTTGCCGCAGGCAGGAGCAAACTGGAAAGCGGCCAGCAGCAGCTCAATTCGCTGGCCAAGACTGTGACGGACGCGCTCGCGGGCACAGGCTCTCCTTATGCGGGCGCGCCGGGGAAGCTGCTCGACGATCTCGGCCGCGGCGACAGCGCAGCCATCGCTGCGACGGACGCCGCGCTGGGCGGTATGCGCGCGCAGCTTGAAGGCGGCATCGCGCAGGCGCAGGAAAAGATCGACGAGATGCAGGCACAGCTCACTGAGGTCAACAAGAACCTTTCAGCGCTTGAGCAGACGCCCACTGAGGGAATGCCGGAAGAGCAGCTTGCGGCGTATCAGGCGCAGCTTGCGGAGCTGCAAGGCGCAAAGCAAAAGCTCGAGGCCGGCATTGCCGAGGCGCAGGCGAAAAAAGCGGAGCTTACCCAACAGCTTGCCCAGCTGCAAAGCGTCAGCGCGAGCAGCATCGCCGCAAACAAGCGGGAACTGGACAACGGCTGGAGCGAGTATTACAGCGGCGCGGCCGAACTCGACGCGGGCAGAAAAGAGCTGCTTGACGCCAAAAAGCAGCTAAACGACGCAAAAACGCAGCTCAACGACGCGCCCGCGCAGCTTGCGGACGCGAAAAAGGAGCTTTCTGACGCGCGCAAAAAGCTCGACGACGGCTGGAAGGACTACTACGACGGCGAAGAGCAGTACGCCGACGGCGTCAAGGAGCTCTCGGACGCCTACACTGAGCTGACGGACGGCGAGCGCGACTACCGCAAGGGCCTGCGCGAATACGCGGACGGCAAGGCGGAGGCGGATGAGAAGATCGCCGACGCGCAGGAGAAGATCACCGACGCGCGCCGCAAGGTCGCGGATATCGACAGCTGCGAATGGTACATCTTCAGCCGCAGCTACAACCCTGGCTACACGGGCTTCGGCCAGGACGCCGACCGCATGGCGAACCTCGCAAGCGTGCTGCCGATCATCTTTTTCCTCGTCGCGGCGCTCGTGTGCCTCACGACGATGACGCGCATGGTCGAAGAGCAGCGCGTGCAGATCGGCGCGCTCAAGGCGCTCGGTTACAGCCGCCTTTCGATCTCACGGAAGTACATCGGCTACGGGCTGCTGCCGAGCCTTGTCGGCGGCGTTCTGGGCCTTGTCATCGGCTATATCCTGTTCCCGAAGATGATCTTCACGGCCTATCAGATCATGTATCAGATGCCGGATATCGAGCTGCACGCCTACACGGATATTTCGCTCTTTTCCGTGCTCGCAGCGGTCGCCTGCACAACAGTCGCGACGCTCTGGGCCTGCCTTGCCACGCTGCGCGAAACGCCGGCGAGCCTGATGCGCCCCGCACGCCGAAGGCGGGCAAGCGCGTGTTCCTTGAGTATATCAAGCCCCTGTGGAGACGTATGTCGTTCATCCACAAGGTCACGGCGCGCAACCTCTTCCGCTATCAGAAGCGCTTCTGGATGACGGTCATCGGCATCGGCGGCTGCACGGCGCTCATCATCGCGGGCTTTGGCATGAGGTCTTCCCTGCTCTTTACGATGTCGCGCCAGTATGACGAGCTGTTCCACTACTCGGCACAGGTGACGCTTGCCGACAACGCCCTGCCCGAGGAGCGCGCGGCGGTGGAGGACTTCCTTGCAGGCGACTCCCGCGTTGTGAACTACATTCCCCTGTGCGGCCTCGTCCGCCACGGTGGTCACCCCCCTCCTATTCAACCACCGCCTATGTCGAGGTGATGGCCTCCGACGAGATCGGCAAGGTCGTGGACCTTTTTGACTACAAGAGCGGAGATCCCATCGCAATGGGCGATGAGGGCGTATACATTGACCAGAAGCTCTCCGAGCTTTTGAAGGTCTCGGTGGGCGACACCTTCTTCCTCGACGGCGACGTGCGCGGCGATGTGACGGTCGCGGGCATCTACGAGCACTATACGGGCCACTTCATCTATATGACGCCCGGCTACTATGAAAATGCGCTCCACGCCGGGAGCGAGCCGAACGCCTACCTTCTGAACTTCACGAGCGACGATACCGACACCTGCAACGCCATTTTTGAAAAGCTGCTCGACATGAGCGGCGTGGCGACGACCTCGCGCATGCGCGACACGCAGGATACCTACATGCACAGCATGGAGCGCGTGGACTTCGTTGTGGTCATCATCATTCTGGCGGCGGCGGCGCTGGCGATGGTCGTGCTCTTCAACCTTTCGAACATCAACATCACTGAGCGCCAGCGCGAGCTCGCGACGATCAAGCTGCTGGGCTTTTACGACGGCGAGGTCTCGGCCTATGTGTATCGCGAGAACATCGTGCTCACGCTGTTCGGCATCCTGCTCGGCTGCTTTATGGGCCACTGGCTGCACATTTACCTTGTGCTCTCGACGGAAATTGACCTCATGATGTTCGGGCGGCAGACCGCGCCGTCGGCCTACGTGTACGCGGCGATCCTGACGGCGCTGTTCTCGCTGCTCGTCAACGTGCTCGCACACTTCAGGATGAAGAAGATCGACATGGTCGAGAGTCTCAAGAGCGCAGAATAAAATTTCTTGTTTCAAGGCAGGACAGTGTGCTACAATAAGGGGCGGCAAAAGCCGCCCCTTACTATTGTCGAAAAAGCGGCGCGCCGCTTTTTCGAGGAGAATTCGCTGCGCTTCGTGCCTTGCCACCCGCAGGGCGGCTGCGACATTGCACCGTCGCGGCATTACGATTCCCGCGCCCTTTCAGGCGCGCCAATCGTGCCGTTTCCTCGAAAACGGCTTGCTGTTTCCGTCACAGACGGCGCTTCACCGTTTTCCGCTCCGCGCAAAGTGTTTTCTGCCAGAAGGTGAATTGCCCCGCAGCGGGCAAGAGAAGCCCCTCTGGAGGGCGCACGTGTCGCGGCAGAAAACGGATTTGAATTGATTGCGTGCCGTGCGCGGCACGCAACTCTGCGAGGCTTTTTTGCTTATAGCCTCCTATTAGATTGGAGTTCCCATGGCGAGACAAAGAAAAAAACATCATTTCTGGCGCAACCTGCTCATTTTGATCGTGCTGTTCGGCATTTACCTCTACTGGGGCAACCGCAACATCGAGACCGACGAGGCGACATTCACCTCAGGCGCGCTGCCTGCGGGCTTTGACGGCTGCCGCATCGTGCAGCTCAGTGATCTGCATGGCAAATACTTCGGCAAGGGCAACGAGCGCCTGTACAGTGCGGTCAAGGCCGCGCATCCGGAGTATATCTTCGTGACGGGCGACTTAGTCGACCGCAAGACCGAACCCGACCATCTACGCCGGCGAGGTCGGCGCGGCGCTCTCGGCCATCGCACCGACGTATTACGTCACGGGCAACCACGAATGGGGTCACGGCACAAAGGTCGTGGAGGAGATCAAGCGCACGCTGCGGGAATCCGGCGTGACGGTGCTCTCGAACGAATTCGTACCGCTCACGCGAAACGGCGACAGTATCGTCCTCGCAGGCATCGACGATCCGAACGGCTACGCCGATCAGGAAACGCCGTACGAGCTTGCTCAGGAGGTCTACGCCGCCTGCGGCGACCCCTTCTGGATGCTGCTCGCGCACCGAAACGACCGCTTTGCGCGGGAATACAGTCTCCTCGGCGCAGACCTGACGCTCTCCGGTCACGGCCACGGCGGCATCTGGAGATTTCCGTTCGTGGGCGGGGTGTTCGGCACGCAGAGGAACCTCTTCCCCACGCACACGGCGGGCTTTTATTCAGACAACGGCGCGTCCGTCTTCGTCAACCGCGGGCTCGGAAACTCGCCGCGCGTCATCCCGCGCATTCTGAACAGACCGCAGGTGGCGGTCATCACACTGGAAAGGGGCTGAGGCTATGCGTGAATTTTCTGCCGGAAGCTACGATGTCGCCGTCATCGGCGCGGGACACGCGGGCATCGAGGCATCTCTTGCCTGTGCGCGCCTCGGCATGAAAACGGTGTGCTTTACCATCAACTTAGACGCGGTGGGCAACATGCCCTGCAACCCCGCCATTGGCGGCACGGGCAAGGGCCATCTCGTGCGCGAACTGGACGCCCTCGGCGGCGAGATGGCAAGGGCGGCTGACTTAGCCTGCATTCAATACCGCATGCTCAACCGGGGCAAGGGCCCCGCCGTCTGGTCGCTGCGCGCGCAGGCCGACCGGCGGCGCTACCAGAGCGTGATGAAGCACACGCTCGAAACGCAGGAAAATCTGCTGCTGCGGCAGGCGGAGATCGTCGACTTACGCGTCACCGACGGCCACGTGTCCGCCGTTGTGACCGAGACAGGCGGCGTTTACGCGGTCAGGGCTGTCATCCTCTGCTCGGGCACATTTTTGGATGGCCGCACCATCGTCGGCGAATGTGTGCGCGAGAGCGGCCCCGACGGGATGCACGCCTCGCTCACGCTGGCGGACGCGCTCAAAAAGCTCGGACTGCCGCTGCGCCGTTTCAAGACCGGCACGCCGCCGCGCGTGAACGCGCGCAGCGTCGATTTTTCTCAGATGGAGGTGCAGACGGGCGACAAAACGCCGCTGCCGTTCTCGTTTTCGACGGAACACCCGCCCGAAAATCAGGCGGTCTGCTACCTGACTTACACCACGGAGGAGACGCACCGCGTCATCCGCGAGAATCTGGATCGCAGTCCCATCTACTCCGGCGTCATCGAGGGCGTCGGCCCGCGCTACTGCCCGAGTATCGAGACAAAGATCGTCCGCTTTCCCGACAAGCCCCGCCATCAGCTCTTCATCGAGCCGATGGGCCTCGATACAGAAGAACTCTACATTCAGGGCTTTCGTCGTCCATGCCCGAGGAGGTGCAGATTGAAATGCTGCACTCGGTCAAGGGATTGGAGCACGCGGAGATCATGCGCCCGGCCTACGCCATCGAATATGACTGCATCGACCCGACCGCGCTCTACCCGACGCTTGAATACAAGCACATTTCGGGCCTGTACGGCGCGGGACAGTTCAACGGCTCGTCGGGCTACGAGGAGGCGGCGGTGCAGGGCTTCGTCGCGGGCGTGAACGCCGCACGCAAATTAAAGGGCGAAACGCCGTTCATTCTGGGCCGCGAGCAGGCGTACATCGGTACACTCATCGACGACCTTGTGACCAAGGGAACGAACGAGCCCTATCGCATGATGACGAGCCGCAGCGAGTACCGCCTCATCCTGCGGCAGGACAACGCCGACGAGCGCCTTGCGCCCATCGGGCACGAGCTTGGCCTTGTCAGCGATGAAACGCTGCAAAAGGTCGTGGGCAAATACGACGCGGTGCGCCGCGAGATCAAGCGCCTCGAGCACACGGGCGTCCCCTCGTCCGACGCGCTCAACGCGCTGTTGACTTCGCGCGGCACAGCGGAGGTGCACGACGGCAGCTCGCTCATCGCGCTGCTGCGCCGCCCGCAGCTCACCTATGACGACCTGCGCGATTTTGATGCGGGCTGCCGCGCCTTCCCGCCCGCACTCGCCGAGAGCGTGGAGATCACCGTCAAATACGAGGGCTACATCCGCCGCCAGATGGCGGAGGTCGCGGAGTTTGCGCGCCTGGAGCACCGCGCCATTCCCGAGGATATCGATTACGCAAAGATCGACGGTCTCCGTCTGGAGGCGCGCGAAAAGCTCGCCGCCATTCGTCCGCAGAATCTGGGGCAGGCGGGGAGAATCTCGGGTGTCAGTCCGGCGGATGTTGCAGCTTTAATGCTCTATATTACTTCAAAAACGCGGGACTGAGTCCCGCGTTTTTGAGTATTTGAAAAGGCGGCTATGCCGCCTTTTCAAGGGGATTCGCTGCGCTTCGTGCCTTGCCGCCCGTGAGGCGGCTGCGACACGAGCTCCGCGCAGAGAGTAATTTGTCACGCGCATGTCGCGACAAATTACGATTAAAATTATTTGCACCGTGCGCGGTGCAAAATCTACGATGTTAAAACAGGCGGTCGCTGCGTTGGCAGCGGCCGCCTGTTTATGTCTGGGGTTTTACTTTTTACCGAATTTGGTGAAGAGTGTGACCAGTACGGTGATGAGTCCCATCACGGCGAAGATGCCGAGCATTCCCTGCCCCGTGATGAGCAGCGCGATCTCAAGATTTGTCATAGTGCGTTCCTCCTTACCCTAAAAGCTGCGGCACGAGATTGAGGATCATGCCGCCTGCGAGCACCGATGCGATCTGACCGGCGACGTTCGCGCCGACGGCGTGCATCAGCAGGTGATTGGTGCAGTCCGCCTCCTGCCCCATCTTCTGGATGACGCGCGCGGACATCGGGAAGGCCGAGATACCGGCCGCACCGACCATCGGATTCACCTTGTTCTTGCAGAAGAGGTTCAGAAGCTTTGCAAACATCACGCCCGCGATGGAGTCAAAGACGAAGGCGACAAGACCCAGCGCCATGATGATGAGCGTTTTGAGATTGACGAACTGGTCGGCCTGCATCGAAAACGAGATCGTGATGCCGAGAAGCAGCGTGATGAGGTTCGCCAAATCGTTCTGCGCCGTCTGGGAAAGACGCTCCAAGCAGCCGCACTCACGCAGCAGGTTGCCGAACATCAGAAAGCCCACGAGCGAGACGGACATCGGCGCGATGAAGCCCGCGATGATCGTGACCATGATGGGGAAGCAGATGCGCAGCGTACGGGAGACGTGCTTGGGGTTGTAGGGCATGTGCATCGCGCGCTCTTTTTTCGTCGTGACGAGCTTGATGGCAAACGGCTGGATGATCGGCACGAGCGCCATGTACGAGTACGCCGCGACAGCGATGGGGCCGATATAATTGGAGTGCAAGACCTGTGAAACAAGAATCGACGTCGGGCCGTCCGCCGCGCCGATGATGCCGATGGAGGCCGCGTCCTTCAAGTCAAAGCCCAGCAGGACCGCCGCGATCATCGCAAAGAAGATGCCGAACTGCGCCGCCGCGCCGAAGAGGAGCATCTTGGGGTTTGAGAGCAGCGGGCCGAAGTCGATCATCGCGCCGATGCCGATGAACAGCAGCAGCGGCAGCGCCTCGCTCGCTTCAATCGTCGTTTCAAAGAGCCACTGGATGATGCCCTGGCTCTCGCCCACGCCCGCGACCATCTGGTTGAGAACGCCGGACATCGGCAGGTTGACGAGGATGGCGCCGAAGCCCATCGGCAGCAGCAGCGCGGGCTCATAGTCCTTTTTGATGGCGAGATAGATGAGCAGCGCGCCCACCACATACATCACGCACTGCTGCGGTGTGACCGCGCGGATGCCGTCAAGCAAAAACTCCATGCTGTAAACACTCCTTATACTCAGTCGGTTTTGGTAGCCGAACAAAAGAAAAAAGACCTTTACCGCGGGCGCCGCCCGGGGTAAAAGTCTTGCCATTTCGCAAGCAGACCGGGGAAACTTTCCCGCGATGACGATCTGCTCAACGCCCGTGGGCGCCGGCTACTCCCTTTTTTCCGTGCTGCAAAAGGTATCACATTTTTTTTGCGCTGTCAAGCGCTCACGGGCGTATTTTGCCGTGGTTTACAAGTTTTTACTCCAAATTTACATCTTTTTCTGCCCTGAGAGCGCCGCGGTGGGGTTGACAAAGCCCAAAAAAGCCGATATATTACTACTGCATTATGAAATATGCGTGGATGAGGACAAGTAAACCCCTCCCCCGCGGCAAAGAGAACCGCCGTTTTGGTGAAAGGCGGGACGCGGCAGGGCCGAATATCACCTCGGAGCAGCCGGACTGAACTTTAAGTAAGGCCGGACGGGTGCGACCGTTATATCGCAGCATTTGAGCGGCTGTGCAAGACACAGCAAGAAGAGTGGTACCGCAGAGGTCAGCGCCTTTGTCTCTTTATGGGGACAGGGCGCGTATTTTTTTAGTAAAGAGGGGATTTCATCCCCCCTTTAGAGTCCCCCGCACCAGTGACACAAGTCACTGGCGTCGCCGCCCAAGGCGGCTGGGTCAAGGAATTTTTGCCACGCACATGTCGCGGCAAAAATCAGATAAGTGATCTGAAAATTTATATAAACGAAGGAGACGCAACATGGATTACAAAAACACGCTGAATATGCCCAAGTCCGGCTTCCCGATGCGCGCGGGTCTTCCCAAGCGCGAGCCTGAGATGCTCAAGCACTGGGAGGAAATGGACCTCTACAACCTCATGCTCAAAAAGAACGAGGGCAAGCCCCCCGCTTCGCCCTGCACGATGGCCCTCCGTTCTCCAACGGCGGATTGCACATGGGTCACGCGCTCAACAAGTCCCTGAAGGACTTCATCACCCGTTCCTACGCGATGCGCGGCTACTACACGCCCTATATCCCCGGCTGGGACAACCACGGCATGCCCATCGAGAGCGCCATCATCAAGCAGAACAAGCTCAACCACAAGGCCATGCCCGTTTCCGAGTTCCGCTCCGCCTGCCACGAGTTCGCCCAGCACTATATCGACGTGCAGATGGAGGGCTTCAAGCGCATCGGCGTGCTCGGCGACTGGGAGCACCCCTACAAGACCATGGACCCCGGCTTTGAGGCCGAGGAGGTCAAGGTCTTCGGCGCGATGTACAAGAAGGGCTACATCTACAAGGGCCTCAAGCCCGTGTACTGGTGCTATCACGACGAGACCGCCCTGGCCGAGGCGGAGATCGAGTATCAGGACGACCCCTGCACGACCGTGTACGTCAAGTTCCCGATGCACGACGACCTCGGCAAGCTGAGCCATCTCGACAAGTCCAAGCTCAACTTCGTCATTTGGACGACCACGATCTGGACGCTGCCCGGCAACCTTGCCATCGCCCTGCACCCCGACGAGAGCTACGCCATCGTGAAGAACGAGGATAACGGCGAGATGTACATCGTCGCCGAGGCGCTCGTCGAAAAGGTCATGACCGTCGGCAAGGTCGAGCACTACTCGATCCTTGAGACCCACCCCGGTAACTTCTATGAGAACATGCTCGCCCAGCATCCGTTCCTGCCCAAGACCAGCCGCCTGGTGCTGGCCGATTACGTCACGATGGATTCCGGTACCGGCTGCGTCCACACCGCGCCCGGCTTCGGCGCGGACGACTATCAGACCTGCCGCCGCTACGGCATGGACATGGTCGTGCCCGTCAACGATCAGGGCCGCCACACCGACTATGCCGGAAAATATGAGGGTATGCTCGTTGAAGAGTCCAACCCCGTCATCCTGAACGACATGAAGGAGGCCGGTTCCCTCTTCGCTTCCGAGGAGATCGTGCACAGCTATCCGCACTGCTGGCGCTGCAAGAAGCCCATCATCTTCCGCGCCACCCCGCAGTGGTTCTGCTCTGTCGACTCTTTTAAGGACGAGGCCTGCGCCGCGTGCGACGACGTGCGCTGGGTCCCGGGCTGGGGCATCGACCGCATGAAGAGCATGATCCGTGAGCGCGCCGACTGGTGCATCTCCCGTCAGCGCCGCTGGGGCCTGCCCATCCCCGTGTTCTACTGCAAGGACTGCGGCAAGCCCATCTGCACCGACGAGACCATCAAGGCCGTCTCTGACCTCTTTGCCGAAAAAGGCTCCAACGCCTGGTTCGATATGGATGCCGCCGACATCCTGCCCAAGGGCTTCACCTGCCCGCACTGCGGCAAGAACTCGGGCTTTACCAAAGAGGAGGACACGCTTGACGGCTGGTTCGACTCCGGCTCCACGCACTTCGCGTCCATGAAGAAGGATCAGGGCTTCTGGCCCGCCACGATGTACCTCGAAGGTCTCGATCAGTACCGCGGCTGGTTCCAGTCTTCGCTGCTGACCGCTGTCGGCGCCTTCGGCCAGGGCGCGCCCTTTAAGGAGTGCGTCACCCACGGCTGGACGGTCGACGGCGAGGGTAAGGCCATGCACAAGAGCCTTGGCAACGGCGTCGATCCCGCGGACGTGTTCAACGAGAACGGCGCGGATATCCTGCGCCTGTGGGCCGCCAGCGCGGACTATCACGCGGACGTCCGCTGCTCGAAGGAGATCTTCAAGCAGCTCAGCCAGAACTACCTCAAGTTCCGCAACACCTGCAAGTTCATGCTCGACAACCTTGTCGACTTCGACCCCGAAAAGCTGACCAAGCCCGAGGATATGCCCGTGCTCGACCGCTGGCTCCTCACCAAGCTCAACGAGCTCATCGAGAAGGCCGAGCAGTCCTACTGTGACTATGAGTTCCACATCATCACCCATGCGGTGAATGACTTCTGCGTGAACACGCTTTCGAGCTTCTATCTCGATATCGTCAAGGACCGCCTGTACTGCGAGGGCGCGGAGAGCGCCACCCGCCGCAGCGCGCAGACCGCCCTGTACCTCACGCTCCACACGCTTTCCAAGCTCTTCGCGCCGATCCTCGCTTTCACCTGCGACGAGATTTGGCTCGCCATGCCGCACGCCGGCGATGACGACGCGCGCAACGTGGTCCTCAACGAGATGAACAAGCCCTTCACCGCCTACGCCCTCGACAGCGAGACCATGGCGCGCTGGGAGCACATCATCGCGGTGCGCACCGTCGTCAACGGCGCGCTCGAAGAGGCACGCGCGGCCAAGGTCATCGGCAAGAGCCTGGAGGCCGACGTGCACCTGACCGTGCCCGAGAGCGACCGCTTCTTCGCCGACGAGAGCCCTGAGGCGCTGGCCGACATCTTCATCGTTTCCAAGGTGGAGCTGGCCATCGGCGACGTGCTCGCCGTCAAGGTCGATAACGCCGCCGGCACAAAGTGCCCGCGCTGCTGGAAGCACTCGCTCGAGGCAAACGCCGAGGGTCTCTGCCCCCGCTGCGCCGAGGTCGTCAAGCACCTGCACCTGACCGAGCTTCTGTAAAAACCGCTGCGGGCGGCCAGATGGCCGCCCGCGCCATGTTTTTCATCCGTTTCCACCCCACCCGCATGATTTCAGAAAGGAACCCGACCCATGCACTTTGACACCAAAAAGCTCACCCGCTGCGCCCTCATCGCGGCCATCTACGTCGCGCTGACGATGCTCTCCAACGCCCTGAACCTTGCCTACGGCCCCATCCAGCTCCGCTTTTCCGAGGCGATGACGGTCCTGCCGTTTCTGATGCCCGAGGCGAGCTGGGGCCTCTTTATCGGCTGCGTGCTCTCGAACATCCTGAGCCCCTACGGCCCGCTCGACATGATCGTCGGCTCGGCGGCCACGCTGCTCGCAGCGCTCCTCACCGCCCGCTGCCGCAATAAGTGGACGGCGGCGCTGCCGCCCGTGCTCTGCAACGCCATCCTCATCGGCGCGCTCATCGCTTGGGAGGAAGCAGGCGTCGGCAACGGCTTCCCGCCCGCGTTCTTCTACAACGCCCTCACCGTCGGCCTCGGCGAAGCTGTCGCCTGCTATGTCCTCGGCATCCCCCTCCTCGGCGTGATGCAGAAACACCTCAAGCTCAGCTGAGTCAAAAAAAGAGGACTTCCGAACGGAAGTCCTCTTTTTTATTTAAGAAAGCACCAAAAAGCGTCGCAGACTTTGCGCCGCGCACGGCGCAAATAATTTCAATCGTAAATTCCAACGACATGTGCGTTGGAATTTACACTTCTCAGGCCGCAAACGTGCGCGCCTACGGCGCGTGCGCTGCCGCGGACTGCAAAGCTCCTACTCAAAAAAGCGGCCCAAAGGCCACTTTTTTGAAGGCATTAGCCTTCATACGGGTGGTTGCTCTCAATATAGATCCCGCGGCCGTTCGACCAGCCGACGTTGAAGTTCAGCACCTTGCCGAGGTCGCGCAGCTTGTAGTACGTGTAGCCGCCGCCCTGATCGTCGGTCAGCAGGATCGCCGTGAACGGGATGCTCTCGCCGTAGATCACAGTCCTGGCATCGGCTTTCTGATAATGGCGGTCGCCGGAAAACGGCGCCTGCATCTCCGTTCCGTTTGGCTTATAGGCTTCATCCGGTACGATAATGACATTGCCGTCCCAGTCCACGCCGAACTGCGCGTTCGTACCGTTTAAGAGAGACGCAATATCGCGCAGGCGGACATAATTCGTCTCGCCGCCGTTGCTGCCGGGCAGCGCGTAGGTCTGGAGCGTGATGTTGCGGCCGTCGAGCTCGATGGTCTGGCGGCGCATATGGGCCGTGCCGCTCGCGGGAATGCTCTCCTGTGTCACAGTGCCGAGCTGGCGCTGGTGCAGGCTCTCGGTTTCAGAGGTCGTAAAGCGGTACGTGCCCGCCTCCAGCGTGAGGTAGTCGACCGTGACGACGTTTTCCTTCACCGTGATGCCGTCAGCGGCGTTGTAGTCCACAAGCGCTGCGGGGAAAGCGAAGCGGTAGGTCATCACCATGTCCTCAAGCAGCGCGTTGATCTGTGCGTCAGAGTAGTCGGGCAGCCGCTTGGCAAGCTCTGTCTTGATCGCGCTGCGGCGGTCGGTCTGGGTGTTCTGCACCGTCAGCGTAAGCCCGCCGTCAGATGCAGCGGAAAGCGTGACCGTGCCGGGCGTGGCGGCCTTGCTCACCTCGGCGGTCTCCGCGGAGACCTCGGCAAAGATCGCATTGAACTCATCAGCGTTGGCAAACGACTCGCTCGCCTGGTCGCCGTAGTAGCCGTGGCCATCGTAGCGAAAGAAGGAAAAGCCGTTCTGGGTCATCTCGGCGCGCATATTCATCGCGTTGACCATTTCCTCGGAGAAGCCGAATTTGGCCTCGACCGTGCCGCTGCCGTCAAATTGAAACGTCGTATCGGCGACCTGGCACATGCAGCCGCTCAAAAGGACGGTCAGCATGCTCACTACCAGCGCCGCGGCGAAAAACTTTTTCATGGTGTATCGCTCCTTTGGTAAACTCTACCGATAATTTTACACGAATTTCCGCCCGATTGCAAGCAATGCGGCCGTCTTTACACTGGAAAAACATGGAAAATCTGATTTTTCCGCGCAAAGGGGACGGTATTTTTGAAAAATTGCTTGACTTTACGGAAAAGTTTTATATAATAGTAGAGCTTGTAATATGCATTGCAGGCAAATCCTTGCTCACATGAATCCGTGTGGGCCATCAGTCCAAAAGGAGGTGCAACCAAGAATGGCTAAGATTTCCGCAAACTATGAGGTCGTTTTCATCATGGACGGCAGACTGCCCGAAGAGCAGGTCGCCGCTCTGACCGAAAAGTTCAAGACCCTCGTGGAGCAGAACAGCACGGCTATGGAGGTTGAGGAGTGGGGCAAGCGCAAGCTGGCCTACGCCATCAACTACATCACCGAAGGCTACTATGTTCTGATCTCCTTCACGAGCGCGCCCGATTTCCCCAAGGAATTGGACCGTATCCTCGGCATTACCGATGGTATCATCCGCTCCATGATCGTCTGCAAGGGCGAATAAGGAGGGCAGCGCTATGTTGAACCGTATCGTCATCATGGGTCGACTCACTCGTGATCCCGAGCTGCGCCGTACGCAGAACGGCACGGCGGTGACGTCCTTCTCCGTCGCGGTCGACCGCGACTTCAAGAGCCGCGAGAGCGGCGAGAAGGCCACCGATTTCATCGACGTAGTCGCTTGGCGCCAGACCGCTGAATTTGTCTGCCAGTATTTCACCAAGGGCCGCATGGCCGTGGTCGAGGGCAGATTACAGATCCGCGACTGGAAAGACAAGGATGGCAACAACCGCCGCAGCGCGGAAGTGGTTGCCGACAACATTTATTTCGGCGACAGCAAGCGCGACAGCCAGTCGGGCGGCGATTACGCGCCCCCCGCTTACGGCTCTCCCGCCGAGAGTTATACCGCTCCTGCGAGCGGCGGCTTTGCCGAAATTGAAGAGGACGGCGAGCTGCCGTTCTAATGTGGGTACGAAAGCCCCAATTCTGATAAGGAGGAATCATCCATGGCTATGGAACGCGAAAACAGAGCCCCTCGCGCCGGCGGCCCGAACCGCAAGCGCAAAAAGGTGTGCCAGTTCTGCGTTGACAAGTGCGAGTATATCGACTATAAGGACGCCGCCAAGCTGCGCCGCTTCATCTCCGAGCGTTCGAAGATCCTGCCCCGCAGAACCACCGGTACCTGCGCGATGCATCAGCGTCAGCTGACCGAGGCCATCAAGCGCGCCCGTCAGATCGCTCTGCTCCCCTTCGTCACCGAATAAGGAACAAAGATTTGAAAAGAGCTGTCCGCAAGGACAGCTCTTTTTTCGCCTAAAGGGCGAAGACTTCTTTCCACGCACGGCGCGGAGGGATATGCCGCCTGCGGGCGGCAGGGACAAAGGGGGCCATTCTCTTTCACAAAAGAGAATGGCCCCCTTTAGATCCCCCAAGAGAAAGGTTTAGATTGGCAGTCTCGGGGTTGAATAACCTTTATGCCTTCGGAATGCAGCTGCCTGCGCGCGGCGTTGCCGCGGTTAGTGTTGCTATACGATTTGACTTTCTTCTATCATCCGCTGCCGCTCTGCTGATCTTGTAGGAGTACAGCCTAATTCCCGTCTACCGCCAGTCCCTACAATGCGGCGAGCGAAGCAATGCCGCTATTTCGCACGCAGTCTGCCGCCAAGCAAACGTCACTCGCGCGCCTCACGATAGTAAGGCGCGGTTGAGAGTAGTAACGAGGCGGTAGGGGTTCATGGCGAAGCCATGTACACCGCACCCGATTGCGCAGCGCGTGCAGCTCTTCGAGATTGGGGCTGCCAATGTGCGGGGTCAAGGGGCAGAGCCCCTTGCGTTCTCTTGGGGGATCTAAAGGGGGCCATTCTCTCACGTGAGAGAATGGCCCCCTTTGCCCGTTCCCCTGCACGGTGCAGGGAATAAAGACGAAGCGCCTTCGGCGCTGCTTTTTCCCGCCCTTGCAGGGCGGACACTTAATATGCTATACTTTTATAAAAAGTATCAAAAAAGGAGTCCCTTTTATGACCTACCCCTGCCTTGTGCTCGACCATGACGACACCGTGGTCAACTCCACCGCGACGGTGCACTATCCCTGCTTTGCCGAGTACACGGCGAAGTTTTTCCCCAAGGCGAAGCGCTACACGCTGGAGGAATACGTCCTCAAAAACTTTGACCCCGGCGTCTATGACTTTTTCCACGGCGAGGTCGGCATGACCGAGGAGGATATGAAGCACGAGCAGGCGTACTGGCACGAATACGTCCAGCACCATGTGCCGCAGGTTTACGACGGGATGCGCGACATTCTGTGGGACTACGTGCACGCGGGCGGCACGATCTGCGTCGTGTCGCACTCGCTCTCGCCGAACATTCTGCGCGACTACCGCGAAAATAAGCTCCCCGAGCCGAAGCTCGTCTACGGCTGGGAGGTGCCAAAAAGGACCGGCGCAAGCCCCAGCCGCACGCGCTCTATGATATCATGGAAAAGCTCGGCTTCACCGCTGAGCAGATGCTCGTGCTCGACGACTTAAAGCCCGGATATGACATGGCAAAGGCCGCGAATGTGCGCTTCGCCGCCGCGGGCTGGTCGAACGACATCCCAGAGATCGAGGCGTTCATGCGTCAAAACTGCGACCTGTACTTTAAGACCGTCGAAGCATTCGGCGACTATCTTCTGCACGGAAAGGAAGCGTAACTATGGCAAAGCGCATCACAAAGATCGTCCTCACGGGCGGCCCCGCGGCGGGCAAAACCACGCTCGTGAGCCGTGTGCTCAAGGAATTCAAGCAGGAGGACGGCTGGCGCGTCATCACGATCCCCGAGACGGCAACTGAGCTCATTTCGGGCTTTGGCATCAAGCCCTTTGACAACTGTATGTCAATGCTGCAATTTCAGGACTTTGTCGTCGGCGATCAGATCCACAAGGAAAAGCTCGCACTGGATGCCGCGCAGCTCGTGCCGGAGGACAATATTCTCATTCTCTACGACCGCGCGCTGATGGACGACAAGGCCTACGTGTCGGATGAGGAGTTCGCGCAGGTCATCGCGCGCTTTGACGGCCGCACCGAAGAGCGTGTGCTCGCCAATTACGACATGGTGCTCCATCTCATCACCTGCGCCAAGGGCGCGGAGTTTGCCTATGACCTCGGCAACAACGCGCGCACGGAATCCATCGAATTCGCGCGCGAGATGGACGACCGCACGCTGCGCGCGTGGAGCGCGCACCCGAATCTGCGCATCATCGACAACGACGCAAATTTCAACAATAAAATCGAGCGCGCCCTGCGCGAAATTTACCGCGCCGTGGGCGAGGTCGAGCCGATGGCGCAAAAGCGCAAGTACCTCATCGCCATGCCCGACATGGGCTCGTTCGCACAAAAATACCGCGCCGCGGCCATCGACATGACGCAGACGTATCTCGCGCTGACGAACCCGAACATCGAGCGCCGCGTGCGCATGCAGAAAAGCGGCGCGGAGACGCTGTACTTCTACACCGAAAAGCATCGCATGGAAAACGGCGAAAAATGGGACACCGAACGCCCCATCTCGCAAAGCAGTATGAAAAATACCTCTTAGAGCGCGACACGGCGCTCTCGCCCGTGCGCAAGACAAAGTATCGTTTCGTCTTCGCCGACCGCCGCTGTGAGATCGACATGTACCCCTTCAGCGCGGAAAGGGCCGTGCTGTTCCAGTACGGGCAAAGCAGTGCCGCGCTGCCCGAGGAGATCACTGTGCTCCGCGAGGTGACGGGGGACGCGGATTACAAAAACCGCAAGTTGGCAGCTTTGCAAAAGCTGTGAAAATTTTTGGGTTTTTCGCACAAGCGCGAAAAAGCACACTCGCCCAGTGTGGTCGCAAAAAAAAAGAGCTGTCCTTTCGGACAGCTCTTTTTCATTCCTCTGCGTGGGACGCATCCAGCGGCTTGACATATTTCTTATAGCAATACAAAAAGTATGCGATCTCCGCCGCGCCCGTGAGTACCCACGAGAACGGATAGAGCATATAGAGCGAGCGGATCGTATGGAAGTGGGCGAACACGGTGTAGATCCACGCCACGCGGAACACGCACGAGCCGAGGAACACGAAGATCATCGGCACGAGGCCCTTTCCAAGGCCGCGCGAGGCGGCGGTGGTGCAGTCCATCGTGGCCGAGATCGGGAACGAGAAGCACATGACCCAGATGCGCGCGAGGCCCGCCTCGATGACGTCGGATTCCGACGTGAAGAGCGAGAGAAACTGGTGCCCGAACAGCAGGAACAGCCCGCCGAGCACCGCTGCGGCTACTGCGGAATAGCAGAGCGTCAGCAGGTAGCTCTTGAGCACGCGGCGCGATTTGCCCGCGCCGTAGTTCTGCCCGACAAAGCTCGAGCAGGCGATGTAAAACGCGTTCATCACGGAGTAGACGAGGTTATCCACATTGCCCGCCGCGGAGTTGCCCTCGACGACGACGGTGCTGAACGAATTGACGCCCGCCTGAATGAAGAGGTTTGCGACCGAGAAGATCGCGTTCTGCAAACCTGCCGGCACGCCGACAGACAGCGCGTGGATGGCCTTGTCCTTGTGGAAGCGGACCTCTTTTAAGCTGAGGCTGTAGATCTCCTTGCTGCGCATGAGCGAGCGGACGATGAGCCCCGCGGACACGCACTGCGAGAGCATGCTCGCGAGCGCGACGCCGTCGGTCGACATCCCGGGCCCGATGACGAACACAAGGTCGAGGATGACATTGAGCACGCCCGCGGCGGAAAGGAAGATGAGCGGCGTTTTCGTGTCGCCGATGGCATTCAGAACGCCGTTGCCGTAGTTATAGAGCGCGGCGGCGGGCATGCCAAGGAAGTAAATGCGAAGGTACAGCTCCGCGCCGTCGATCAGATCGTCGCGCGTGTTCAGAAGCTCGAGCAGCGGGCGGGCAAAGATAAGGCCCAGCGCCAGCATCAAAAAGCCCGCGATCAGGCAGACAAGAAACGACGTGTGAACGGACTCGCGCACGTTTTTCTCGCTGCGTGCGCCGAAGTGCGTGGCGACAAGCACGTTGACGCCGCTGCCAAGGCCCATCAGAAAGCCCGTGAACAGGAAGATGAGCGTCGTGGTCGAGCCGACCGAGCCCATGGCGGCGGAGCTTGAAAAGCGGCCGACGACCGCAAGGTCGACCATGCTGAAGAGCATCTGCAAAAGGTTAGTGAACATCAGAGGCAGCGAAAAGCCGATGATCTGGCGGCCAAGGCTGCCCTGCGTCATATCGAGCGTGGCGGAACGCGCCATAAAATATCCCTCTCTCTCATTCTCTATTCAGAGTCCTATCCTTATAGCATACTTTTCCCCGCTTTGCAAGCGGGAAGGGTGCGGCGCGCAAAAAATAACGAAAAACAACGGAAATTTTTTCAAAAAAGCCGCAAACTGCGCGCAAAAACGCTTGCATTCCGCAGCTTTGTGTGATAGTATGCTTGTGTTATGGATGCAGGAAACGCAGAGTGGACCGTTTGGCCCGCTCTTTCTTGCAAATTTTGGAAAAAACACGGATTGCGAGGGATACAATGAAGAAAGTGACAGAGACCGTGCGCGAACTGGCGCTCCCCGTGGTCGAAGAGAACGGCTGCAAGCTCTGGGACGTGGAATATGTCCGCGAGGCCGGACAGTGGTATCTGCGGATCTACATTGATAAGGACGGCGGCGTGAACATCCTCGACTGCGAGGCCATCTCCCGCGCGCTGAGTGATATTCTGGACGAGGCCGACCCCATCGAGTCGAGCTACATTTTCGAGGTTGCGTCCGCCGGCGCGGAGCGCCCGCTCAAGCGGCCCGGTGACTTTGAGCAGTTCATGGGCTCGCCCGTGCTCTTGAAGACCTACAAGCCCGTGGACGGGCGCAAGGAATTTTCCGGTGACCTCGCGGGCTACGACAACGGCGCGGTCACGCTCCGCATCGGCGAAGAGGAAAAGCGCTTTGAAAAGGACGCGGTCGCGCTCGTGCGCCTGCGCTGCGACTTTTAACCAAAAAGAATACCAATTACTTTGATTATACAGAATAGGAGCATACCCATGAAATGTGATGAAATCTTCGCAGCGCTTGCGATGCTGGAAAAGGAACGCGGCATTTCTCAGACCTTTATGATGGATAAGATCGTTCAGGCGCTCACCACCGCCTACAAGCGCGACCACGAGGGCGTGGAAAACGTCGTGGTCGATGTGGACGAGGGCAAGCGCGAGCTCAAGATGTTCGTGCAGAAGGAAGTCGTGGATGAGGTCGAGAACCCCGGCACGCAGATGAGCCTCGATGACGCGAAGGCCATCTCCGCCAAGTACAATGTCGGCGATATCGTCAACATTCCCGTCGACAACATCGAATTCGGCCGCATCGCCGCGGGCAACGGCAAGCAGGTCATCATCCAAGGCCTGCGCGAAGCCGAGAGCGGCATGGTCTACGACGAATACAACTCCAAGCAGCATGAAATTCTCACCGGTGTCGTCACGCGCATCGATCCCCGCACGGGCAATGCGTCCCTTCGCATCGGCACCGGCACGGAAGCGACAGACGCCATTCTTCTCGCCGGCGAGCAGGTCAAGGGTGAGACGCTCATCGAGGGCCAGCGCATCAAGGTCTACCTTGTCGACGTGCGCCGCCAGTCGAGAGGCCCGCAGGTCGTGATCTCCCGCACGCATCCGGGTCTCGTCAAGCGCCTTTTCGAGCTTGAAGTGCCCGAGATCTACGACGGCACGGTCGAGATTCGTTCCATCGCCCGCGAGGCCGGTTCCCGCACGAAGATGGCGGTGTGGAGCAACGACGAGAACGTTGATCCCATCGGCGCGTGCGTCGGCCCCCACGGCCAGCGCGTGAACAGCATCGTCGAAGAGCTGCGCGGCGAAAAGATCGACATCATCAAGTACAGCGACGATCCCGCGGAGTACATCGCCGCGGCGCTCGCTCCGGCGGACGTTGTCGACGTGCGCCTTGCCGAAGAGGGCAAGGCCTGCCGCGTCATCGTGCCCGACGATCAGCTTTCCCTTGCCATCGGCAAGGAGGGACAGAACGCACGCTTAGCCGCGCGCCTCGTCGGCTACAAGATCGACATCAAGCCGGAAAGCTATCGCGAAGAAGAGTGATCTTCAAAAATGTGCATAGGCACATTTTTGAGCTTCAATTTGCACCCCGCTGCGCGCACTCGCTTGCGCTCGCACACTTGCGGGGCGAGAAGTGTTTTTACTGACGCACCGATCGCCGGTAAAAACGATTTCAGTTCATTTGCGCCGTGCGCGGCGCAAAAAAGTCCGAGGCGCTGAAAGCGCCAAAGAGGAGGGCGGCTCATGCAGAAAGTAAAGAAGATCCCGCAGCGCCAGTGTGTGGGCTGCCGCGAGATGAAGGACAAACGCGCGCTCATCCGCGCCGTCAAATCGCCGCAAGGCGAGGTGTCGCTCGACTTTACGGGCAAAAAGCCCGGGCGCGGCGCTTACGTCTGCCCGAACAGCGAATGCCTCAAGCGGGCGCGCAAATCCCGCGCGCTCGAGCGCGCGCTGGACACGGCCATCCCCGAGAGCGTCTACGAAGAAATGGAAAAGGAGATGGCAAACGGTGGATAAACTGCTCAATCTGATCGGCCTTGCCAAAAAGGCCGGAAAGCTGGAGGTCGGTGAAGAGCCCGTCGGCGCGGCGGCACGAAGCAAGCACGCGCGGCTCATTCTCATCGCCTCGGATGCGGCGGACAACACGCGCCGCCGCGCGCTCCACTTCGGCGAGGCAGGCGAGTGCATCTGCCTTGAGATCCCGCCGACGAAGGAGGACCTCGGCAGAGCGCTGGGGCGCACATCCTGCGCGCTGCTGGCGCTGACGGACATCGGCTTTGCCGAGGCCGTGGCGAAAAAGCTGGCGGAAAGTGACGAAGCGCACTACGGCGAGGCGGCCAAGCGCCTGACGATCAAGGCGGCACGCGCCGCCGAGCGGAGGAAAGAGCTCAAGCAGCACGAAAAAAATGTGCGCACCGGCAAGAAAAAGCCGCATCAGGAAGAGCCGCAGCCCGCTCCCGCCGCAAAGGCCAAGAGCGCGGAAAAGAGCGAGAGCAAGCGCCCGAGAGGCGCGGTCAAGCACGGACGCACGCGCGCTGAGAGAGAAAAGGCGCACCGCGCCGCGGAAAAGCAGCGCGCGGCAAGGCGCTTTGCCCATTCCCGCCCCGTGAAGAAGGGCAAGGGCAGCATCAAGAAAGACAGTAAGCAGAGATCACAACACACGGAGGTGCAATAATTTGGCTACTACAATGAACAAGAACAAGGTATCCGATATGGCAAAGGACTTCGGCCTTACGTCGAAGGACATTCTGTCCGTTCTGAGTACCTATGAGGACGGGAGCAAGAAGCCTTCGCAGGTGTTGTCCGCGGACGAGGTCAACCTGATCTTCGAGCATCTGACGCAGAAGCATCAGGTGAAGATCGAGTCGATCTACGCCGAGTCCGCTCCCCAGAAAAAAACCGAGCCCAAGGCTGCCCCCGCCCCCGCGCAGAACCAGCCGAAGGCGAATAATGCCCAGAACCAGCCGAGAAATAACAATAATAACGGCGGCAGCCGTCCCCAGCCCCCAGCAGGGCCAGCAGGGTAAGCCCGCCCAGCCGCAGCAGAACACCCAGCCGGTGCAGCAGCAGAGCAAGTCCACCGCCACGCAGCATCCCACGACGCGCGTGCCGGAAAAGAAGATCGTCGACACCCGCAAGGTCACAAACGTCAACCTTGACAAGTACGACGAAAAGCTGCAGGACATGGCCGAGCGCTCCGGCGACCGCCGCGACTTGGAGCGCGGCAGCAAGGAAAAGTTCCGCAACAACAGAAACCGCAACAACCGTCAGCAGCCGTTCTCCGGCAAGCGCAAGCAGGAGGAGGCCGAGAAGATGCGCCGCCTGCAGCTTGAGATCGCGAAGAAGACGCCGCTGACCGTCAAAATTCCCGACGAGATCTCCGTCGGCGAGCTGGCCTCCCGCATGAAGAAGACGGGTGCCGAGGTCGTCAAGTGCCTGATGAAAAACGGCGTAATGGCGTCCCTTTCCCAGATGATCGACTTCGACACCGCGTCCTTTGTCGCTGAAGAGCTCGGCTGCAAGGTCGAAAAGGAAGTCGTCGTGACGATCGAGGAAAAGCTCATCGACGATCACAAGGACAGCGCCGACGAGCTCCAGCCCCGCGCGCCGGTCGTCGTCGTCATGGGTCACGTCGACCACGGCAAGACGAGCCTTCTCGACTATATCCGCAATGCCCACGTCGCCTCCGGCGAGGCGGGCGGCATCACCCAGCACATCGGCGCCTATCAGGTGCAGATCAAAGGCAAGCCCATCACCTTCCTCGATACCCCGGGCCACGAGGCGTTCACCTCCATGCGCGCCCGCGGCGCGATGATCACGGATATCGCCATTCTCGTCGTCGCGGCGGAGGACGGCATCAAGCCGCAGACCATCGAGTCCATCAACCACGCCAAGGCCGCCGAAATTCCCATCATCGTCGCCATCAACAAGATGGATAAGCCCGACGCCAACCCCGAGCGCATCAAGCAGCAGCTGACCGAGTACGGCCTTGTTGCTGAAGACTGGGGCGGTGACACCATTGTCTGCCCCATCTCCGCCAAGACCGGCATGGGCATCGACAACCTGCTCGAAATGGTCGCGCTGACCGCCGAGGTCGCCGAGCTCAAGGCCAACCCCAACCGCGCCGCGTCCGGTGCTGTGGTCGAGGCGCGCCTTGACAAGGGCCGCGGCCCGATCGCAACGCTGCTCGTCCAGAACGGCACGCTCCATCAGGGCGACATCATCATCGCCGGCACGGCCGTCGGCCGCGTGCGCGCGATGATGAGCGACAAGGGTCAGAAGCTCACCACCGCGGGTCCCAGCGTGCCTGTGGAGATTACGGGCCTTGGCGAAGTGCCCGAGGCCGGCGCACACTTCAACGCCGTCGCCGACGAGCGCCTTGCCCGCGAGCTCGTGGAGCAGCGCAAGGAAGAGGAAAAGCGCAAGGCCAACGCCCCCATCACGAAGGTCTCGCTCGAGGACCTGTTCAGCCAGATCCAGGCGGGCGAAATGAAGAACCTCAACATCATTGTCAAGGCGGACGTCATGGGCTCGGTCGAAGCCGTCAAGGCGTCGCTTGAGAAGATCTCCAACGACGAGGTCCGCGTGCGCGTCATCCACGGCGCGGTCGGCGCGATCAACGAGAGCGACGTCATGCTCGCGGCCACGTCCAACGCCATCATCGTCGGCTTCAACGTTCGTCCGGACGCCGCGGCGCGCGACAGCGCGGCCCGCAACCATGTCGACATGCGCATGTACCGCGTCATTTACGACGCCATCGACGAGATCGAGGCCGCTATGAAGGGTATGCTCGCGCCGAAGTTCCGCGAGGCCATCATCGGCCACGCCGAAATTCGCCAGACCTACAAAGTCTCGTCCGTCGGCACCGTCGCGGGCTGCTATGTCACCGACGGCAAGATCCAGCGCGCGTGCGACGTGCGTATCGTGCGCGACGGCATCGTCGTCCACGAGGGTCACCTCGCCTCGCTCCAGCGCTTCAAGGACTCCGTCAAGGAAGTCGCGCAGGGCTACGAGTGCGGCCTGAGCTTCGAAAAGTACAACGACATCAAGGTCGGCGATATCGTTGAAGCGTACGTTATGGAACAGATCGAGCAGTAAGACTTCAAAATCCGCGAAGCGAATTTTTGAGTAGGATTCAGGCTGCGGCAGCGCACTCGCTGCGCTCGCACGTTTGCAGCCTGTAAAGTGTATTTCTGACGCACAGGTCGTCAGAAATACAGATCAAGATTTTTGCGCCGTGCGCGGCGCAATGTTTAGAAGCCTTAAGGTAGGGGCGGGCGTTCGCCCGCCCCTGCTTTTTTCAAAGGAGGAATAAAAATGGCAAGCAATCGCATTGGACGCATCAATGAAGAGATCCAGCGCGAGCTCAGCTCGCTCTTCCGCACGCTCAAGGACCCGCGCGTCCAGAGCGGCATGGTGACCATTACCCATGTGGACACGACGAGCGACCTGCGCTATTCGCGCATTTACGTGAGCGTTCTCGAAAAGTCGCTCGAAAAGGACGTCATTCGCGGTCTCAAGAGCGCGGCGGGCTATCTCCGGCGCGAGCTGGGCGCGAACATGTCGCTGCGCTACACGCCGGAGCTGCAGTTCATCGCGGACGACTCCATCGAATACGGCGCGCACATCTTAGAGATGCTGCGCGACCCGCGCGTGGTAAAGCCCGCGAACCCCGAAAACGAAACACTGAACACGGAGGATGAGCAGGAATGACCGTTTCCGAAGTCGCGGCATACCTCCGCGCGCACGACAAGTACCTCATTCTCACCCATCGCCGTCCGGACGGCGACACGCTCGGCTGCGCTGCGGCGCTGTGCGCCATGCTGCGCCAGATGGGCAAGACCGCGGGCATCCTCTATAACCGCGAGACGACCGAGCACTTCGAGTCCTACGTCGAGCAGTATTGGGTCGCGGACGATTTTGACTATAAGACGGTCGTCTCCGTCGACCTCGCCGCGCTGAGCCTGTTCCCCGACAATGCCGAGATGTTCAAAACGCGCGTTGACCTCGCCATCGACCATCACCCGAGCTACGAGGGCTTCGGCAAAGAGAGCTGTGTGCATCCCGAGTGCGCCGCCTGCGGCGAGATCCTCTGCGAGCTCGCGCAGGAATTAGGACAGCTCACACCCGAAGTCGCGCTGCCGCTCTATGTCGCCGTGTCGACCGACACGGGCTGCTTTGTCTACTCCAACGTCACGGCGAACACGCACCGCGTGGCCGCGGCGCTGATGGAGACGGGCATCGACTATAAAGCCGCCAACAAGCTGCACTTCCGCACAAAGAGCAAAAAGCGCCTGGCGCTTGAGGGAGAGCTGCTGCGCACGATGGAATTCTACGACGAGGACCGCGTCGTCATCGTCGCCGTGCCGCAGTCCTTACAAAAGAGCATGGCGCTTTCCGAGGCCGATATGGAAGACCTTGCGTCCCTCGGCGGCTTGGTCGAGGGCACGGACTGCGCTGTGACGATGAAGGAAACGAAGGACGGCGCGTGGAAGGTCAGCGTGCGCACAGGCGCGCGTGTCAACGCGACGCGCGCCTGCTCGTTCCTCGGCGGCGGCGGACACCGCGCGGCGTCCGGCTGCCTTCATTGAGCACGCGGACTATGAGACCGCGCGCGCCATGATCCTGAACGCCATCGCCGAAGCGGTGGCGGAAGAGGCATGAGCACGATCCGCAAGGCAGCGCGCGCCGATTTGGACGCGGTGTGCCGCATTTACGACCAGATCCACACGGCAGAGGAGCGCGGCGAGGCCGCGATCGGCTGGCAGCGCGGCGTGTATCCCGAGCGCGAGACGGCGGAGGCCGCGCTCACGCGCGGCGACCTCTTCGTGCAGGAGCAGGATGGTGAGATCGTCGGCACGGCCATTCTCAACCAAACGCAGGTCGATTCCTACGCGGGGGCGAACTGGCGCCATGACGCGCCGGACAGCGAGGTCATGGTGCTGCACACGCTCGTCATCGACCCCGAGGCCAAATCGCGCGGCCTTGGCCGCGAGTTTGCGGCATTTTACGAGGGCTATGCCCTCGCGCACGGCTGCCGGTACCTTCGCATCGACACGAACGCGCGCAATGCGCGCGCCCGCCGCTTCTATCAAAAGCTCGGCTACGCCGAGATCGGCGTCGTGCCGTGCACGTTTAACGGTATCGCCGGTGTGCAGCTCGTGCTGCTTGAAAAGCGGCTGCCGCCGCTGCGACAAATCACGGCGGACGAAGCGCCGCGCCTGCGCGCGTGCGTGCAGGCCTTGTCCGAGCACCACAACCGCGTGTCCGTGAATTTCAAGGGCAGCTATCCGAGCCGGCCCTATGATAAAACGTTGTCGCTTTTTGCGCAGGCGCTGGAAGAAAACGTCTCGCGCATCGCAGTCATCGAAGAGGACAGCGGGATCGTCGGCTTCTGCAAGGTCGACCTGCACGGAGACGGCACGGGCAAGCTCGACTACCTCGTCGTTCTGCCGCAGTGCTGCGGCAGGAAATACGGCAAGGCCCTGATGGACTGGGCGATGGCGGTATTTTCGGGCAGCGGCGTCCGGAAGATCGAAGTCAAGGTGGTCGACGGCAACGACGCCGTCCACCTCTACGAGAAATACGGCTTTCGCATGAACGCGCATATCTTGGTGCGCGGAGAGTAGAAAGAGAACTGCGTTTTGCCTGCCGGCAAAACGCTTGTACGGCGCAAAAGCGCCGAAGGCTTGGCGCAAAGGAGGCCATTTATGCCCAACGGCATTGTAATTATTGATAAGCCCCAGGGCTGGACGAGTATGGATGTGTGCGCCAAGCTGCGCGGCATTTTGCATGAAAAGCGCGTCGGCCACGCGGGGACGCTCGACCCCATGGCGACGGGTGTTCTGCCCGTGTTCGTCGGGCAGGCGACCAAGGCCGTCTCCTTTGCCGAGGGCGGGCAAAAGGTCTACGAGGCCGTTTTACAGCTCGGCCTTGTGACCGACACGCAGGATACGACCGGCGAAACGCTCGAAGAGCGCGCCGTGACCGTCACGGAGGACGAGGTGCGCGCGGCGCTGCCGCGCTTTCTCGGCGAGATCGAGCAGATCCCGCCGATGTACTCGGCCATCAAGGTAAACGGCCAGAAACTCTACGACCTCGCCCGTCAGGGTCGTGAGGTCGCGCGCAAGCCGCGCATGATCACGATCTTCGACCTTACGCTGACGCAGAATTTGGGAAACGGGCAGTATGCCCTGCGCATCGTTTGCTCAAAAGGAACGTACATCCGCACGCTGTGCCACGATCTCGGTCAGGCGCTCGGCTGCGGCGGCTGCATGGCAGCGCTGCGCCGCACGGAAGCGTCGAACTTCCGCATCGACGAGGCCGTGACGCTCGAGGACGTGCAGCGCGAGGGCGAGGCCCTGCTCCACCCCACGGACAGCCTGTTCCGGCAGTATCCGGCCTACACCATCCCGAGCACTGAACAGGAGCGCAAGTGCCTCTGCGGCAATTCCCTGCGCGCAAAGCTCCCCAATGGGCTGTACCGCGTCTACGGGCGCGACGGGGCGTTCCTTGCCCTGTCGGAGGCGAAGGACGGCACGCTCACCTCGAAACGAAATTTTTTCAGCGTGTGACGCTGACGCAAAAAGGAAACCGAAACTATGAATGAATCCACAGTCATCGCCCTGGGCTTTTTCGACGGGGTGCATATCGGGCACGGCGAACTGCTCAAAATGGCGGTGCGCCGCGCACAGGAGCGCGGCTGCCGCTCCGCGGCGTTCACGTTCGACCGCTCGCCGCGTGAATTCGTCACGGGAAAGCCCGTGCCGCTGCTGACGACGCCGTCTGAGCGCGCAAACATCATCCGCACACAATACGGCGTGCAGGAGGTCTTTGTCGAGCCGTTCGACCGGAACATGATGACCATGCCGTGGGAGGACTTTATCTCTGAACTTCTCGTCAGGAAGTATCACGCGGTGCACCTTGTCGCGGGACATGACTTCCGCTTCGGCCACAAAAATGAGGGCGATGTGGAAAAGCTCAGAAGTTACTGCGCCGCCCACGGCCTCGGCTGCGACATCATCCCGCGCGTCGAAAAAGACGGTGTGACCGTCTCTTCAACTTATATCCGCTCGCTTCTGGAAGCGGGCGAGGTCAGGCGCGCCGCGGAATTTCTCGGCCATTATTTTTCCGTGGAGGGCACGGTGCGCCACGGCGAGGGCATCGGGAAAAAATCCCTTTTCCCGACGGCAAACCTCATCCCCGAAGAGCACATCATCGCCTTGAAGCGCGGCGTGTACGCCACGCGCGCGCATCTGCCGAATGGTGAGACATGTGTGGGCGTAACGAACGTCGGTGTGCGGCCGACGGTGAGCGACAAGAACACCGTGACGATCGAGACATATCTTGTCGGCTTCGATGGCGACCTGTACGGGCAGAAATTACAGCTCGACTTTTTCGACTACCTGCGCGAGGAGAAGAAGTTCTCCTCCACGCAGGAGCTGCACGACATGATCGCGCAAAACGCCCGCGAGGCAGAAATGATCGTCAAATAAGCATCAACGTGAACGAGAGAACCGGCAGTTTTCAAAACTGCCGGTTCTTTTTTTTGCGCGTGTATTTCCCGACAGGCTTTTTCTTTCCGCTCGTTTACAATAATCCCCGACACAATAAATCGACGCACAGGGAGGGGACAGGCTGTGAAGGTGATCGAGCTGCTCAAAAGCAAGGAATGGTCCGGAAAGGTCATCGACTGCGTGCTGCGCTTTGCGCTCTCGTTCGCGCTTGCGCTTGCGCAGGTGTTCGGCGGCTACGCGCCGCTCGCGCTCGGCATGATCGGCGCATCGGGCGCAGGATTGCGGGGAGCGAGCGCGCTCATCGGCGCGTCGGCGGGCGCTGTGCTGTTTCTGCCGTTTTCGCACGCGCTGCGGACCTTCGCCGCGGGCGTTCTGATCTTCACGGCGAACAACGCGTTTTTCGATCTGAAACTCTACAAAAAGCGGGCGTTTCTGCCGCTGCTGTGCGCGGGGATGATGTTCTCCGTCGAGTTTGTCTACGTCTTACGCGACGGCGTGGGCGAGGCGGCAAACTGCCTGATGGCGCTGCTGCTGTGCGCGCTCGGCGCGATGAGCGGGCGCGCGCTCTTGGCGACGGGCGACAGGGAGAAGGAGGACCACCCCTACGCGCCGCTTTCATCCTGCTCGGCGTGCTGATGGCCGCGTCCTCGTTCGAAACGGCGGACGGCTTTGCGCCGGGTCGCATCCTCTCGATGCTGGCGGTGCTGCTGTTCGCCTTTGAGCGCGGCAGCGCGTTCGCCATTCCGGCGGCGCTGTGCATCGGGCTGGGGATGGACCTCGGCGCGGGGGGCGGCAGCTTTGTCCACGCGGCGTCATATGCGTTTTCCGCGGTGCTGGTGAACGTCACAGCGCGGGGCAACCGCGTGGCCTCGGCGCTGTGGTTTGCGCTGAGCATTCTGTGCTTTGCCCTGCCGATGAACGCGCACGCGGGGCTTGTGCTGCTCTACGAGGGACTGGCGGCGACGCTGTTATTCCTGCTGATCCCGTCGCGGTTCCTGCGCGGCAAGCGCCTTTGCAGCGACGAGGCCGCGCAGGAGGACGCCGCCGTGCGCAGAAAGATCGCGGCCTCTGCCGCGGCGCTGCGCGAGCTTTACGACAGCATCGCCCGTCCGCGCACGCTGACGGAGGAAAATCCCGCCGCCATCTTCGACCGCGCGGCGGAAAAGGTCTGCCGCGGCTGTGCGCTGTGCAGCTACTGCTGGGAAAAGGAGTATCAGCGCACCTATACCGCGCTCAATGACGCGACGGCGGCGCTGCTGCGCCGCGGGCAGGGCAGGGGCGAGGATTTCCCCTCGTACTTTTCCGAGCGGTGCATCCATTTTTCATCATTTCTCTCCGCCGTGAACGGCGAGCTGCGCGCCTATCTTCTGCGGCGGCAGTACCGGCGGCTGCTGGAGGACGACCGCGCGAAGGCCGCGTCGCAGTACGCCCAGCTCTCCGAGCTCATGCAGAGCGCGGCGGACGGCGCGCTGCGCCCCGTATCGACGCAGCCGGTGCATTCTTATGAGATCGGTCTTTCGCTGCGCCCCAAGCACGGGGAACGCGTGAGCGGCGACAGCGCCGCCCACTTTGAGACCGAGGACGGCACGCTCTGCCTGCTGCTTTCCGACGGCATGGGCTGCGGCGAGGCCGCGCAGCGCGAATCGTCGATGGCCGCGCGGCTGCTGGAGCGCTTTCTGCGCGCGGGCATCGACGCGCCGCCCGCGCTCAAGACGCTCAACAGCGCATTGTCTCTTCGCGCCGAGTCGACCGACAGCTTTACGACAGTCGACCTGCTGACGCTTTCGCTCCAGACGCTCGAGGGCGAGCTCTACAAATACGGCGCGGCGCCGAGCTATCTAAAGCGCGGAGGCACGGTGCGCCGCGTGACCTGCTCGTGCCTGCCCGCGGGCTTGCAGGAGGGCTCGCCCCCGCCGGAGGCGACGCATATCAAGCTCTCGCCGGGGTGCTTTTTCGTAATGCTCTCCGACGGCGTGGCCGACTCGCTTGACGACGAATGGCTGCAAAACCTGCTTGCAGGCTGGGAGGGGCATGATCCCCAGCAGCTCGTCGCGGCGATCTTGGCCGACAGTATGGAAAAGCGCGGCGGCACGGACGACGCGGGTGTTCTGGCGCTCTACATTCCCGAGGATTCGGGCGGCGCGCAAGCAGTCTGAACGCAGCAAAAATTTTCGCTCTTCCCGTATAGCGCCCGCCGCGGCGGGCATACTGGAGGCAGAATGTTTTTCCATCGGGAGGTGCTGCTTTCAATATGGTCAAGGGAACATCGCGGAGAGTGATCGTGGTCGACTCGCCGGATACGGAGCTTTTTGAACAGGCCATTTTCATCGTGCGCAACGACGCCATGAACCGAAACGGCGTCACGGCGCAGCGATTGGTAGACGAAGCCTGCCGCGTGGCGCGCACCTGCGGCCGCACGGCGACATGCAGCAAGCGCAGCTTTTTTAGGCGCGGCTCGCCCGCGCTGTGGGGCTGCATCGGCGCGGGCGGAATCGCGCTGGCATGGTTACTCAGCGTACTCATTTAATCCATTGTTTTTTTCTCCTCCGTTTTTGGGGCGCGGCGAAATTGCCGCGCCCGATTTTTTTGCGCAAAACGGCAAATCAGCGCAAATTTTTAATTTACAAGCGGTTATCAATAGACTATACTATAACCTACCGTATTTTATTTGACGAGGTTATTGCCATGAATGCTGACTTTTCCCGCACCCTTGCCCTGCTGCGGCAGGAAAAGGGGATCTCCCAGCGCAAGGCCGCGAAAGAGCTCGGCATTTCGCAGGCGCTTTTGTCCCACTATGAAAACGGCATCCGCGAGCCGGGGCTCGCGTTCGTCAAAAAGGCGTGCGATTACTACCACGTCTCGGCGGACTATCTGCTCGGGCGCACGCTCGATCGCGACGGCGGCATAATCGACGCCGAATCGCTCTACGATTCGAGCGATGAAAAGGGCACGCTGCGCGGCAGCATCGCCGCCACGCTGCAAAAGAAGATGCTCGTCAACACCGCGGGCGTCCTCTTCGAGCTGCTGGGCAAGACGAACGACCGCACGCTCATCACGTCGGCAGGAAGCTACCTTGGCGGCGCGTTCTACCAGCTCTACCGCGCGCTGCACCGCGCAAGCGGCGGGAAAGAGGGGTACTTCGGCTTAGACGCCACGGCCTACCAGTCCGGCGCGGTGGATGCGCAGATGCGCGCGGACTACATCGCCTACGTCTCCTCGCTCGCGCAGCTTTCCGAAAAGGACGGCGCGTTCGCCTCTATGGAGGATGAGGCGCTCGCGTCCCTCTACCCCGGCCTCATGCAGAGCGTGACGCAGGTACTCCACAGCACCGAAGAAAAGACGAATTCCCTGCTCGGCAGGAAATAAGAATTTCCCCTGCGGCAAAACGCCTGGACGCGCCATTTGGCGCGCGGCGTCGCCTTGCCGACAACAAACAGGAGCAACAGCTATGAACGAAAAGAACATCCGAAATTTTTCCATCATCGCGCTCGTCAAGGCAAGTTCCGTATCCTTCGCTCAGGCTTAAAAGCCAGAGCTCACTCACTCCACTGCCTTTTCTCTCCCCCAAAAGTCTTTGACTTTTTGGGGACCCCTTTAACCACGGCAAGTCGTTTTCCCACAAGGGCTGAAGCCCTTGCGGGAACCCTTTTGATTGAACATCCTCGGGCGAAATGAATTCGCCCTGCGGCAAGGTTTTGCCCGAGGGCAAAACGCCTGGACGCGTCGCCTTGCCGACAACAAACAGGAGCAACAGCTATGAACGAAAAGAACATCCGAAATTTTTCCATCATCGCGCACATCGACCACGGCAAGTCGACGCTGGCGGATCGGCTTCTTGAAAAGTGCAACGCCGTTTCTGCGCGCGAGATGGAGGACCAGATCCTCGACAACATGGACTTGGAGCGCGAGCGCGGCATCACGATCAAGGCCCGCGCCGTCACGTTCGATTACACCGCCGCCGACGGGCAGGTCTACACGCTCAATTTGATCGACACGCCGGGCCACGTCGACTTCAACTACGAGGTCTCGCGCTCGCTCGCGGCGTGCGAGGGCGCGCTGCTCGTCGTCGACGCCTCGCAGGGCATCGAGGCACAGACGCTCGCAAACACGTATCTCGCGATGGAGCACGACCTTGAAATTCGCCCCGTGCTCAACAAGATCGACCTGCCCGCCGCCGACCCCAAGCGCGTCAAGCAGGAGATCGAGGACATTTTAGCCATCCCCGCCGAGGATGCGCCCGAAATCTCCGCCAAGCAGGGCATCAACATCGACGCGGTGCTCGAGGACATCGTGCAGAACCTTCCCTGCCCGCAGGGCGACCCGAACGCGCCGCTTCAGGCGCTGATCTTCGACAGCTATTACGACGCCTACCGTGGCGTCATCGTCTACATGCGCTTGAAGCAGGGCACGATCAAGCCCGGCATGGAGGTCAAGATGATGGCCACGGGCGCAACGTTCAAGGTGCTCGAATGCGGCTTGATGCGCCCGCTGGGTCTGGAGCCTGCGAAGCAGTTAGAGGCCGGTCAGGTCGGCTACTTCACCGCAAGCATCAAGGACGTGCATGAGACGCAGATCGGCGACACGGTCACAGGCGTCGAGCATCCCGCGAGCGAACCGCTGCCGGGCTACCGCAAGGTGCGCTCGATGGTCTACTGCGGCATTTACACCGAGGACGGCAGCAAATACCCGGATCTTCGCGATGCGCTGGAAAAATTGCAGCTCAACGACGCTTCGCTGACGTTTGAGCCGGAATCATCCGTCGCGCTGGGCTTCGGCTTCCGCTGCGGCTTTCTCGGCATGCTGCACATGGAGGTCATTCAGGAGCGGTTGGAGCGCGAATTTGACTTAGACCTCGTCACCACGCTCCGAGCGTCATCTACGAGGTCTACAAGACCGACGGCACGATGGTGCGCGTCGACAACCCGCACAACTACCCCGACCCCGCGCACATCGAACGTGCCGAGGAGCCCTACGTCAAGGTGACGATCGTCACGCCGCCCGATTACGTCGGCAATATCATGCCGATGTGTCAGGACCGCCGCGGCGAGTTCAAGGACATGCAGTACCTCGACACCTACCTTGTCGAGATGCATTACGAAATGCCGCTCAACGAGATCATCTACGACTTTTTCGACACGCTCAAGGCCAACACCAAGGGTTACGCCTCGCTCGACTACGAGCTCTCCGGCTACCGCCCGAGCGAGCTCGTCAAGGTCGATATCCTGCTCAACGGCGATCAGGTGGACGCGCTGTCGTTCATCGCGCACCGCGACAAGGCCTACGCCCGCGCGAGAAAGCTGTGCGAAAAGCTCAAGGACAACATTCCCCGCCAGCTCTTTGAGATCCCCATTCAGGCGGCCATCGGCGGGCGCATCATCGCGCGCGAGACCGTCAAGGCCATGCGCAAGGACGTTTTGGCCAAGTGCTACGGCGGCGATATCAGCCGAAAGAAGAAACTGCTCGAAAAGCAGAAGGAGGGCAAAAAGAAAATGCGCTCGCTCGGCACCGTGCAGGTGCCGACAGAGGCGTTCCTCGCTGTCCTCAAGCTGGATGAATAAGAAAACCACGATCAGAAAGACAGTAAAGGAGTGCGATCAGATATGCTTTTGGATCATTATGTCAGTGCCATGGACAGCTGGAAAGGGCGCATCGACAGCGAGACCGATTACGACGCGTTTCGCTGGCACCAGTGGGTGCAGCCCATCGACCTGAACGACGGCAGCGCGCCGTTCACCGGCAAGCTCGGCTTTGCTTTCATCGGCTTTTTGCAGCGACAAGGGCGTCGCGCGCAACAAAGGGGCCGCACGGGCACGGCGCTCGCGCCGGACTTTGTGCGCGGCCAGATGTCGGGCCTTCCGTGCACGTTTTCACAGGAGGTCAAGCTCTACGACGCGGGCGATATCATCTGCGATGAAATTTCGCTCGAAGAGGGCCAGCGCGAGCTGGGCTGCGCCGTGGAGGAAATTCTGCGCCGGAACCTGTTCCCCATCGTGCTCGGCGGCGGCCACGAGACGACGTTCGGCCACTTCCAGGGCCAGCATAACTTCTTAAAGGACAAGGGCAAGACGCCGGAGCTCGGCATCGTCAACTTTGACGCGCACTTTGATCTGCGCCCGTACGACATGGGCAACTCGTCCGGCACGATGTTCCGCCAGATGGCGGATGTCTGCAAGGCCGAGGGCACACCGTATCACTATTTCCCCATCGGCATCCAGCAGCACAGCAACACCGTGAGCCTCTTCAAAAAGGCCGAGGAGCTCGGCGTCGACTATGTGCTCGCGAAAGATTTACAGGCCTCGAACTTAGAGTCCATCCTTGAGCGCATGGACCAGTTCCTCTACCAGTGCGACGATACGTACATCACCGTCTGCTCGGACGTCTTCTCGTCCGCGTTTGCCCCGGGCGTCAGCGCGCCGCAGTCGCTCGGCCTCGACCCCGAGATCGTGCTGCCGCTCATCAAGCATGTGCTGCGCACGCGCAAGGTCCGCGGGTTCGATATCTGCGAGATCTCCCCGCGGTTCGACCAGGATAATACGACCGCCAACCTCGGCGCGGTGATTATTTTTGCGGTGGTCAATACATTGTGCAGGCTCAATGGTTTGAGCATCTGAAATTTCAGCGCGTCAGCGCTGCTCCTTATTCCCCTGCGCCGCGCAGGGGAGCGGACAAAGGGGGATACTCTCTTTCACAAAAGAGAGTATCCCCCTTTTGATCCCCCGAGAGAAAGGTTTTAATTGGCAGTCTCAATCTCGAATGACCTTTATGCCTCCGGAATGAGAATGCTTGCGCGCGGCGAAGCCGCGTTTAGCGCTGCGATACGATTTGCCTCTGCTTCTATCATCCGCTGCCGCTCTGCCCATCTTGTAGCAGTGCGCAGTAATCATCGTCTACCGCCAGTCCCAACAATGCGGCGAGCGCCAGCAATGCCGCTATTTCGCACGCAGTCTGCTGCCAGATGAACGTCACTCGCGCCTCACGATAGTAAGGCGCGGTTGAGAGTGGTGACGAAAAGTAGGGGTTCATGGCGAAGCCATGTACACTGCACCCGATTCCGCAGGCTGAGCAGTTTTTCAAGATCGAGACTGCCAATGTCGGGGGTCGAGGGGGACTCCCCTCGCGTTCTCTTGGGGGTTCAAGGGGGCCATTCTCTCACGTGAGAGAATGGCCCCCTTGCCTTGTGCAGCGCCTTTGGCGCTGCAATCCCCGCAGCCGAAGTGCCGCATAGTGCTTCGCACCCGCGCGAAAAGGAATCGCAACTTCTTTACAATCTCTTAACACTCTGCCCATTCCATTTTCAAATGACCTGCGGTATATTGAAAATAGCAAACTGCATAGGAGTGAGCTTCTTGAAGCACATTTTTTATCATCAACCCCGCAGCGGGGAAAAAGGACAGCCGCCAGCGCGTCTATACGATGGCCGAGGCGCTGAAAAAGAACCACAATTTGGACGTTGAGTGCATGCTCACCAAGTCGCGCGGGCACGCGACGGCTTTGACGCGCGCGATCGCGGAGACGGGCGACTATGTCCGCTTTTACGCCTGCGGCGGCGACGGCACGGTCAACGAGATCGCCAACGGCATCGCGGGCTTTCCCAACGCCGCGATGACCTGCATCCCCATCGGCACGGGCAACGATTTCCTTAAAAACTTCGGTAAGGACGCCGAGCCGCTGTTTCTTGACGCGGAAAACCTGTGGAACGGTGACGTGACACCGCTCGACCTCATCGACTGCAACGGCAAATACTGCCTGACGATCGCCTGCACGGGCATCGACGCGCGCATCGCCGAGAGCGTACACGAGTTTGGTGCATCGCCGATGCTCTCGGGCCGCGGAAGCTATTTAGCCAGCGTCGCGGTCAACTTCCTCTTCCACAAGATTGGGCGCAGATGGCGCGTCACGCTTGACGACGAGGTGATCGAGGACACGTTCGCGCTCGTCTCGATGTGCAACGGCCGCTACTACGGCGGCGGCTCTACCCCCGTGCCGGAGGCCCGCATGACCGACGGCGTCTTACATACGGTGCTCGTCAAGAACGTCAGCAAGGCACGCTTTGCGACGCTTTTCGGCGGCTACAGCGCGGGCGACTACAAGAAGCTGCCGCAGGACATCATCCGCGTCTCGACAGCGAAGCTCGTGCGCATCGAGGCGCTCGAGGGCGACCTCACGACCTGCCTTGACGGCGAGAGCATGCACTCCCAGTGCGTGACGCTCAAGCTCGCGGACAAGAAGGTCAATTTCTTCGCGCCCAAGGGCTGCGATCCGGACGCGACGGCGCGGTAACGCGGCAGCTCAATAACGAAATAAATGGCAAAAGAGGTCGAATGCTGCGGCATTCGACCTCTTTCGCCTTTCCGGTGGAAAAGCGGACGCAAGCGGGCGGAGGAGATTTTGAATAAGCTGTGAATTTTTGAAAAAATCCCAAATACCCCTTGCAAATGTCTTGACAGTGCGCTATGATAGCACCGTTGGTTAGCACTCATCAAGTTTGAGTGCTAACCCGCCTGAAACCGTTAAAATTTTTAAAATATACAAGGAGGCACCAAGCCATGAAACTCACACCGCTTGCTGACCGCGTCATCCTCAAGATGGTCGAGGTCGAAGAGACCACCAAGGGCGGCATCATCCTGACCGCCAGCGCCAAGGAGAAGCCCTCCGTTGCCGAAGTCATTTCCGTCGGCCCCGGCGGCATGGTGGACGGTCACGACGTCGTGATGACCGTCAAGCCCGGTGACAAGGTCATCACCAGCAAGTATGCCGGCACCGAGGTCAAGCTCGATGACGAAGAGTACGTCGTCGTCCGCCAGAGCGATATCCTTGCCATCGTCGAGTAAGACTCGCAAAGAGGGAGCAGGCTCCCCCTTTGGATTCCCCACCGCCAGTCTGCGGACTGGCGACGCCGCCCAAGGCGGCTGGGTCAAAGTATTTTTGCCACGCGCATGTCGCGGCAAAAATGATTTAAATTATTTTCGCGTTCCGCGAAATTTCTAATGGAGGTACACTCTTATGTCTAAGCTGATTAAGTCCGGCGAAGAGGCGCGCAAGGCGCTTGAGGCCGGTGTTAACACTCTTGCTGATACCGTGAAGGTCACCCTCGGCCCCAAGGGCCGCAACGTCGTGCTCGACAAGAAGTTCGGCGCTCCGCTCATCACCAACGACGGCGTGACCATCGCCAAGGAGATCGAGCTCGACGATCCGTTCGAGAACATGGGCGCGCAGCTCGTGCGTGAGGTCTCCACCAAGACCAACGACGTCGCGGGCGACGGCACCACGACCGCAACGCTGCTGGCGCAGGCCATGGTGCGTGAGGGCTTGAAGAACCTCGCCGCCGGTGCAAACCCCGTCGTGATGAAGAAGGGCATGGCCAAAGCCGTTGAGACTGCTGTCTCCGCCATCAAGGCCAACTCCCAGAAGGTCAACGGCACGGACGACATCGCCCGCGTCGGCACCGTCTCCAGCGGTGACGAATTCATCGGCAAGCTGATCGCCGAGGCCATGGAGAAGGTCAGCGCCGACGGCGTCATCACCATCGAGGAGTCCAAGACCGCCGAGACCTACAGCGAGGTCGTCGAGGGCATGATGTTCGACCGCGGCTATATCACCCCCTACATGGTCACCGATACCGAGAAGATGGAGGCCGTCATCGACGACGCTTACCTCCTCATCACCGATAAGAAGATCTCCGTCATCTCCGACATTCTCCCGATCCTCGAGCAGCTCGTCCAGAGCGGCAAGAAGCTCGTCATCATCGCCGAGGACGTCGAGGGTGAGGCTCTCTCCACCCTGATCGTCAACCGCCTGCGCGGCACGCTGAACGTTGTGTGCGTCAAGGCGCCCGGCTTCGGCGATCGCCGGAAGGAAATGCTGCAGGATATCGCCATTCTGACCGGCGGCCAGGTCATCTCCGAAGAGCTCGGCTACGAGCTCAAGAACACCACGATCGACATGCTCGGCCGTGCCCGCCAGATCAAGGTCACCAAGGAGAACACCACCATCGTCGACGGTGCCGGCGACAAGCAGGCCATCGCTGACCGCGTGGCGCAGATTCGCGCCCAGATCGGCGTGACCACCAGCGAATACGACAAGGAGAAGCTGCAGGAGCGCCTTGCCAAGCTCGCCGGCGGCGTGGCTGTCATCAAGGTCGGCGCTGCGACCGAGACCGAAATGAAGGAAAGAAGCTGCGCATCGAGGACGCTCTGAACGCGACCCGCGCGGCTGTGGAAGAGGGCATCGTCGCCGGCGGCGGCACGGCCTACGTCAATGCCGTTCCCGCTGTGGAAAAGCTCATCAGCGAGGTTGAGGGCGATGAGAAGACCGGTGTCCAGATCATCGTCAAGGCCCTGCAGGAGCCCATCCGTCAGATCGCGGCCAACGCCGGTATCGACGGCAGCGTCGTTCTTGAGAAGATCAAGACCAGCGGCAAGGTCGGCTACGGTTTCGACGCTTACAAGGAAGTCTACTGCGACATGATCTCCGCCGGTATCGTCGACCCCGCAAAGGTCACGCGCTCCGCGCTGGAGAACGCTGCGTCTGTCAGCTCCATGGTGCTGACCACCGAGGCGCTCGTCGCTGACAAGCCCGAGCCCCCCGCACCGGCCGCTCCCGGCGCCGGCATGGGCGACATGGGCGGCATGTACTAAGAGATAGCCGCTTTTTCCAAAAGGTGATAAGAAAGACCCGCCTGCGTTTGCAGGCGGGCCTTTTGTTCCCTGCACCGTGCAGGGAGCGCGGCGTTGCCGCGTTTGAAGCTGCTATACGATTTGCCTCTGCTCCTATCATCCGCTGTTGCGCAGCCGTTGGCGGCTCTGCTGCCTTACGGATGCGGCACACCCCTTGCGGGTGACGCTCTGCCCATCTTGTAGGAGTACGCAGTAATTTCCGTTTACCGCCAGTCCCATCAATGCGGCGAGCGCAGCAATGCCGCTATTTCGCACGCAGTCTGCCGCCGAGAAAACGTCACTCGCGCCTCACGACAGTAAGGCGCGGTTGCTGTCAGATCACGACTCGCAGGGATTCATGGCGAAGCCATGTACACCGCACTCACACTGCGCAGCGCGTGCAGTTCTTCAAGCTACAGACTGCCAATGTGCGGGGTCAAGGGGCAGGGCCCCTTGCGTTCTCTTGGGGGTCCAAGGGGGATATTCTCTCACGTGAGAGAATATCCCCCTTATCCGCAGCCCCACACGGTGTGGGGAAAAGCCGCAGCCTCTTCGGGCTGCTCCCCCCCTCCGCGCCATGCGCGGAAAAAGAGAGGACTTCTCTTTCGAGAAGCCCTCTCTTATTACTTATTTTCTGCTGTGCAGAAGCAATTATTCCGCTTCCTGCATCGCCTTCGCAGCAGCGACAGCCTTCGCCTGTGCGTCGGCGGAACACTGCTCGTAGCGCACGAAGCGCATCACGAACGAGCCGCGGGACTGGGTCATGGAGCGCAGGTCAATGGCGTAGCTCATCAGCTCTGCCTCGGGGCACTCGGCCTCGATGACCTGCTCGCCGTTGCCGGTCGGGGTCATGCCCATGACGCGGCCGCGGCGCTTGTTGAGATCGCCGAGGATATCGCCCATGTACTGGTCGGGCACCGTGACCTTGAGCTCGCACACCGGCTCGAGCAGGACCGGGGACGCCTCGGGCATGGCTGCCTTGTAGGCGAGGTTCGCCGCGGTCTTGAACGCGATCTCGGACGAGTCGACCGGGTGATAGGAGCCATCGTAAAGGACGGCTTTGAGGTTCACGACGGGATAACCCGCGAGCGGGCCGTGGACGCAGGCCTCGCGCAGACCCTTTTCGACCGCGGGGAAGAAGTTCTTGGGGACGCTGCGCCGAAGACTTCCTCGGCGAAAACCATCTCTTCGCTCTCCTCGTTGGGCTCGAAGCGGATCCAAACGTCGCCGAACTGGCCGCTGCCGCCGGTCTGCTTCTTATGACGGCCCTGCTTGGAGACCGTCTTGCGGATCTTTTCACGGTAGGGCACGCGCGGCGTGTCGAGCACGACCTCGACGCCGAAGCGGCTCTTGAGCTTGTTGACGAGCACGTCGATCTGGATGTCGCCCGCGCCGGAGACGACCATCTGGTGCGTTTCGGCGTTGTTGACGACGCGGAAGGACGGATCTTCCTCGTTCAGGCGGTTGAGGCCCTGGGCCATCTTATCCTCCTGGCCGCGGGTCTTGGGCGCGATGGCGACGCTGTAGCAGGGCTCATCGAACGGGATGGGCTCGATCTTGACGACCTTGCGCGGATCGCAGAGCGTATCGCCGGTCTTGACCTTGTCCATCTTGGCGATGGCGCCGATGTCGCCGCAGGTGAGCTCCTTGACCTCGGTATACTTCTTGCCCTTGGGGATGTACAGGCGGCCGAGCTTCTCGGTCTCGCCGGTGCGGGCGTTGACCATGGGCATATCGGGCTTGATGGAGCCGGAGAGCACCTTGACGTAGGAATACTTGCCGTACTGGTCGGAAATGGTCTTGAAGACGAACGCGGTCGGCAGTGCGCCGGGCGCGACGACGAATTCGGAGGACTCGCCGTCCTCATTCTCGGCCATCAGGGCGCGGGCGTCCTGCGGCTGGGGAAGAAGCTCGACGATGGTATCCATCAGGATGCGCGTGCCCATGCCCTGAATGGCGGAGCCGCACACGACAGGGAAGAGAGACAGGTCCTTAACGCCCTGGCGCAGGCCATGGATCATCTCGGCATAGGTGAAGTCTTCACCGGCGAAGAACTTTTCCATAAATTCCTCGCTCGTCTCGGCGACGGACTCCTTGAGCGCGTCGTAGAGCTCATCGAGCACGGGCTTTTTGTTCTCAGGCACTTCGATCTCGCGGCCGCCGCCGGGGCCGAACTCGAATGCGCGCTTATGCAGCACGTCGATGATGCCGATGACCTTCTTGCTCTCGTCCCAGATGGGGGCGACGACGGGGGCGATGTTCTTGCCGAAGCGCTCGCGCAGCGTGTTGAACGCGGCGTTGTAGTCGGAGTTCTCCTCGTCGGTCTTGGAGATGTAGAGCAGACGGGGGAGAGAGTTCTTCTCGCAATATTTCCACGCCTTTTCCGCGCCGACGCTCATGCCGGCCTTGGCCGAGCAGACGATGACGGCAGCGTCGGCAGCCTGAACGGCCTCCGCGACCTCACCGGCGAAGTCGAAGCCGCCGGGCACGTCGAGCACGTTGATCTTGCAGCTGTCATATTCCACGGGAGCCACGGCCAGAGAAATGGAGATCTGGCGGCGGATCTCTTCGGGATCGTAGTCACAAACGGTGTTGCCGTCGGCAATTCTGCCCAGACGGTCCGTGCCGCCGGTGAGATACAGCATGCTCTCAGCGAGGGTGGTCTTGCCGCTGCCGCTGTGGCCAAGCAGCACGATATTGCGGATGTCTTTTGCACTCATAATGGGTCAGTCTCCTTCCGAAAATCGTAAATCCCAGATCGGCTCGCGCCATAAGATGGGATAATACTCAATGCAGAAATGATATCATGTTTTTCTCGCCATTACAACCATATTTTTCCGCAAATTTTCGTTTTCTTCGTTCGAAGTGTCAATAACGGTCGCTGAGCAGGGCGTCGACCAGCGCGCTGAGCGACCACAAAAGTACGTAAATGAGCAGAGAAAACGGCGTGAGCACGCTGTATGCGCCGACAAAAGTTAAATAAAATGCAAGGAGCGTCGACGCTGTGGCGGCTAAAAATGCAAGCACCGTGCACCGCTTGGCGGACGCGCAGAGCCGCTTGCTGCCGAGCACGACCTCGGCATACGGCATGAGTCCCTCGCGCATGAGCAGCGCATACGGCCGCCCGCCGCCGCGCTCGGAGAGCGCCAGGCGCGTCGAGAGCTTGGGATAGACCGCGCGCGCGTCGGTGCCGAACTTGCGCTTTAAGAGCGCGGGGGTGATGTTGCCGTCGCGCACGGCGAGCACGGGGGTGATGCGGCTGTGGTGCAGGGCGTGGAGCGCCCAGTCGACATTTTCCGCGGGCATGTACTTCACGGCGAACACCGCGATGAGCGTACCGTCGACCGAGAGAAACACGCCGGTCTTGAGGCCAAGGTTTCGCGGCAGGTTCACGCCGCGTTTTCTCATAAAGCCCGCCGTGCCGAAGAGCACCGTTTCGCCGTGGATGCGGCCGCCGACGCCGCCCTCTTCGTAAAAGTCGACGTCCTCGACCTGCTCGCGGAAGCCGCCGTCGCTGGCGAGAAGATTGTCAAAAAGGCGGCTCAGGCCGCTTTCGGACGCGTGGGCCATCGTCGCGGCGTAGGAGATGACCTTGCCGCTCTCCTCGCCAAACACTTTGAGCCCGCCGAGCGTGACCGTTCCGGGCGGGAACAGGTCGCCGTCGGTCAGGATGACGCAGTTGCTCCGGCGGATGGCGTCCGCGCCGGAAAAGCCCGCCACGGCGCTGCCGCTTTTGGCAAGCCGCGCGGCGATGCGCTTGAGCGGCAGCGCGCACACCATCGGAAACGCGAGCAGGTTCGCGCTCGCGAGCATCACCGAGAGGTTCCACGCAAGCAGCGCGTTCTGCTTCGTCTCGAGCGTCGAGAGCATGCCGAACACGACCGACGCCGCGAGGAAGACCGGCAGCAGCACGCTCTGCCAGCGGGAATACGGGTCGTTCGCGCGCGCGGAATTCGAAATCCGCCCGGCAGGCCCACGCGCTTGGCCGCGCCCCCTGCCGTCACGGTGACGATATACGGCGCATTGCCGATGGCCGCGATGCGGAACGTGTCATACATGCTGTGCAGGCGCAGACTTTCGCCCAGCAGCGCGCAGTAGACCGACATCGCCCCCAGCACCGGCAGCGGCAGCGACAGCGCCGCGCGCGCGGGAAGAAAAGCATAGAGTGCCGTATCGAGCAGCGTGACAAGGCATAGAAGCATCGTCAAAAAGCCCGATGTGACTTTTCCCTGTTTGAGCGAGCGCAGCGCGCCCGCAAAAATGCGCCAGCCGATGGCGCAGACGATCGCCTCGACCGCCAGCGGCGGCAGCGCGCGGATCATCGGATCAGCGGTGTACGCCTCCGGCAGGATGGAAAAATGCTCCAGCACCGCCATGACGCACAGCAAAAGCGTGAAAATACCCGCCCCACGGCGCGCCTTCGTCGCGCCCGAAAGCTGGGCGCGGTAGTCGGAGAGCGTTTCGGTCAGCGGCGGCTCGGGGAGCTCGGGTTCGGGCTCTTCGAACTCTTCTTCCTCGTCCTCTTCCTCCTCCGCGTCGTCGTAGAGCTGCTCGGTGTCGCGCATCTTGCGGCGGGAGAACAAACCGCGGCGCGGCGGCTCCTCCTCGATGATCGTGTCCTCGCGCTCGGAGAGCGCCTCCTGCACGGTCTGGGCCAGGATGTCCTGCAAGCTCATGGACTTGGGCTCGTCGTCCTGCGGCGGTTCTTCTTCGGTTTCCGCGTCCGTTTCCTCTTCCGGTTCGGCTTCTATCGGCTCTTCGGCCTTTTTCGCACCGGGGAAGGGGATGACGGGGATGCGGGCGGTCCCGTCCGCCGTATCGTCCACGCTCTCTTTCGCCGCCTCCGCCTTTTTCGGCAGAGGGACGACCTTTGCCGACTGCTTTTCCTCCGCGGGCGGCTCGCTTGCTTTTTCTTCCGGTTCGGGCGCGGCGGGCGTGCCGCTGCCGTACTCGGCCAGAATGCTCTCGAGCGTGAATTCCGCGTCCTCATCCATGCTGCGGGCCGTGTTTTTCAGCAGCAGCTCGGAGTCGGCGAGCGTTTCTTCAAATTCAAGGTCTTTGGGGTCCATATCGTTCCTTCTTTACCGTCACTGCCCCAGGCGCTGGCGCACCGCCTCGTAGAGGAGGATGGCCGCCGCCGCGGAGGCGTTGAGCGACGAAATTTTACCCTTCATCGGGATGCTGACGAGGAAGTCGCACTTTTCGCGCACCAGTCTCGTCATGCCGTCGCCCTCGCTGCCGATGACGATGGCCGCGGGGCCCTTGAGGTCCGCGGAGTAGAGGTCGCTCGTGCCCTCGGCCGCCGTGCCGAAGACCCAGACGCCTTCTTTTTGCAGTTGCTCCAAAAGCGCGGGGATGTTCGGCACGCGCGCGACGGGCACATAGCTCACCGCACCCGCGCTCGTCTTGGCGACAATGCTCGTGAGGCCCGCGCTGCGGCGCTTGGGAATGACGACGCCATGCGCGCCCGCGCACTCCGCCGTGCGGATGATCGCGCCGAGGTTATGCGGGTCGGAGATCTCGTCGCAGACGACGATCAAGGGGTTTTCGCCTTTTTCGCGCGCGATATTCAAAATATCCTCAACACTGACATATTCGCGCACGCTCGTGAGCGCGATGACGCCCTGATGGGCGTGCGTGCGGGACATGAAGTCGAGCTTACGCTTGTCCGCGTCCACGACGACCACGCCCGCGGCGCGGGCGGTCGAGGCGATGTGGCCGAGCGTCTTATCGGTCTCGCCCTTCTGGATGAAAATTTTGTCGATGGTCGTGCCCGCGCGCAGCGCTTCGATCACGGCGTTGCGGCCCTCGATGATGCCGTCGGCCTCCGCGTCCTGTACGCGCGCGGTCTTTTCCTTGCGTTCCTTATCCATAAAAGAAATTTCTCCTTGTGACAAATTTTTATAGAATACTCCATTGCAACTATAACACAGAACAAGGGCAAGATAAAGAGGGCGCAAAACAAAAGTTCATCGAAAATTCACCGTAGAAAACTTGTGCGATTTTCTTATATATGGTATAGTTGAAATCACTAATTCAAAAAGTGCGCATCTTCGCATTTTTCTGTCTCCCGACAGGAGGAACAACATGGAGCCAAACAACAGAAACAACCGCAATCGCGGCGACAAGAACCGCCGGCGCGGCGGGGGCATGTGGTCGATCGTCCTATGGGCGCTGCTGCTGACGATCGGTGTGAACTACCTCTCCGTCATGCTCGATCAGGCCCGCACCGCCGAGTCTTCGTGCGAGATCGCATACAGCGAGCTTGTCGAACTCGTGGAGGAGGGGAAGGTCAAGTCCATCGAATTCGGCGACACGGTCTTCACCATCACGCCGGTCGACGGCTTTACCTACACGGATGACGACGGCAAGAGCTATGATCAGAACTATACGCTCTTCACCACCATCATTCCCGACGCGACGGAAAAGCTGATCACCCTGTGCGATGAGCACGGCGTGACCTACACCAAGCCCTATCAGCCGCCCGTTTCGCCGATCCTCACGTTCATGGTGAGCTATATTCTGCCCACGGTGCTGATGGTCGGCGCGTTCATGCTGCTGATGAACTTCATCGCGAAAAAGTCCGGCGGCATGGGCGGGATCGGCGGCATCGGCAATGTCGGCAAGGCCAACGCCAAGGTCTACATGGAAAAATCCACCGGCGTGACGTTCGCGGACGTCGCCGGTCAGGACGAAGCGAAGGAATCGCTCGTCGAGATCATCGACTTTCTGCACAACCCCGAAAAATACACCGCCATCGGCGCAAAGATCCCCAAGGGCGCGCTGCTCGTCGGCTCTCCCGGTACCGGTAAAACGCTGCTGGCCAAGGCCGTTGCGGGCGAGGCGAAGGTGCCGTTCTTCTCGATCTCCGGCTCTGACTTTGTCGAGATGTTCGTCGGCGTCGGCGCGAGCCGCGTGCGCGACCTCTTCGCCGAGGCGTCGAAGGTCGCCCCCTGCATCATCTTCATCGACGAGATCGACACCATCGGCAAATCCCGCGACGGCGGGCGCTACGGCGGCGGCAACGACGAGCGCGAGCAGACGCTCAACCAGCTGCTCGCCGAAATGGACGGCTTTGACCCGAGCAAGGGCGTCATCGTGCTTGCCGCGACGAACCGACCGGAGGTGCTCGACAAGGCGCTGCTGCGCCCCGGCCGCTTCGACCGCCGCATCACCGTCGACCGCCCGAACCTCGCCGGCCGCTTAGCAACGCTGCAGGTCCACACGCGCGGCATCAAGCTCGCCGAGGACGTGGATCTCAAGAAGGTCGCGCTCGCGACCGCGGGCTGCGTGGGCGCGGACCTTGCAAACCTCGCCAACGAGGCGGCGCTCCGCGCCGTGCGCAAGGGACGCAAGCTCGTTACGCAGGAGGACATGCTCGCGGCGTTCGTGTTCGTCATCGCGGGCAGCGAGAAGAAAGGCAGCGTCCTCACCGAGTTTGAAAAGAAGCTCGTCGCCTATCACGAGGTCGGCCACGCGATGGTCGCCTACAAGCAGAAAAACGCCGAGCCCGTGCAGAAGATCACGATCGTCCCGCACACCGAGGGAAGCCTGGCTACACGCTCCTCATGCCTGAAGAGGACAAGACGAACCTGCGCACGCGCGATGAGCTGATGGCGAAGATCGCCGTCTCGATGGGCGGCCGCGCGGCCGAAGAGGTCGTGATGAACACGATGACCAACGGCGCCTCGCAGGATATTCAGGAGGCGACGAGCATCGCGCGCAACATGGTCGCCATGTACGGTATGAGCGACGCGGTCGGCATGGTCGCGCTCGGGTCGGTGCGCAATCAGTACCTTGACGGCGGCTACGGCCTCGACTGCGCGCAGGATACCGCCGCCATCATGGACCGCGAGGTCAAGCGTATCCTCGACGAGTGCTACAAGGACGCCGTACAGGTCATCCGCGACAACCGCGAGGATATGGACAAGGTCGTCGCCTACCTCCTTGAAAAGGAGACCATCACTGGCGGTGAAATGGTCGCTATCCTCGAAGGCCGCGATCCCTCGGCCGTCGAAGAGGCCTACGCTTCCACGCGCAAGAGCGAGGACGGCTTCCGCCCCTCGCAGCCGAGCGTGATCGAAGCGCCCGCCAAGCACATTTCGATGACGAGCGAAAAGATCGAAATGCCGCCGGAGGACAAGGGCGAAGATACTCAGACTGAAGACAAGCCCTCGACTGAGCCCGAAACGCCGGATACTTCCGCGGAAAACACTGACGAAAACAAATAAACAACCAAAAAAATCCCCGCTGTAAAAACAGCGGGGATTTTTTATATCAATTTATACCACTTGGAATAAGTAGAACTTGAGGTAATCCGTCTCCGGCACGTTCCAGAGGATGGGGTGGTCACAGCTCTGCGTGCGCGCTTCGATCTGCCGCAGCTCGACGCCCGCGTCCGCGGCGGCGGAGCGCAGCATCCGCTCAAAGCGTTCGGCGGGCATGAAGTGGCTGCACGACGCGGTCGCAAGGTAGCCGCCGCGCGGCAGCAGGCGCATCGCGCGCAGGTTGATCTCCTTGTACCCCTTTTCGGCGTTGTTCGCCGTGCGGCGAGACTTTGTGAACGCCGGGGGATCGAGGATGATGAAGTCATAGGGCTTTTCGTGCGCGGCCTCGAGCTGCGGGAGCAGGTCGAAGACGTCGGCGGCGAGAAAGTCCATTTTGTCCTCAAGGCCGTTGCGCGCCGCGTTCGCGCGCGCCATTTCGATGGCGCTCTCGGACACGTCCACCGCCGTCACGTGCTCTGCGCCGCCTTTGGCGGCGTTGAGCGCGAACGAGCCCGTGTGCGTGAAGCAGTCGAGCACGCGCTTGCCGTGCGCGAGGTGCGCGACGGCGAGGCGATTGAACTTCTGGTCGAGGAAAAAGCCCGTCTTCTGCCCGTTTTCGACATCCACACGGTAGAAAACGCCGTTCTCGCAAATTTCAGTGATGGGGCTCTCGGGCGTTTTTTTGCCGGGGAGGGGAAACCAACCCTTGTTCTGCGTCAGGCCCTCCTTTTCGCGAAGCACGACATCGTTGCGCTCAAAAAGGCCGTCGATCGTCTCGCCGTCCTGCTCCAGCACCTCGACAATGAGGGGGAAGAGCATGTCCTTGATCTTTTCCATGCCGAGCGAGAGCGTCTGCGTGACGAGAAGATTTTCAAACCGGTCGACCGTCAGGCCGGGGAAGGCGTCCGCCTCGCCGAAGATCAGGCGGCAGCAGCCGGTCTGCCCATCCATGACCGCCTTGCGGTAGTCCCAGGCGTAGCGTACGCGCCGCCGCCAGAAGCTTTCATCAAAGCGGTCGTTCGCGTTGCGCGAGACAATGCGCACGCGGAGCTTACTGAGTCTGCTCAAAAAGCCCGTGCCGAGATATTTGCCCTTTTCCGACACCACATCGACGAGCGCGCCGTTTTCACACTCGCTCTCGTCCGGCTCGCGGGCGACGTCGGAGTCGTACACCCAGGGATGTCCGCTCTCGAGCCAGCGCGTGCCCTTGGCGGTGACGGTCAGGATCGGATAGTCGCGTGCAGCTTTCATAGATCAAAATTCCTTCTTTAAAACAAGTTTTCCCCATCATACCACGGCAAAAGCCGCGGCACAACTCATTTGTTGAGGAAAAACAGCCCGACAAGGCACAGCGCAAGGCCCACGAGCTTGTTGACCGTGATGGCCTCGTGGTAGACAAGATACCCAATGAACACCAAAATCGTCGCGATGGCCGCCGCAGATGACACCTGAAACGCGCTGACCGGCCAGCCCGCCTTGTAGGCGTGCATACTGCCAGCTTCCAAACCGACGACCGCGAGACCGAGCAGGTACGGCGCCCAGTTCATCTGGCTGTATTCGTGCAGAAGGTTCGCCCCGCCGCGGTTCGTCACAAAATACAGGATGCCCGAAAAGATTGAGCCGATCAGATACGTGACCGTGAGCGACGCGAGCGGATCAACGCTCTCGGGCAGCGATTTGGCGCAGATGTGATACACGCTGTTCGACGCCACAACGAGAATGAGCGGCCAGAAGTAAGCCATAAATATTCCCTCCTATTCAAATGCCGGATGCAAAACGGCAGCCAGACTTCCGCCTGACTGCCGGTAGGTGCGCACCCGTAATAGACAAGGAAAGTGTATCAGCGGCGCGCGCTCTTGTCAAGGAAAATCCCGCCGCGGCGGCGATTCCGACAAATTTGCAAGCGACAGTTCATACAACCTGCCGCTTGTATTTTCCGCTCCGCCATGCTACCATAAAAATGTCATATCAATCCCAGCCGCGCTTGCGGCGCAGACTTTAATGGAGGCAAATTATGAGCTATCCCAAGACCGGCGAAGAAGTTTACGTCAGCCTGAATCTGTCTAACACGATGCTCACAGGTCTCGGCAAGGGCACGATCACCCGCGAGGACGTTTCTGTGGACTACCTCAAGAAACTGTTTATGCAGCACGGCGTCATCGTCTCGGCCAAGCCCGAGTACCGCAACATCATGGAGCGCGTGAACAGCACCTATGACTTAGGGCTTGAAATTCCCGCAAAGCTCCAGCTCTTCCAGCTCTCCGAGCAGCACCGCCGCCTGGTGGTCGTGAATATCTCCGGCCTTCAGCGCAAGAACGGCTCGCTTCTCCCGTCCTACACGGAAGAGGAGCTTGACGAGGCAACGTTCACGTTCGTCAAGTATTACGTGCAGGGCGAGCACTACGACGAGCTTGTCGAGGAGAACAAGAAGCTGCGCTACGAGCTCGAGCAGGAGATATCCTGGAGAAACCGCACGGATTCCGAGGGCTGAGTTCGCAACACCTTACATCAAAAAAGGAAGAGGTTCCCGATGGGAACCTCTTCCTTTTTTGACTATGACAAAATGCTTCGCAGAATTCCGCGTCCGCAGACGCGGAAAAAATTGAGGTTGTAAATCGCCGCGACCGGCGCGTGGCGATTTACTCCTCTCGCGGAGCTTGTGTCGCAGCCGCCAAGGGCGGCAAGGCACGAAGCGGAGTACGGCTTTCTCAAAAAAGAGGCAGAGCCTCTTTTTTGAAATTACTTCTTCTCGTCTTCAAGCAGCCCCTTAAAGCTCGCGGCGAGGCCGGCGAGGCTCTGAATCTCGCTCGGGACGATGATTTTCGTCGCCTGACCGTCGGCGGCCTTTTCGAACGATTCGAGCGCCTTGATCTTGATGACCTGCTCGTTGGGGTTGGCCTCATTGAGCATCTTGATGGAGTCGGCAAGTGCCTGCTGCACGTTCAGGATGGCCTGCGCTTCACCCTCGGCCTTGAGGATGGCGGCCTGACGCTCGGCCTCGGCCTTGAGGATGGCCGCCTGCTTTTCGGCGTCCGCGCGCAGGATGGTGGACTGCTTTTCGCCCTCGGCCACGAGGATCTGGGACTGCTTCTGGCCCTCGGCCTGCAAGATGGACTCGCGGCGTTCGCGCTCGGCCTTCATCTGCTTTTCCATCGCGTTCTGGATCTCACGCGGCGGCAGGATGTTCTTGAGCTCCACGCGGTTGACCTTGATGCCCCACGGGTCGGTGGCCTCATCGAGGATAGAGCGCATCTTGGCGTTGATGACATCGCGGCTCGTGAGCGACTGGTCGAGTTCCATCTCACCGATGATGTTACGAAGGGTCGTCGCCGTCAGGTTCTCGATGGCGTTCATCGGGTGCTCGACACCGTAGGTGTAGAGCTTGGGGTCGGTGATCTGGAAGTAGATGACTGTGTCGATCTGCATCGTGACGTTATCCTTCGTGATGACGGGCTGGGGATCGAAGTCGGCCACCTGCTCTTTGAGGCTGACCTTCTTCACAACGCGCTCGAAAAACGGAATTTTGAAGTGCAGGCCCACGCCCCATGTCGCGCTGTAAGCGCCGAGGCGCTCAACAACGTAGGCGCGCGACTGCTGCACGATCTGGATGTTCGTGACGAGCACCAGAAGCACCAGCAGCACTAAAATGCCGATACCGATATAGCCGATCCATTCCATAGTTCTTTTCCTCCTAAAATGTTGTGTAGTTTGGGTTTACTCTCTTCTCTCGCTGGGTTCTTTACTCTCGCGCACGTAGAGCTTGACGCCCTCCATGCGAACGATCCTTGCCATTTTCCCCTTAGGGATGATATTGCCGTCTTCGCTGCGCGCCGTCCATGTCTTGCCGTCGATGTACACAGCGCCCGTGGCGTTCTCGTTGTCCACCGTTTCGGTCACCTTGGCCTCGTGGTGCAGCACACGGTCGGCATTCGTGGGCACGATCGTCTTATCCAGCATCTTGCGCGCAAGGGGCCTTGTTGCGATGAGCGCCAGAATGGATACGACCAGGAAGACCGCGAATTGCAGCCACAGCGCCGCGCCCAGCTCCGTCGCCACCAGCGCGGCCACCGCGCCCACGACGAACCAGATCGACACCAGCCCCGCCGTCGCCGCCTCGGCAATGCCGAAGATGATGATGGCGGCGATCCAGATAATGGTCATCATTTCATCTGCTCCTCCTTTCAAACTGCGCATACAGTAGACGTATGCCGGACCGATCATCGCGATGACGGTCAGCAGCATGATCCCGATGCTTTTGTTGTAGGGTGACAGATTCGCGTACAGGTTCGACAACTCGCTGCCGAGCGTGCGCGCGGACAGCAGCGGGGCTTCGACCGGCGGCTCGCCGGGAGTGGGGACTTCTTCTTTGAACAGCCCGTCCATCGTCACACCGTAGCGGTTGCAGATGAAGATGATCTTCTCCATCTCAGGGTAGCCGCGGCCCGTCTCCCTTAATTAAAGATATTGTTGGGTAAAAAAGAAAGGTCAGTCGATTTTGCCGATGAAGCGGTAGTAGATTTCTACTTCCTGCTCACGGCTTCCGTCCTCGCCCTTGACAGCTTCGTGGACGGTTATTTTTTCAATTAGAGTGTTCAGAAGTTCGGCGGTCAGCTCCACAGGGTTGACATACTGTTTCATCAGGGCAATCCACTTTTCAGCATCCGCTGCGGTCTGTACGGCGGCTTCCATCGTTTCGTGAAGCTGTCTTATTTTTGTTTCAAGCTCCTTTTGCTCGTTCTGGTACTTCTCGGACAGCATATTGAAGTTATACTCGGTTATGCGTCCGGCAGACCAGTCCTCATACATTTTAGCAAACAGCCCGTCAACCTCGGCTTTACGCTTCTCTGCCTTTTTCAGCTCCGCAGCCTGCTTTTTCTTCGCAGAGTTTCTTTCCCTGTCGCTGGCATTGAGCAGCCGTTTCAGCAGCTTGTCCTCGTCTTTCTGTGCCAGCATAGACCAGTATTGCAGTCTTGCAAGCACATAGGCATACAGTACATCATAGCGGATATAGTGCATGGAACACTGGCGTAATCCCTGCCCGTTCTTGCTGCAATGGTAGTACCCGTATGGGTTCTTATTCTGCTTGTTTTTTCCCCATAGGCTAAAGACCATCCGCAGTCTGCACATTTTATCAATCCTGCGAAAATCTGTGTTGTACCGTTTCTGCGTTTCCTGCGTCTGCTTGCAATCAGCTCTTGAACTTTTTGGAACACTTCTTCGGAAATGATGGCTTCGTGGGTATTTTCCACACGATACCATTCTTCCTGCGGCTTCCGCACCTTTTTCTTGTTCTTGAATGAAATGTTGCTCTGCTTGTTGTGAAAATGCTGTGACCGATGTAGGTTTCCTCTTTCAAAATGCTCTTGACCTGTGCTATCGTCCACGCATAGGCTTTTTCTGCGGGCGCACCGGCGTAGATATTGGCGAAAGTCCCGTATCTTTCATAGTTCAGCCAGCCGGGGGTAGGTACTTTTTCCTCCACCAGAATCCGTGTAATGCTGGCGGCTCCACGCCCATGTACAGCAAGGTCAAAAATCTTCTCTACAATCCAGCGTGTTTCCGGGTCGATCAGAAGATGACCTTTTTGTCCGGGTCTTTTACATAGCCCAGCGGTGCATAGGCTCCATAGTGTGCGCCATTGGCAAATCTTGTGTGCATGGCAGCCTTGACCTTTTTGCTGGTCTGTCGGGCGTGCATTTCATTCAGGATGTTTAAGAACGGGGCAAGCTCGCTTTCTCCGTTGATGGTGTCCACATTGTCATTGATGGCAATGTAGCGTACTCCCTTGCTGGGGAAATAGATTTCCGTGTACTGACCGGTCAAGGATATAGTTTCTTCCCAGACGGGATAAGTCCTTTGTGACAACGCAGTTGATTTTCCCGTCCTCGATGTCATCAATCATCCTTTGGAAACTTGGACGCTCGAAATTTGTCCCGCTCCATCCGTCGTCAATGTACTCGTCTACAACGGTCAGCCCATGCTCTGCGGCATACTGTCTAAGCATCATGCGCTGGGTCTGGCTACTGCCGCTTTCCCCCTGTAATTCATCGTCACGGCTCAATCTCAAATATAGTGCAGTGTTATGAATCGTTGTATTGTATGGTTGTTTCACGGTTAAAAAAATCCTCCTTCTAAAAAAAAACAACCCACGCTTATACAATACTCGCTGGTACAAGTATATCATAAGCGTGGGCTGATTGACAGTCGTTATTCCGTATTTTTTCAGGAAGCGGCGGCAGCGTGCTGGATCACATCTTCCAGCAGGCTGTCAAGCGGCTTCCCATCCTGTGCGAAATGCTCCGATACCTTGATACGGACTTTCCCCCATGACAAAATACTGGGTGCCGTCTTTTTCGGTAAGCAGGGTGCCGCTGTTTTTGTTATTGCTCTCGTTTTTGCTTTTTGCCATAGGCAGTTACCTCCATAAATGAAATATGCCCGACAAGGGAATGTCAGACAGGTGTACAGCCGCAGACTGTCTCCGTGTCAACCAAACCGTGTCAACCGGCAGAAAAAGACTTTGAAAACAATCCATAGGCGCTCTATTATTACTTTTTTACTTTTTTTTTTGATTTCTTGGTTGACATGGTTGACAAAGGAGAGAAATGCCCCAAATATCAGGCTTTTCTCCGTCAACTGGCTGTCAACCAAAGCGTCAACCAAACTGTCAACCGGTGGCTTTTCAGAATGGCAGTTCCATTTGCCGGGCTTCTTCTTCCGTGATTTCCTGAAAACCGTCCCCCTCCGGCGGGGCTTGGTTGACACGCTCCCAGCCTTTTTGAGAACCGTATTTCTTATACCGCTTCGGGCTTTTGTAGGCTGCCCAGCCCTGAATGATGCCGCCCGCAATGCCGGTATTCATAATCTCGCAGATTGCCCGTGTCTCCCAGTCTGCCGGGGAATTTAAGTTCCCCAGCGCTTCCTCATAAAGCTGCTTGGAACATACCCTGTCGCCGGTGTAGTCCTCCAAATAGGCGTAGATCATGCCGGCCTGTGTGTCTTCCTGCATAAAGTCCTGCTGGTGGGCGTTCAGGTATCGGTTCATTTCCATGCTGAATGACAGCTTATACTTCCCACTGCGATAAACCGTCATGGCTTCCGCCCACATCTGTTCGATATACGCCCTCGCCGCCGCTTCATCGTCCAGTATGTGAACCTCCGCCCGTTCCGGGTACACCGTCACGGGGAGAAAGCGCCGGTTGCCGGTGCGGTCACGGGGCAAAAAGTCCTGCCGGTTGGTCGTCCCTCCAAATACACATTGCCGCAGCCGGTCTGCCGGATGTGTCTCATACGGCACTTTGTAGGTTTCTTTCTGGCGGCTTTTAAGAATGACTTGATTTCCTCAATACTCTTGGCGTTGGCTGTGGCAATCATCTCCGACATCTCGATAATCCAATGCCCTTGAAGCTTGCGGTACACATTTTCATCGTCCAGCTTCTTCAAATCGTCTGAAAACCATTCGTCCCTGCCTGCCAGCAGCCGGAAAAAGGTAGATTTCCCGGCTCCCTGACCACCAACCAGACAGAGCATGACCTCAAACTTGCTCCCCGGTCTGAATACCCGCCGGATGGCTCCCATCAGGAACAGTTTCAAGGCTTCATAAGTGTATTCGTCCGTATCGGCTCCCAGAAAGTGATGCAGGGCGTAACGGATGCGCTCTGTGCCGTCCCATTGCAGGCTGTTCAGGTAATCCCTGACTGGATGGTAGCGGTTTTCATTGGCAACAATCTTGATGGCGCTCTGCACCTTTTTCTCGCTGGTAAGCCCGTAATTTTCTTCCAGATACAAAAGCAGGTAGTTCATGTCCATGTCGGTCAGCGCGGATGGTACTGGTGCGCTCCCAGCCCAGCGGCTTCACAATGTCAATCTGCTCCGTCAAAGGTTCAGGCGCAGCGCCCCGCGAAACAGAGGGTCACGCTGGAACACCGTCAGGCAGTTTCGGATGCTGTTCTTCACGCCGCCTTTCTGCGTCCCCTCTAATGTTTCCCGGATTTCTGCCGGTGTCTGCGCCGGTTCCATTGTGTCCATCGTCCTTTTGACCGCTTCCTGCGTTTCCGGCGGCAAGCTCTGAAATTCGCTGTTCAAGCCGCAGCACCTCCTTTCCCTGTGCGGCGATCAATGCCGCTTTTTCTTCTATTTCTCCGTATAACAAAATATCCAAAAGGTATTCTGTGTAGCTTATCCTCTGCAACGCTTCCACAAAAAGAGGATGCCAGATGGCATCCTGCGGCTGTGGGGCGTGTGCTGTTTTCAATGCTCCAGCAGGCGCAGATAATCGCATAGCACCCGGAAACAATACCGTTCCGTTTCCTGAAATCTCCTTGCTCCGCTGATTTTTGTCGGGGCTGTGACCTGTTGGGACGCTTCCTATCTGGCGGCGCATTGCCGGATTTCTCATAGGAAACGCCGAAGTCCTCCGCAAGCCTGACCGCAGCTTCCCGTTTCCCCAATCCATGCAGCAAAGCGGCAAAGTCGATCACATCCCCGGAAGCCCCGCAGCCGAAGCAGTAAAAGCGGCTGTCCACTTTCATGCTGGGCGTGCGGTCATTGTGGAATGGACAGCAGACCATGCCGTTTCTCCCCCACCCGGATTCCATAGAATGAAGCAGCCTGCCGGGTGGTAACAGACTGTTTCACCGCTTCAAATACATTCAAATGCTCCCTCCATAAAAATACCGGTAGCGGTAAAGCTGCCGGTTATATCATAGCTCCATCTCATGTTTCTTTCTCTGTACTGCCTGTGGCTGCTCCCTCCGGCGCAGTGCGGTATCTACGGCGTTCTGCACCTGCCGTAGCCGTATGACTTCCTCCCGGAGTAGGCTTGTGCTGCGGAGACAGTTCGGCATACTCTGTTTTTAACTGTGCGTATTCCTGTTTCCATGCTTTCAGGGCAATGGGTTTTCCGTCCAGTTTTTCTTTCAAAATACGGCGGGCGGCATAAAACAGCCGTAACTCCGCATCGTGGGATGTTTCAAATTTCTCCCTCTGTTTCTTAAACTTGATATTGTTCAATTCCGTATGAACAGGTTTTAGCCGCTGGTAATTCTCGCCCTCCCGTATCAATTCCTGCAATTCCTTTATCCGGGCAGATTTCTTTTTCATGGAGCCGCTTAACGCTTCAAATTCTTCGTTGACAGAGGAAAGACGCTCCTGCAAATCCTCTAATGTGAGCAGCTTGTTTTCCGTCAGATAATTGACGGCTTCGGCAAACTGCTTTAAGTTTCCGGTTCTGGCTTTATTGCTCCATGCCCCTGCGTTGCGCTGGTTGTAATAAGCGATCAGCAGGTCGGCAAGGCTCGGTGTCTGGGGTTTGGAAAGTTCTTCTTTTACCTCTGCCATCCAGACAAACAGGGCTTTGATCTTCTTCCTCACATCCTGCATAAGCCGGTTGGTAGCTTTAATCCAGCGGTTCAGTTCCCCTTTCTCGGTGCGGATGCCCTTTGCTTCCATCTGCCGGACATTAGCTCCCTCGTGGACAGTAGGTATCAGGTCAAGTCCCTGCCGCACATAGGAACGGTGGTCGATACGCACATCCAGCCCTTTTTCCTCAAATTTTTGTATTAACGGCAGCCGCCCACTGCTCCCGCCAGTGTTCCAGCGTTTCCGGCTCATGCCAGTCTGTTGTGTGGACAGCATTAAACATATAATCGCCATTTTTATCCCGGATTCGGTTTCCATCTTCATCAAGAAGATATTCCCGCCGCTGTTTTTTTTGTCCCCATGTGCCATCCGGGTTCAAAGGGCGCATTGTTGTCATCACATGGAAATGCGGGTTTGGGATACCGCCGTCCTCTTTCTCCGGGCTGTGAAAAGCAAGATCGGCAATCATGCCTTTTGCCACAAACTGCTCCTGCACGAACTTCCTCGCCAGCTCCATGTTTTCTTCCAGCGTCAATTCATTCTGCATGGCAATATCAAATGAATAGGCAAGCTGTGCTTTTGGATGTTTCTCGCAGTTCTCCACAGCATTCCAGAGGGTCGCCCGGTCAAGATATATTTCCGGCGCATGGGGCGGCAGCATGATTTCCGAAGCGATCACGCCGCCCTTTTTGTGTGTAATCGCTGACTTCTCCATAGTAGCTGCTGTAAAGACGCTCCCCGGATCGGTAGGCTGCGCTTGCAATGGCGCTCTGACCGGCGCTACGCTTGATCTGTGCGATTGAAAAATGATAAAGTGCTATCCTTAGTCACCGCCTTTCTCCTGCCCGGAAATACGGGCGTGGTTCTCTGTGGCAGACCGGATGAAATGCTCCGCCTGCGGCAGATTCAAAATGTTTTCCATGAGGGAATAAAATTCCGCTTCGGATAGCTCCTTTGTCTGTGGCGCAATGCTCTCAACGGCTGCCCCACGGGTAATTAGCCGGTGCGTCCTCTGTTTCCGGGAACCGCTTTCCAGATACGCCTGCCGGTTTTTCAAACGCTGCATTTTCCGTTTTTCCCGTTCCAGCAGGACAGTGGTTTTTTCATATTCCTGCTTCAACTGTTCCAAAGATTTTTCCATGTTCTCACATCCTTTGCTTATAAGATAAAGAAAGACCATCCGCAGACAGTCCGTGTGTCAGTGCTTCTATAAAACCCGATGAAAAGGGAAAACCGCAGAGCGGATTTCTCTTTGCGGCGGGTACACAGGGGATAGCCGCTTTAGCGGCGCAAGGGGGTGTAGCCACCTTGTCGGAGCGAAGCGAACGCAGACCTCGGATTGCTGATTTTATCAGCGGCAGAGGTAAGCTCCGCAGGACGCACGATACATGGTCTTTAGACTATGTATAGAAGTGCGCCCTTAGTTCCTAAGGGATTTTGCCGTTTCCGGCAGTCTTGTCCTTTTTCTTGGAACGCTTGGAAAGATACTTCGGGCAGTCAACCACAACCGCCCGGAAGCTCTGTTTACATTCGTGCTGGCATTTCCGGCACAGTTCGTTGTAAGTGATACGGCTGCGGTCATTTAAGAAGAAAGACCATTCCAGCCGTCGCTTGTTACTCATTCTTGCCATAACCGGCTCCTTTCTCTATTTCTACCTGATGTACACAGACAGGCTGTTTTGGTGTAGCGTTTCGGTATCATTTTTAAGGTTTTTTCCCTCTGTATGCCCCTTTGGAAAGTGCGGCAGTATTGCAGTCAGGGGATAATACCTCACGCTTTTTTGTCACTTCTCGGTACGGTTTCGGAGCCTTTTGCCATCCATTCAAAGAAAGCAATTTTGCTGACCTTGATAAGCCTGCCCCTGCGGAACGCCGGAAAGCCGGGGGTGTGTACCAGCTCATAGGCGCTCGCTCTTGAAATTCCCATAATCCGCTGGATGTCCGCCACATCCAGAACCAGCGGTAAATCCTCGTAGCTGTTCAATCTCTTTTTATCGCTCATTCTGTTCCTCCCATAAATCAAATAGGTTAAAATGCTTCCTGCTGCCGTTCTCCCCAAAATCCGTTTTCCTGCCCCATTCCTGCGGTGTTTCCCTGCATTGGTGCGCCGGATGCGTCACTTCTCCTGCCGGTCATATCCTTTGGACGGTCATTCACTTGTCAAAGTATTGTTTGGTACGAAATTACCAACTGCAATCATCATAGCGGACTATTCTTGACAAAACAATGCTTCTGCGATACCATGAGTGTAATGGATATAACTGAATTATATAATTACCATAAACAAAGGCAGGGGATAGGGATGGAGAATCAATTTATACGGCATGAGCCATGTTTTGAGAGGATTTTGTTTGTCCTGACGCTGGACAGGAAGAAAATGAAAGAGCGGATTTTGATTGGGGAAGAACAGCAGATCCGCTTCCGTTTGAACGGGAGCCAAAACGCAGAGGTGCTTTGTGATATGACACGCCCACTGGGAACTTTTTTGATAAACTTTGAGTGTGACACGGACAGAGATTGGAACTTATACGGGCTTTCTCCGCTGCGGCAAGCCCTCCACTCCAACCGATGGGAACAGCCGGAGCTGGAGCAGGCGGCAAGCGAATTTCTTTTTGGGAGAAATATCTTAGCAACGACCCTCTGAAAATGTATGTGGCGTTCCGTATCTGGAACAGCTATCTGCTTGCCAGAGAACCCCGCGACCGTAAAGCTGCCTGTGACCGCTTCATGGATAAAATGAGCAGCCTGACCGGGGTATTCTATAACGAAACCATGAGCTTTGACAGAGAGACAGGAAAACCGAAACATTTTCAAGCTGGCAGCCTTTATTTCAAAGGCGCACCGTCAGAAGATACCCGGCTTGACCTCTGGTTCCCGGACAACCGGCGCACAGAAGAATGTGTGTCTGCCTATGCGTCCCTCTACCCGTTGATTAC